>PPFU01000371.1_pt1 | contig 28357 bp, 28 predicted proteins | sample 1535991 | NCBI WGS metagenome assembly PPFU01 (sample SAMN04901290, study PRJNA319586) | Hypolithon metagenome, whole genome shotgun sequencing project. | isolation source: Antarctic Hypolithon | place: Antarctica: Miers Valley | collected 2014
GTGTTCCAGACGCCGGAGATCTTCGGCGACCTCACGGTGTTCGAGAACGTGATGATCCCCTGCTTCGCCAAGCGCGACGGCAGCTTCTCGATGCACGCCATCGGCTCGGTGAACAACGAGCGCGACATCATCGAGCAGGCCGAGCAGGTGCTGGCCGACCTCGACATGCTGGGCAAGCGCGACGAGCACGCGGCCAGCCTGTCGCGCGGCGACAAGCGGCGGCTGGAGATGGCGATGTGCCTGTCGCAATCGCCGAAGCTGCTGCTGCTGGACGAACCGACCGCCGGCATGGCGCGCGCCGACACCAACAACACCATCGACCTGCTCAGGCAGATCAAGGCACGCCGCAACGTGACCATGTGCATCATCGAGCACGACATGCACGTCGTGTTCAGCCTGGCCGAGCGTATCACCGTGCTGGCGCAGGGCACCCCGCTGGTCGAGGATACCCCGGAACGGATCAAGGGCCACCCGAAGGTGCGCGAGGCCTATCTGGGCGAGGCGGAATTGTGACCTCGCCGTCCCGACCGCAGCCGCGCACCGTCCCGTCTCAGGAGTCGACATGAACGCCCCCGCACCGGCGACGGCCCGGGCCGTCGCCCCGCCAGCCTACCTGAGCGTCGCCGATATCGAAGCCTATTACGGCGAAAGCTACATCGTGCAGGGCGTCGGCTTTACCGTGCACGAGGGCGAGATCCTGGCGCTGCTGGGGCGTAACGGCGCCGGCAAGACCAGCACGCTGCGCACCATCGCGCGAATGGACAACCCCGATCTGCGCCACGGCGAGATCTGGCTCGACCACCAGCCGCTGCACACGATGCGCTCGCACCAGGCGTCGGCGGCCGGCATTGCGCTGGTGCCCGAGGACCGGCGCATCATCGCCGGGCTGACGGTCGAGGAGAACCTGAAGCTGGCGCAGATCGCGCCGCCGATCGGCTGGTCGCTGGACCGCGTTTACGAGCTGTTCCCGCGGTTGGGCGAGCGGCGCCGGCAGGAGGGGGTAACGCTGTCGGGCGGCGAACAGCAGATGCTGTCGATCGCGCGCGCCCTGTGTCGCGACATCAAGGTGCTGCTGCTGGACGAGCCCTATGAGGGGCTGGCACCTGTCATCGTGCAGGAGATCGCCAACACGCTGAACATCATCCGCGACCAGGGGATCACCACGGTGATCGTCGAACAGAACGCCGTAGCCGCGCTGAAGCTCGCGGACCGGGCGGTGATCCTCGACACCGGATCGGTGGTCTTCGACGGGACCGCGGCAGAGGTTTTGGACAACTCAGAGTTGCGCGCCGAGTATCTTGCCATCTGAATTATTGTTATTTACGAGTTGGTTAGAACACGTCAACCTCTCTGCTACTGGGGTGACAGTCTTGGTTGGTTGAGGCACATCAACCCTGAGATGAATTAGCCGAGGTAGTCACAAGGACCGCCCATGCCCGACATACACAGCCCCACTGCCGCCTTCAGCGCCGCGTCCCATGCCGACCGGGAGGCCTACGAGCGGATGTATGCCCAGTCCATCGCCGATCCCGATGCGTTCTGGGCCGAGCACGGGCGCCGGCTGGATTGGATCCGGCCCTATACCGTCACCAGCGATGTCAGCTTCGCCTATCCCGACGTTCGGATCGAGTGGTACGCCGACGGCACGCTGAACGTCGCCGCGAACTGCGTCGACCGGCATCTGGCGACCCGCGGCGACCAGACCGCCATCATCTGGGAGCCGGACGAACCAGACGCCACCGAGGGCGGCGGCGCGCAGCACATCACCTACCGCCAGCTTCATGCGCATGTCTGCAAGTTCGCCAACGTGCTGCGCGGCTTGGGCGTGGGCCGCGGCGACCGGGTGGTGATCTACTTGCCGATGATCCCACAGGCGGCCTATGCGATGCTGGCCTGCGCGCGGATCGGCGCGGTGCACTCCATCGTCTTCGCCGGCTTCTCGCCCGACGCTCTGGGCGCCCGGGTGAACGGCTGCGACGCGAAAGTCGTGATCACGTCGGACGGCGCGCCGCGCGGCGGCAAGGTGACCAACCTGAAGGACAATGTGAACAAGGCGCTGCTCCACGACCTGGAGGACGTGAAATGCCTGGTGGTGAAGCGCACCGGCCAGCAGATCGCCTGGCGCGATGGCCGCGATTTCTGGCTGCACGAGCTGGAGCAGACGGTGTCCGACGCCTGCGTCCCCGAAGAGATGGGCGCCGAGGATCCGCTGTTTATCCTTTATACCTCGGGGTCGACCGGGCAGCCGAAGGGGGTGGTGCATACGTCCGGCGGCTATCTGGTCTATGCCGCGATGACGCACCAGTACACCTTCGACCATCACGAGCGCGACGTGTTCTGGTGCTCGGCCGATGTCGGCTGGGTCACCGGACACAGCTACATCGTCTACGGACCGCTGGCGAATGGCGCCACCACGGTGATGTTCGAGGGGGTGCCGACATGGCCCGATGCCGGGCGGTTCTGGCAGGTCTGCGAGAAGCACCGCGTGACCCAGTTCTACACCGCGCCGACCGCGATCCGCGCGCTGATGGGCAAGGGCCGCGAGTTCGTCGACCCCTACGACCTGACCAGCCTAAAGGTGCTGGGCACGGTGGGCGAGCCGATCAACCCCGAAGCGTGGAACTGGTATAGCGAGGTCGTCGGCAAGGGCCGGGTGCCGATCGTGGACACCTGGTGGCAAACCGAAACCGGCGGCCACGTGCTGACCCCCCTGCCCGGAGCGATCCCGACGAAGCCCGGAAGCGCGACCCTGCCGTTCTTCGGGATCGAGCCGGTCGTGCTGGAGCCGGAAAGCGGCAAGCTGATCGAGACGACCGAGGCGGAGGGCGTGCTGTGCCTGGCCACCTCATGGCCGGGGCAGATGCGGACGGTCTGGGGCGACCACAAGCGCTTCGCCGACACCTATTTCCAGCAGTATCCCGGCTATTACTTCTCCGGCGATGGCTGCCGCCGCGACGAGGACGGCTATTACTGGATCACCGGGCGGGTGGACGACGTGATCAACGTCTCGGGCCACCGGATGGGCACCGCGGAGGTCGAATCCGCTCTGGTCGCGCACGAGGCGGTCAGCGAGGCCGCCGTCGTCGGCTTTGCCCATCCGGTGAAGGGCCAGGGTATCTACGCCTATGTCTCGCTGATGAACGGCGTGGACCCGACCGACGCGCTGCGCAAGGACCTGTCGGACTGGGTCCGGTCCGAGATCGGGCCGATCGCCAAGCCCGACCTGATCCAGTGGGCGCCCGGGCTGCCGAAGACCCGGTCGGGCAAGATCATGCGGCGTATCCTGCGCAAGGTAGCTGAAAACGATCATGAGAACCTCGGCGACACCTCGACCCTGGCCGAGCCGGAGGTCGTGCAGGACCTGATCGACAACCGGATGAACCGCGACTGACCGGCGCTCCGCCTGGCATCACCATCAATTTCGTTGACATAGACGGGCAAAAGCATCCGCGGCCGGTTTCTGGGAACAGGACCGGCCGTCCGGCATTGTGGTCCCGAAATACAAACCGCAAGGAGACCGACTCGATGTCGCTCAAATCCGTTCTCATGGGCACTGCTGCCGTTTTCGTTCTGGCCGGGGCCCCCGCATTCGCCCAGACCGCCACCGACGACACCGCCGCCGATCCGCTGATCGTCGAAGGCGAAGCCGACGCAGTGGTCGCCGAAAGCGAAGCAGACGCACCAGAGGCAGTGGTCGTCGAAGGCGAGGCTGCCGAACCCGAAATCGAAATCGACAATGCCGGCTCTACCACCGCCCCCGCGATGGGCGGTCAGGTCGTGGTCGAGCAGGGCGATCCCGTCGTCGACGTGACCGTGGACGATCCCGTCGTGACGGTCGATCAGGCCGCGCCGCAGGTCACCGTGGAACAGCCGCAGCCGACCGTCACCGTTACGCAGCAGCCGCCGCGTGTTACCGTCGAGCAGGCCGCGCCGATCATCACCGTCGAGCAGGCCCAGCCCACCGTGACCGTCGACATCCCGCAGCCGATCGTCACCGTCACGATGCCCGAGCCCGAGGTGAGTGTCGACACCTCGCAACCGCAGGTCTCCGTACAGCAGCCCGAGCCGCAGATCCGGTTCATTCAGCCGGAGCCGAACATCGTCGTGAACGAGGTCGAGCCGCAGGTGAACGTCGAGCAGGCCGAAGCGCAGGTGAATGTCACCGGGGCCGAAACCGCTGAGGTGCGCCTGTCGAGCGAGGATGCGGAGGTGAACATCGAAAGCGGCGGGGAAGCCACCGTGATGGTCGATGAGGCCGAGCCGCAGATCGATGTGCAGGAAGCAGAGGGCGCCGAAGTCGACGTGACGCAGCAGGATCCGCAGATCGAGATCGTTGAGGAAGCGCAGGTTGCCGAAAACGAAACGACGACAGAGCCCAGTGCCGAAGTTGCCGAAACGGAGGCGACGCCCGAGTCCAACATCGAAGCGGTGGTCGTGACCGAAGACGCGGCCGAGACGATGGCCGAGCCCGAGGCGATCGACCGGGAGGCCGCAACGGTCGCTGACACCGACGTTCAGGGCGAAGCCGTCGCCGAAGACGCGTTCGGCTTTGCCGAGATGGATGCGCGCACCGGTTATGTGCCGGTCGGATACGACGAGATCACCGCCTCAGACCTCGAGGGCACGGCCGTCTACGACGCGAACGACGAGTGGGTCGGCGAGATCTCCGAACTGGTGCTGGACGGCGACCGGATCGGCCAAGCAGTTGTGGACGTCGGCGGTTTTCTGGGTCTGGGCGCCCGGCCCGTGGCACTGCAAATGTCGGACATATCGGTCCAGCGTGCCGAGGACGGGTTGATCCGCGTCTACGTGACCCGCACCGAAGACGAGCTCGGGGCGATGCCCGTCTACGAGTGACTCGCTAATCCGCTGACCACACGGCAGAGGGCCGGAAGCATCGCTTCCGGCCCTTCCTCATGCGCGGAGCCACATCAGTTCAGCGCCATTTCCGTGATCTCGTGCGTCCAGGCCGTGTCTCCCGGATCGACCGTAATGACCGGATCGGAGCCGCCCGACAGCAACGAATCCACCGTCCGGCGATAGTCCGCCTCGTCCAGCGTGCCGTCCGAGCCGGCGGTCAGCTTCGCGATTTCACCCATCATCCGCCTCTGGTGCTCCTCCGTCTGGGCCCCGGTCTCGTCGTTCTCGAGCACGATCCCGGCCGCTTCGTCAGCGTTCTCCTCGGCGTATTTCCAGCCCTTCATCGAGGCGCGCACGAACTTCGCCAGCGTTTCCTTGAAAGCGTCGTCGGCCAGCCGGTCCTCGAGCACGTAGAGCCCGTCCTCCAGCGTCGCGACGCCCTGATCCTCATACTTGAACGTCACCAGATCGTCGGGGGTAAGGCCGGCATCGATCACCTGCCAGTATTCGTTGTAGGTCATCGTCGAGATGCAATCGGCCTGCTTTTGCAGCAGCGGATCGACGTTGAAACCCTGCTTCAGCACCTCGACCCCGCCCGCGGATCCGTCGGTCGGGATCCGAAGCTGCGACATCCAGGACAGGAACGGAAACTCGTTGCCGAAGAACCAGACGCCCAGCGTCCGGTCGCGCAGATCCTCGGGCGTTTCGATCCCGGTTTCGCGCAGGCAGGTCAGCATCATGCCGGACGACTTGAAGGGCTGCGCGATGTTCACCAGCGGTAGCCCCTTCTCGCGTGCGGCCAGCGCCGCAGGCATCCATTCGACCACCACGTCGGCCCCGCCGCCCGCCAGCACCTGCACCGGCGCGATGTCCGGGCCGCCCGGCTTGATCGTGACGTTCAATCCTTCCTCTTCGTAAAAGCCCTTCGCCTCGGCCACGTAATAGCCGGCGAACTGCGCCTGGGTGACCCATTTCAGTTGCAGCGTCAGGTCTTGGGCTTGCGCGGCACCTGCCACCAGCAGCGCTGCGGCGCCTGCCGTCCACGTCGTCTTCATTGCATTCTCCCTGTTGTCTCGCTCGCTTACCGTCGCATCGACGGGTGCCAGAACGTCACCTTGCGTTGCACCCAGGCCACGGCCCCGTAGAAGGCCGACCCAGCCAGCGCGGCGATGACAATCTCCGCCCAGACGAGGTCCAGCGCAAGCTGACCCACCGCAGTCGAGATGCGAAAGCCCATCCCGCGCGTGGGAGAGCCGAAGAATTCGGCGACGATGGCACCGATCAGCGCCAGCGTCGTCGCGATCTTCAGCCCGTTGAAGATCATCGGCATCGCCGCCGGCAGCCGCAGCCGCACCAGCCCCTGCCAATAGGTCGCGCCCCAAGTGCGCATCTGGTCGCGCTGGATCGCACTGGCAGCCTGCAACCCCGCCACTGTGTTCACCAGCACCGGGAAGAACACCATCACCACGACGACGGCCGCCTTCGACTGCCAATCGAATCCGAACCACATGACGAGGATCGGCGCCGTCCCGACGATGGGCAGGGCGGCCACGAGATTGCCAACCGGCAGCAGCCCGCGCTGCAAGAACGGCGTCCGGTCGATGGCGATGCCCAACACCACTGCCGCGGTGCAACCTATCGCCCACCCGGTCAGCGCACCCTTCGCGAAGGTCTGGACGAAATCGGCCCACAGCAGATCGGCGCTAACGGCGATCCGCAGCGCGATGGCGGTCGGTGGCGGCAGAAGGACTGCCGGTACGTCGTAAAGGCGCACGCCAAGTTCCCACAGCGTCAACAGGGTCGCGCCAAAGATCGCCGGCACCGCCAGGCGCGCCGCGCGCGCGTCGACCCGGGCCAGCCGCGCGTTCGCCAGCCAAGCGGCCAACCACAGGGCAATCAACGCGCCCGCCCGCCAATCGACCAGCCCCGCCCCGAGGACCAGAACCGCACCGAACGCCACGGGCGCGACCGTCCGTGTCACGCGCCCCCCGCCGCGTCGCATGAGCCTTCGCGGGGCCCGGAAAGTGCAGGCGAACAGACCCATCCGACGTCGGCGGTCGCGCTCATCGGTCGAGACCCATCCGGCGCAGCACTGCCCGCTGCACCGCCGCGATGATCGCGACCAAGCCCGCCGCACAGACCGCCGCCACGATCAGCGCGGCCCAGATCTGCACCGTCTGCCCGTAGTAGCTGCCCGACAACAGCCGCGCCCCGAGGCCGCGCACCGCGCCGGTCGGCAGCTCGCCGACGATGGCGCCGACAAGGGCGGCCGCCACCGCGATTTTCAGCGAGATGAAGAGGTATGGCAGCGAGGCGGGCAGCCGCAGCTTCCACAGCACCTGTGCCGCGGAGGCACCGTAGGTACGCAACAGGTCGAGCTGCCCCCCCTCGGGGCTGCGCAGCCCCGCGACCATGCCGACGACGACCGGAAAGAACGAAAGGTAGGCGCTGATGATCGCCTTGGGCAGCAGGCCCTGCACGCCGAGCGCATTCATCACCACGATGATCATCGGCGCGATCGCGAGAATGGGAATCGTCTGGCTGGCGATCGCCCAGGGCATCACCGACAGATCCATCGCGCGGTTGTGGACGATGCCGATGGCCAGCGCGGCGCCGAGGGCCGCGCCGATCACGAAGCCGGTTAGCGTCGCGCTGAGCGTGATCCACGCATGGAACACCAGCGACCGGCGCGAGGTGACGGGCTGCGCGAACACCGTGTCCCCGATCTCGGCCGCGACCTGGTGCGGGGCGGGCAGGACGGGGCGGTCCTGCGCCATCGTGTCGGCGACCAGCGCCATCGCGCCCACCGTCCGGTCGGCCCGCGCCGCCTGGTCCAGCGTCCACTGCGCATTCATCCAGATCGCGGCGAGATACCAGACAGCCAGTAGCGCGGCGCAGACGACCAGCACGGGCACAGCGACCCCGGCCGCGTCGTTGCCCCGACGTCGAAGCCAACGTGCAGCGGGGATCGAACGGCCGACGCCGGCGCCCGGCGCGCCGACGGCGGGCGCCCCGGTTCCGCCGTCAGACATCGCCGTGCCCCTCGCGCAGCGCCTGCCTCACCGCATGCGCCACCTCGATGAAGGCCGGCGTGTCGCGGATGTCGAGCGGCCGCGCGACCGGCAGCGGGCTGTCGATGATTGCGGTGATGCGGCCGGGACGCGGCGACATGACGACGATGCGGGTGCTCAGGTACACCGCCTCTGGAATCGAATGGGTGACGAACAGCATCGTCTTGCCCGTCCGGCGCCACAGGTCCAGCAGCTCCTCGTTCAGCCGGTCACGCACGATCTCGTCCAGCGCGCCGAAGGGCTCGTCCATCAGCAGGATATCGGCGTCGAATGCCAGCGCGCGGGCGATGCTGGCACGCTGCTGCATCCCGCCCGACAACTGCCAGGGATACTTGCCGCCGAACGCCTCCAGATCGACAAGCCGCAGCACCTCGTCGCGCCGGCGGCGCCGTTCGGTGCGGGTCATGCCGATGATCTCCAGTGGCAGTTCGACGTTCCGCCCGATGGTCCGCCACGGATAAAGCCCCGCTGCCTGGAACACATAGCCATAGGCCCGCGCCATCCGCGCCGCGTCGGGCGTCAGGCCATTCACGCTGAGCGTCCCGCCGGTCGGCGTCTCCAGCCCCGCGACGCAGCGCAGGAACGTCGTCTTGCCGCAGCCCGACGGCCCGATGAACGACACGAAATCGCCCGCGCCCACATCCAGCGTCACATCCGACAACGCGTGCACGGGGCCGTCACCGGTCTGGAACACCAGCCCGAGGTCGCGCGCGCTGACGACCGGCCTCGTCCCGAGCGACGCCCCGGTCACGCCGCCGCCGGTGCGGGGGAAGGCCTGACTGGCCGGCTCATGTGTAGTCGCCAAGATAGCGCGCCCCCGGCCGGACAAAAGCCGCGGCCACCCAGTAAAGCGGCCGGACCAGCGTCCACTGCGGAACGCCGGTCCCCGGCGGGTAATCGGGAATGGTCGGATCGCCGTGCGGCGGGGCCACCGGACGGATCTTGGCAATCCGGTCCTTCCCGCTGAGGCGGAAGACCTTCTCGATGGTCTTCGGCTTCGCGCCGCGCGTCTGGACGTCGGATCCGGTCAGGTTGACGCGGCCCGCGACAAGGCGATCCTCGGCGGTCGGCCCGCCCCGGTTCTGCGGAAGGTGCCCCTGCACGACCCCGCCCGACAGATAGGTGTAGCCGCGATACTGGAACTGATCGACGGTCGGCATCGTCGTCAGGAACATCAGCCACCAGCCGTTCCGCAGGCGCCCTGCGCGATAGCCGATCCGACGCTCGAGCTCTTCCGGATGCATGCCCCACAGATGCCACGCCCTGGTGAAATCGCCCATCAGGCGCTGGGTCTCGCCGACGTAGCGCGGGAGCGGCACGAAGCTCACCTCACACCCCGCTCGCCGGTATCCCGCTGCGCTCGACCTTGCGCGGGGCGGTCACCGCCTTCCACGCCGTCAGCGCCCGGCTGACCGCGCCCATCGGCGCGCGGGGCACGAATTGGCCGTGGCCTTCCTCGGTGCGGAGGTCGCCGCCGCGCATCGCGATCTTGCCGCGCGTCAGCAAATGGCGCGGCAGGCCGGTGACGGCGTGGCCCTCGAACACGTTGTAATCGATTGACGATTGCTGGGCGGCGGCGGTGATCGTCTTGGTTGCGGCAGGATCCCAGACCACCAGGTCTGCGTCGGACCCGACGAGAACGGCGCCTTTCTGCGGATAGATGTTCAGGATCTTGGCAATGTTCGTGCTGGTGACCGCGACGAACTCGTTCATCGTCAGCCGGCCCGTCGCGACGCCGTGGGTCCAGAGCATCGGCATCCGGTCCTCCAGCCCGCCGGTGCCGTTCGGGATCTTGGTGAAGTCGCCGAGGCCCGTGCGCTTCTGCTCGGTGGTAAAGGCGCAGTGATCCGTCGCCACGACCGACAGCGCGCCCGATTGCAGCCCGGCCCACAGCGCCGCCTGGTGCTGTCGGTTGCGAAATGGCGGCGACATGACGCGCTGCGCCGCATGGTCCCAGTCGTCGACGAAATAGGCGCTCTCGTCCAGCGTCAGGTGCTGGATCAGCGGCTCGCCCCAGACCCGCTTGCCGGTGGCCCGGGCGCGGCGGATCGCCTCGACACTGTCCTCGCACGAGGTGTGCACGACATAGAGCGGCACGCCTGCCATGTCGGCGATCATGATGGCGCGGTTCGTCGCTTCGCCCTCTACCTGTGGGGGACGCGAATAGGCATGCGCCTCGGGCCCGTCGTTGCCCTCGGCCATCAGGCGCGCCTGCAGGTCGGCCACCACGTCGCCGTTCTCGGCATGGACGAGCGGCAGTGCGCCCAGTTCGGCACAGCGGCGGAACGACGCGAACATTTCATCGTCGCTCACCATCAGCGCGCCTTTGTAGGCCATGAAGTGCTTGAACGTGTTGATGCCGCGCGCTGTCACCTCGGCCATCTCGTCCCAGACCTGCTGGCCCCACCACGTGATCGCCATGTGGAAGGAGTAGTCGCAGTTCGCGCGCGTCGATTTGTTGTCCCACATCTGCAAGGCGTCGAGCAGTCCCTGCCCCGGCGACGGTAGCGCGAAATCGACCACCATCGTGGTGCCGCCGGCCAGCGCCGCGCGGGTGCCGGATTCGAAATCGTCGGCCGAATAGGTGCCCATGAAGGGCATCTCGAGATGGGTATGCGGGTCGATGCCGCCGGGCATGACGTAGCAACCGGCGGCGTCCAGCACCTCGTCGCCCGCCAGCCCCTCGCCGATGGCGGCGATGCGCCCGTCCTCGACCAGCACGTCGGCGCGGGCGGTAAGGTCGGCGGTCACGACGGTGCCGCCGCGGATGAGTATCGCCATGGGGTCCCCCTTCATCGGCCGCGCCGGCCGCGCCCGTCGTCACTTTGCGCGCGCGGCCGTCAGTGCCCGGCGCAACGGTCACGCATCGCAGACCGGCTGCCCGTTCGCGTCGAACAGGGCGATGCCCGACGGCGGCTCCGTCGCCTCGACCGCGATGCCGTAGCAGCCGGCGCGGTCGCGGATCAGCAGACGCGGATCCATGCCCGATGGCAGCGCGGCCAGCGCCGCGGACGAGATGTCGCTCAAGCCCACGGGGCGGTCTGCCTGCGCGAAGGGTCCGCCCATCCCCGCCATCGGCGCGGCGCAGCCTGCCACCAGCACGGCGGCCAGCAGGGTAAAGGCCAAGGCTCTAAGCGCCATGCGGCACCTCCCGATCGTCGATGATTGCGGTCTCGAGCACGGCGTGAAACAGGACATCCGTTCCCGCACTGGCCCATTCGGGCGAGATCTCCTCGGCCTCGTTGTGGCTCAGCCCGCCCACGCAGGGGCACATCACCATGGCGGTCGGCGCCACGCGGGCGATCCAGCAGGCGTCGTGCCCGGCACCCGACACGATGTCCAGATGCGCGTGGCCCAACCGTTCGGCGGCATGGCGGACGGCGGCGACGCAGTCGGGGTCGAAGGCGACGGGATCGAACCCGCCCACGACCTCCAACTCGATCCCGAGGTCCAAGCTACCGGCGATGGCGCGTGCGGCTTCGTCCAGTTCGGTCTCCATCCGGCGCAGCACGTCGAGGTCGGGCGAGCGGAAGTCGACGGTGAAGACAACGCGCCCCGGAATGACGTTGCGCGAGTTCGGGTATACCTCGATATGCCCCGCGGCACCCACGGCATGCGGCGCGTGGCCAAGCGCGATACCCTCGACCGCGTCGAGGATCCGCGCCATCCCCAGCCCGGCGTCGCGGCGCATCGGCATCGGCGTCGACCCGGTATGCGCGTCCTGCCCGGTCAGCGTGATCTGGATCCAGCGCAGCCCCTGTCCGTGCGTGACGACGCCGATGGTGCGGCCCTCGGACTCGAGGATCGGGCCCTGCTCGATGTGAAGCTCGAAAAACGCGTGCATCTGGCGCGCGCCGGGCGCCTCGTCGCCGCGCCAGCCGATCCGGTCGAGCGCGTCGCCGAACCGGACACCGGCGGCGTCGGTGCGGTCGTTGGCCCACGCCTCGTCGTGGACGCCCGCGAACACGCCCGAGGCCAGCATCGCGGGGGCGAACCGCGTGCCCTCCTCGTTGGTAAAGTTTACGACGACGATGGGGTGACGGGTGCGGATGCCCAGGTCGTTCAGGGTGCGGACGATCTCGAGCCCGCCCAGAACGCCGAGCACGCCGTCGTACTTGCCACCCGTCGGCTGCGTATCGAGGTGCGAGCCGACATAGACCGGCAGTGCGTCAGCCTGCGTGCCGTCACGCCGGGCGAACATGTTGCCGATCCGGTCGAGACCCATGGTGCAGCCGGCCGCCTCGGTCCACTTGGCGAAAAGGGCGCGCGCCTCGGCATCGCCATCGGTCAGCGTCTGGCGATTGTTGCCGCCCGCGACGCCGGGCCCGATCCGCGCCATCTCCATGATGGACGCCCATAGCCGCGCGCCGTCGATGGAGATGTTGGCGGCGGGTACGGTCATTGCAGGCTCCTTGGCGGTGCGCTTTCCTGTTTTGCATGGCGGCGCAGACGGTTGCGACGCTATGACGGCCGGGCGGCTCCGTCAATCGCGGGGCCCGGATGACCCTGCCTTCGCGGATCGGGTCGTTGGCGGGCGGGGCCGTTTGCGAATCGGCAACCTTTGTGTGCGAGAGATGAACGGGAGGTCCTTCATGGGAGGCGGACACGAGATGACGACGACGATCGGCATCCCTCATATCATGCAGCCTTATCCGGCGATAAAAGGTCCAGCACCCCGGGTGCCGCCCCTGGCGCTGCACCCGCCCCTGTCGCATGGCGAACCGGGCCGGGCCGCAGCCGATCCGCGAATCCCGACGGGCCCGCGCCCCACCTTCGCCGCGACGCCACTGGAACGGCTTCAGGCGCAGCGCGTCGTTGCGGACCCGGCTGCCCTCGACCGATCCGCACCGGTCCGGTCGCTGTCGGCGACGCCGGTCGCGGCTACGACCGGCGCAGCAACGACCATCAGCGTGACCATAGACACGACACGCAGCGGCGGGACGAGTGGTGTCGGATCTGATGCGGCGGACCGGCTTGCGCCGGTGCCAGGCTTCGACGCGATCCAGTCGGATCCAGCCCCGGTCGCGCCGCCCGACCTCGACCTGCGGCGATAGCCGGCTCCCGCCGCTATCGGCGAAGGCTACAAAAGCGACGCTGGAGTGGGGGCTACAGCAAAGGACACGACATGAACATCACCGGAGGATCGACCGGCGGCATCGCCCAGCCGCGCGGCGGAGCCGAACTCGCCGGCCTGCGCCGCGAAGGCGGCAACGACAACAACGGCAACGGCTTGCCGCGCAAGGGCGGCACGCCGGCGGAGACCGGTAACGACCGCGCCGCGCACGTTACCGAAACGGCGCCGCCGCCGACGGCGCAATCGGCCAATGCGGCCAACGCCTCCCGGCCGTCCGTGGCCGCAACCCGCACCGTGCCGTACGACGGGCCCGACCGCCCGGCGCCCCGCGCCACGCTCGGCGCCGCCGCCCGGCCCGACGCAACCGACGCGCCAAATGAAGGTGTCCGCGCGGCCGCCGAACGCGCCCGCGACGACATGCGCCGCGACCTGATCCTGTCGTCGCTGGCAAAGGCGCCGCCGACCACGCTATCGGCGCCCTAGGCCAAGGCGGCGGCCGAAGCGCGCGGCGCGGGTGTCGAGGCCGGTTTCGTCGCCGGCCGCGGCGCGCAGCAGCCGCAGCCGGTCCTGAACCGCGCCGCCTGACGGTGCGGACCGGCGCCTCTCGCTGCGTTAGCCGGCGCCCGCCGGTTTCGCCGCCGCCTTGCCCCCCGGGGGCGGACGCACCGCCCGTCAGGCACAACCCCGCGCGGCGTCGCCCCGCCTGTCCCGCCGCCCGTCCAGCGCAAGGCCGCGCGGCGTCGCGGCGCGCGTCCGTTACTCCGCGGCCTGGGCGGCGGGGTTGTTGGGGTGCGCGGTCCACGTCGCCGGCGCGTCGGTCACGAGGCGGCCGGTCCGGGGGTCCACCACGCCGGCGGCCAGCCGCTCCATCGTGATGCAATTCTCGACCGGGCATACGTTCACGCACAGGTTGCAGGCCACGCATTCCTCGTCGATCACCTCAAACACCCGGCCAGGCCGCATGGCGATGGCCTGATGCGAGGTGTCCTCGCACGCCGCGTAGCAGCGCCCGCATTTGATGCAACTGTCGGGGTCGATGCGGGCCTTCGTCACATAGTTCAGGTTCAGGTGCCTCCAGTCGGTGACGTTCGGCACCGCGCACCCGACCACGTCGTCGAGCGTGGCATGGCCCTTGGCGTCCATCCAGGCGGACAGGCCCGTCGTCATCTCGTCGACGATCTTGAAGCCGTAGGTCATCGCCGCGGTGCAGACCTGCACCGACCCCGCGCCGAGCGCCATGAACTCGGCCGCGTCCCGCCAGGTGGTGATGCCGCCGATGCCGCTGATCGGCAAGCCGCGCGTCTCGGGGTCGCGGGCGATGTCGGCGACCATGTGCAACGCAATGGGCTTCACCGCCGGGCCGCAATAGCCGCCATGCGACCCCTTGCCGTCGATTGTCGGCTCGGGCGCCATCAGGTCCAGATCGACCGAGGTGATCGAATTGATCGTGTTGATCAGGGACACGGCATCCGCACCGCCAGCCTGCGCCGCGCGGGCGGCGTGGCGCACATCGGTGACGTTCGGTGTCAGCTTGACAATCACCGGCATCCGCGTCGCGGCCTTGCACCAGCGCGTCACCATCTCGATGTACTCGGGCACCTGCCCTACCGCGCTGCCCATGCCACGCTCGGACATGCCGTGCGGACAGCCGAAGTTCAGCTCGACCGCGTCTGCGCCCGTCGCCTCGACCTTCGGCAGGATTTCCTTCCAGGCCCATTCCTCGCAGGGCACCATCAGCGACACGATCATCGCGCGGTCAGGCCAATCGCGCTTTACCGCCGTGATTTCCGCGAGGTTTACCTCCAGCGGGCGGTCGGTGATCAGCTCGATGTTGTTGAGGCCCAGCACGCGGCGGTCGGCGCCGTAGACGACGCCATAGCGTGGCCCGTTCACGTTCACCACGTGCGGGTCCAGCCCCAGCGTCTTCCAGACGACGCCGCCCCAGCCGGCTTCGAACGCGCGGCGCACGTTGTATTCCTTGTCCGTCGGCGGGGCCGAGGCCAGCCAGAACGGGTTCGGCGACTTGATCCCAACGAACTCGGTGCGGAGGTCGGCCATGTTGGTTCCTTTCAGCCTGGCGCGAGGTGGGTGCGGACTTGAGCGGCCCGCTGGGCGAACACCCTGTCGCGCGTCAGATGCGCCGCCGATCGCCCGGCGGCGCGGATCAGGTCGGGGAGCGTCGCGCGGTCGGCCGCCAGACCGGCCACCGTGTCGACCAGCGCATCCACGTCGCCGCGCCCGACCAACCGGCCGCCGCCCTGCTCGTCGACCAGCGCCCGCGAGAAGGCATCGCCGAAGCCGACGAGCGGCGTGGCAGAATGCAGGCTTTCGATCAGGTTGCGAGGCGACTCGTCGGTGACATGACAGAACATGAGGACATGGCCGTCGCGGTAGTGGCGCCGCACCGCCGCCGCGTCGTCCAGAAAGCCGGTGAAGTGCAGCCGCCCCGTCGGCAGCCCGAGGTCGTCCGCCATGCGCCGCATCACCGGCATTTCCTCGCCGTCACCGACCCAGGTCGCGGTAAAATTGACGCCGCGCGCGTGCAGCCGTCCCACGGCCGTCATCCACGCGACGCACCCCTTGCTAGCGTTGGCGCGCCCGCAATAGACGATGCGCAGCGGCCCGTTGGCGCAGTCGCGCGCCTTGGCCTCGGCGGCATCGGGCGCGATCCGGTCCTCGTCGCGGACGTGGATGTTGTCGGCCATCTCGGCATTGCGCGCCATGTGGCGGAAATGCTGGTAGACGGCGGTGCCATGCAGCATCGCCAGGTCGGCCCGCCGCACGGCACGGTTCTCGGTCCGGCGGATGATGCGCGACCGGATGGCGGCCTTCAGTCGCCCCTTGGCCGAGCCGTCGGACAGCTTGGCGGCCTGCGATTCGACCCTGTCGAGCCAGACGGCGTGCGGGATGCCATGGCGCCGCGCGATGCCGGCCGCGATCTCGCCCGGGTCGGTCGGCCAGCCGCCGTAGCTGAAGACGCGGTAGGTCGCGCGGTTCATGGCGTCGTGCAGCACCCTGCGGACGGCAGCCCGTTCGCGCCGCCAGGTCGGCCGGTGATAGGTATCGGGCAAGGCGATCAGCTCGAACGCCGGGGCGGGCAGATGATCCGCCGCGGGGATCCAGCCGGCGGGCGGCGGGCCGGCCTTCAGGATCGCATAGGCGATCACCCGCGCAAAGTTCGCCTGCCAAGCGTGCAGCCCGCTGACAGTCTGCCGTTCGATCATCAAGCCACCCGCGGCGTCACGGTAGAGCGGCGCGCCCATGCCAATCAGCAGGGTCTCGTCCATCTCAGCCGCCCGTCAGAGCGCGGTGGATATCCATCGCGGCGTCGCGGCCCTGCGCGACCGCGGTCACGGTCAGGTCGTCGCCCGCCGCCGCGCAGTCGCCACCGGCCCAGACGCCGGGGCGCGACGTGCGCCCGCTGGCGTCTACCGCGATGCGCCCGCGCTCCAGCACCAGCGCGTCCGGCGCGCCGATCAGGCCCTGGCCGATGGCGAGGAATACCTGGTCGGCGGGGATGGGCAGGCGCTCGCCCGTCGGCGCCAGCCCGTCCGTCCCTTCGCGGACATAGGCGAACTCGACCTCGCACACGGTGCCGTTGCCGTGGATCGCGACGGGCATTGCGTCGGTGACGATGCGCACGCCCTTCGACGCGGCGAGGTCCAGCTCGTATTCCGAGGCGGACATCCGGTCGCGCCCCCGCCGATAGGCGATGGTGACGTTGGCTGCGCCCAGCAGGCGGGCCTGCACCGCCGCGTCCACCGCCGTCATGCCGCCGCCGATCACGACGACGTCGCGCCCGACCGGCAGCGCCGCCAGGTCGGTGGCCTGCCGCAGCGTCGCGATGAAGTCGACCGCATCGTGCACGCCGGGCGTGTCGTTGCCCTCGACCCGCAGCGCGTTCACGCCCCCAAGGCCGAGGCCGAGGAACACGGCATCGTATTCCGCGGCGAGACTGTCGAGGGTCTGGTCGCGTCCGAGCTCCGAGCCGAGCCGCAGGGCGATGCCGCCGATGGAAAGCAGCCAGGCGACCTCGGCCTGGGCGAAACCGCCGGTGGACTTGTAGCTGGCGATGCCGAACTCGTTCAGCCCGCCTGGCTTCGGCCGCGCATCGTGGAGGACGACATCGTGCCCCAGCATCGCCAGACGGTGTGCACACGCCAGCCCGGCAGGCCCCGCGCCCACCACCGCGACGCACCGGCCCGTTGGTTCCGCCCGCGTGTAGGGATGGTCCGGCCCGGCCATGACGGCGTCGGTCGCGTGGCGTTGCAGCCGGCCGATCTGCACCGGGGCGCCCTCGGCCGCCTCGCGCACGCAAGCCGCCTCGCACAGCGTCTCGACCGGGCAGACGCGAGCGCACATCCCGCCCAGAATGTTCTGGTCGAAGATCGTCTTGCCGGCCGCGCCCACGGCGCCGGTGGCGATCTGGCGAATGAACAGCGGAATGTCGATTTCGGTCGGGCAGGCCGCGATGCAGGGCGCGTCGTGGCAGAAGTAGCAGCGGTCGGCCGCGACCGCGGCCTCGTGCCGCCCGAGCGGCGCGTGCAGGTCCGCGAAGTTGCGCGCGTATCCGTCGGCCGGCAGGCGGCCGGGGTGGATCCCCCGCGTCATCTGATCTGCGCCCATCGCGCTCTCCCGTCGTTTCGCGTGACCCGTGCGGAACCCGCCCTGCCCGCTTCGGCATCAGCACGAGTCTGACGTTTCGCGCGTGTTTGGCAACAGGCAAAGGGCCGACACCAAAGCGGACCGGCACCAAGCGGCTTTCCACGCTTCCATCGCTGACCTATAGAGCCGATGCGCCGCCATGCACCACGACACCGGGGCGCGAAGGTCGAAACGGTCGAGGACGCGATCACGCGATGACGAACAGCCCTTCCGATACCGATGTCGCCTTCATCCGGGCGCTGGCGGAACTCTTGCGGGAAAACGACCTAACGGAACTTAGGGTAAAGCGGGATTACGGCGAGGCCGACAGCCTCGACGTGCGCGTCGCGCGGGTCGCACAGCAATCGATCGCTGCGCCTGCGGCGTCGGCGCCCTCCGAACCGTCCGGCCCGCCGGGTACGTCGTCGACTGCGGCAGCGCCATACGACGATCCCGCCCGCCACCCCGGTGCCGTGACCTCGCCAATGGTCGGCACCGTCTATCTCTCGGCCGAACCGGGGGCCGACGCCTTCGTCAAGACCGGCGACGTGGTCGGCGAAGGGCAGACGCTGCTGATCGTCGAGGCAATGAAGACGATGAACCACATTCCCGCCCCCCGCGCCGGCACCGTGCGCCGCATCCTGGTCGAGGATGGCGCCCCGGTCGAGTTCGGCGCACCGCTGATGATCGTCGAATAGGTCGGTTCGGATGTTCGACAAGATCCTGATCGCCAACCGGGGCGAGATCGCGCTGCGGATCGTGCGCGCCGCGCGCGAGATGGGGATCGCCTCGGTCGCGGTGCATTCGACCGCCGACGCGGACGCGATGCATGTGCGGATGGCGGACGAAAGCGTCTGCATCGGCCCGCCGGCCGCGGCGCAAAGCTATCTGTCGATGCCCGCCATCATCTCGGCCTGCGAGATCACCGGCGCGCAGGCGATCCACCCGGGCTACGGGTTTCTCAGCGAGAACGCCGCCTTCGTGCAGATCGTCGAGGACCACGAGTTGACGTTCATCGGCCCCTCGGCCGCGCATATCCGCCTGATGGGCGACAAGATCACCGCCAAGGACACGATGCGCAAGCTGGGCGTGCCCTGCGTTCCGGGCTCCGACGGCGGCGTGCCGGACCTTCAGTCGGCGCAGGCGATGGGGCGCAAGATCGGCTATCCGGTGATCGTGAAGGCGACGGCCGGCGGCGGCGGGCGCGGCATGAAGCTGGCGCGCACGGCCGCTGACATGGAACACGCGTTCCTGACCGCACGGGCCGAGGCGAAGGCCGCCTTCGGCAATGACGAGGTCTATCTGGAAAAGTATCTCGCGACGCCGCGCCATATCGAGGTTCAGGTCTTTGGCGATGGGCGCGGGCGCGCGGTGCATCTGGGCGAACGCGACTGTTCGCTCCAGCGTCGTCACCAGAAGGTACTGGAAGAGGCGCCCGGCCCCAGCATCACCGCCGAGGAGCGGGCCGAGATCGGGCGACTCAGCGCGACAGCGGTCGCCGACATCGGCTATTCGGGTGCCGGCACGATCGAATACCTTTACGAGGACGGCGCGTTCTACTTCATCGAGATGAACACGCGCCTGCAGGTCGAGCATCCCGTCACCGAGGCGATCTACGGCGTCGACCTCGTACGCGAACAGATCCGCGTCGCCGCGGGCCTGCCGATGGAGCTGGAGCAGGCATCGCTGGTGCCCCGCGGCCACGCGATCGAGGTGCGCATCAACGCGGAGAAGCTGCCGGGTTTCTCGCCATCGCCCGGCCGCATCACGCAGTATCACGCGCCGGGCGGTCTGGGCGTTCGCATGGACAGTGCGCTTTACGACGGCTACCGCATCCCGCCCTATTACGACAGCCTGATTGGCAAGCTGATCGTCCACGGCCGCGACCGGGACGAGGCGCTGGCGCGACTCCGACGGGCCTTGGGCGAACTGATCGTCGACGGTGTCGACACGACTGTGCCGCTCTTTCACGCGCTGCTGCAGGAGGCCGACGTCCTGAGCGGGGCCTATGACATCCACTGGCTGGAACGTTGGCTCGAGACGCATTTCACCTAGGCACCGCGCCCGCGGTGACGCCCGCGATGTTGCTGCGGGGCTATGCGGCCGGCATCTTCCCGATGGCCGAGACGCGCAACGATCCGGACCTGTTCTGGGTCGACCCGCATCTGCGGGGCGTCCTGCCGCTGGACGGTTTCCACGTCTCGCGCTCGTTGCTGCGCCGGTTGCGCCGGGGCGGCTTTCGCATCACCATCAACGCCGAGTTCGCCGGCGTGGTGGCGGGCTGCGGCGCGCGGGACGAGACCTGGATCAATCACACCATCGCCGATCTGTCGCTGGCGTTGCACCGCGACGGCCACGCGCATTCGCTCGAGGTCTGGGACGGCGCGGCGCTGGTCGGGGGGGTCTACGGCATCGCCATCGGTGCGGCGTTCTTCGGCGAAAGCATGTTCTCGCGCCGGGCGGACGCCTCGAAGATCGCGCTTTTCTATCTTGTCGACAGGCTTCGCATGGGCGGCTTCGTGCTGTTCGACACGCAATTCGTCACGCCGCATCTGGCCAGTCTGGGCGCCATCGAGGTCAGCCGCGACGCCTATCGGGCGTCACTGCGCCGGGCGCTGGCCCTGCCAGCCACTTTCGCCGCCTCCGAAGCGATGCCGCCGCTGGATCAGATGCTGCAGCGCATGACCCAGATGTCGTAGCGCGGGTGCTCCAGCGCGTTCAGCGCGGGCGCCGAGGCGATCATCCAGCCCGCGAAGCTTGGCGCATCGACGCCAGGCTCGCGGATCACGAGATAGGCGAAGGCGTCGCCCGCGGGATTGTCGGCCGGGTAGCGGCATTCGCCCAGGGTCACCTGCAAGCGGCCGATGGCTTGGGTTTCGCCCACGCGGATGGCGGTTTCGGTGATGTCGCCGGCGACCTTGTCGACGCCACGCAGCACCGCCGCGGCCCCTTCGCTGGTGCGCACCTGTAGCACCGACGGGCCGGTTTGCGCCGAGACCGCGCATGCACCCAGAAGGACAGCCAGGACGACAGCAAATGCGGGGGGGGGCAGGCTCACTCCGGGCGCCACGGCTCGTAGTCCCGGCGGGGTTCGGGCTGCGCCCGGCGGATCGACCCGGTCGGGGCATAGGCCGCAGGCGTTCCGGTCAGATTCGGGATGTGCGGCTTTTCCCAGGGCTGGTGCACCAGCGGGCGCACCGTCGGCGGCTCGTCCCAGGTGTGGTGCAGCCATCCGTGCCATTCGGGAGCGACGCGGCTTGCCTCGGCCTCGCCGTTGAACATCACCCAGCGGCGCGCGCCATCGGCGCTGGTGTAATAGACGTTGCCGATGTCGTCGCGACCGACCTCCGTGCCCTTGCGCCAGGTCCAGAGCTGGGTGTTCAGAGTCGATCCGTTCCACCAGGTGGCGACGCGCAGTATCGATTTGAGGAAGCCCATGGCAGACTCCGGATGGGGACGACCGCTCTATGCGCCATCCGGATTCCGGCGTCCAGAAGCCGCGGCGCCGCGGCGGTCAGACTGCCGCGGTCAGCTCGATCTCGATCCGGAACGCCGGGTCGATCAGGCCGGCGACGATCATCGTGGCCGCCGGCGGGTGGGCGCCGAAGGTCTCGCGCAGCAGCGGCCAGCAGGGCGCGAAATCCGCCGGATCGGGCAGGATGTAAGTCACGCGCACCGCGCGGTCGAATCCGCTGCCCGCCTCGGCCAGCGCCTGCCCGATGATCGCCAGGGCCGAGCGGCACTGTGCCACGACGCCGTTCGGTACGTCCGGACCGCGGGCCGTCGTTCCGGCGACATGGACGAGACCGCCCGCCACCACCGCGCGGCAATAGCCGACGCGATCCTCCCACGGGCCGCCCGAGGCGATGCGTGTGATCGGCGTCATCCGGCGCTTTTCGCGTCTTTCTTGTCGGCGTGGATCATCAGCGGCGCGGCGTCCGAGTTCACCGCCTCGTCGTTGACGACGACTTCCTGCACCGAATCCTGCCCCGGCAGGTCGAACATCGTCTCGAGCAGGATGTCCTCCATGATCGAGCGGAGGCCGCGCGCGCCGGTCTTGCGAACGATGGCGCGCTTCGCGATCGACACCAGCGCATCGTCGGTGAAGGTCAGCGCCGTGTCCTCAAGCTCGAACAGGCGCTGGTACTGCTTGACCAGGGCGTTCTTTGGCTTCGTCAGGATCGTCACCAGCGCCTCTTCATCGAGATCGGTCAGCGTGGCGATCACCGGCAGCCGGCCGACGAATTCGGGGATCAGGCCGAACTTCAGCAGATCCTCCGGCTCCAGCGCGTTCAACTGCTCGCCGACGCCGCGACTGTCGTTGTCCTTCACGTCGGCGCCAAAGCCGATGCCCGACCCCTTGCCGCGTTGCGCGATGATCTTCTCCAGCCCGGCGAAGGCGCCGCCGCAGATGAAAAGGATGTTCGTCGTGTCGACCTGCAGGAACTCCTGCTGCGGGTGCTTGCGTCCGCCCTGCGGCGGCACGGAGGCGATCGTGCCCTCCATGATCTTCAGCAGCGCCTGCTGCACGCCCTCGCCGGACACGTCGCGGGTGATCGACGGGTTGTCGGACTTGCGGGTGATCTTGTCGACCTCGTCGATGTAGACGATGCCGCGCTGCGCGCGTTCGACGTTGTATTCGCTGGCCTGAAGCAGCTTCAGGATGATGTTCTCGACGTCCTCGCCGACATAGCCCGCCTCGGTCAGCGTGGTCGCGTCGGCCATGGTGAAGGGCACGTCGAGGATGCGAGCGAGGGTCTGCGCCAGCAGTGTCTTGCCGCAGCCGGTGGGGCCGATCAGCATGATGTTGGATTTCGCCAGCTCGATATCGGATTTGCCGGCGTGGTTCAGCCGCTTGTAGTGGTTGTGCACCGCGACCGACAGCACCCGCTTGGCGTGGACCTGACCGATCACGTAATCGTCCAGAACGTTGCAGATTTCGCGCGGCGTGGGCACCCCGCTGCCCGACTTCAGGCCCGCCGACTTCGTCTCCTCGCGGATGATGTCCATGCACAACTCGACGCATTCGTCGCAGATGAATACCGTCGGGCCGGCGATCAGCTTGCGCACCTCATGCTGCGACTTGCCGCAGAACGAGCAGTATAGGGTGTTCTTGCCATCGCCTGAATTGTTCGCCATCGCGTCATCCTTGGGGGCGCAACGCCCCTGTCTGTAGCGGGTCGAAGACCCTATGCCTATCCGGCCGCCGGTTCACGGCCGCGATGTCACTGGCGCTGTCGCGCCACCTGACCCGCCACGGTCAAAAGCCTAGGCCGAGTCATTTGGGTGCACAACGCGAAAAGCCCGGCGGTGTCCCGTTCCGCCGCGGCCGGCCGAACATCCTCAGTCGCTTTCGACCTTCGGCCGATTCTCGACGATCTCGTCGATATGGCCCCATTCCTTGGCCTCCTCGGGGGTCATGAAGCGGTCGCGCTCCAACGCCTTCTCGACGTCGTCCATCGACCGGCCGGTGTGCTTGACGTAGATGCCGTAAAGGCGCTCGCGTAACTTCACCGTGTTCTCGGCGTGAATCAGGATGTCGGACGCCTGGCCCTGATAGCCGCCCGACGGCTGGTGCACCATGATCTGCGCGTTGGGCAGCGCAAATCGCATCCCCGCCGCACCACCCACCGACAGCAGCGAGCCCATCGAGGCGGCCATGCCCATGACCAGGGTCGACACCTTGGGGCGGATATACTGCATCGTGTCGTAGATCGACAGGCCCGAGGTCACGACGCCGCCGGGGCTGTTGATGTACATGCTGATATCCTTCTTCGGATTCTCGGCCTCGAGATGAAGAAGCTGCGCCACGATCAGGTGGCTCATCCCGTCGTGGATCGGACCGTTCACGAACACGATGCGTTCCTTCAGCAGTCGCGAGAAGATGTCGTAGGCGCGCTCGCCCCGGCTGGTCTGTTCGACCACCATCGGGACAAGGTTCATGACGTGCTGGATCGGGTCTTGCATGCTGTGCCTCGGCTTTGGGTCGGCCACGCCGGGGCGCCGGCATGGACCGCGTGGACTACTAGGGGTGAGGCCGCGGCGCCGCAAGGGCGCCGGGGTCGCAGCGTCGGGTCGATCCTTCTACCCGAGCGACCGTGACCGCTCGGGGTAAAGAGCGCCTTAACCGCGCCATTCTGGATCACGCGGATTGACGTAGACGGTAAGCGCAGGCTTACCTAGGCCATGGGACACGACGATGCAATGGCCGCCCTTGGCGACCCGACGCGCCGCGCCATCGTCGAGGCGTTGCGCGGCGGGGCCATGCCGGTCTGCGATCTGGCGCGCTGCGTGCCGGTTAGCCGGCCCGCCGTGTCGCAGCACCTCGCCATCCTGAATGCCGCGGGGCTTGTCGTCGTGACGCCGGTCGGCAATCGGCGGATCTACGCCATTTCGCCCGCCGGGGTGGCCGAACTGCGGCGCTGGCTCGACACGCTGTGGCAGGACGCGCTGCGCGACCTGTCCGACGTCGCGGCCGACCCCCCACCCCCACAGACACGAGGATCCCGGACATGACCGACAGGACTGACAGGGGCGATACGGGCGACGCGGCCAAGACGACGGCGGACATCGTCCACCGCGTGACCCTGCCGCTGGCCCCGCAAGCGGCCTTCGACGTGCTTGTTCTGCGCATCGCAGACTGGTGGCCGGACCCGTCTAGGCGGCCCGGGTTCGCACGGAACGGCGCGGCGTGGCATCTGGCGCCCGGCGCGGGCGGCCGGCTGACGCGTAACGACGGCGACGGACCGGTCACGGTGGCCGAGGTCGAGGTGTGGGAGGCCGGCCTGCGCCTGGCCCTGCGACTGACCGGGGTGCTGCCGGGGACCGTCACCCTGACGTTCGAAGCCTGCGGAACCGACACCCGCGTGACGCTGAACCATCGCGGCTGGATCCCCGTTCTGGACCCGGACGTTCCCATGGCCGACGCCATCGGACGTTGGGTCGAGGATCCGTGGGCGGCGCGGATCGCGGCACTCCGCGCCATGGCGCGCGCCTTCGCCTGACGCGTTCGCCTGACGGGCACGCCTAGACCGACAGCGTTGCCTGCACCGCCCGGCCCCAGGCGTCGCACTTCGCCTTGCGCGTGGCCGCGTCCATGCCCGGGGTGAACTGGCGGTCGAGCGACCAGCGCGCCGCGAACCCGGCCTGATCGGGATAGATCCCGGCCCGCATCCCGGCCAGCCAGGCGGCCCCCAGCGCTGTCGTCTCCAGCACCTTCGGCCGGTCGACGGGGGCGTCGATGATGTCGCTGAGGAACTGCATCGTCCAGTCCGACACGCTCATCCCGCCGTCGACGCGCAGCGTCGCGATCTCGGCCCCCGGTCTTTGCCCACCGTCGCTCTGCCCGCCGTCGCTTTGCCCACCGTCGCTCTGCCCGCCGTCGCTTTGCCTGCCGTCGCTTTGCCTGCCGTCGCTCTGCCCGCCGTCGCTCTGACCGCTTGGCGCGGCCGCGTCGCCGGTCCGACTGCTGCCCGCCCAGTCGGCGCGCATCGCCTCCAGCAGGTCGCGGGTCTGGAACCCCACGGATTCGAGTGCGGCGCGCGCGAACTCGGCCGGACCGGTGCCGCGCGTCAGCCCGTAGATCGCGCCGCGGCAGGTCGCGTTCCAGTAGGGCGCCCCCAACCCGGTGAAGGCCGGCACCAGGATCACCTCTTGGCTGTCGTCGGCGCGCCTCGCCAGATCCTGCGTCTCGCTGGCCTCGCGGATCAGCCGCAGCCCGTCGCGCAGCCATTGCACCACCGCGCCCGCGATGAAGATGGAGCCTTCCAGCGCATAGGTCGGCACGCCGTCGAACTGGTAGGCCACGGTCGTCAGCAGCCGGTGGGTCGAGGCGACGGGGCGGCTGCCGGTGTTCAGCAGCGCAAAGCAACCGGTGCCATAGGTCGATTTCAGCATCCCGGGGGCGAAGCACGCCTGCCCCAGCGTTGCCGCCTGCTGGTCGCCCGCCACGCCGAGAATCGGAATCTCGTGCCCGAACAGATCCGCGCGCGTGGTGCCGAAATCGTCCGCGCAATCGCGGACCTCCGGCAGCATCTCCATCGGGATGTCGAGAAGCGCCGCGATCGAGGTGGACCAGCGGCCCTTGTGGATGTCGTAGAGCATCGTGCGGCAGGCGTTGGTCGCATCCGTCACATGCGCGGCACCGCCCGTCAGCTTCCAGATCAGATAGCTGTCGACGGTGCCGAACAGCAGTTCGCCCGCGCGGGCCCGTTCCCGCGCGCCGTCGACATGATCGAGGATCCATTTCAGCTTCGTGGCCGAAAAATAGGGGTCCAGCAGAAGTCCGGTGCGCGCCGTCACCATCGCCTCGTGCCCCTCGCCGCGCAGGGCCTCGCAGGTGTCCGCCGTGCGCCGGTCCTGCCAGACGATGGCGTTGTGGACCGGGCGCCCGGTACCGCGATCCCAGACCACGGTGGTCTCGCGCTGGTTGGTGATGCCGATGGCGGCGATCTTCGCGGCATCGACGCCGGCCTTCTCGATCGCGGCACGGCAGGTGCCCGCCGTCGTCGCCCACAGGTCCGACGGATCGTGCTCGACCCAGCCGCCCTGCGGATAGTGCTGCGCGAACTCCTCCTGCGCGCTGGCGACGGGCGCCATGTCGGGGCCGAACAGGATCGCCCGGCTGGACGTGGTGCCCTGGTCGATGGCGAGGATGTGGGTCATGGTCTGATCCCGTTCGGGCCGCCGCGCGCGGTCAGCCCCATGCGTTGCGCCGCGGCTCACCCGGCTGGACGTAGAAATACAGCAACGCCAGCCACCCGATGATCGGGAGCAGCAGCAGCAGCAGCCACCATCCGCTGCGCCCATAGTCGTGCAGCCGTCGCACGCCGAGGGCGAGCGAGGGAATGAAAGTGCCGATCGACCACACCACCCCCACCGGTCCGGTATCCATTGCGTCGCCACCGAAGATTGCCGCGTCCACCGCGCCGATAACGAGCCCGATCACCAGCACCGCGAAGGTGAACCACCAGAACTCCGGCCGGTTCGACCGGCCGCGGAAGTCGAAATAACGCCGAAATCCTTCGCGGACGCAGCGGAGAAAGTCGCCCTCGCCGTTCTGGCCCCCTTGATGATCACCCCTGCCGACCTGTCCCCAACCCGCGTGGGGCGGCGGACGGATCGCGCCCACGGCGGCCAGCTCCTCGCCCGCGGGGCGCCATTTCGACATGCCCTCGCGCCACACCGGCGTGTCGGACCGGATCTCGCCCGCCTCGACCAGATCGTCGAACACCACTTGGTCGACGGGCCCGTGCTCGGCCCCGTCCTCGGCGTAGTACCAGCGCGGATCGGTCATCCACGGCTCCCCGTTGTCCCGCCGGAGGATCGGACAGCGGGTCGCAACGCGCAACCCCGCGCTATTCAGCGGCGGCGGACATGTGGTCCCGCGCCCGCGCCATCCAGTCTTCCAGCGCCGCGATCTCGCCGTCGGTCATCCGCAGTCCCAGCTTCGTGCGGCGCCAAACGACGTCCTCGGCGGTGCGGGCGTATTCGCGGGCCATCAACCAGCGCACCTCCGCCTCGGTCAGCGTGCCGCCGAAGTCCCGGCCCAGGTCGGCGAGGCTGGCCGCACCTTCGGTGATCGCGGTGGCGTCCGTCCCGTAGGCGCGGATCATACGGCGGGCATGATAATCGGTCAGGAACGGATGCGCCCGCTGCAGTGCCGCGATCAGGTCATGCACGCCCGCCACCGGAAAATCGCCGCCCGGCAGCGCCACGCCGGCGGTCCAGTCGCCCGTCATCCCCAGATAGAAGGGGCGCAGCTTCGCAAGCGCTTGTTCGGCCAGCTTGCGATAGGTCGTGATCTTGCCGCCGAACACGTTCAGCAGCGGCGGCTCCTGCCCTGCGCCGCCGTCGGTCGCGGGGCCGGCATCCAGCGACAGCACATAGTCGCGCGTCGCGGCCGTCGCCGACTTGGCGCCGTCGTCGTAAAGCGGGCGGACGCCGGAATAGGTCCAGACCACATCGTCGCGCGTGACCGGCCGCTTGAAGTATTTTGACACGAAGGCGCAGAGGTAATCCGCCTCGTCGTCGGTGCAGCGCGCGTCGCCCGGATCACCCTGGTGATCCTTGTCGGTCGTGCCGATCAGCGTGAAATCGGTCTCGTAGGGGATCGCGAAGACGATGCGCCCGTCCTCGCCCTGAAAGAAGTAGGCCTTGTCGTGCTCGAACAGGCGCCGCGTCACGATGTGGCTGCCGCGCACGAGGCGCACGCCCTCGCTGCTGTTGATCCGCACCGTGTTGCGGATCACGTCGCCTACCCAGGGGCCGCCGGCGTTCACGAGGCCGCGCGCCTTTACCGTTTCCTGGGCGCCGGTCTCGACGTTCTCGACGGTGACGTGCCAAAGACCCTCCCGTCGCTCGGCGCCGAGCACGCGGGTGCGCACCATGATCCGCGCGCCCCGATGCCCGGCATCGCGGGCGTTCAGCACCACGAGGCGCGAATCCTCTACCCAGCAATCCGAGTACTCGTAGGCGGTCGCGAAGCGGTCGACGATGGGCGCCCCCTCGGGTGCGCGACGCAGGTCCAGCGTGCGCGTCGGCGGCAGGATTTTCCGCCCGCCGAGGTTGTCGTACAGCAAAAGCCCGAACCGGATCAGCCATGCCGGCCGCCGCCCCTTCATCCACGGCATCGTCCAGCCCAGCAAGCGCGAGGTCGGCGTGTCGCCCTCGAACCGCATGTCCGGGCTGACCGGAAGCACGAATCGCA
>PPFU01003581.1_pt1 | contig 28345 bp, 20 predicted proteins | sample 1535991 | NCBI WGS metagenome assembly PPFU01 (sample SAMN04901290, study PRJNA319586) | Hypolithon metagenome, whole genome shotgun sequencing project. | isolation source: Antarctic Hypolithon | place: Antarctica: Miers Valley | collected 2014
CTAGCCGTCGTCCTCCGCACGATGGCGGAGTTGGCCCCGGCCGAGACGTGGCGGGCCCGCCGCCTCCGCATCGAGCACGGAGATGGCTCGATGCCCGACCTCCTCCCGCAGATGGTGGATCTCGGCGTCGTCCTCGTCCAGAACCCGCTCCACCTCGCCCTCCCGCAGTTCCTCCACGCGCGTTACGGGCCGGAGCGGACGCCCCACGTCCAACTGCTGCGCTCGGCCGTCGAGGCCAGCATCCCTGTCGCGCTCGGCGCCGACGCGGGCGGGAGCGGGCGCAACCCGTGGCTCAACCTGATGCTAGCCACCCTCCACCCGACCAACCCCGCCGAGGCGCTCTCACGCGAGCAGGCGCTCGTGGCCTTCACGCGCGGCAGCGCCTACGCCGAGGGAATGGAGCACGAGAAGGGCTCGCTCACGCCCGGCATGCTGGCCGACCTCGCCGTGCTCTCGCAGAACGTGCTGGAGGTGCCGCCGGACGCCCTCCCCGCGACGGAGAGCGTGCTCACGATGGTCGGCGGCGCCATCGTTTACCGCGCCGCTGCATCCGAGATGCGAGCGGCGGCCCAGACGGTGGTGGACACGTTCGGAGAGCGGATGGCGGCGGCCGGAGCAGACCTTGGTCCCGCCCCGACGGTCGAGGTACAGACCACCCCGTTCCTGATCTACTACGACCCCCCGGGGAAACGAATCGTGATGCCCTGGTGGGACGACCTCAGCCCCGCGCAACGGGTGCCCTTCGCCCTCTTTGCCGGCGGCGGCGACGACGAAGGCGAGCAGCTTTTCCGCACGTTTTTCCACCGCTTCTTCGTCGCCCACGAAGCCGCACACTGGTTCCAGAACCAGACCGGGACGCGCAAGGAGACGCTGTACGCGAACGAGGAAGAGGCCAACCGGATCGCTGTCGCCTTCTGGCGCACCGAGCCCGACGGGGAGGCCTTCCTGTCTGAACTCGAGCGGACGCTCGTCGGCATGGTCGAGCGCATCCCGGACCCGACCCCGCCCGGCGAGGACGCCGTCACGTACTTCGGCGCGCACTACCGTGAGCTGGGCCGGGATCCGATGAAGTACGGCTACTACCAGTTCCGCTTCGTACTGGACGCCGTTCGTCAGCGTAGGCAACTGGACCTGGACGGCCTGGTCGCAGCAGCCCTGGGGAGGTGATCGCCCGTGCCCTCCGCTCCTCCTACCCCGGCACGTACACCGGCGACGACGTGGATGGCACCCTGTACGTGACGGTGGAAGGCGACCGTGTGGTGATGGCGAGCCGGGGGATGGCCGCGACCGAGTTGATCCCGCAGGGAGTAGCCGACACGTTCCGGGTCTCGTTCTTCGTCGTCCGCTTCCACTACGACGACGCCGGCCGCGTCTCGCACCTCACGCTCGACGCAAGCCGCGTGGCGGGGATGCGCTACGTACGGCAACCGGACCTATGAGGGGGACGCGTTCCACCCCGCTCCCCAGCTGACCTCTCAACACTCCCACTCCCCACCCCCTGCGCTTCGTTGCCCTGCTACTTACCCTCGCTGCCATCCGAATGGCCTCAGCCCAGGAGGCGCCCCCGCCCACTTTCCTGATGAGGGGCTCAGCGTGATCGTGCTCACGAACGCGGCCCAGCCACCCTTCACCATCCGCGACCTCGCCGGCGAGGTCGCGACCTTCTTCTTCGACCGCTGATGCGCCACGCCGTCCTCTTCGCGCTCTCTGCCGCACGAATAATGACGGGGCTTGGCGGGAGCCCCTCCACGCCATCCCGCACGACACCCTCCGCCGCTACAACCGCCTCGTCGTATGAGCCTGCTCTATTACACCTCCGCCCTCCTCGCGCTCCTCGCGTGGCCTGTACTTGCGCAGCCCGGAGACCTGATTCCGAAACCCTGCGACCTCCCCGGCACAGACCTCCCGTGGGCAGACTCTGCCGGTGTGGCGTGCTACACACTCGAGGTGCCTGAGAACCGCGCGGATCCCGCCAGCCGGACGCTCCGCCTCGCCGTCGCCGTGGCCACCGCGACTGGGCCGGACCCGGCTGAGCCCATCCTCTACCTCCACGGTGGCCCCGGCATCGCCACGCTCGACAACGTTCCCCGCTACCTCGGCAGCCCGGCGTGGCAGCGGCTCCGCGAGCGGCACGCCCTCGTGTTCATGGACTACCGGGGCACCGGCCAGTCCGAACCTGCGTGGTGCCCCGAACTAGAAGAAAGCGTGCGCGCCATCGACCGCGAGAACCCGCCGGACAGCGTCCGCATCGGCCAGATGGCAGCGGCCTTCCGCGCGTGCCGCGCTGCGATGGAGGCCGAGGGGCTTGACCTCGCGGGCTACTCCTCTGCCGCGCTCGCCGCCGATGCCGAGGCGCTCCGGCAGGCACTCGGGCTTCCGCCCTGGAATGTCTACGGCGTCTCGTTCGGCACCCACGTCGCCCTGAACCTCGTCCGCGATCACCCCGAGGGCGTCCGCGCCCTCATCCTCGACTCAGTGTTCCCCCCGAACGCGCCGTACCTCGACTGGCTGCGCCCCTTCGCGGAGGGGCTCGACGTGGTCGCCAGCGCCTGCGCCGCAGACCCTGCATGCGCCGGCCGCGTCCCCGACGTCGGCGCCGCCTTCCGCGCAGCCGTCGCCCGCCTCGACGCCGAGCAGCTCGACGTTCCGGTGGACTCCACGGGCCGCACGGACCGCGTGGATGGGACCGACTTCGCGTGGAGCGTTTGGACCGCGCTCCTTAATCCCCGCCACATCCCGCTCGTCCCGCTGGCCGTCGAGGCCGGTGCCGCGCGAGACTCGGTGGCGCTCGCGATGTGGGCCCGGCGATTCATCAACCCCGACGCGTTCGGCTCGAATGCCTCGGCGCAGTTCTTTGCGGTGTGGTGCTTTGAGGGGCGTCCCAGAACGCCGGAGCAGTCCGAAGAAGCTGCCCTCGCCGCGCACCCCGAACTCGCTGGTTTCCTGGTACCCGGCATGGAGGCCGCCGTGTGCGAGGCGTGGCAGCCCTACCGCGCGCCGACCTCTGCAGCCGAAGCCGTCGAGAGCAGCGTAGCTACGCTTGTGCTCTCGGGCGCGTTCGACCCCGTGACGCGCCCTGCAGACGGCCACCTCGCCGCCGCCACGCTCCCGAACGCGCAGGTGCTCGACGTGCCTGCAGCGAGTCACGCCGCCCTCCACGCCGACGCCTGTATGCGCGACCTCGCGGCCGCCTTCCTCGCCGCGCCAATGGTGCCGCTCGACGCCGCCTGCATCGAAGAGCGCCCGCCACTCCGCTTCGTGACCGAGGGAACGCTGGCGGAAGCCCTTGCCTCGCCTCTCGCCATCGTGAGCGTCACCATCATCGACGTGGAGACGGGGGCGCGGCTACCAGACCACACCATTGTCGTTGAGGGCGAGCGCATCATGGCCGTCGGGCCGGCCACCGAGGTGGTCATACCAAACGGCGCGACGGTCGTGGACGGCGCAGGCCGCTTTCTTCTGCCCGGCTTCGCCGACATGCACGTCCACCTCTACACGGAGGGGGATCTGTCCACGTATGTCGCCCGCGGCGTGACCACCGTGCGCAATATGGCCGGGGATTCGACCCACCTGGCCATGCGCAGCCGCGTTGAGCGGGGTGAGGTCGTCGGCCCACGCATCGTCACCGCCGGGCCGCCCTTCGAGGATCCACCCTCCTGGCACGACCACATCCCCCTTGCGGACCCTGCCGCCGCGCGCGCCGAGATAAAGCGCCAGCGCGCTGCCGGGTACGACTTCATCAAGGTGTACAACCGGCTGCTCCCAGCCGTCTACGACTCTGTCCTCGCTGTAGCGGCCGAGATCGGGATGCCGGTTGCCGGGCATGTTCCCCTCGAAGTGGGGCTGGACGGCGCGCTCCGAGCCCGGCAGGGGTCCATCGAACATTTCAGGGGCTACGTCGGCGCCCTCGACTCGGCAGCGGTGCCGCTCCCGCTCGACGCATCGTTCCGCGACCGCAGCGTCGCCTGGCTCCGCGCCGACACCACCCGCATCGCCGGCCTCACCGCGCGTACGGTGGCGGCAGGCGTCTGGAACGTCCCCACGTTCACCTTCACCGTACACGAACTCTCACCGGACACAGCGCACGCCGCCTTGCTCGCGCGGCCCGAACTCCGCTACCTCAGCCTCACCGGCCTCCCAAAGGACCGCACCGCCAGCTACCTCGCCGGCTTCTCCGATGCAGACTTCGCCGCGACACTGCGTGGGCTAGAGCCGCAGTTCACGCTCCTGCGGGCGCTCGACCGCGCCGGGGCTGGGCTGCTCGTCGGCACGGATTCGTGGCTCGCCGGCTACGCTTATGCAGACGAACTCGCGCTCCTCACCCGGGCAGGTCTCTCTCCTGCCCGAGTGCTCCGCATGGCCACACTCGACGCAGCCCGCTTTCTCGGCGAAGAAGAGACAAGGGGCACTGTCGCTCCTGGCAAGCTCGCCGATCTCGTGCTCCTTGACGCCGACCCGCTGGCATACATCCGTCACACCGCCCGCATCCACGCCGTCGTATTGGGCGGTCGCCTCCTCAACCGTGCCGACCTCGACCGCCTTCTCGACGAGGCTGAGGCTACAAGCAGCAAGAGCAGATCAACCCGATAACGTGGATCGTGGACTGTGCCCATACGCTGTATTCACCCACAAGGCATTGAGCCAAATGGTAACAATGTCGGGCTCTCTCCAAGTAGCCCTTTCATTGCTCCGATGCAGGTGTTGACTTTAGCCCCTTACTTCGGCACATATTTTTAAGCGTGGCAGTAATCGGATCGCAGAGGCCGGCGTGTCGACGATTTGATGCCCAAGGTGCCTTTTCAACGGCTCAACTTCAGATGAAGCAACCATGGCCGCACGGCGGCACTGTAGATGCCTGTCGCGAATGTGACTACCAGAAATACTGTGTAGGTGGTTTGCAACGAGGAGCGTACTGGTCGAAAAAGAGGCGAAGTGGCGGAATTACAGCCCTTTCTGCAGAAAATTACATCTCCTTGGCCAAGGCGGTATCATCCTTGTCCTGGCAAGTGCCACCATGCTGCCCTGCTCTTTGTACGGGTAGTGTTCTGTAGAGATTTCCTCCTCGCGTATGGCCAGCTTGTTTCCATTCCACGTACAGTTCAGCCTCCGTCCAGTCATCGCTCTCTGGCAGGATATGGCGGCTTCAGCCGATCCGGTGGAGCAGGCCATGGCGCGTACGCTTGTCGAGCAGGCAGGCGGAGAGGCGGCGTTTGCACGTCTCGCGGAAGCACAGTATGACGAGGTGCCAGAGAGCCTCCACCGGATGCTCATCAGCGTGCTGTTGCCGTTTGCCGAGACTGACCTCGCCGCGCGTGCCCTTGCGGCTCCTTTCAGCCTGAAGACGACCTTTGCTACGCCGACATACCGGGTCCTCTGTCCCGATATTGACGTGCAGGCACTCGAAAATGAGCGTACGATGATGGCTTATCACCATGTGCTGCGCACCGAGTACGGGGTCGCTAACACGTTCGAGCCTGCCCTCCTGCACCCTATCGTGGGGGCAGACGGCCTGCTGCACTATATCATGTTCAACCTCGACGCCCGCTACTGTGAGGTGTCTTTTGCTACCGCTGCGCCGGTGCTGAGCCAGCGCGTGATCGACAGCTTGCTTCAGGAGCCTATGAACCGGAAGCTGTGGGAAACCCACCTGCCACCGGAAGAAATCACGCTGACTGGCTTTACCGTTGTCCGCGGCGTGGATGTAACGCGGCATCACGCGTTTTCGGAGTTGTGCCGCCTGCTGCTGAGCGCATCGGCCCTCACCAACGACCTGCACCTCGATGCGCTCGAGCACGCGTTCCGCATGTTTTTCGGCGTCCGGGATCTGCAGGTGGGATTTCTGCTGTTTGAGCGAGGCAGCGCTCGCCAGGCTGGGACAAGCACTAGCTGGTTTGGCGAAGACGTCTCCCGGCATACCGGCACGGTCATCACCGGGGCTCGTCCAGTAGGACGTAGCTTGGCGCTCGACGGCGATTCAATGCCCGTGCTGGGCGGGGCGGCGCACTCGGCTTACGGACAGGTGCTGCAGGCTGGCATCTCGTTCGTCGTGGACGATCTGGCCGTGCAGGCCGATCCTGTGGGTCTCGACAGGCAGCTTATCGCGCGGGGATTCAGGAGCGTCCTCCTGGCTCCGCTACGCTTTGAACGCCGCCTTATCGGGCTGCTCGAACTGGGCAGCAAGATGCCGGGAGCTCTGCGGGCTATCGACCGCTCCAGCCTCGAGGAAGCTATCTCGCTTCTAACCGTTGCACTCAAACGCACCGCAGACGAGGAAGAAGACCGGCTTCAGGCAATGATCAAAAAAGCGTTCACGGCCATTTACCCTGTTGTAGAGTGGCGATTCCGCCATGCTGCACGGCGCGGCCTCGAAATGGCCCGGATGCGCCTGGGAACGGCTACTTCCGATACTATCCCGTCGGATATTGAGCCGATCATTTTCCCGCACGTCCACGGCCTCTACGGGTTGTCCGACATACGGGGATCATCATCACAGCGCAATGCCGCTATCCAGGCCGACCTCTCCGACCAGCTCAACCTGGCGCTGGAAGTGGCCACGGTGGCTTTCGAGCGGCTCAAGCTTCCCGCCTACGACGAGCTTCGCTACCATGTCGAACGCACGCTGAGCGACGTGGTCGACGGGCTTACAGCGGAAGAGGAAAGCCGCACCGTCGGCTTTTTGCAGCACGAGTTCGCGCCTACGCTCGACGCGCTCGCGGCGCAGGATGCAGTGGTTGCAGAGGCAGTGGCCCGGTACCACGCCGCGCTCGACCCGTCTCTCGGCATTGTCTACCGCGCCCGGCGGGTGTTCGAGGAAAGTGTAGCCATCATCAACGAAGCCGTGGGCTCCCTGCTCGACACTGAGCAGGACGCGTTGCAAAAAATGGTGCCCCACTACTTCGAGAAGTTCAAGACAGACGGCGTCGAGTACACCCTGTATGCAGGGGAATCACTGGTCGAGAGCGGTAGTCTCCCGCCACTGGCGCTGCGCAGCCTGCGTGTCTGGCAGATTGTGACGGCGTGCCGCATCCAGCATCTTATAGATGGATTGCGCCCCACGCTGCCCCTACCACTCGAACTGGCGCACCTGATTCTGGTGCAGGGCTCGCCACTGACCATCCGTTTCCGCACCGACGAGCGGCGCTTCGACGTAGACGGCGCGTACAACGTGCGCTACGAGATCATGAAAAAGCGCGTCGAGAAGGCCCATATTGTCGGCACTGATGGTGAGGTTGCCGGACGCCTGACACAGCCCGGCAAAATCGCCATTGTCTACACCACCGACGAGGAGGCGGGCGAGTACCGCGAATACCTTGACTACCTTACCGCGCGCAGCCTCATCACGGGCGAAATCGAGAACCTGCAGCTTGAAGACTTGCAGGGGATGACCGGGTTGCGGGCGCTGCGGGCCACCATTGCCCCGGCAGCCGAGATGTCTGGCAGCGAGCCGGGGCTACGCCTCGTTCGCAGCATTACAGGAGCAGCACTACAGGCATGACAGCAGCGCGCCGCAGGTGGGCCATTGTAGTAGGGGGTGGTCTGCTTCTGCTGTGGGCGGCCAGGCCACCTGCGCCCGGCCCCTTTGTTGGCAGCGCGTTTGCTCACTGGCAGCACGAAGCCTTACCTGCCGAGATGCCGGTACACGAGGTGTTGCTGCTCGGCGACACCGGCACCCCGCAGGAGACGCCCCTCGAACCGGTGCTGCGGCTGCTACGGCGACACCTCGATGCGGCGCAGGGGCGCGCCACGGCTGTCTTCCTGGGCGACAACGTATATCCAGCCGGCATCCCGCTGCCCGCTGACGCTGGCTTCGAACAGGCCAGCAAGCGCCTCTCAATCCAGTTCGACGCCCTGCGCGGCGCACCCGGACAGGCGGTGTTCGTGCCCGGTAACCACGACTGGAACCATGGAAACCCCGGCGGCGCGGAAGCGGTGGCGCGCCAGCAGGCGATGGTGCAGGCCGCACTCGGCGAAACTGCCTTTCCCCTCCCGGCTGGCATGCCCGGCCCCATCGTGGTCTCCCTCAGCCCGGGTATCGCCCTCGTGGCGGTGGATACCGGCTGGTATCTGTACGAGAGTGCCCATCAGGATGCCCGCCGCGACACGCTCGAAGCCGCGTTCGCTGCCGCCCTTGCCGATACACTACGGGCGCACGCCCATCGGCACGTGCTCGTTGTGGGTCACCACCCCCTTTACTCTAACGGGCAGCACAGTGGCCGTTTCCCTTTCCGCTCCCACATCTTCCCGCTGACCGAACTGCGCGACTGGGCCTATATCCCGCTGCCGGTGCTGGGCACGCTCGCCTTCTGGTACGTGGAGCGCAATGGACTCACCTCGCAGGATCTCGGTCACCCCCGCTACCGGAAACTCCGGCAGGCGCTGCTGGAAGCCTTTGCCCATCACCCACGGGTAGTCTATGCCGCCGGACACGAGCACAGCCTGCAGTATTTCCCCGTCGACAGAGCAGGCGTGCAGCATCACGCCATTGTCAGCGGTTCGGGTGCCCAAAACCAGGTAGAAGAAATCGTGGCAGGATATGGCATGGCGTATGGGTACGGGCAATCCGGCCTTGCGCACCTGCGTTATTACCAGAATGGGCAGGTCTACCTCGACTTCGTGATACCGGAAAATGACGGTTACAATGCCCGGGTGGTCTTCCGAACCCGGCTGAGTTGACCTGATATTTGCGCCCCCTTCCCTCTCCTCGTTTTCTGCCTCGCACGCCGGCACTGTCTCTGTGACCTCCAAACCTGACATCCCACTCGTTAACCGCGAGTTGAGCTGGCTTTATTTTAATGCACGGGTGTTGCAGGAAGCCGAAAACCCCGCTGTGCCGCTCTACGAGCGCCTCAAGTACCTGTCCATCTTCTCGTCCAACCTCGACGAGTTCTTTGCCGTCCGGGTGGCTGCGCTCCAGAGTGTGCTGCGGCTGGACGACCCTGCAAAAGGGCTGGAAGAAGATCCGGCTGTGGTTTTAGCCGACATACGCGACACCGTACACGCCCAGCAAGAGCGGTTTGGCGCCGTCTTTCGCGAGTCCGTGCTGCCCGCGCTCGAAGCAGTAGGCGTGCCCCTGCTGCGCGAGCACCAGCTGGATGACGCGAGTCGATCTTGCCTGCGGGCGCACTTTGAAACCAATGTGCATCCCCACCTGCGCCCTACCATACTGGAAGCAGGCGACCCGCTGTTTCTCGAGCACCAGGCCCTGTATCTCGCCTGCGAGTTGTGGCCCGGCGACGCGTCCGCATCCCTGCCCGAGACAGGCGGCGAGCCGCGGTACGGGTTCGTGGAAGTGCCCGCAGACAAGCTCGGCCGGTTTGTCACGCTCGACAGCACGCAGACGCGCCGCGTGCTTTTTCTCGACGACGTGGTGCGCCTCTATCTCACCATTCTATTCCCCGGCTACCGGCCCGGCGAAGCGTACAGCATCAAGGTGTCCCGTGATGCCGAGCTGTATCTCGACACCGCCCGGGACGATCTGCTCCGGGAGGAGTTTCCCAGTAGCTTCCGCAAGCAGCTGCGCCGCAGCCTCGACAAGCGCGGCGAGGGCCTGCCGACCCACCTGCTCTTTGATCCCGAAACCCCTGCACCCCTGCTCGATATGGTGCGCGAGCGGCTCGGGCTCGCCTCTGCCGACCTCGTGCCCGGCGGCCGGTACCACCACCTGCGCGACCTCAGCGATTACCCCCCGCCTGTAGGTGCCGTGCGCGCGCTGAACTTCCCGCCGCAACCGCCGCACCCCCATCCCGTGCTCGCTGATGCTAATTCTATTTTCAAGGCCGTGGGCGCGCGCGACCAACTCCTGCTGCTGCCGTACCAGCGGTTCGATCCCGTGCTGGCCTGGGTGAACGAGGCCGCCACCGACCCCCACGTTGTCTCTATCGCCGTTACGATTTACCGGGTGGCTAGCGACTCGGCCGTCGCGGCAGCACTCGCCGAAGCGGCCCGAAACGGCAAGCAGGTGCGCGCCGTTATCGAACTCAAGGCGCGCTTTGACGAGGCCAACAACCTCGACATCGCCGAAACACTCGAAAAAGCGGGCGTGCGCGTGTTCTACACCCCCCGCGACCTGAAAGTCCATGCCAAGCTGATGCTCTTCGAGCGCCGCGAGGCCGAGGCCGGCGGCACGGGCCTGCGCCGCTACGCCTACCTCGGCACCGGCAACCTCAACGAGTCTACGGCACACCTGTACACGGATTTTGGCCTTTTCACCGCCGACACGCGTTTGGCCGACGAAGTATCTGCCGTTTTCGCTGAGGTGTGCGATGAGGCAGAAGAGCCCGGATACGAGCAACTACTGGTGGCCCCGCGCACCCTCCGCCGCGCGCTTTACCGGTATATCGACGCCGAGGCAAAGCGGGCGCGTAGGGGCGAGGAGGCCTGGCTTTTTTTCAAGATGAACAGTCTCGAAGACGAGAAGATGATCCGGCGGCTGTACCGCGCCTCGCAGGCAGGCGTGCATATCCGGCTTCTCGTGCGCGGCATCTGCCGGCTTGTGCCCGGCCTGCCGGGCGTCAGCGATAACATCGAGGCGCGCGCTATCGTCGGGCGTTACCTGGAGCACGGCCGCGCCTACGTGTTCAACAACGGCGGTAGCCAGCGCGTCTTTCTCGGCTCCGCCGACCTGATGCGGCGCAACCTGAGCGGGCGTGTTGAAGTGCTCTTTCCCATTCTCGATGGCGTGCTGGCACACGAGGTGCAGGCGCATCTCGCCGTCGAATGGGCCGATACGCTCAAGGCGCGCTACATCGACGGTCTCGGCTCGAATCTCTTTGTGCAGCCTGCTGCCGGGGCGCAACCTTGTTCGTCACAGGATGCCCTCTACGCGCGCTACGCCCCGGCTCCAGCGGAGCGCACGGCAGACGCTGCCCGGGTGCCGGTTCTGCTGAACGGAGGAGCCGGCGCTACCCGTGCAGCACCCCGCCACGCGGAACCGTCTGCTGCCCTTGACGCCAACACCGCATCCGTGCGAAACCGACTGACTTTGCTCGCACAGCGTTACCCAATACCCTCTATCACCTTGTTTATCCTCCTCGTCCTGCTGGTCCCCTTTGCACTTTTCTGCAACAGCGAAGCGCCGCCGCCTACCGAGCACGCGGCAGTATCTGTTTCCGACACCACGCAGGCTTCGTACCTCCCTTTGCAGCCGGATGCCGTGCTGGCGCTGCCTAAAATCCTGGCCGAGATCTCCGGACACGTCATGCTCAGCGACTCGGTCATTGCCGCTATACAAGACGAAAAGGGCACCCTCTACCTTATCGATGCGCGCACGGGCGACGTGGTGAGCGAGCACATTTTTGCTGGCAAGGGCGACTACGAGGACGTGGCGCTTACACCTGAAGGCCTCTACGTGCTGCGTAGCGACGGCACGCTGTTCTATCTCTCAACATGGGCAGCGCCCCGGCTTGAAGCCCCGAAAATAGAAACAGACCTGAGCAGCAAGTGCGATGCTGAGGGGCTGGAATACGACCCTACCGACAACCACCTCCTTATTGCCTGCAAAGACCAGCCCGGTGCCGGACTCAAGGGCGTCCGCGCCGTGTACGCGTTCAGCCTCACCAGCCAACGCCTTGACCCCTCACCGCGCTACATGATCAGCATAGAAAAGGTCGCCAGCGCAATGCTTCATGTAGCCGCAGACGCGCCCACAGCCGTGCTTGTAGAAACGCTCAACCTGGAAGAGTTCAAGCCCTCCGCGCTGGCCTTTCATCCTCTCAACGACCAGCTATACGTCGTCTCTTCAAGTCCTCCCGCTATCGCCGTGCTTGCACGAGATGGGTCGCTTCTGGGCGCTGAGCGGCTCCCTGAGGAGTTGCTGCCACAGCCTGAAGGCATCGCCTTTCTGCCCAATGGCGACATGATTCTCTCTACCGAGGCCGGTTCGGGCATGCCGGGCCGCCTCGTTTTCTACCGCTACCTGCAGCGCTAACCCAACTGCCTTGCCACGTTACTCCGTTCAATCACTTTCTGTGAGGCCAGCGCTGCTGGCGTTTGTGCTGGCCCTCACCGCCGGGTGCGCAGGCTCGCGCACCTATATCCACCCCGACCTCCAGGCCATGCAGGCACGCCCCGCCCCCGACTCGGGCGAGGTGTACCAAGTGCTGCTCGTTGGCGATACCGGCGCGCCGCGTGTTGACGGCACCGACCCCGTGCTGGAAATGCTGGACCGGCACCTCACCGCCGCCGGAGACAGCAGCGCGATCGTCTTTCTGGGCGACAACATCTACCCGTCTGGCCTGCCTCCCATTTTCGACGAGAGCCGTGCCGAAGCAGAGGCGCGGCTCGATGTGCAGCTGGACATGCTGCGCGACTACCCGGGGCAGATCTTTTTCATACCGGGCAACCACGACTGGGCAGATGGCGGCCCCGACGGGCTCAGCGCCGTCAGGCGCCAGGAAAGCTACATAGAGGCGGCGCTCGGCCGAGGCGACGTGTTCATCCCCTCTGATGGCTTTCCGGGGCCGATCTCCATTGATCTCTCCGACGACATCCGCCTCATCGCCGTGGATTCTCAGTGGTGGATGCACCCGCACGACAAGCCTTTCGGCGACACGGGCGCGTACCGGCTCGAAGAACCTGCCGACCTGCTCGTGGAGCTGCAAGACCTCGTCGCCCGCAGCGACGACAAGCAGGTGCTGCTGGTTGCCCACCATCCCCTGCTTTCCAACAGTTCGCACACCGGCGTGCTCTCGCCGCGCTACCACCTGTTCCCGCTTGCCCGCATTATCCCCGGCGCGTACCTGCCCCTTCCCGGCCTCGGCTCTGCGATACTTTTCTACAACCGCATTCTCGGACTGTCGCGGCAGGACCTGGCACACCCGGTCTACGAAGCGTACCGCGCCGGCGTGATGGCCGTTATCGAGAATCACGATGGCCTCATCTACGCTGCAGGACACGAGCACAACCTCCAGTATTTCGCGCAGCCCGGCAGCGAGGGCACCCAGCACCTTATCGTGAGCGGCTCGGCCTCCAAGTCCGATTACGTCCGCACCGGCGGCACCTCACTTTTCGCCTCGCCCGACAAGGGATTCGTCAAGCTCCGCTACTACGCCGACGGCTCGGTCTGGATGGAGTCCTACTCGCCTGCGCACGGCGAAGCGCCACTTTTCCGCGCCCTCCTCGTCGGTGCAAGCTCTGATGCATCCGTCGTTGCCGGTTCTGATGCACAAGCCCTAGCAGCGTCCGAGCCCTCTTTCCCCAGCTATGCAGACTCGGTTGTGGTCGCTGCCATCAACCCGGCCTATGCGGCAGGGGCGCTGCGGCGTACCCTTGTAGGCAAAGGCTACCGCGACGCCTGGGCGCAGCCTGTCACCCTGCCCGTGCTCGACCTTGGCACCGAACAGGGCGGTCTTACCCCTACGCAGCGGGGCGGCGGCGCCCAGACGCGATCGATACGGCTCAAGAACCCGGAGGGCAAAGAGTTTGTGCTACGCTCGGTAGACAAGTACCCCGAAGGCGCGCTGCCTGAGGCGTTCCGGTTCGGGCTGGCGCTGGATGTGGCCGAAGAGATGACCTCTGCCATCAATCCGTTTGCCGCGCTCATCGCCGCGCCGCTCGCCGAGGTTGCCGGGCTATACCACACCAACCCGAAAATCGTCTACGTCCCCGACGACCCGCGCCTGGGCCGCTTCCGCGAGGATTTCCGCAACCAGCCGATGCTACTCGAAGAGCGGCCCGACGAGGACACGCGCGACCATGCCACGCTGGGCCGCAGCGAAAACGTGATCGGGGCGGACAAGCTTTACCGCGAGTTGCAAGGCGACAACGACCACCGCGTGGATCAGCACATGTTTGTGCGTGCACGCCTGTTCGACCTGCTCATCGGCGACTGGGACCGGCACCGCGACCAGTGGCGCTGGGCTTCGTACGAGCCTTTTGAACTCGACTCCACGCTCACCGGCGACGCCCGGACGATGGGCAAGATCTACCGCCCCATCCCCCGCGACCGCGACTGGGCCTTCAATAACCGCGACGGCGTTTTCTTCAAGCTTGCTCGCCCCTACATCCCCAAGCTACAGGGATTGCAGGAGGATTACGGCAGTATCGCTGGGCTCACCACCAACGGCAGCGTACAAGACCAGCGGTTTCTCAACGCCCTCTCACGCGAAGCGTGGCATGCTCAGGCCGACTCCCTTCTCGCCCGCCTCACCGATAGCGCCATCGAAGAGGCCGTGCGCGCCCTCCCGCCCGAGGTCTACGCGCTCGACGGCCCCGAAATCATCCACAAGCTCAAGCAGCGCCGCGCCAAGCTGCATCACATCGCCGATCTCTACTATGAAGCGCGGGCCAAAAGGGTGGATATCGTTGGCAGCGACAAGCACGAGCTGTTCGAGGTCACCCGGCTCGATGACCGGCGCACCGAGGTCGTGGTGCAGAAAACCAACAGCGACGGCGAGGTGCGCCTCGAAGTGTACCGCCGCGTTTTTGACATCAAAGAGACCGACGAGATCAGGCTCTACGGCTTTGGCGGCAACGATCGGTTTACGGTCCGAGGTACTGTCAAACACGGACTGCTTATTCGGCTTATCGGTGGGACAGGCGAGGACACCTATGTGGACAGCTCGCATGTGACGGCCTTTTTTCAGCCCAAGACCATCATCTACGACGCCCCCACTGAAATCCACGAGACACCCGAGATCGTGTTCGGACCGGACACGCGCTACAAACGTGCGGACCGTTACCCGCAGCTTGCCCTCGGGGTGGTCCCGCAACGCTATGACACGCAGACACCGCTGATCTACACGTTCAGCAACTCCGAGGACGGCATTTTCGTCGGCGGCGGGTTCCGCTGGGTGCGGCAGGGCTTTCTGAAAACGCCTTACGCCCGTTCGCAGATGATCCGCGCTAACGTGGCCCCGCGCACGGGCGGCTTCAATGCCGAGTACATGGGCCATTTCGTCAACACGCTGGGCGCGTGGGATCTGGGCCTGGAAGCGTCGTACCGCTCGCCGCTGAGCATCCGCAACTACTACGGCCCGGGCAACGGCATAGACATCGCTGAGCCGGGACGCGATTTCTACCGCACGCGGATGACGCAGGCGCGCGTGGCCACGTACGTATCGCGCAACCTGCTGAACGTGGCCCGGCTCTACGTGGGGCCCGCCTTCACATTTACCCGCTTCCAGGAAACGAGCGGCCGCTTTATCACCTCGCCCGCGGCAGACGTGTCGCCCCAGGTGTTTGACGGACTCCTATACGGCAGCCTCAGCTCATGGATCGTGCTCGACTCGCGCGACGACCGGGTGGTGCCGCGCCGGGGCTTTTATTCCCGCCACGCTGCCGACGGCTTTGTAGGACTAAACGACGAGAAGCCGTTTCTGCGCCTTTCCAACGAAATGAAGGCTTATTTCACCGCCCCATCGTCTACCTGGCTCACGCTCGCTACGCGGGTAGGGTTTAGCCACAATTTCGGCACCTTTCCATTTTTCTACGCCAGCACGCTCGGGGGCGACCAGACCCTGCGCGGCTACCGCTCGGACCGCTTTTCGGGACGCACGTCACTCTACCAGAACGCAGAGGCACGGGTGCGGCTGTCGCGGTTTTCGGGTTACGTAGGCCGGGGCGAGCTGGGTCTGCTGGGTTTTGTAGACAACGGCCGCGTATATGAGGATGGTGAACGCTCTAATCGCTGGCACCAGGGCTACGGAGGCGGTGTGTGGCTCAGCGTGCTCGACCAGATCGTATTCAACGTCCAGACGGCTTTTTCGCAGGAAGACCGGCTCGTCTTTTTCAGCATGGGCTGGTTCTACTAACCGCGCCACCTGCTCCCGGCACGCACTTTGCGCACCCGGTGCACCGCTACCCGACCTATCCATGACAGAACAGTTCGCCCCCTCTCCTCTCGCCCCTAAGGCACCGCCGCAACCGCCCCCGTCAACGCTTACTACCGTTGTAGAGCCGGACGAGACGAAGAAGAAGAAGAAGAAAGGCGGCAAGTTTGGCAGCAAGCGCGGCATCGAAACGCTGTTTCGCACGCAGTACCCGATGCACGTGGACCTTTCGGCCCTGGCCGACAGCAAGTCCAACATCATGATCTCCATCAATGGCATCATTGTGTCGCTGCTCATCGCCTCTATCGCACCCGGTATCGACGCCAACCCGTGGCTGATCCTTCCCACCATCTCTCTACTGCTGGGGTGCCTGGTGTCGCTCGTTTATGCCATTTTCGCGGCCATGCCCCGCGTCAACCGCAACGCCATCTCGCTCGACGACGTGCGCGCCAACCGAGCCAACATCCTGTTTTTTGGCAACTTCGTTTACCTGAACAAAAGCGATTACATCAAAGGGATGTCGGAGATGTTGCAGGACAAAAACGACTTGTACACGAGCATGATGACAGACATCTACGCGCTCGGCGGCGTGCTGGACCGCAAATTCCGCCTTTTGCGGGTCTCGTACATCGCCTTCACCATCGGACTGGTAGTGGGGATATCGCTCTTTATCTGGGCATTTCTCGGCATCAACAACCCTGAGATCAACCCTATTCTGCCCTGACGGCAGCATGCTCTACGCCAGAAAATCGCGCGCGTGCGGCCCGTACATCATCAGCGCATCCAGCGCAGAGCAGTCTGGAACGAATGAATTCCCGAAAGGCTGGTGCCGTGGGCGCTCGTGCCAGCCGAGCGTAGCCGCGTTGTCGTGCGCTGCCGTGTCGTAGAGCGCAACGAGAGGGGGCTCTCCAAAATGACGGTGTACCTCGACGAGTCCTGAGGGCGCGCCGGGTAGCGCTGACGCCAGCACGAACGACGCATCGAGCCCGAGCAGACGCGCGAGCAGGGCGACGCTCTGCACGGTCAGTTCACCCAGCGTGGCAGGCGGCGCGAGCAGCAGCGTCTCGACGTACGCGATGTAATGCGCATAGAACGGCGCCTTGCCGTAGTTGAACTGCAGGGCTTTAAGGTGCACCTGCGGCCACCGCCCATCCATGTCGAGGTCGACAGCCTGGATGGGCGTGCCGTGCTGCCCGCCGGCAAGGGGCACGGTAAGCCACATAGGCCCATCGGGAGACAGGATGCGGGTGCGATTCTGGTACGACTGCCGGCTGTACTGGAATGTGTCGGCCACCACAAAACGGTCTGTGTGGCGCGCAAGAGCGAAGTAGGCGAGCCGCGGGAAATACTCGGGAGGGCGGATAGCAAGCATGGCGCATGTTAAGGCTGTTGTAGCAAAGGAAGAACCGGGCCGGCACCAGAGTACATTGCCACCGCTGCGGCACCTAAATAATGCAGCGCCGTACCGCCCCGCTCACCCGCCCCGCCCCTATGTCTGCCCTGCTTGCCGACGCACCGCCCGCACGCACAACCACCGACCGCGCGTTTCGCTGGACGCTGTGGCTCTTTATTGGCTCTATCGCTTTCAGCGTAGCGGGAACGCTGCTCCTGCGGCTGTTTCCGTCTACCATGCTGGTTTTCGGGCCGTACTACCCCACGCTCGTCAAAGCGCCGACGTGGACGTACATGATCCTGCTGCCCATCCTGCCGCTGCTGGCCTATGCCCGCACGCATCCCAGGGCATTGCTGCTCTTTTTTGCGCTCTGGGGGAGCCTTATCGGGGGCATGAGCGAACTGGTGGGCACGTCGACAGGCTTTCCTTTTGGCGCGTACAGCTACGGCGCGTGGCTAGGGCCTAAGCTGCTCGACCACGTGCCGTATCTGATCCCACCGTCGTGGTTTGCGATGTCGCTGCTGTCGCTTGACCTCGCCAGCCGCCTCACCCCGCGCCGCTACGAGCGCATCGCGGTTACCGCCGTGTTCATGGTGCTGTGGGACGTATCGCTCGATCCGGCCATGAGCCGCGCCTTTCCGTTCTGGACGTACCCCGTAGACGGTTTCTACTTTGGCATGCCCGCCTCCAACTGGGCTGGATGGCTGGGCGTGTCGCTCGTGATTGCGTGGGGATACGAGGTGCTCGGCGGCGGGCTCCGATCCACAAGCTACTGGGCCCCTATCCTCTACGGCCTCAACTGCCTGTTTCCCCTCTTGATCTGCGCGCTCTACGACCTGTGGGCGGCGCTGCTCTTTGGCACGCTCGCGCTTGTGCTGCCATTGGCCGCGCTGGCGGCCCGAGGCCGGTTGCGCGAAGCCGACACGCCCCTGCCCTCGTCATGACGCTTACCGACCGCACCATCTGGCGTACGTTTCGGTATCACTCGCGCACCTTTTCGCTCGCCACCCGGCTGCTGCCGCGCCCGGTACAACTGCCCGTGGCAACGCTCTACCTATTCTGCCGCCACATCGACACGCTGGCCGACGAGCGCGTGCGTGAGATTGGCGCTGCGCAGACGCTCGTGGAGCTTGACTCGGCCGAAGAAGCGCTGCGCCAGACGCTTGCAGGCTGTCCTCCCGAGCATGGGCTGTGGCAGCGCCTCGCCGAGGTGCACCGCCACTTCCACCTTAATGCGCCGCCACTTTTTGAGCTGATCGAAGGGGCCCGGTGGGACCTTACCGGTCAGAAAGTCGAGAGCGAGGCTGATCTCCTCTATTACAGTAACCTCGTGGGCGGCTGCGTGGGGGTGATGATGCTGCCTTTCCTGGTACCGACGCCAGCGACGGCCGCACCGCTCGAAGCGGCAGCGCGCGACCTGGGCATTGCCATGCAGATCACCAACATCCTGCGTGACGTAGGCGAAGACTACCGCGAGTTGGGAAGGCTCTACCTGCCTGCCGAGGCGCTTGCACGCTACGGAATAAAGTCCCACGCACTCGCCCCGTCTGCCCGGTACGCCGCCCTCGTCGAGGAAATGATGGTGCTGGCCGAGACACGCTACACCCGCAGCCTGCACGCGATCCGGATCCTGCCGCCGCCGGTGCAGCGCGGCATCACGGCAGCGGCCCGCATGTACCGCGAGATCCTCAACGAGGTCCGTGCCCACCACTACGACAACATCTCCCGGCGTGCTGTGGTCAAACCGGCGCGCAAACTGCGACTCGTTGTGCAGGATGATTACGACCGGCGCAAGCAGGCGCTGCTGGGCGCGCATCCCACACGCCGCATACCGGCATGATGCGCCACATCGTCCACTGGCTGATGCGGCGCGACCTGCGGGCGTCGTTTGCACGCATCGAATGGGTCGGCCCAGTGCCCGACGTGCCGGCAGACGCGTCTGTGGTGCTCTACGCCAACCACCACTCTTTTCACGACGGCCACCTGCTGTGGGTGGTCGTGGAGAAGCTGCTCAAGCGCCACGCGCTTACGTGGATGGAAGACTGGAACCGGTTTCCGTTTTTCGCCGCCGTGGGTGCGTTGCCTTTCCCCTCCGACGATCTGCGCGCCCGTGCCCTCACCTTCCGGCGCACTGCGCGCCGCTTTGCAGACGCCCCCTGCTGGGGACTCGTCTACTTCCCTGAAGGCGTGCTTCATCCCCCTGACGACGGGGTGCTCGCTTTTGATGAATCCCTGCTGAGACGGCTCGACACGCTCCTCCCTGACAAGGTGTGGCTGCCCGTGGCGCTGTACGTTACGTGGGACGGTGATGCCCGGCCTGTTGCACGCCTCACGGCCGGAAGGGCGCACCGAACCATCCAAGGAGATGAGCACACGCGCCTTTCCACGCTCTGGCACGACCTTCGCACCACTACCCGACCAGCTACGCTGCTCGCCCAGGGCAAGCGCAGCGCTGCCACCACCTGGGACTTCCGCTTCACCGCGCCTTTCTTTCGCCGCTACCTGTGACCACGCTGCTGCTTGCCTTCACGCTTTTTGCGCCTTTTGCGGACACCACGCAAACCCTGTACGCAGCCAAAGACATCGCCGCGCTGCAGCACGTCTGCGCGGCCCCCGCCACGGTAGAAGCCGACCTGCTGTGCCGCTACCGGCTCTACCCGCTAACGCAGCACGCGCGCTACCTCGACGCCTTGCCCACCGACCTGGAAAACGCGAGCGCGCGCTCACTCGCGTTGCTCGCTGGCTTGTGGGGATACCGAACGTCCCGCGCCTCTTTTCACCTCGTGCCCCGCTACGGCATGCGTGCCGAGCGGCTGATGAACCTGGCCCGCGCCCGGGCACCCCGCGATCCGTTCGTGCTGCTGATTGATGGGCAGTCGCTCCTGTTCAAGCCCAGCATCGCTGGCGGCGACCGGCGCGCTGCGCTGGCGCGTTTCAAGCAGCTAAGCACCATTGCGGCCCAGCAGCCGGGCTGTGGCATCTCACCGATGGAAGCCGACCTGTGGACGTGGTACACGCTCGACAGGCTTGGAGAGCCCGAAGCGGCAACCATGAAAGCCCGGCTGCTCGCATCGAGCCCGCCTCGCCTCTACCGCGAGTTTCTCCTCTCGCCTCCCTGAGCAGGCACCCGGGCACCTCGGCTGCACCTGGGCATTCAGCGGCAGGCCACGCGTTTTTCTATCCCCTACTGCTGCATGACCTGGCTCGTCGCCGTTGTCCACGGAATATTCTGGGCCACCTTTGCCGGTAACCTCTTGTATCTGCGCCGCACGGCCCGCACCGCCTCTATGGCGTCGTATCCGCGGCTGAGCGTGCTCATCCCCGCCCGCAACGAGGAGGCTAACCTGGCCAGGCTGCTGCCTTCGCTGCGGGCACAGCAGTATCCGGACGCCGAGTTTATCCTTTACAACGATGGCTCGACTGATAACACCGCGGGCGTACTCGCCGCGCATGCAGACGATACCCGGATCACCGTCCTCCACGGCAGCGGCCCGGCACCCGGATGGGTGGGCAAGGTTCACGCCCTGTACCAGGCCACGCGCCATGCCACAGGCACCCTCTATCTTTTCCTTGACGCCGACGCCGAGCTGGCGCATCCCCATGCGCTGCGCGACCTCGTGCAGCGCCACCAGGGCCTGCCCGGCAATGGCGTCCTCACCGGACTGACCGCGCTCCGCCACAGCGGCGGACGCCTGCTTGTCAGCCTCGTCCCGCACGTTATCCTGACGGGTCTGCCCTGGTTTCTCGCGCCCCTGACGCACAAGGTGCGGGAACTGGGTGCCCTCAACGGGCAGTGCTGGCTTATTCACGCCGACCAGTACCGCGCGCACGAACCGCACGATGCCGTCCGCGACAAGGTGCTGGAAGATGTGGAGATAGGCCGTTTTTTACGCACAAAGGGCATCACCACGTATCTGGTGGACGTGCAGCGGGAGGTCGCCATCTACATGTACACCGACATGGCCGATGCCTGGCAGGGATTTCGTAAAAATGCCTACCTCATCCTCGGGGGTACGCCGCATTCGTTTGGCCTGCTCTGGCCTTTCTACCTGCTTGTCTATGTGTTCTCGCCGCTGCTGTCGCCGTGGTTTTTGCTCAGCATCTTCGGGCTCAAGCTCGGCACCGACCGCCGCTGCCACTTCCCGCTGTGGGTGACGGCGCTGGCGCCCTTCTCTTTTGCCCTCGGCGCGGCCATGCAGTTAGATTCTGCCTATGCGCACTTCCGCAAGCGCGTGCAATGGAAAGGTCGCACCGTGTAATGGTTGAGCAGGCAGGCAGGGTTGACGTACTTTGCCGTATCCGCTACTCCCTGCACCTACTATGCGCTTCGCCCTTATCCTCGCGCTCATCATCGCCGTCGGCGCGGTGGCCTTTGCGCTCCAGAACCCGGCTGAGATGCCGGTGCGCCTCGGCCCCTACATCGTAACCGGTTCTACCGCGCTCATACTGCTCGTCACCTTTGCACTCGGCGCGCTCACCGGCATTCTCGCCGCCATCCCCGGACGCTGGCGCGCCAACCGGCGGGCAAAGCAACTCGAGAAACAGCTGCACACCGAGCCCGTCGTCTACAAACAGACGGTCGATACGCCGGCTCCAATCACCACCCCTGAAACCGGCACCGATCCGTACGCCGAGCGCTTCGGCCCGCCACCGCATCAGGTCTGATGCTGCTCAGTTCTTCGCTGGCGCGCTCTATCTCTATCACCCGGCGGCTGCTGGGGCACACCCACCGCACGCGTGGCCTGGCACCGGGCTCCGTCGTGCACATCGGTGCCGAGCGCGCGCACGCGGTGCACCTATCGGTGGTGCAGTATGACGAGGGCGGCATCGAAGAGCGCCCCCTCAGTGGGGTAGACGAGGCCATCGCCCTCAAAGACGCCCCCGGCACCAAGTGGATCACCATCGACGGCGTGCACGACCCTGCTATAATCGAGGAGATCGGCAAAGGCTACGGGATCCACAGCCTCGTGCAAGAAGACGTGGCCAACACGACGCAGCGGCCCAAGTGCGAGCCGTTCGATGCGTACCTATACCTCGTGCTGCCCATGCTCTCTTTCGACGCTGCATCGCAGGCGATACGTGCCGAGCAGGTCAGCATTATCGCAGGCAAAGGCTGGCTGTTGTGCTTTCTCGAAGACCCCGGAGACGTTTTCGAACCGGTCCGGTTGCGGCTTCGCGCAGGCCGGGGCCGCATCCGCACCGCCGGGTCGGATTACCTCGCGTTCACGCTTATAGACGTGATCGTAGACGGCTACTTCGCCGTACTCGAAAGCCTGGGCACGCTGGTAGAGGAATTGGAAGAAGACGTGCTCGACGATCCAGACCAGGAAACGCAGCAGCGCATTCTCCGGCTCCGCCGCGAGCTCGTGTTCATGCGCCGGGCTGCATGGCCCGTGCGCGAGCTGGTTTCGCAGGTCGAGCGGTCGGAATCGCCGCTTGTCGACGAGGCCACCCGCCCCTTTTTCCGCGACACGTATGACCACGCCGTGCAAGTGCTCGACATCGTAGAGTCGATGCGCGATCTCGTTGGCGGCCTCATGGACCTGTACATGTCGAGCCTGAGCAACCGCATGAACGAGGTGATGAAGTTTCTCACCATCGTCGGCACCATCTTTATCCCGCTCACGTTCGTGGCCGGTATCTACGGGATGAACTTCGACTACATGCCCGAGCTACGCCTGCCCTACGCGTATCCTCTTGCGCTGCTGGGCATGCTCGCCATTGCGCTCGCCCTGCTCGGGTATTTCAAGCACCGCAAGTGGATATGACGACGCGCAAGTCCCTGCCCCTCTCCCCCGGCGACCGCATCCTCGTCGTCGCGCCCGGCAGCGCACCCCTCGACCCGGACCGCCTGGCGCGCGGCCTCGACACGCTGCGCGCGCGCGGCTTCCAGGTTGAACTGCTCCGCGACGATTTCTCCGCCCACGGATACCTCGCTGGCACGGATGCCGTCCGCCTCGACGAGTTCAACAGCGCCCTTGCCGACAAAGAGGCACGCGCCATTTTCTGCGTGCGCGGCGGTTATGGCGCGCTCCGCCTGCTGCCCGGCCTCGACTACGACGCGGCGCGGCGGCACCCCAAGCTGCTTGTCGGCTACAGCGATATTACCGCCCTGCACCTGGCCTTGTGGGCGAGAGCCCGCGTGCCCGGCCTCTCCGGCCCCATGGTGGCCGTAGAATGGGACGAGCCCGATCCCGGCAGCGAGGCGCTTTTCTGGGCGCTGGCCCGTGGTGAAGGCGTAGGCCCGCTCTGCGCACCGTCTGGGGAAAGCCTCGAAGGGTTGCGCGATGGACACGCCGAGGGCGTGCTGCTGGGCGGCAACCTCTCCCTCGTTACCCGCCTGATCGGCACGCCGTACCTGCCCGATCTCACCGGTGCGATTCTCTTTCTCGAAGAAGTGGGCGAAGAGCCGTACCGCATCGACGGTCTGCTGGCGCACCTGCGCCTTTCGGGCATATTAGGCAGGCTCGGCGGGCTGGTGCTGGGCAGCTTTACCGAGTGGGAGCCCCAGCATACCCGCCCCTTTCTCCCGCTCGATGCGGTGATAGAGAGCTACGTGGCCCCTCTGGATATTCCCGTAGCACGTGGTCTGTCATACGGGCATTTCCCTGTCAAGAACACGGTGCCTGTTGGGGTACAGGCACGCCTGCACGTCGCGGGCAGGCAGGCTTCGCTCCACCTGCTCGAGCCTGTCGTTGCCTCTGCTACGCCCTCCTGACTATGCGCCTCGCTGTGTTCGCCTCGGGAGGCGGTTCCAACTTTGCTGCCATCCTCGACGCCATCGCGCGCGGCGTGCTGCCAGCTACCGTGGTGCTACTCGTAGCCGACCGCGCTGGTACCGGAGCGCAGGAAAAAGCTGAGCAGGCGGGTATTCCAGCTGTCGTGTGCGACCCGCGCGATTCAGGCGACGAGCACGCCTACGGGCAGGTTTTGCTCGACACGCTGCACCGCCATGGGGCGGATTTTATCGCGCTCGCAGGCTTTTTGAAGAAAGTGCCTGCCGCCGTTGTTGCCGCTTTCCCAAACCGGATACTCAACATCCATCCTTCCCTGCTGCCCGCTTTTGGCGGACACGGTCTCTATGGCCGGCGGGTGCACGAGGCCGTGCTGGCAGCAGGAGTGCGCTGGACGGGCGCCACCGTGCATCTCGTAGACGAGCAATACGACACCGGCCCGATAGTGCTGCAGGACGTGGTGCCGGTGCTGGCGACCGACACCCCGCAAACCCTCGCGGCCCGCGTGCTGGTAACCGAGCATGCCTTGTATCCTGAAGCGCTGCGGCTTTTCGCCACAAACAAAGTCCGCGTAGAAAACGGGCACGTGATTCTCAGTTCGTAATAGCTTCCGCGCTTTTCTTTCCCCGCGCACCATCCTTTCTCTCCCATGCTACATTCGGCTCGCCCACTCCCGCCCCCCGATGACCTCGCCCCCATCCGGCGGGCACTTGTCTCCGTTTCAGACAAGACGGGCATCGTGCCGTTTGCGCAGGGGCTGATCAAGCACGGCATCACGCTCATTTCGACAGGCGGCACCGCCCGGGTGCTGCGCGAGGCCGGCATCGAAGTGCTCGACGCCGGTCAGGTTACAGGCTTCCCAGAGATTCTCGACGGCCGTGTCAAAACGCTGCACCCAGCTATCTATGGTGGCCTGCTGGCGCGCCGCACCGCCATTGACGACATGGAGACGCTGCGCGAACACGGGATCGACCCTATCGACCTCGTAGTGGTCAACCTCTACCCGTTTGAACAAGCGATCGCGCAGGAAAACGTTGACGATGCAATAGCAGCCGAGAACATCGACATTGGCGGCCCCACGATGCTGCGTGCCGCGGCGAAAAACTTTTTCTTTACAGCCGTCGTCACCGACCCCTCCACGTACTCTTACCTGCTCGGCGAGATTGATGCCAACGGTGGCGGGCTCACCATGAGCACGCGGCGGCGGCTCGCGCACCGGGCTTTTGCACACACCGCCGACTACGACGCTGCCATTGCCCGCTATTTCGACCGCTCGCGTATCGGGGCAAGAGCTTCGGCAGGCGACGACGCGCCTTTCCAGCAGGCGCTGCCGCTTGTGCAGACGCTGCGCTATGGAGAGAATCCACACCAGCAGGCCCGATTCTACGGCGATGCCGACGCGTTTTTCGAGACGCTGCACGGAAAAGAGCTCTCGTACAACAATCTGCTCGACCTCAGCGCCGCGCTTGCCCTTATCGACGAGTTCCGCGACGGCGACCCGACAGTCGCCATTTTCAAGCATACCAACCCGTGTGGCGTCGCCTCCCGTGACACACTCGCCCGTGCCTACGACGCGGCCTTCCGCACCGACACACAATCGCCCTTTGGTGGCATCGTCATCGTAAATCGACCGCTCGACCGCGATACGGCCGAAAAGATCGACGCGGTGTTTACCGAACTCATCATCGCGCCCGAGTACGAAGCAGACGTGCTCGACTTTCTCAAGCAAAAGCAGAACCGGCGTCTGATTCGCATGAAAGGCTGGGCACGCGGCGAAACGCGGCCCGACGTTCGCGCGGTGGTAGGCGGCATACTCGTGCAAGACCGCGACCCCGTGCTTGCCTCTCCCGATACCCTCCGCAACGAGTGGGCCGTCGCTACCGAGCGGCAGCCTGATGAAAACGAATGGCGCGACCTCGACTTTGCGTGGCGCGTGGTAAAGCACGTTAAAAGCAACGCCATCGTCTACGTCCGCGACCGTGCCACCCTCGGTATCGGTGCCGGACAGATGAGCCGTGTGGATAGCGTCGAAATTGCGGCTTCGAAGGGCAAAAAGTCGGAACTTGATTTTACGGGCTCCGTGGTAGCGTCCGATGCGTTCTTCCCGTTTGCTGACGGGCTGCTCGAGGCTGCCGCACATGGCGTCCGCGCCGTCGTTCAGCCCGGAGGTTCGGTACGCGATGCCGAGGTTGTCGAGGCTGCCAACCACCATGGCCTCGCTATGGTCTTTACCGGAAAGCGGCACTTCCGCCACTGAGCCGCACCGGATTCTTTTTCCACCGTTGTTTTCTATTCCCGAGAAATGGGGTTTCTAAACTTCTCGAATGACGTCGCCATTGACCTGGGGACGGCCAACACGCTGATCTATATCAGAGGGCGTGGTATTGTGCTGAGCGAGCCCTCTATCGTGGCGCTGCATCGTAGCACCCGTAAAGTGCTCGCCGTAGGCCAGGAGGCCCAGCTCATGCACGAGCGCACACACCGCGACATTGAAACCATCCGACCGCTCAAAGACGGCGTTATCGCCGACTTCGAGGTCGCTGAGTTGATGATTCGGGGCTTGATCGAAAAAGTCAAGTCGTCGTGGCTGAGCTCTATCCGCCGCATGGTCGTCTGCGTGCCCAGCGGCATCACCGAGGTAGAAAAGCGCGCCGTCCGGGACTCTGCCGAGCATGCGGGAGCCAAGCAGGTTTTCCTGATCGACGAGCCCATGGCCGCCGCCATCGGCATCGGGCTCAACGTGGAAGAGCCGGTCGGCAACATGATCGTCGACATCGGCGGCGGCACCAGCGAGATCGCCGTAATCGCCCTCTCCGGTATCGTCGTGGACGAGTCTATCCGCGTGGGTGGTGACGAACTCGACAGCGCCATCGTGCATTATTTCAAGCGCAATCACAACCTGCTTATCGGCATGCGGACGGCGGAAAAGGTGAAATGCGAGATCGGCAGCGCCGTCGAGCTTGAGCCCGAGCTTGAGCTTACCATCCGGGGGCGCGACCTCGTGAGCGGCATCCCGAAAGTGCGTACCGTTTCGTCCGAGGATGTGCGCGAGGCGCTCAAGGAAAGCGTCACCCAGATTAATGCCGCGGTGGTGCGCTGCCTGGAGCGGACACCGCCCGAGTTGGGTGCCGACGTGCTTGAACGGGGCATCATGCTCACGGGCGGGGGCGCGCTGCTCAAAGGAATCGATCAGCTTATCCGCCAGCGGGTAGACCTGCCCGTGTACGTGGCCGAAGACCCGCTGACAGCTGTGGTGCGCGGCACCGGTACGGTGCTTGAAGACATCGACCGTTTCCGGCGTGTGCTGACCTGAAAGGCCCAGCTCGGTAGCATCCTACACGTATTCCTGCTCCTGCTGCAGGCTGCATCAGATTCCACGCCGTGCTCGTTATGTACTGTTAACCCGGCACCGCCCGAACGCCCCGGGCGGTACCCTACTCCCACCACTATGAACCGTAGCCTCTGGGCCCGCATGCAAGACTGGGTGGCGCTGGGCTTCTGCTTGGTCGTCTCGTTTCTCGTACTCATCGGGCGCAACGAGCCCGTGCTCGTGGGACTGCGCGGAACGTCGCTGGAGATGACTTCGTGGGTCGAAAGTCAGTTCTCCTGGGCCGGGCGCTACTTTGGCGCGCTGGGCGAAAATGACCGGCTGCGCGAGGACAACATCGAACTGTCGGCGCAGCTTGCACGGTCGCGTGAAGCGATCCAGGAAAACGACCGCCTCAGGCAGCTGCTTGCGGTTCGTGACACGCTGGGCATGCCCCTGCGGCTGGGCCGTATCGTAGGCAAAGACCTGGGGCAACAGCAGAACTACTTCACGCTCGACCTTGGCCACAGCGACAGCGTGAAGGTGGGCATGCCGGTGGTAGACGAGCGCGGCATCCTCGGCAAGGTAGTGCTGGTCAGCGAGTCCTACTCCCGCGTAATGGCCTACCTCAACACCGACTTCCGCGTCTCGGTGCGGGTGCTTCCTATGGGGGCCGACGGGGTGGTGCGCTGGGACGGCAACCGCCCCGACCGCCTCACGCTCGATTACATCTCGCGCACCGAACCCGTACGCCAAGGCATGACCGTAGTCACCAGCGGCACCAGCGACGCGTTTCCCGCTGGCCTGTCGGTGGGAACGGTGGAAGAAGTGCAGGCACGTGAGGGGCGCAATCAACTCGACATCCTCTTGCAACCCACCTCGCTGGTCAACCGCGCCCGGTTTGCCTTTGTCGTGCTGCGCGAGCAAGATTCCGAGCAGTTGCAGATCGAAGCCCAGCGCATCCGGTAATTCATACAGATAGAGGTGCCTGCCGGACACCAATCCTTAACTGCGTTCGTTCACCTATTTTAAGAAATCGTTTCTATTACGCCGGGGTACATGCCTTTCTGGTATAATCGGCTGCGCTGTATTGCGGTCGTATTCTTTTTCGCTGTTTCAGCGACTTCAGCGCAGCCAGCGCCTG
>PPFU01004769.1_pt1 | contig 28321 bp, 30 predicted proteins | sample 1535991 | NCBI WGS metagenome assembly PPFU01 (sample SAMN04901290, study PRJNA319586) | Hypolithon metagenome, whole genome shotgun sequencing project. | isolation source: Antarctic Hypolithon | place: Antarctica: Miers Valley | collected 2014
GGGGGGGGGGGGGGGGGGGGGGGGGGGGGGGGGGGGGGGGGGGGGGGGGGGTGGACGGTACGAGGCCTGGCGGGCTGCGGGACAACGGGTCGGCCGGCGGCATCAGTCGCATCGCGCTGACGCCCGAGCCTGCCACGCCTCGCGGCAAACGTCGATGAAGCCGCCGCGGCGGCCGTCATCGGCGCAAAAAAACAGCGGACGCGCATCCTGCGCGACCGCCGCCTGATCTTGTGCAACTTTCCGGTCGCGGTCCGCCCTAGGCGTCGCGCGACACGTCCAGCTGGCTCACTGCATGCCGGGACGCGGTCCCCTGCTGTTCGCCCAGCAGGCGGCCCTGCTCCGCGAGCCAGGCGTTCGCCGCCTCCAGCCCATCATCGGCGACGCGGCGCTGGTACTCGGGCGTGATCTCGACGATGCGTGCCGCGATCGTGTCCCGCTGCTCGTCCAGGTGGCGGATCAGCGCCCCCTGGTCGGCCTCGCCGAGCACGCCGCCGGCCTTGAGCTGGTCGAGTCCTTCGACCATGGCCTGGCGCGACGCCTGCGCGTGGCCCGACATCAGTCAGCGACCGCCGACCGCGCCGTCGAACGCCCCCTGGAAGGCCTGGCTAAAGATGTTCTGCGCGTCCTGTGACAGGCCGGACTGCGACAGCAGGTCGCCGAGCATGCTGCCGACAAAGTTGCCGACCATGTCACCGATCATGGAACCGATCATGGAACCGATGGGACCGCCGATGGCGCCGCCGACGATCTGGCCGATGCTTGAAAAAACGTCGCTGGACATGAGGAATCTCCTGGGAGTGGATACGAGGGAAGGACTGAAGCTGGCCGGATACGCGGGTGCGTCACCGGTCTCGACCCGTAGTGTCCGCATCCCGGCGCGCCGCGGAAGCTAGGTCGTACCCGACCTCGGGTCTGCCCGAGGCGGGCCGCGCGCATGCGACGAGGCTATAACGGCGCATGGCCGCGACTCCACCCCTGGACACCCCCGACGCGACGGTCCCCGCCGACCCGGCGCGGCGCGCGGGCCACGCGACGACCGCAGCGGTGGTCCCGCCGCCTGTACTGGGCGAGGACGTGCTTCGCCGGTCCGATTACGCGGTGCGGTGCTTTCTGCAGACGCGCCGGATGCGGCTACAGACGCTGGGCTATCGGCACCTCCTCGACCTGCTGCGGCTGGGCCGCGAGCAGCGGGTCACCGCGCTGCTGCTCGACGGGCACCTCGACAGCGTTGCCGACGCCGCTGGACTGGTGGTGTGGACCAACCGCCTGTACGCGACGCACCCCGGCCTCGGCCACTGGCACGCCAGCGACGAGCGTTCGGGGTTCATCGGCATGTTCTCGCTGACGCCGGGCGAGCGCGAAGGCGAGGTCGGGCTCGGCGCCCGGCTGCTGCCGCGGGCCTGGGGCCGCGGTTATGCGCTGGAGGGCGCAGCGGCACTGTGCGAGCACGCCTTCGGTGCGCTGGGCCTGCCGCGGCTGGTCGGTCTGTGCGACCCACGCAACGCCTCCGTCCCGCAGGCATTGCGGCGGCTCGGATTCGTCGACGACGGGCAAACAGCGCAAGACGGGCGCGCAACGCTGCGCTTCGTACTGCCGCGCACCGCCTGGCGCGGCCTGCGGCCACGCAACGGGCGCGGCGCCGCGACAACAGGAGCAGCTGACGCCGACCGCGTCTGAGCGACTCGGCGACGGACGCGGCCCAGGCATTGACGCCGTTTCTCCCGGCCTCTATGGCCGCTGCCCGTCAACCGTTGTAGTGCGGGTCGATCGTCAACGTGCCGAGGTTGCGCTCGGCGAACCGTCGCGCCAGCTCCGGCGCGGCCTCGGTGATTGCGTCGAAGCTCTCCCGCGAGCGCACATCCGCGCGCAGGACCCAGCCGCTCTCGTCGCGCGTCAGCAGCAGGTCGGTGCCGGGCAGGGTGCTGTCCGACATCCGCAGCAGCACTTGCCCGTCGCCGTCGGCCTGGCCGCTGCCGCCGACCGCCAGCTGGCGCACGTGGCGCTCGACCAGCTCGAAGAAGTCGTTAGCGGTCGAGGTCGGTGGCACCTGCGCCGGTACCGGCGCCCCGTCGCGCATCGCCAGCTGCGCATGGAACATCGCCGCGGCGTCCGCCGACGGCTGCGACGAGCTCGACAGATCGAGATCCTCGTTGCGCCGCATCGCGGATTCCTCGACCACCTTGGCCACCGCCTCCTTGCCGGCGACGGCGTCCTGCGCGATCGCCTCATCCACGCCGTGCCGATCATCGTGGCGGGCGAGTTGGCCGGCAAGCTCCCGCGCCTGCTGCAACGCGCCATGGAACTCCTTGACCTGCTGCGGTGGCGGCGCCGGTCGCTGCTCGCCCTGCAGCCGTTCGGTGGCCTCGCGGCGCTGTGCGGCGTCGGTCGCATGCTGGGACTGGGTGCGTTGGATGCTCATCGCAGGTTCCTCTTCGGCGGTGGAAGTGTCGTGGTCACACGCGGGTCCGGACGGAGGCGCGTCCCTGCAGCAGGTCGTCAGTGGCCGCTTCTTCCTGCTGCAGCGCCAACCCGACCTGCTCACCGCGCCACACCTCGCGGCGCTTTTCCAGCGCGTCCTGCCGCCCCTTGGCGCGAAAGAATTCGCGCCGTGCCTCGTCCACCGCCGCCTCCGCGACGCGGAGGCCCTCGCGTGCGTCCGCCAGCCGGCCCTGGGCAGCTACAACCTGTTCGCCCAGCAGTTCGACGTGCGCCTCGCGCTGCGCCAGCAGCGCCGGCCACGTACCAAGGGCGGCGGGCGGGGGCGGCTCCATCAGGCGCTGCCGCTGGCCGCGCTGGTCGGCCTGCAGCAGCGTGATCTCGCCCTCGATGCCGGTGCAGGCGTCGCGGCACATCGCGGCCGCGCGCTGCCGCTGCGTCACCAGCAGGCGCGCGCTGTCGGTGCGATGCTCGCGCAGCCTGACCAACGTCTGCAGTGGGAAACGTTTCACGGGAACAGCTTCCGCAGCGCGTCGGCAGACTGGGCGATGGGCACCAGCTCGTCGGAGGACTGCTGCAGCAGGCGACGGAGGGGGCCGATCTTCTCGATCGCGACATCGGCCTCGGGGTCGCTGCCGCGCTTGTACTCGCCCAGCTGCAGCAGCAGCTCGATGTCCTGGTGCTTGGCCAGCACCTTGCGCAGCTGGCCGGCCGCCTTCTGGTGGGCGATGTCGACCACCCGCGGCATGGTGCGGCTGAGGCTCGACAGCACGTCGATCGCGGGGTAGTGGTAGGCCGCTGCCAGCTTGCGCGACAACACGATGTGGCCATCGAGGATCGACCGCACCTCCTCGACGATCGGGTCGCCACCGTCTTCGTCCTCGGCCAACACGGTGTAGAAGGCGGTGATGCTGCCGTGGGCGTTGTTGCCGGCGCGCTCGAAGAGCCGTGGCAGCGCGCTGAACACCGACGGCGGGTAGCCGCGGCGCGCCGGCGGCTCGCCAACCGCCAGCCCGACGTCGCGAAGTGCGCGGGCGAAGCGCGTCACCGAGTCCAGCAGCAGCAGCACGCGCTGGCCGCGGTCGCGGAAGTGTTCGGCAATGGCGGTCGCGACCCAGGCCGCGCGGCTGCGCTCGAGCGCGGGCCGGTCCGAAGTCGCGACGACGATGATCGACCGCGCCAACCCCTCCGCGCCCAGGTTGTCGTGGATGAACTCGTTGACCTCCCGGCCGCGCTCGCCGACCAGGGCGATGACGTTGACGTCGGCGTCGCCGCCGCGCGCCAGCATGCCGAGCAGCGTGCTCTTGCCGCCGCCGGCGACGGCGAAGATGCCGATTCGCTGGCCAACGCCCGCGGTCATCGTCGTGTCGATCGCGCGTACGCCGGTCGAGAACGGGCGTTCGATGAGGCTGCGGGTCAGCGGGTTGGGCGACGCGGCGTAGATCGGCGCCTCCACGGTGCCGGCGATCGGCCCCAGGTCGTCGATCGGTTCGCCGTGCGCATCGAGGATGCGCCCGAGCAGCCCGTCGCCGACGCGCACCGACGCCTGCTTGCCGGTGGCGACGACCTCGGTCGTCGCCGACACGCCGTCGAGCGCGCCCAGCGGGGTCAGGAGCGTGTGCTGCTTCGACACGCCGACGACCTCGGCGGCGAGCCGGAAGTGCGGGTCACCGTCGCCGCGCGCGTTGCGCAACTCGCACAACTCGCCGATCACTGCCTTGAGGCCAGTGGCGCGGATCAGCGTGCCGTAAGCCTCGGCAACGCGGCCAACACGCTCGATCGACTGCACGCGCGCCAGCGCGTCCAGCAGCGGATCCACCGCCGGCGCCGGTACCAGGCCCTGGCCGCTCACGCGCCCGCCTGTCCGGCACTGGCGCCGGCCAGCGCAGCGCGGATGGCGTCGATCTGCTGCGCGACGCCGGCACGGACCTCGCCGGCTTCCGAGACCACGATGCAGCTGGTGGGCTCCAGGCTGACGTCGTCGACGAGCTCGATCACCCCCACAGCGGGATGCGCCTGGCGCACCGCCCCGAGGCCCGCTGCAACCGTTTCGCGGACGGAGGGATGGACGCGGATGAGCAGGAACTGCTCTGCCTGCGCCGCTTCGACGGCCTGGCGCACGAGTCCGGGGACGACAACGCGGGCGTCGAAGTCGGGTGCCAGTCGCGCGACGATGGCGCAGGCAAGATCAGTAACGCGCCCGCTGGCCTCGCCGAGCACGCGCGCGCGACGCTCGTTGAGCGACGCCAGCTGTTCCGCCATCTGCCGCTCCGCGCGCGCCAGGCCCTCGGCGAACCCGGCGCCGTGGCCGGCGTCGCGGGCCTGTGCGATCTCGGCCTCGGCCTCGTCGTACAGTCCATTGACGCGCGCGAGCAACGCGTCCAACGCCTCCAGCTTCGCCCATGCCAGGGTCGGCACCACGGTGCCGCCGAGCGCACGTTCGAACTGGCGACGCTCGAAAACGGCAACCCCGCCGCCCGTGTCGCGCGCCGGGGCAACTGCAGGCGTGGCGCCGGGCGCCTCGCCTGCCGCGGCTGCCGCGGCTGGCGCAGCCGACGTGGGCGCAGCCGGCACGGCGGTCGTCACCGAGGGGGTCGCGGGCCGCGGGGCCCGGGTGGAGGTCGGCGTCATGGATTCCCTGTCGTGGACGTCTTGCATCTGGGCCACTGCTGCATCGCCGTCAGGCGCCTGCAACGCGGGACTCGTGGTGCGTGACGACGCGCAGCACCGGCTTTTCCGGCAGGTGCGCGGGTGCCTGCGCGTGGCGTGGATGCAGCAGCGCGACCCAGTCGGCCAATGCGGGATCGCGCTGCCGCGCCCACGCCGCAAGCTCGGCGCGTCCCTGGCCTTCAAACATCGCGAACAGCGCCTCTGCCGGCGCCGTCTCTGAGAGCAGCGCGCGCGCCAGATGCGCCTGCAGCGCCAGCTGTACTTCGGCCGTCGCGCGACCGTTCCAGACCCCCTGGTCGAGCGCCAGCAGGTAGCTGCTGCCGAGCGCGGCCTTCATCCGTCGCACCGGTTCGCGGCGGATCTCGGCGCGGATCGCCGGCGCGAATGCCAGCACGCCTAGGTCACGCGACAGCGCCGACAGTGATGCTCGTGGCCACCGGCGCGCGACCGCGCCAGCGTCGCGGCCCGGTGCCGGCGCCAACAGGGCAGCGCCTGGACCGGCGGCCAGTTCGCGCGCCAGCAGACGACGCCCGAGCGCGCTCTCGCGTGCCTGGGCCAGCAGAGCCGCATCGCACGTGGCCTCACCGCCCGGCGCGGCATGCCAGTCGTGGTCGACCTCGGCCAGCAGCGCCTGCAGCGACATCCGTCAGCCGTTCCAGACCTTGGGCGCGTCCTCTGCCGGGCGCGGCTGGGCCACGCCGCGGATCCGGCCCCAGAACGCCGCCAACAGCCCCAGCAGCACCATCACCGCCGCTGCGATCCCCACCGCAAGCGGGTTGATCGACGACAGCGCGACCCCTGCACCCTGCGGACGCGTGGCCGACGGGGCGGCGACGGTGGCGAACTTCACCGAGACCTTGTTGATGTCGCTCAGTCCCTCGACGCTGTCCTTGACCAGCACCTTGATATCGGTCTCGCGGTCGCGCACCACTGCACCGGGCTGCTCGAAGATCACCACCGACGCCGACGACTCCTGCGATGAACCACCGAGCGGGTCGCGCTCGGGCAGCGCGATGTGCACGCGGGCCTCGACCACGCCGTCAAAGCGCGACAGCGTGCGCGACAGCTCCTGCTGCAGGCTGCAGATGTAGCGCCCCTTTTCCTCGGTCGACGACGACGCGAAACCTTCCTTCTTGAAGATCTCGCACATCGTGGCGTACTGCGCGCGCGGCAGCCCACGTGCAGTCAGGATCTGCATTGCATAAGGGAAATCACCCCGGTCCACCCGCACTTCCCAGCCAGTGGCGGTGGACGACGGCGCCTTGTCGGCATCGAGGCCGGCGGCGAGCAGCGCGCCCATCAGTTCGTTGGCCTGCTGCTCCTCGAGCTGGCTGTACAGCGCGGTGCGCGTGCAGCCGGCAAGTACGAGGCATGCGAGCACTGCGATCAGCAGCGCGCACAGCCGCCTGGAACCCGTGGTCGGTATCATTGCGATCTCCCTGCCCCGTGGATCAGGACTGCTGGCGGAATAGCTGTGAGATGCCGTCCGAGGTGCGATTGGCGACGTTGGAGGTCATCTCGGCCTGGAACAGGAACTGATGGCACTTCATCGTCATCTCCATCATTTGCCCCGGCGTCAGGTCCGCGATGTTGCCGCTCATCGTCTGCGACATGGCGTTGATGTTCTCGGCGCCGCCGTTGAGGTTGTTGATCGCCGAGATCAGCAGGCGGGTACCTTCCGATGGCTCCGCGGGCCCGACGGCGGTGGTGGCGGGCGCGGCGTTCTGCGGCTGCACACCGCCGCTGCGCTCGAGGGTGGCGGCGAAGTCACGGACGTCGTACGCGGACGCCTGCGGCGTCATCGCCGGCGATGACGCGGGGGAGGCCTGTGCGGCGTCCATCGCCGCGACCTGGATTGCTTCGATCATCTTCGTCTCCCGACTGGATGCGATGGCTGGAACGTCGACCTGGCGCTGCGCGGCGACGCCGCACGGCGCAGGTCGCCCGGGTTACTGGCGCTTGCCCAGCGTTTCGAGCGCCTGGCCAACGCTGTTCTGCGAGGTAGAGGCGTTGTTGGACATGAATTGCATCTTGAGGCTGGCAGCGGTCAGCTGGACCATCGCCGACGGCTGGTCGCCTCCCTGCGAGATGGCGTTGGACATGCTGGTGATCTGCGCGGCCTGGCCGTCGAGGGTCTGGCCCCAGGCGCGCGACATCGCTTCGTACCAGCTGGTGCGGTCGCCGGCGCTCGCCGACTTCCCGCCGCCCGCGGCGCCGCTGCCTGCCGCCGCGGATCCGATGAAATTGCCGATCGCGGGATTCATGGGGATGCTCGTCATGGTGCTCTCCTTGAGGGGTGTATCGAAAAGGGAATCGCATGCGACCTGGATCGTGCCGCGGGTTGGCGGGGTCGCCGCCGCCAGCCCTCCGGTGGTCGTCCTATTGCCGTCGCGGGGTCGCGCTGCTGACCACACCGGCGAACATCTGGCCATCCGCTGCGCTCGCGGGGTCCCCGCGCGTCGCGGGTGCGGCGGCGCTCGCGGACGCGGACCCCGCGCGCTCGATCTTGATGCGCTGCAGCTGGCCATCGGGCATCAGCGCGTGCGCCGAGTTCTCTGTGATCGAGATCAAGCGTCCGCGCCCGGGGACCTCGGCGCCGACCGGGAATTCGCGGCCGTCGTCGGATCTCAGGTGCGGCGCCTCGCCACGCACGATGGCGATGATGCGCACCGGCTTCGCCGTGGCGGCGGCGGCGGGCGTCGCGCCATCATCCGGCGCCGGCGCCGCGAGGTTCTTGGCCAGCACCCGATTGATGCCCTTGACGTCACGCATCGCGCGCGAGTGCACCGCGGTGCGCAGGCGCGGCTCGTCCTCGAAGCTGCCGCTGACCTCGACGTCGCCATTACCGACGTAGCGCGTCTGCGCGGGGAGTCCCTGCGAACGCAGGACCTCGCTGACGTCCGCGGCAATGTCATCGCCGGTCCGCAGCTCGAGGGTCGCATCGATGCCTTCGGAGACGAGCCGCTGGCGCACCTCATCGCGCGACTGCGTATCGCGAATCGTACCCGACAGGACCGGCGTGCCGTCGACGTCGCGCGTGGTCGCGGCGTCGTCGATCGCATACTCCGCGACCAGCGCCTGCAGGCGCTGCGTCGGATCGACCTTGGACTCCTGCGCCGGCATCACCGCGGCGAAGATCGCCAGCGACGCCAGCGACAGTGCGGCGACTGCGGCGACTGCCGGAAGACGGCGAACGTACGGCGTGGCGCTGCGCGGCTTCGCGGAGGCCGCATCGCCCTCGTTGGCATCTGCGTCCCAAGCCGCCCATCCCGCGTCGCCGCGACGCCCGAACGCCAGCGCCGCTTCCGGCCCCAGGCCCACGCGCTGCACGGTATCGAGTTCGATCGGATCACCTGGATGCACGAGCGACGTCCCAACGTGCAGCGGCGCGTCCAGCGCGCGTATTGAGAACCGGCCGCCCACCAGGCTGATCAGCGCGTGGTGGCCGGCGACGCCGGCATCGGCGAGCACGATGTCGCAGTCGTCGCCGCTGCCGACAAGGATCATCTCCTGGCTGGCGAGGGTGCGGCTGGCACCGGCATGCAGGCCGGCGACGATGCGCAATACGCATTCCCCAGGCGCGGCCGGCGTGGCGGCGGTGGGATCCGGGTTGACGGTCGTGGAGGTCATGCGGGAACTCCTCTGGGACGGCGTGTCGCTGTATGGATGGTGCGCACGGGGGATTGCCGTTGCGTGAAGGTCAGGCGTTGATCTGCCCGGCCTGGGCGATGCGGAGATCGGGTGCCAGCTCCTGGTAGGACAGTACGGGCAGGTCGAAGAAGTCGACCTCCATCAGCTTGCGCAGGTGGCGTCGCACGTCGAGAGAGCACAGCAGCACCGGGCGCACACCCTGCGGCTGGCGCGCGAGGTGGCCGCGAACCTCGCTGCCCAGCCGCGCGGCGAGCTCGGGCGATATCGCCAGCTGGCTGGCGCCGCCGGCGACGCGCACCGACTGGCGCAGCTTGTCCTCGAGTTCGGGATGGATCAGCAGCACGTGCAGGTTGCGCTCGGCATCGGCGTAGCGCTCGGCGATCTCGCGCTTCAGCGCGACGCGCACGTACTCGGTCAGCAGCACCACGTCCTTCTCGCGGCCACCGACATCGGTGATCGCCTCGAACGCGTCGCGCAGGTTGCGCACCGGCACGCCCTCCTCTGCCAGGCGGCGCAGCACGTCGGCCACCCGCTGTGGCGCGACGACGCGCAGCATCTCCTTCACCAGGTCCGGGTAGTCGCGCTGCATGCGCCCGAACAGGTTGGAGGTCTCCTGGATGCCGATGAAGCTGCCCAGGCGACGCAGCAGGGCGCTGCGGCAGTGCTCGGCCAGCACATCAGGCGCGGACAGCGCGCCCTCGGTCCCGGGCGCGACCCATTCGCCGAACAGCTCCGGATAGAAGCCCGGCAGTCGGGCACCCTCTGCTGCGTTGTTGGGCGTCACTCGCAGCGTCGCGTCCGTGCGCAGGTGGCCCGAGGCCAACCGCGCGCCGAATGCGGTGAGGCGGTACTCGCCGTCGGCGAGCGTCGGCAGCACGCGCAGCGACGGCACCGGCACCGGCACGCCGAACTCCTCTCGCATACGCAGCGTCAGCGCCGCGATCACCGCGCGCGCGGGCTCCTGCCCCAACGCGTCGGCCAGACCGCGAGACAGCTCGAGCTGCAGCGGTGCCGGCGGCGCCATCTCGTCGGTCTCGACCGGTTTCTGCACGTCGACCATTTCGGCATCGCTCACGCGGAAGGCGCGGCGCAGCAGGTCGAAATCGTGCCGGTAGTGCCACGCGCTGCCGGTGAGCATTGCGATCCCCAACACCCCGAACACCAGCTTCGGGAAGCCCGGCACCAGCATCATCAGCAGCGCCAGCAGGCCGGTAATCAGCATCACGCGCGGCTGCAGCGAGATCTGGCGGGTGATCGCGTCACCCAGGTGGCGATCGTCGATCTCGCCGGTCGTGCGGGTCACGATGAGGCCGGCCGCGATCGTCGCCAGGATCGCCGGGATCTGCGACACCAGGCCGTCGCCAATGGTCAGGATGCTGTAGACGCGGGTCGCCTCGGCGAGCTCCATGTCGCGCTGCAGGACGCCGATCGCCAGGCCGCCGAGCAGGTTGATGATGATGATGACGATGCCGGCGATCGCATCGCCCTTCACGAACTTCATCGCGCCGTCGAGGCTGCCATGCAGCTGGCTCTCGGTCTCCAGCAGGCGGCGCTTCCGTCGCGCCTCGTCCTTGTCGATCATGCCCGCGCGCAGGTCGGAGTCGATCGACAGTTGCTTGCCGGGCATCGCGTCCAGGGTGAAGCGCGCGGCGACTTCGGCGACGCGCTCGGCGCCCTTGGCGATGACGATGAACTGGACCACGGTGATGATCATGAAGACCACCAGGCCGACGACCAGGTTGCCGCCCGCGACAAGCGAGCCGAAGGTTTCGACGATGTGCCCGCCCTCGGCGTGCAGCAGAATCGAGCGCGTGATGGCGATCGACAGTGACAGTCGGAACAGCGTCGTCAGCAGCAGCACGCTGGGGAAACTGGAGAACGCGACCGGCGACGGGATGTAGATCGCCAGCAGCAGCAGGCCGAAGCCGATCGAGATGTTGACCGCAACCAGCGCGTCGATCACCACCAGCGGCAGCGGCAGGATCATGACGCTGATGATCATCACCGCCGCGAACGCCAGGATGACGTCGCTGTAGCCGGTCCGGCCGCGCGGCGCGGCGCCGGCGGGCGACGCGAACAGCGAGCCGATCAGCGCGCGCATGCCGTCACTCCCCCCGACACATACGCCTGCGGAGGCGAGGACGTCTCCACGGTGGCGTAGATCGTGTTCCGGCATTGCCGCATACGAGCCCCTGACCTGATGCGTCACTTTATGGCAAATTACGATAGTCGTTTGTCAATCGCAATACGTGAATTTTGCGTTCCATGCGCGTCGGTGGCGATGGCAAAGGGGTCTGCAGCTCCACTGCGGACGGTGCGGGCCATGGGCAAGCTTGGCATCACCGGCGATTAACGACGCTTCGACGTATGAATGTCGTCGACCGGCGTTACCGTTTCATCATCTGCGCGCTGCGCGAGGTCTTCGGGGGTCATCTCTGTGATGTATGTCACTGTTTGTGCGCCGACCCCGATACTGAACACGCGGCCTCCGCGCGTCTGCACCAGCACCACTCGCTCCCTTGGTCCCACCGGCAGGATCTGCAGCACCGACAGCACGGCGCCGTCGCCGGTCAGGCGGAAACGACGGCGTGCGAGCTTCAGCACCACCAGCAGCGCGATGATGATCAGCCCCAGCGGCACCAGGATCGCCAGCAGCTCGCCCACGAACGATGGCGTCGCCATCCTCGCGGTGGAAGCCGTTCCGGTCGCACCAGCCGCAGTGGCGGACGCGCAGGCCCACGTCGTGGACAGCGCGGCAAACACGCGCGACGCGGAGCGGGATCGCGGCGCATGGCGCCGGCGGCGGGCGATCGGCGGGCTGGTGGTCATCGGGATCCCGTTGTCGTTCGTCGAAGCATCGCGTCACCGCGTGGTGGGCGGGTCAGTGCGTGCCGAAGCCTACCCCAGCGCACTGCGCCCGATGCGCGCGTCCGGCGTCCGCATGGCGGCAGCGCCGCGCCACGGGGCACGCGAATGACGCCGCGGCGCGCCGCGGTTGGGGCTTCGGCCACGTGCGCACCGAAGAAGCGTGCCGCGACGGCGTGCGGCGGCGCGGAGCAGCGGGATGCGACGGTAGCGCTGCTGGACGCGGTGCCGTTCGCCTGTGCCGCATACGCCAGCGACGACGGCACGCTGATGGCGCGCAACCGGCGCTTCGACGAGGAGTTCGCCGCGCTGGCCGGTCACGCCACGCGCTCGGGGCTGCTGTCGGAACTGCAGACCGGCGACGACGACGCCTCCGGCGTCACAGTGGATGTCCAGGCGCCGCACAGCGGCCGCTGGTACGCGCTGCACTGGGGCGAGGTCGCGATCGCCGGTCGCGCCGCTGCACTGTTGACCGCGGTCGACATCAGCGAGCGCATCGAAGCGCTTGATTCGCACAAGCGCCGCCAGGAGAAGCTGCTTTTCACATCGCGCCTGATGTCGGTCGGCGAGATGGCGGCGACGCTGGCGCACGAGCTCAACCAGCCGCTCGCCGCAATCGTCAACTACCTCAACGGCAGCCTGCGCCTGGTCGACCAGGCCGGCGGGCCGGTGCAGGTGGAACGCGCGCTGCAGGCGGCACGCATTCAGGCCGAGCATGCGGCGGCGGTGATTTCGCGCGTGCGCGAATTCGTCCGCGCACGCGAGCCCCGCCGCGACGCGCACGAGCTGGCGTCGATCGCGGCCACCGTTCTGGAGCTGCTGCGGCTGGAGGCAGAACGCCAGCAGCTGCGCATCGAGGTGGCGCTGGGCGACGGACTGCCGACTGTCTACGCCGACCGGGTGATGGTCGAGCAGGTGCTGCTGAACCTGGTAAAGAACGCGATCGAGGCGATGCGCGAGGTGCCGGTAGCCACGCGCGGCCTGCGCATCGAGGGCCGCGTGAACCTGAACGGCGAGATCGAGGTCCGCGTCTGCGACCGCGGCCCTGGCCTGTCCGTGGAGCAGAGCGAGCAGCTGTTCTCGCCGTTCTTCACCACCAAGGCCGACGGCCTCGGCATCGGACTGGCGATCTGCCGGTCGATCATCGAATACCACGAAGGCAGGCTGTTCTTCGAGCCGCGCGATGGCGGCGGTAGCATCTTCGGATTCACGCTGCCGCGCGCGCAGGGAAGGAGCTGACGATGGCAGAGGCACGCATCTACCTGGTCGACGACAACGACGGGTTCCGCGATTCCACCGCGTGGCTGCTGGAGACCGCGGACTTCGAGGTGCTTCCGTTCGCGTCCGGACAGGCGTTCCTCGAGGCGCATGCCGGTGGCCGCCACGGCGACCTTCCCGAATGCCTGCTGTCGGACATCCGCATGCCTCAGATGAGCGGGCTGCAGCTGCAGGACGAGCTGATCCGTCGCGGCATCACCCTGCCCCTGGTGTTCGTGACCGCGCACGGCGACGTGCCGCTGGCGGTGGAGGCGATGCGCAAGGGCGCGTCGCACTTCCTCGAGAAACCCTTCAGCGAGGAGGCGCTGCTGGACGCGCTTCGCACCTCCATCAGCTCCGCCCGTCAACGCGGCGCAACCTCGGTACAAAGCGAATCGCTGGCGCGGCTGAGTCCACGCGAACGCCAAGTGCTGGACCTGGTCGTCGCCAGCAAACCCAACAAGATCATCGCTGACATCCTCGGCATCAGTATCAAGACCGTCGAACTGCACAGGGCCAACATGATGAGCAAACTCGGTGTCCGCTCCCTGCCGGAGCTGATGAAGGTCGCCCTTGGCCATGGCTGAGCGCCGGACGCGCCGACGCGCCGCGGCGCCCACGCCCGACGCGCCCCTGCCCTCGGTACGCGAGGCGACGAGTCTGCGCGGTCGCGTGCCAACGCTGCCGCCCACGGCTGCCGAAGCGCTGCGCTCGCTGTTTGCCGAGCCGCGGCGCTGGCCGCTGGCCGACGGGGGCGTGCTGCGTGTGCAGTCGGCGTCCGCGCCGCCGGGTGACGCGATCGCGATCGATGCCGACGGTATGCCGTTGGCGCTGCGCTTCGCGCCGCAGCCGACCGACCCCGCTGCCGACCATCTGCGCTGGAGCGACCATGTCGGTCGTGCCCGCGTGCTGGCATGGAGCCTCGCGCACGAGGCGTCGCTGATGCGGCTGAGCGATGCGCTCGGCCTGTCGCTGGTGCCGCGGCTCGACGCCACCGCCGCCAACGCGGCGGCCGACGAGGCGCAGGGCGTTTGGCTGTCGTTCGTGGTCGACGATGCACAGGCCGGCGACGGCGTGGCGCCGGTCGCCGGGAGCGTCCGCGTGCCTGCGGCCTGGCTGCCGGCATTCGTTGCCCGCGCCGAACGGCCATTTGCCGACGAGCCGCTGCCTCCGCTGGGCGCGTTCCGCGCCCTCCCGGCGCGGGTGTCGCTGCAGTTCTCGATCACCGACATGCCGATGCGTGACTGGCGCGGACTGCGCCCTGGCGACGCCATCGTCGTCGGGCGACGCGGCAAGCCGCCGCGGTTCGCGGCGAACGCCGCCGGCCGCTCGTGGCCGCTGCTCGCGGTCGCCGAGGGCCTGCGGGTCGATGGTCCCGCGCAGGCGCTGCCTCCTCCACACTCCCCCCCCTTCCGCCAGGAGCCTTCCGCGATGACCGACCAAGACGCCAGCCCCGTCAGCAACGACGATCCTGCGCGCCAGCTGCCTGTGAGCATCACGTTCGAGATCGGCGAGATCTCGCTGCCGCTGGGCCAACTTGCCGACTTGCAGCCGGGCTACGTGTTCGCGCTGCCCGCCCATCTGGAGGGCGCCAACGTCGTCATCCGCGCCAACGGCGCCATCGCCGGCCGCGGCGAGGTGGTCGCCGTCGGCGACACGCTGGGCGTCCGCCTGCTGTCCTGGAGCTGACGCTGCATGGACTTCGAGAGTTTCTCCCCTGCGCTGATCCTGGTCACGGTCGTCAGCCTGGCGCTGGCGCCGTTCGTTGCCGTGATGGTGACCTCGTTCACCAAGATCGTGGTCGTGCTGAGCCTGCTGCGCAATGCGCTGGGCCTGCAGCAGGTGCCGCCCAACGTGGTCATCAACGGCCTTGCCATCGTGCTGTCGATCTACGTGATGTACCCGGTGATTCTCGACACGCACGCCGCAATCAACGCCAGCATCGCGGGGCAGCCGCCGCCGCCAGCGGTCCAGGCGCAGATCGACGCACGTGCGCAGGCGCGCGCGCGGCGTCTGGCGCAGCAGGCGCCGCAGGGCCCGGCCCCGGCACCCGCCCCCGCCGCGGACGCCGCAGACCCGCCACCGGCCAGCCCGGCCGCGGCCGATGCGCTGCAGGCCGAAGCTGAGGCCCGCGCCGCCGGTACCCAGGCGCCGGATCTCGCGACAGGCGAACGGGCCGGCGCCGCGCCGCGGCGGCGCGGGCGGCTGTTCGCGAACGTCCGCAACGGCACCGATGACGACGCGCCTGAGGCCTCGGCAGATCCGGATGCGCCGATCACCGTCACCGCGACCGGAACGCCGGCTCCCGCTCCCTTGCCAGCCGCCCCGGCAGGCGGCCCGGTCGACACCGCGCGCATCTTCGCGCTGATCGAGGCCGGCAAGGAGCCGCTGCGCGGGTTCCTGATCCGCCACTCCAAAGACGCAGAGCGAGCGTTCTTCCTGCGCAGCGCGCAGCGGCTGCTGCCGCCCGATCGCCGCGCCGAGCTCGATGTCGACGACTTCATCGTGATCGTGCCGGCGTTCACGGTCAGCGAACTGACCGCGGCGTTCCAGATCGGCTTCCTGATCTTCCTGCCGTTCCTGATCATCGACCTGGTGGTGGCCAACATCCTGCTGGCGCTGGGCATGATGATGCTGTCGCCGACGACGGTGTCGCTGCCGTTCAAGCTGCTGCTGTTCGTGCTGATCGACGGCTGGGCGAAGCTGGTGCACGGGCTGGTGCTGACCTACGGGGGCGGCTGACATGAACGAAGTCATCGAACTGACCAAGCAGGCGCTGTGGCTGGTGCTGCTGCTGTCGGCGCCCGCGGTGGGCGCGGCCGCGATCGTCGGCCTCGGCGTCGCCTTCCTGCAGGCGGCGACCCAGCTGCAGGAGCAGACCTTCGCCTACGCGATCAAACTGCTGGTGATCGTGCTGGCGCTGTTCGCCACCGGCGCGCTGATCGGCGGCACGCTGTACACGTTCGCCGACCGCATCTTCGTTGAGTTCCCGCGCCTGATCGGGCGTTGACGTGATGCCCGCAACCCCCTTCGCCCGCATCCGCCGGGCCGCGCGCTGATGTCGTTCGACATCATCGGCAACCCCCTGCTGGCGCTCGGGCTGACGCTGCCGCGGATCATCGGCGCGTTCCTGATGCTGCCGCTGCTGACGCCGGAGACGGTGCCGGCGATGGTGCGCAACAGCTTCATGGTCAGCCTGGCGATCGTGGCGCTGCCGGTAGCCATTGCCGGCGCGCCGATGGAGGCCGTGGGCGCCCCGCAGTGGCCGGTGATCGTGCTTAAGGAGCTGTTCCTCGGGATCGCGATCGGCTTCTGCTTCGGCATCGTGTTCTGGGCAATCGGCGCCGCCGGCAACGTCATCGACACCCAGATCGGCATGGCGATGGCGTCGGTGTTCGACCCGATCCAGGGCCACCAGACTTCGCTGCACGGCGACTTCCTGTCGCAGCTGGCGGCGTGGCTGTTCATGGCCAGCGGCGCGTTTCTGGTATTCCTGGACCTGTTGATGTCCAGCTACGCGCTGTGGCCGGTGATGTCTTACTTCCCCGACATGCGGGTCGGGGGCATCCACCTGTTCGTCGGACAGTTCAGCTACCTGATGACGGCGCTGCTGGTGCTGGCGGCGCCGGCGATCGTGATCCTGTTGATCATCGACCTGTCGTTCGGCCTGGTGAACCGCTACGCGCCGCAGCTCAACGTGTTCGCGCTGACGCTGCCGATCAAGGCGTGGCTGGCGACCGGCATCATCATGCTGATGCTGGGCACGTACGTGGAGATCGTGCTCGACCGGCTGGTCGCCAACGGCGGGCTGTTGACACTGCTGCGCGCCGCCTTCGGTTGACGGTGGCTCAAGGCGGGCTGGGCGCTGCGCCCGGACGCCCGCGGTGCGCGGTCAGAGGTCGCCGCGGCGCACGCCCTCGGCCCAGTGCAACACCTCGGCCACTGCCTCGAAGAACTCGCTGCCGATGTAGTCGTCGACCCTTGCGCGCTCGTTGAGCCCACGCGCAAGCGGCACGTTCTGCAGGATCGGCACGCCGGCCTCCTCGGCCGCGCGCTTGATCTCCTCGGCCACGTAGCCCTCGCCCTTGGCCACCACCACCGGCAGGTCGGTGGTGCCGGGTTCGTACTGCAGCGCGACCGCGATGTGGGTGGGGTTGGTCACGACCACGTTGGATCCGCGCACGGCATTGAGCATCGTCTGCTGCGACCACTCCTGGTGCAACTGCTTGCGACGCTGCTTGACGTACGGGTCGCCCTCGTTCTCCTTGACCTCCTGCTTGATGTCGCGCCGGCTCATGCGCATCTGCTTGAGGAACGAGAACTTCTGGTACCAGGCGTCGAGTACCGAGACGAAGAAGAACACGAAGATCGTCCACACGCCGATGCGCACCAGCGCGTGCCAGATCGCGGTGCCGATCGCCGCGGGCGGGGCGTGGGGAAGCAGCAGCAGGTCGCGCAGCATCCCCCACAGCACGAACCCGCCGATGAAGATCAGCGCGGCACTCTTGAAGACCGACTTCACCAGCTCGACGAGGTTGTCCATCGAGAACATCTTTTTGATGCCCTTGACCGGATTGAGCTTGTTGAGGTCGGGTATCAGCTTCTTGAACGTCGCAACCGGGCCGACCTGAAGGAACTCGGTCATCACGCCCAGGAACAGCGCCACCAGCAGCAGCGGCAGCGACATCCACAGCAGAGTCTGGAAGGCCAGCCCGCCGATCTCGGCGACGGCGACGTCGAACGGCTGCTGGATCGCGGCGATCGAGGCGTCGAACAGCATCCGGATGCGCGCGAACATGAAGCCCATCAGCATCCAGCCGCCGACCAGCCACCCGAGGAACAGCACGGTGCTGGTGAGTTCGCGGCTCTTGGAGACGTTGCCATCCCGGCGCGCGTCGCGCAGCTTCTTGGAAGTGGGCTGCTCGGTCTTGTCGGCGCCCTCGTCCTTGTCCGCCATGCCGTGCCGTCGCCTCGTGTGGACGCGCCTGCGAGCCGCTGGCAGCGCGTTGCAGGCGAGGCTAGCATGCGAGCGTCGGCGCACTGGCAGCCGGCGGGGCGGACTGGACGCCCCGCCGCGCGGTGGCAATCGTCATCTAGGGTTACCCCGAGATGGCGCGCCCCCGGGGTCGTGGGTACATTGCCTGTGTCGCCGCAGCCCGCGGCCCCAACGGATTCCCACGCCCGGCATGAGCAGCATCATCGGTCCCGACCCAGGCTTCGGCCTCGCTACCCTCGACAGGGTTGGTGGGCAGTCGCTGGACGATCTGCGCCGCCAGCAGGGCCCGGAAGCCTCGGAAGGACTGCAGACGCCGCTGGCGGCCCCGGCCCCGGCAACGCCCGCGATCGATGCCGGCGAGACGGTGCTGCAGGCCGACGCGTGGGGCGGCAGGGCCGTCGACGATCGCCTGCTGGCAGGCGACCTGAGGCTGGAGGCGCGACTGGGCACGCTCGGCCTGGGTGCCGCCGCAGACGCCGCTGCCGATGCCGTGCTCGAGGCGTTCTCCTGATCGATCCGGATCCGTCATCCCGGATCACTGATGCAATGATGTGCGCACGCGGCCGCGGACCAGACCGACGCGGCGTCCCATGCACTGCCGCCGCATAATCGTCGGGACTTCCTTGGCCACCCGATGATCCCTCCGGCACCCCTCCTCGATGTCCCGTCGCCCGAAGCGCTGCGCAGCGCGGCCGACCGCCTGGTGTCCGCACTGGTCGCGCACACGGACCCGGAGTACCGGCTGACCGTATTGAAGCGGCTGGTGCGGCGCCTCGGCGAGGAGCGCTATCCGCTGTTCCTGCGCATCCTTGGCGTGGTGGCGGAAAGTGGCGATGAACGTGCGCAGCGGCTGCTGGCCGACACCTTCGGCACCGCACTGCGGCGCATGGACCTGCCTGGCGGCGCGCTGAGCTCGTGGGGCGCGACCCGGCTGCCGGACCAGGCGACGCCGGTCGCGGCGAGCGCGTTCTCCGGCCAGTTCTTCGGCGCCACGCCGCGGCGGATGCTGGGACCGGTGGAATACCTGACGGTCTGGCACCTGCAGCGGACCCAGCGCACCGCGCTGGGAGCGGAAACGTTCCGCGCCAGCCTCGGGAGCATGATCGCGCTGCTCAACCACAGCGGCGACGCGCGCGCCCTGTATCCACAGAAGCTGGCGGCCGACGCGCACAGCGAGCTGGAGGGCGCCTATACACGCGCCACGCGTGAACGCCTCGCGGTGATCGCCTCGGCGTGGAAGTCGGGACTGCCTGCCGACGCGGTCGCGCAGGCGGCGTTGGACGCCGCGGCTGGCGATACCCCGCACGGATGGGTGGTGCGCCACCTCTAGCGCTGGACTGCCGCGCCCGGCCGGTTGCGGTCACGGCGCCTGCCGACCAAGATGCGGCGACGCCTGGGCCGCCCCGCGGCCCGCGGAGGCCGCGCCGATGCCCTGCTCCACGCCAGCCCTTCACCGCGCCCCGCGCCGCGCGCGATATGCAGGACGGCTGCTCGCCGCGACGCTGCCGGCCATCGCCGCTGCCATGGCATCGGGCTGCACGCCGGAGCCTCCAGCCGCGGCAGCCGCGCCTACATTCGATACGCGTCGACCGGCACCCGCACTGGCGCAGCTGACCCGCCATCTGCAGGCCGACGACCTCGAGGCCTTTGCGCGCGACGGTGTGCCGCCGGCGCTGCACGCGCGCCTGCAGGTCGCGTGGCGCGAAGGACGCACGCGCTGGCCGCTCGATGAGCTGCCGCTGGATGCGCAGTACCCGCAGACAATCGCGGCGCTGGCCGCCGACGGCGCCGACGCGGCGCTGCTGGCGCGGTTCGACGGCGAGCTGTCGGGCGCGGGAGCGGACCTCCGCGCGGCGGCCAATGTCGTCGGCCGGTTCGCGACCCAGTATGTGCAGCAGGACGGCGACTACGGCGACGAGGAGCGGGACCACCACGCGCAGCTGGTGTCCGCGCTCACGCGATGGGGCACCGGGGCTCCGCTGGGCGACCGCGCCCGCGCCGACGTTGCGCTGCGACAGCTGACGGCGGCCGCCCGCGCACTTCCCGTTGACGCGCGGCTGGCGACACCAGGCGCGGACATGACGCAGACGCTGCGGGCCATGGGCAGCATGGTCGGCGCCGCCAAGGAAGCGCTGCGCGGCTACGGGCTCGACCTCGACGCCGCGCTCGCGGGGGCGGAGACCACGCTGACGACGCAGACCGGCGACAGCGCGCAGGTGCGCCTGCGCTACGCGCTGGGCGGTCAGCAGGTGGACGCCATGGTGCCGATGCTGCGACGGGACGGCCGCTGGTACGTGGCCGACCACCTGCGGCGGGCCGAAGCCGCAGCCAGCGGGCCGCCGCCAGCGCCACCCGGTGCCGACAGCGACAACGAGACGCCCCCGGATATCGCCACGGCGACCGCGCCCGGCGGATGACCCTGCGCCGCGCCGGAGGCACGGCGGGCGCCTTCGGCATAATGCCGCCGATGCCCAGCCAGCCCAACCTGTTCGATCCCGCGCCCGACGCGCGCCTTGGCGACGGCCCCCGGGACGCGGGCGCGACGTCCGTGCGCCGCGATGACGTCGGTGCCGACCCCGAGGATCGCGTGCCGGTGGCGCCGCCGCTGCAGGGGCAGTTGCCCGTCGCCGCGATGCCGCACGGCCGATCCACGGAGCGCGAGCGCATCGGCGCCGCGCGCGCGACGCGGCGTCCGCTGTGGGCGCAGCTGCTCGGCGGCGTGCTGTCGCCGTGGATCGCGCTGCAGGTCGAGCCCGCGGCGCCCGATGCGGGCGTCGACGGTCGCCCGGTCTGCTACGTGCTCGAGGACTACGGGCTGTCGAATGCGCTGATCCTCGACCGCGCCTGCCGTGAATCGGGACTACCGTCGCCGCTGCAGCCGCTGCCCGGTGACCCATTGGGGCGCAAGCGCGCCTACGTGGCGCTGTCGCGACGCAACGTGGGTGGTGCACTGGCGATGGCCACGCAGTTCGCCAACCAGTTCGCCAGCCAGCTGGGGCCGAATCCCCCGCCACCCGTGCCGCCGACAGCCAAGAAGAGCCACTCCGACTCGCTGGCGCGGCTGATCGAGGCCCACCGGCTGGACCCGGCGCTGGACGTGCAGCTGGTGCCGGTGTCGATCTTCGTCGGCCGCGCACCCGACAAGAGCAGCGGCTGGTTCGCGGTGCTGTTCTCGGAGAACTGGACCATCGTCGGGCGCTTCCGCCGGCTGCTGGCGATCCTGCTCAACGGGCGCGACACGCTGGTGCGGTTCGCCGCGCCGGTCGACTTGCGCGGCGTGATTGCCGAAGACCTGCCGCCGGAGCGCACGGTGCGCAAGCTGTCGCGCGTGCTGCGCACGCACTTCAACCGCATCCGGGAGGCGGTCGTCGGCCCCGACCTGTCGACGCGGCGGCTGCTGGTCGACAAGGTGCTGTCATCGGTGCCGGTCAAGGAGACGATCATCGACACCGCGCGCCGCGACGGCACCAGCGTCGAAGACGCGTGGCGCAAGGCGCATGGGTACGCGTACGAGATCTCGGCCGACTATTCACACCCGGTGGTGCGCTCTGCGAGCTTCCTGCTGACGACAGTCTGGAACCGGATCTTCCGCGGCGTGCTGGTGCACCATCTCGACACCCTCAAGGCGATCGCGCCAGGCAACGAGATCGTCTACGTGCCCTGCCACCGCAGCCACATGGACTACCTGCTGCTGTCCTACGTGCTGTACACGCGCGGCCTGGTGCCGCCGCACATCGCCGCCGGCGTCAACCTCAACCTGCCGGTGATCGGCAACCTGCTGCGGCGCGGCGGCGCGTTCTTCATCCGCCGCAGCTTCCGCGGCAACGCGCTGTACTCGGCGGTGTTCACCGAGTACGTCGCGCAGCTGGTCTCCGGCGGCTACGCGATCGAGTACTTCATCGAGGGAGGACGGTCGCGCACCGGGCGCCTGCTGCAGCCAAAGGGCGGCATGGTGGCGATGACGGTGCGCGCGTTCCTGCGCCAGCCGACGCGGCCGGTGGTGTTCCAGCCGGTGTACATCGGTTACGAGAAACTGATGGAGGGCAGCAGCTACCTCGACGAACTGACCGGCAAACCGAAGCCGAAGGAGTCGATCTGGGCGCTGCTGTGGAGCATCCCGCAGGTGCTACGGCAGAACTTCGGCCAGGTCGTCGTCAACTTCGGCGAACCCATCCCGCTGCGCGACGTGCTGGCCGAGCACGCCGCGGAATGGGACGGAGAGCCGCTGGACGAGGAGGACAAGCCGGAGTGGCTGGGACGCAGCGTCGACGCGCTCGCCGACCGCATCCAGGTCCATGTCAACCGCGCCGCCGACGTCAACCCGATCAACCTGCTGGCGCTGGCGCTGCTGTCGACGCCCAAACACGCGATGGGCGAGGCCGACCTCCTCGCCCAGATCGCGCTGTCGACCAAGCTGCTGGCCGAGGTGCCGTTCAGCGACCGCGTCACCGTGACCCCGCACGCGCCGGCGCAGATCGTGGCCCACGGCGAAGAGATCGGCGTGCTGTCGCGCACCCCGCATCCGCTCGGCGACGTACTGTCGGTGGACGACGACAACGCGGTGCTGCTGAGCTATTTCCGCAACAACGTCGTGCACCTGTTCACCGCCTCGGCGTGGATCGCGTGCGGCTTCCTGCACAACCGCCGGATGGCGCGCAACAGCCTGGTGCGCATCGGCCGCGCGATGTACCCGTTCCTGCAGGCGGAGCTGTTCCTGCCGTGGAACGAAGACGGCTTCGCCGAACGCATCGACCGCACCATCGAGGTCTTCGTGCGCGAGGGGCTGCTGGAGCGCGTCGGCGACGATGACGGCGGCATCCTCGCCCGCAACGCCGGCCAGAGCGACGAGGTGTTCCGGCTGCGGGCGCTGGGGCATCCGCTGCAGCAGGCGTTCGAGCGCTATTACATCGCGATCTCGGTGCTGGCCAAGAACGGCCCCGGCACGCTAGGCGCCAGCGAACTAGAAAGCCTGTGCCAGCTCGCGGCGCAGCGGCTGAGCCTGCTGTACGCGCCCGCCGCGCCGGAGTTCTTCGACAAGTCGCTGTTCCGCGGCTTCATCCAGAAGCTGCGCGCGATGGAGCTGGTGCGGCTGGACCACAACAACAAGCTGGTATTCGACCAGCGCCTCGACAGCTGGGCCAAGGACGCCAAGGTGATCCTCGGCCGCGAACTGCGGCACACGATCGAGAAGGTCAGCCCGGAGGCGGCGACGCCGTTCGACCCGGCGAGCGCGCCGCCGGGCTGATCGCGAGGCCTCAGGCCGGTTCGTCGGGGATCAGCGCCGACTCCATGCGCCCGATGCAGTCCTTCAGCTGCAGCTTGCGCTTCTTCAGCCGCTTCAGCGCCAGATCGTCGGCGGCGATCTCGACCTGCAGCCGCTCGATGGCGGCGTCCAGCTCGCGATGCTCGCCGCGCAGCTCCACCAGGCGCCGCGCTAGGCGGGAACGTTCGGCGGGATCGAGTGGCTGCTGCATGGCGGCGAGCTTTGCATGCGCCCGTGACGGCGACAATCCCGTCGTCGTGCCTGCACGCTTCCGATCGATGATGCGAGGGTCCGCGGCGGCGCGGCGCGGGCGATAATGCGCGGGCGGATCGCGCGCACCTGCGCCTACCTCAACGCCGCCGATCCGCGGCTGCTTGCAGCGCGCCTCGTTGCGCCGAACCGCGCGCCGTTAGCGGCAGCGCGTCACCTCTCCCACTGCCACGGATCGCCATGTTCTTTCGCAACCTCACGTTCTTCCGTTTCCCCACCGATCTGGACTTCAGCGAACTCGACACCCGCCTGGCCGAGGTGCCCCTGAAGCCGGTCGGCCCGCTCGACCTGTCGTCGCGCGGTTTCGTGTCGCCGTTCGGCCCGCAGGGCGACACCCTATCGCACCGCGTCGAGAACGCGATCTGGCTGACTGTCGGCGGCGAGGACAAGCTGCTGCCGTCGTCGGTGGTCAACGACATGCTGGCCAAGCGGCTCGCAGACCTCGAGCAGACGGAAGGCCGCAAGCCCGGCGGCCGCGCGCGCAAGCGCCTGAAGGAGGATCTGGTGCACGAGCTGCTGCCGCGCGCGTTCGTGCGTCCGTCGCGCACCGACGCGATGCTCGACCTCGGCCACGGCCTGTGCATCGTCGACACCTCGTCGCGCAAGAGCGCCGAAGCGATGGTATCGGAGATCCGACACGCGCTGGGCAGCTTCCCCGCGATTCCGCCGAACGCCGAGGTCGCGCCGAGGTCGGTGCTGACCGGCTGGATCGCCGGCGAACCGCTGCCCGACGGGCTCGCGCTGGGCGAGGAGTGCGAGATGAAGGACGCCTCCGAGCAGGGCGCGATCGTGAAGTGCCAGCACCAGGACCTGCAGGGCGCGGAGATCGCCAAGCACCTGGAATCCGGCAAACAGGTCACGCGGCTGGCGTTGACGCTCGACGACCACGTGTCGTTCGTGCTCGGCGAGGACCTGGTGGTGCGCAAGCTCAAGTTCCTCGACGGCGCGGTGGGCCAGCTGGAGTCCAACGACCACGACGACATGCGCGCCGAGCTCGACGCGCGCTTCGCGCTGATGGCGGCGGAGCTGCGGCGGCTGTTCGCGGTGCTGGAGCCGGCGCTGAAGCTGTCGCGCGTCGACGCCTGACCGCGGCGATGGCGACGCGCGCGTCGTCCTACACCACGCGAGCGCGGCTGTCGCCGTCGCGACGCGCGGGGGCAGCGGGTAGCATGCGCGCATGTCACTGCTGCGCCTGCTGTTCCCCCGCCCCGTCGCGCCGCGCCCCCGCAACGTCCAGCGCGATGTGGTCGCGCTCGCGCTAGACGACGGCGACAGCATCGATGTGCTGCGCGTGCGCGACCCGCGCGCGCGCCGGCTGCGGATCTCGGTCGACGAGCGAGGTGCGCGGCTGACGCTGCCGCCGCGCGCGAGCCTGGTGTCGGGGGAGCGCTTCCTGCACGAACACCGCGCCTGGTTGGCCGATCAGGTGCGCGCGCATGCCATCGGCGACCTCGCGCCGCTGGCCAGCGGCCGCACGCGCCAACTGCCGCTGCGCGGCGAGGACGTGCCGCTGCGCTGGGACAGCGGGCGGTTCGCGCAGGTGCTGCGCGACGGCAACGGGCTGGTGTTCCGACATCCGGCCAGCGCCGGGCCGGCGGCGCTGTCGCGCGCGCTGCGGGACTTCTACGAAAGCGAATCGCGCGCCGACATCGGCCGCTGGATGCCGCGCTACCTGCCCACGCTGCCGCGTGCGCCATCGCGCGTGCGCTTCAAGATGATGTCGTCGCAGTGGGGGTCGCTGGCACCGGACGACGCGCTGGCGCTCGACCTGGCGCTGGTGCTGGGGCGGCCGTCGGCGTTCGAGTACGTGCTGGTACACGAGCTCTGCCACCTGGTGCACGCCGACCACTCGCCGGCGTTCTGGCACCAGGTCGGCGCGCGCTGCCCGCGGTGGCGGCAGGAGCGCGACTACTTCCGCAGTGAAGGGCGCCGGCTGAAGGCGCAGCTGCGGATGCTCGCGGGCAGCGGGCACGCCGCGCGCGGCTGAGCATGCCGCGGCGTGTTGCCACGGCAGGACGCCGTCGCCGTCCGCGTCGCCTCAGTCGACCGCCGACCCTTCGTGCACGAAGAAGTCGCCGATCGCCTCGGCCACCGCCAGCGGATCCTCCATGTGCAGGTGGTGGCTGCCGGCGATCACCACGCCGTCGCCGTCGGGCAGCAGCGCGATGCGCACGGCGCGCAGGGGGTCCGGGAAGTACGGCTGCGCGGGCGACGCCAGAATGACCCGCGTCGGGCAGTCGATGCCTGCGACCAGGTCGGCGACCTGCTCCTCGGTCATGCGCACCATGGTTGGCAGCGTCAGCCGCGGGTCGCTGCTCCAGGTCCAGCCGCCGTCGACCGCGACCACGCCGCGCTCCACCAGCAGCTGCGCGACCGGTTCGGTCAGGCCGTTGGCCTGCATCCGCGCGCGCACCGCCAGCGCCAGGTCGGGAAACACGCGCAACCGTTTGTCCGGCAGCGCGCGCGTGGCCGCGACTGCGTCGCGCATGCGCGTCACCGTGCGACCCGGCACCTCCGCAAGCGCGCCCAGCGCCTCGATCGCCAACAGCCGCTGCACCCGGTGCGGACACGCAGCGGCGACCATGCTCGCGATGCCAGCGCCCATCGAGTGCCCCAGCAGCATGAAGCGGGGCCAGGCGAGGGCGTCGGCGATGTCGAGCACCGCGTGGATCGCGGCGGCGAACGAGTAGTCGGCGCCCGGCGGCAGGTGCGCGCTGGCGCCGTGGCCGGGCAGGTCGACCGCCACCAACTCGATCCCGTCCAGGTGCGTGGACAGCGGCAGGAAGCTCGCGGCGTTGTCGAGCCAGCCGTGCAGCGCCAGCACGCGCGGCGCATCGGGTGTCGGAGCGGCGCGGCGCAGGCCGCCTACCACGCCCTGCGCAGTATCGAGCGAGAACGGCTGCAAGAATCAGGCCTCCGGAGATTCGTCGGCCCATGCCGCCAGCTCGCGCAGCGCGAGCGCGGCCAGCGCGTCGGCGTGCGCAGGGGCGTCGTTGAGGCAGGGGATGTATGCCAGCCGCGCCGGCGCCGGGTCCACGATGCCCTGAGAACGCGCCTGATGCTCCGCGGCCTCCCGGAAGATCCCGGCGTTCTCCATCGAGATTTCCTCGAGCGTCTCCAGGCAATCGACCGCGAAGCCCGGGCAGATGACGTCGACATGGCGCTTGCGACCCTCGGCCAGCAGCTTCAGCGTGTCGTCGGTGGCCGGCTTCAGCCACGGCTCGCGGCCGAACCGCGACTGGAACGACAGCGTCCACTCGTGCGTATCCAGCCCCAGCGACGTCACTACCGCCGCGGTGCTGGCGCGGCAACGCTGCTCGTACGGGTCGCCGCCGTCGGCCAGCCGCTGCGGGATGCCGTGGTAGGAGAACAGCAGCAGTTCGCCGCGGCCGTGCAGCGCCCAGTGCGCGCGGATCGACTGCACGATCGCGTCGACCCAGCCGGCGTCGACCGCGTAGTCCTCGATCACGCGCATCCGCGCCGGCGTGTCCTCGCGGTGGGCGACGTCGGCTACGGATGCGGTCGTTGTGGTGGAGTACTGCGGGTACAGCGGCAGCACCAGCACGCGCCGTGCGCCGGCGTCGTGCAGCGCCTGCAGCGCGCCCTTCATTGGCGGCGTGCCGTAGCGCATCGCGAACGACACCGGCACCCCGCCCGTCCGCGCGTCCATCGCCGCGGCGAGGTTGCGTGTGTGCACCAGCAGCGGCGAGCCGCCGTCCATCCACACCTCGGCGTACTTGTGCGCCACCTTGGGGCTGCGCAGCGGCAGGATCAGGAAATGCAGGATCGGGCACCAGATCCAGCGCGTCAGCTGCACCACGCGGTGGTCGTGGAGGAACTCGGCGAGATAGCGCTTCACCGCGGCCGCGGTCGGCGCCGAGGGCGTGCCGAGATTGACGATCAGCACGGCGTCGTGGCCGTCGCGGCCGGGAAGGGTGTCCATGCCGCTAGGATGGCAGGCGCGGCGGGCGAAGGCACCCTGGCGGCGGGCAACGGACCGGCTCATCGCCGATTCATTGCCCGGTCCCTAGCCTCGACCGGCACCGATCCGCTCCACTGACCGCCGCTGCCGCCCCACCCCACGCTGGCAGCTGGCGCCGCGCCCGCATTCCATCATCACCGGAGCCTCCGATGTCCATGACCCCCAACGCCCGCCACCCGCGCAGCGCCCCGCTTCTGGCGCTGGCGCTGGCTGCCTCGCTTGCCGCCGCGCCGGCGTTGGCCGGCCCCCGCGAGGACGCGCGCGCGCAGAACGCCGTGCGCGTGCTGACCGACATCCAGGCGATCCCGGAGTCGGGCATCCCCGACAAGTTGCTCGACGAGGCGCGCGCGATCGTGGTTGTGCCCGACACCATCAAGGCCGGCCTGATCCTCGGCGGGCGCCGGGGCATGGGCCTGCTGTCGGTCAAGCAGCCCGACGGCAGCTGGTCCAATCCCAGCTTCGTGCGCCTGACCGGTGGCAGCATCGGCTTCCAGGCCGGCGTGCAGTCGGCGGACGTGGTGCTGGCGTTCCGCAGCGACCGCGGTCTGGAGTCGATCGTCAATGGCAAGTTCACCCTCGGTGCCGACGCTTCCGTCGCCGCCGGGCCACTGGGCCGGAACGCCGCCACGGCGACCGACGGCGCGATGCAGGCCGAGATCTGGTCATGGTCGCGCGCGCGCGGGCTGTTCGCCGGCGTGGCGCTGGACGGGGCGGTGCTGTCGATCGACTACGCCGCCAACGAGGCCGTGTACGGCCGCGACACGACGCCGCGGATGATCTTCGAGGGTCGAGCCACCGGGCAGCCCTCGAATGCCGTCGTCGATTTCCGCGACCGGCTGGAAGAGGCCACCGCGACCGCGCGCGCCAACCGCGGTACCACCGGCAGGCAGTTGGCCGCGCGGCCCGACACCCCACAGCAGCCACGGCCGCC
>PPFU01001520.1_pt1 | contig 28311 bp, 28 predicted proteins | sample 1535991 | NCBI WGS metagenome assembly PPFU01 (sample SAMN04901290, study PRJNA319586) | Hypolithon metagenome, whole genome shotgun sequencing project. | isolation source: Antarctic Hypolithon | place: Antarctica: Miers Valley | collected 2014
GGCCCCCCGCCAGCACCAGCAGGCCGGGGCGGCCGCGCCGGATGGCCGCGCCGACAAGCCCGGGCACGGTGGCCAGCGCGGTGGAGAGGAAGCCGTGCTCCCAGCGGGTGCGCTGGGTGAGGGTCGCCTCGCGGGAGGCGGGCTTGCTCCAGACGATGGCCTGTTCGGTCCAGCCGACCCGATGGCCCGAGACCAGCAGCTGGATGCCGATCTCCAGATCTTCCGCGATCGCGCCGGTGGCAAGCTTTGCAGCCTGGAACGCGGACCAAGGAAACGCCATTCCGGTGCCCTGGAGCACGGCGGGCGCGCCCAGCCGGGCGAGGCCCCGCTGGCGCACCACGTTCTTCACCAACAGGGCGAAGTTGGAGATCTGCACGCGGGGATCGGGCGAGGCGGGTGTTTCGAACTGGTAGCGGGCCTGCACCGTGCCACCCGTGCGCCCCGCCTCGGCCGCGAGTGAGCGCAAGGCCTCGGGCGCGGTCCAGCAATCGGCGTCCATCACGATGACCATGGCCGGCGGGTCGGCGGAGAGGATCTCCCGACCGAAGGCGAGCGCATGGCCCTTGCCACTCAGCGCGCTGTCCTGCCGCTCACCGACCTCGGCACCGGCGGAACGGGCGCGCGCCGCCGTGTCATCGGTGCAATTGTCTGCCACCACCAGCAGCCGATCGCCTGGGCGCAGGGCAGCCTTGATGGCCGCTACCGTCGGCTCGATCCCGCTCGCTTCATCATGCGCCGGGACAAGAACGGCAAAGGAGGGCGCTGGCGGTTCGGCCAGCGGGGGTCGGCGCAAGGGGAAAGCGCCAAGCAGGCATTCTACGGCAAAGATCGCCGCCGGAGCGCCCAGAACGATGGCCAGGACGATGACTAGGACGATGGTGGCGATCACCGCACGGCCGGCTCGAGCAATGGACGCCAATGGTTGAGCAGGCTCTGCGCGTTGGTGTGGGCATCGTGTTGCGCGAGCACCCGCTCCCGGCCGCTGCGGCCCATCCGCGCGAGGGTGTCGGGAAAGGCCTCCAGCGCCGCGATCATCGCCTCGGCGCAATGCTCGACCGAGCCCGAGGGGAACAGCCAACCGCACTCGCCATCGACCAGTTCCGGGATGCCGGCGATGGCGGTGGTCAGCACTGGCCGGCCCATCGCCAGCGCCTCCATCAGCACCACCGGCAGCCCTTCGGCAAAGCTCGGCAGCACGAAGGCGCGGCACGCCTCCAGCTCGGCGCGGATCTGCTCGGCACTCTGCCAGCCGAGCAGCACGATGGTATCTGCGAGGCCAAGCCGCGCGATTTCCTGCTCCAGCAGATTGCGCAGCTCGCCATCGCCCGCGATCCGCAGCTCGAACGCAAGGCCCCGCCGTCGGACGGCAGCTGCCGCCTGGAGCAGCAAGGGCACGCCCTTCTGCCCGCTGAGGCGCGCCACGCATAACAGGCGCGGAGCGGCGGAGGGTGCCGATTGCTCCGCTGCGAGATAGCTCTTGTCGAGCCCGCACCGTACGATCTCGATCCGGTTCCAGTCCGCGACCGCGGCCCAGCGCATCAGCTGGCCGCGGCCGTAGCTCGAAATGGCGAAAGTCATGGCGGCATCGGCGATCTTCTCACGCAGCTTCAGGCCGCGCGGATTGTCGAACTCGTCAGGCCCGTGGACGGTGAAGCTGTAGCTCACACCCGACAGTGCTTTGACCAGGTAGGCGACCGCAGTGGGGTTGGTGCCGAAATGAACGTGGACGTGGCGGATGCCGCGCGCCTCCAGCAGTTGGGCGACGCTGCAGGCCTCCGCCAGGTAGGCCAGGTGCCTCAGCAAGCCGGAAGAGCTACCCCGCGCAAGCGATATCGCCTTGCCCGCAGTCGCGAAGAATCGGCCCGGCGATCGCAACAGACGCGCAAACACAGCGCCCGCGAGCCCGAGCGCGGCGCCGGGCGACCCGAGCAGCGTGATCGTGCGGTCCCCCTCCAGCCGGTCGGCCGAATCGGGCAGAGCGTCGGTGGTCCGGCGGATCGAGATGCGCAGCACCTCGGCACCCAGCTCCTCGAGCGCGGCAATTTCCCGGCGGATGAAGCTGTGGCTGACCTTCGGATAGGCGTTGGTGAAATAGGCGAGCCGAATGGGGGCACCGACGTTGCAAGCCACTTCAGGCACCTGATTCATGCCGCCGGGGCTTGCTCGGGAAGCGCCGGAGTGCGGGCGGCCAGCGCAGGGTGCTGCTGTGCGGCGGCGGCCACCCTTGCCCTGCTCGCTTGCCGAACGCGGGCGACGAGGCCCGCTGCGAAGGCCAGCAGCAGGATCAACCACAGCCCATTGCGCCCGGATAGCGCGGTCGTCACCAGGCCCGCATGCAGCGCCACCAGTGTCGCGAACACCGCTGTACAGACTGCCGCAAGATCAGCGTCCTTCCGGACACGGCGGATGCGGATCAAGGCCACAAGGGAGACCACGGAGGGCACGAGATAAAGGACGAAACCGAACACACCCGAGCGCAGGAGAACCGCCAGCGGCGTGTTCACGAGATCGATGATGCCTTCACCCTGACGCATGTCCGCCAGCCGAATGTCCACTTCTTCCTTTGTCAGACCGAACCACGGATCGAGCGCGATCTCCTCCATCATGCGATCTGCCAGAAGTTCGCGATAATCGACCGTCCCGGTGGAATCTTCCGTCAGGCCAAGCAAAGCGGCGAGCACCGGCACATAGGTGGCGACGAATATCACCATCACCCAGAGCACCGGCGCGGCCACTGCGCCCAAGGCCAGCAGGCCGTATCGCCGCTCATAAAAGAACATCGCGACCAGGCCTACCACGGTGACCACCGGGCCGATCCGCGCCAAGGCGAAGACCTGGCCCAGGATCAGCACCGCAAGCAGCAAGTAGAATAGCGGGCGACTCTCGAACTGCCGACGCAGCGCGACGAGCATGACGGTCATCAACCCAAGGAACAGTGAAAGCGAGGTCGGCTCGGGGAAGGTAGCGCTGGCGCGCAGCATGCCGCCGCGCTGCTTGGAGTAGGCGCTGATCTCTTCGGGTAACCCGAAGCCATTCGAGATTTCATTGTAGAGGAGCCAGCTGCGCTGGCTTTCGAAAACGGTGATGGCAGCCAGGATCGCAGCCGCGAAGATCAGCGCGATCACCAAGTTGCGCGGCGCGCTTGCGGCTGCAAGACCCCGGCTCAAGATCAGGTAAGGCAGGCCAACGCCAAGGATGATCTGAGTCGTGTAGCGAAGAAAGTTGGTGAAGGACGAGCCCTGCGCTCCCCCCCACACGATCGATGTGATCAGGAGAACGATACCGATGTCGTAAATCCCAAACCGGAACTTTCTCATGGGGCGAACGGCGAACAGCAGGCCGATAACGCCGAAGTACAGCATCATGTTGTAATTGACGGCGATCAGCTGGACGGGCACGACCAGGACGTAGGAGAGCGACGGCAGCAGCGGCAGGCAGAAAATCAGGAGGCGCAGGCGCTCCTCGGGCTTGGCCGGGACCGCCGCCATAAAGGCGATCACCAACAGGCAAAATATCAAGAAGTGGGGGCTGAAGGTCGCGACCGTCGGCAGGTAGATTGCCGCCGCGAATTCCCGGGCGCCAATGAGGCTAGCCAGCTGGCTCGGGAGCAGTCGCGACATGACCGACAACATGCCGAGCGAGATCGCGACGATGTAGAGGTATGCAATCATGAGGTCACCCGAGCCAGTTCGACGAGCAGTGCCGGATAGGGCTCCACCAGAGAGCGTCCGGCAAAGATTGCCAACGTTGTACCGATGAATAGCAGGGTGGTATTGAAATCCTGTCGCCAGAGCCAGAACTTCTCGCCCCGCAGCCCTACTGCGGTGACTACGTAATAAGGTAGCGGGCTGAGCGCGATGGCGATGATCGCCCCCAGCGAGCCGGCCACACGATCGCCGACGATCGCGCCGGCCAGCAGGAAGACAAAGCTCAGCGCATAACCCAACGCTGCGATCTTGGGCTTGCCGACCACCAGCAGCATCGAATCGAGCGTGCGCGAGAGGAAGCTGGGCCATACGCTCGCAGCCAGCAGCGGCATCATCCAGGCCGCTTCATGATAGCGTTCATCATACAGCGCCCAGATGATTACATCGCCAAAGCCCACCAAAAGGGCCAGCAACACGGCACCCAGAGTCAGCAGCCGCGCGCGGGGCCGGCTGATCTTCGCAACCAATTCATGCCGGGGTATCTCCGCCGATTGCGCCAGCAAGGGGAAAATCACCTTGCCGGCCACCGCGATCACCAAGGCGCGCGGCGCATCGGCCAGCCCGAATGCGATGTTGTAGAAGCCAAGCATACCCAGCGCGTAGAACTTGCCGAGCAGGAGACGGTCGGCCTGCGTGGCCAGGAAGGTCAGAGCCGTACTGACGAAGATCCACTTGCCGAAGCCGATCAGCTCCCGCACCGCATCACGGTCCCAGTCGATGCCGTCGCGACCTGGCCGGTTCAGGAGGTGACTGGCGACCACTGTCGTAATCGTGGACGCCATCCCGCCCGCGACAAGCGAAAAGATGGTTGGCGAAAGATAGGCCCAGACCAGCATGACCACGATTCCGACAACTTGCGAGCCGAGTTCGAGGAGCGCCGCTCTGCGCACTTGAAGGCGGCGCCGCATCAGAAAAATCGAGGTGGAGTAGAACCCGCCGATCACTGCGCTGAACCCGGCCAGCGGCAGGAGCCAGGTCAGGCGGTCGTCTTCGTAAAAGGCGGCGGCCGCCGGCGTCACGGCGATGGTAGCGAACCAGAGTACGAAACCGCGGATGATCTGGATCGTCCAGGCGGTGTCCAGAAAGCGTCGCTCTTCTCCCCGCTTGTGCCGGACGATGCTGAAGCCCAGGCCAACGTCCGAAAAGAGCGCGAGGCCGATCTGGATCGTCACCACGAGGGCCATCAGGCCGAACAGCTCGGGGAACAGCAGCCGCGTGGCGACCAGGTTGGAGGCGAGCCGCAAGACCTGCGCCCCGCCAAACCCCGTCAGCGTCCAGAATGTGCCGCCGATGGCCGTCTGTTTGGCAGACGGACCGCCGGCAATAAGCGTTCGCACGCCCTGGCGCACAGCCCTTAGGTTCATCGTGTGCACCCGATCCGAATCAGTGTGAAGCGAATGCCGCTGCCGGCCGGGCGGGCTGCGGATCAATGCTCTTGACCGTATCTGCCCGATAAGGGAACACTTCCTTGTCGATCAGAGGCCAGCTAGCCCTTGCCGGCGCCCGGACCATCGGGGCCAGCCTGGCCGCAGTCCGTTCGAGGAGGGTCTCGGCCGACTGTCGGGGTGAGTGCCAGGAGGTGCGCAGCCCGCTCGGGTTTTCGGAGCTTAGGTGTTGCTGACCGGCGCAGTCAGACCCAGTGATCGGCATGCTGCAGATCGGCCCCCTGGCGAGCCAGCGCGACGATCGGGGCGTCTTGCTCCGGACGTGGAATGCATCCGCCGCGCCAGGCGCCCGCAACCGCCCTGCAGGGCCATTCCTCGGGCCCGCGAAACCGCTCGCGCCGGCGCTCGGGAAGGCCGGCACCCGGGTGCGGGCTCTCTCCACCCCAGTGCCATGGCCGAACCAGTTCACAAAAGGCCAGCCGACGTCGTCGGATCAGGCAGGCGTTCAGCCACCGCGCCTTCGCCCGACGAGCTTGCGCGCAATCCCTGCCACCATTCGCAGACCCGGCACGCGATCGTAGAACAGCGCGCCCTCGTGAATATCCGTGCGCGAGCGCCGCTGGAATGCGATCTCCGGCAGCGCCAGCCAAGTGGTCAGCTCGGGATGCACCCGCCGGAGCCACGAATAGGCGCCGTCGACATGCATCGGCCCGCCATCCGGATCACCCGGCGGGCGGGTGAGCACCTGCCGCAGGAAGGCCACAGCCCGCTCGGCCCCCTTCCGTGTGAAGGCCATGAAATGCGCGTTCTGTAGCCCGGTAGACGGCTCGGCCTGTAGCAGCATCGCGGTGGAAGACGGCGGCGCATCGGGCCAGTGATAGCCGCCGTAGAAGATCGACCATTCCCGGCGGGCGAGATCCTCCAGCATCGGAGGCAGGTGCGTCTCGACATCACGCACCAGATCCGCATCGTCCTCCATGATCAGCACCGTGCGCGCGCCGGCCTGCAGAGCGTCCTCGAGCACCTCGAGGTGGCTGAGGAAACAGCCGCGCGCGCCGATCGTCGGGAACCCGCCAGGCTCCGCCGGACGGGTCGCGTCGTGGAAAGCGATTCGATCGCCGTCGATCTGGAGGCCGAGGCGCCGCAATTGCCGTACCACGTCGCGCCGGCGATCGTTCCGCGAGGGAAGGCTGATGATGCGGATCCGCTCGAACCGATCGAGCAGCGCCTGTCCGGCGCGGGTCGGCACCATGGTCAATAGGCCGTACGGTGCACCAGCACCGTGGTGGCGGTGCGGAACAGGATATAGAAATCGAACCAGATCGACCATTGTTCGACATATTGCAGATCGTGCCTGAGACGCCGGATAAGATCCTCCTCCGTGTTGGTTTCGCCGCGCAGCCCGTTGACCTGTGCCCAGCCGGTCATTCCCGGCTTCACATTATGACGCGCCGCATAGGTCGCGACGATCTCCGAGAACAGCCGGCCGCCCGCGCGGGTGGAGGGCGCGTGCGGACGGGGGCCGACCAGCGACATCGATCCACCCAGCACGTTGAACAATTGCGGCAGTTCGTCGAGGCTGGTTCGGCGGATGAAGGCGCCGACGCGGGTCACTCGCGGATCGCTGCGCTTGGCCTGCACGATCCCATCCGCCTCGCAAGTATCGGTGTACATGCTGCGAAACTTCCAGACCTTGATCGCCTGGTTGTTGAACCCTTCGCGGTACTGGCGGAAGAAGACGGGGCCGCGCGAATCCAGCTTGATGGCGATGGCCACGAATACCATCAGCGGCGCCACCATCACCAGCAGGAGAATGCCGATTACCCGGTCCTCGGCCCATTTGAGCGCCTGGTCGAAGCCGGAGATCGGCCGTTCGAACAGGGTCAGCACCGGCAGCTCGCCCAGCAGCACTACCGGCCGACCGGAGAACATGTAGCTGGCGACGTCGGGTGCAAGACGGATCCGCACCGGCGTGATCGCCAGACGTTCGACAATCTCGCGCAGCCGCTGCTCCGCCGACCACGGCAGCGCCAGCAGCACCTGGTCGACCTTGCCGGCCCGGATATCGGAGACGAGCCGGTCGATTCCGCCGGAGATCTCGAGCCCCTCGCCGCCTTCCGAACGGAGCCGGTCTTCGTAGATGCCCACCAGGTCGAGCGTCAGCTTGTCGTGGTTGAGGACATAATCCTTCAACCGCGCAGCCTGCGCGCCGGCCCCATAGATGGCCGCCCGCTGGTTGAAGATGCCCTGGCGCTTCATCTGCCGCGTCAGCAAGGTGAACAGCACGCGCGTCGCCACCAGTCCCGCCCCGCCGCTAAGAAGAAATGCACTGACCCAGGCGCGGGAGTATTCTTCCGAAACCTTGAGGAAGAAGCCCAGCGTGGTCATCAACAGGGCCGTGGCAATCCACGCCAGCAGCACGCGCTGCCACGATTTCCCGAGGGAGAATTGAAATTCGAGATCGTTGACCCCCAGTGCCTCTGCGATGACAAGGTACATCAGCGCGGCAAGCAGCGTGAGACGGCCGTAGTCGGCGGCGTAATGCGGTGGGATCTCGAAGCCGGGGAACATCGTGACGACATTGCTCGCCAGCAGGACGATCATGAACTCGAACAGCCGCGACACCCAGCCAACAAGCGGCAGGCTGAGCGTCATCCGGAAGGCCCCATCCGCGTTCCCATCAGTGGTCCTGACAACTTCCCCGAACACGCAACATTCTCCCGAAGCGCAGGCCGTTGCGCTTGAGGCAGCTTCTCCCGGCACTTTGATCGATAAAGGTCAATATCGCGATTCTTGTGGGGGCCTCTCTGCCCCGCTATGGGCCACCAGTACAAGAGCATCGTTGATTTTCTCGCCCGATGTGCCATTGAGAGCGCGGGCGTTTAGGGGGCAATGGCGCCCGCCGGCACCTCTTTGCAGATGATGGAACGCATGTCGACAGCACCATTGCAGGAGAGTGCGAGCTTGCAGGGTCACGAACGCTCTGCCAAACCGCCTTTGTGGCGGCGTCTTGGCCCATTGTTGCGCGCGCATCCGGTGCTGTTCCTGGGGCTGCTCGCAGTCATCGTTCCCACGTTCCTACGACTTGCGACGGAGAGTTGGTCCACCGAGGATGGCGCGCATGGCCCCATCGTTCTCGCCTCCGGTCTGTGGCTGCTGTGGCACAAATGGCCGCAGATCGCGGCGCACGCGCGGCCGAGCAGCTTTCCCCTTGCGCTGGCAGGCGTTGCGTTCTCCATGCTGTTGTATGTGTTCGGGCGGGTCGTCGGGGTTCTGAGCATCGAGATGGGCGGCCTCGCCGGCGCGTTGATCAGCCTGATGTATGCCGCAGTTGGCGCGCGAGCGATCCTGGCCGCCTGGTTCCCGCTGTTCTATCTCGGCTTTGTCATCCCGCTGCCCGAATCGATCGTCGCGCTGATTACGAACCCGCTGAAGATCGCCATCTCGCAGACCGCGACGCTATTGCTGCAGGCGCTTGGATACCCGGTGGCGAATACCGGCGTGATCCTGCAGGTGGCGCAGTACGAACTCCTGGTGGCGGCCGCCTGCTCGGGATTGAATGCGCTGATCACGCTTACCGCGCTGGGCCTGTTCTATGCCTATGTGCTCCACCAGTCCTCATGGCGCTATTGTCTGCTGCTGATGTGCGCGGCGGTTCCAGCGGCGATCTTCGCCAATTTCGTTCGCGTGGTCGTGCTAATTCTGATCACCTATTACATGGGTGATGCGGCAGGGCAGGGCTTCCTGCATGATATGGCAGGGCTGACCACTTTCGTGGTTGCGTTGCTGTTCCTGTTCGCCCTGGATCGTGTTCTCACGCCTATCCGGAAACGCCTTGATGACCGCTCTGACCAGCAAGCCTGAGGCTCACTTCCCCCTCTCGCGGCGTGATGCCGTGCTGGGCGGGCTTCTCCTGTCGGCCGCTGCTGGAGCGGGCGCCCTCCAGTGGCGCAGGACCGTGGTGGAGCCGATCGAGTTCGATATCGGCGATGGCCTGCCCGAGCGGCTGGATACGCTGATCGCTCACGACAGTGGAAGTGTCGTCCGTCCGGCCGAAACCGCGGAGAACAAAAGCGTTTACGACCAAGAGGTGAGCCGCGTCTATTTCGCGGAAGACCTGCCCGCAATCATGTTGATGATCGCCTATGGCTCGGCCCAGAGCGAGACTTTGGCGCTCCACCGACCGGAGGTCTGCTATCCCGCCTCGGGTTTCAAGATCAGCGAAAGCCAGCTTGTTTCGCAGCCGGTCGGCGATGGCCGGGTGGTGCCGGCCAATTTCTTTACAGGCGTGCGCGCCGACAGGGTTGAGCACGTGCTTTACTGGACGAGGATGGGTAACCAGTTCCCAGCCTCTTGGGCCAGCCAGCACCTCGCCCGGATGAAGAACAGTTTCCAGGGTGTGGTGCCTGATGGTGTGCTGGTGCGCGCCTCGCTGATCAGCCCCGACTATTCATCAGCGCAGGCCACCCTGCAGGGATTTCTTGAACAACTCACGACACGGTCCTCGCCGCGTGTGCGGACGGTGCTTGCCGGATAAAACTCGGATCGGTTATTGCTCGGCGTTGCTGAAGGGGCGCAGCGTAATCTGGACGAATGCCAGAACTGCTCCTAAGCTCAGGATGGCGAACACATGGTAACCATGGTTGCCGATCTGGTTTACGACAGCAAAACCGACAGACGCGATCAGGTAATCGCGCAGTTTGTCGACATGCTTTGCGAGCGCGGATCGCTGAAGGAAGAGGACAATAAGTGCGGCGAACAGGGCGAGGGTCACCCAGTCGTAAATCGTTTCCATACGAGGCAGTTTCCTGGTGACCCTGTGTGGGCGGGAGCCTACACGGGCGAGCCGGTGATTGTAACGCCTTTTTTGATTTGTCTGTCTTGGACGAGTGAGGAACTGATCGTGACGAAAAGCGCATTTCGAAATGTAATGATGGCAGTCGCGGCGGTGAGCCTGGCCGCTTGCGGCGGATCGGATGACGCGCCGAGCGGTCAGGTCGTCGCGCGGGTGAACGGGACCGAGATTACACTCTCCGAACTCAATGCCGAGCTGCTGGCCAACAATCTCTCCGACAGGGCCGAAGACAAGGCAGTTGTGCAAACCGTCTTGCAGCGACTTATCGCCCGCAAGCTCCTGGTCGAGAAGGCCCGCGACGAGGGCCTTCACCAGAACACCGAGTTCATCGTGTCTCGCCAGCGCAGCGAGGAAAACGAACTAGCCGGCCTTCTGCAGCAGCAGATGATCGGTGCAATGGCCCGGCCGACCCGAGAGGAAGCGGAGCAGTTCATTCGCGAGAACCCGGACATGTTCAACAACCGCCAGGTGATGATCCTGGAGCAAATCCGCTTCGCCCAGCCCGCTAACGCGAACGACGTTAAGTTCCTCGAGGCCGCAGCTTCGCTCGACGAGGCGGCCGCACTGCTTGATCAAAACGCGATCCGCTACGACCGCGGACCGACCGTGTTCGACACCAGCAGCGTCAATCCACAGCTCGCCACGTCGATCAATGCCCTGCCGCCGGGCGAGGTCTTCGTGATTTCCAATGGGCAGATGGTGCTGGTCAATACCATCAGGGAGAAGCGTCCGGCGGCGATCCCGCCCGATGCGGCATTGCAATACGCCAGCCAGCTGTTGCAGCAACGGCGCGCGGAGCAGGCAGTCGAGGCGCAGGTGACGCAATTGCGCGAAGAGGCCGAGATCACCTTCCAGGAAGGGTATGGCCCGGAGCAGGAAGGGGAAGAGCAGCCCGTCGCTGCGGCCGCGGGCTGAGACAGGCTCGGCCGCGGGGCGGAGGGTTGTTGTTGTGGGACTTGAGCGGCATGCGCCTCGTCCCTCAACCTCCGCATCTGTCAGTTGAGCGCGGATGATTTCATCATTATCTATGCCCGCTGATCGCTTTCTTAACCGTTCCTTGTTTTGACTTCGGGTACGTGAAAGGTGGATTATGGCTCTGTGGAGCCAGTATGTCGCTGGCGCCGGGCTTTTCACTGCTGAGCGGCCGAAACGTTGTGGATCACTGCCAATTTCGCGGTCGCTCAGTGGCTGCCGTAATCCATTGATCCGCCTGCATGTCGTTCCGCCGGCGATCGGGCCTAGACTGACTTTCAGCCCCCGCCTTCGCAGCCAGCGTCCATTCGGTCTGTAATTCGCAACCCACTGCATCCAAACGCAGGTTCAATATGGTCTACGTTCTCAAGCTAGTACTGACGTCAAAAGAAACAGCCCGAGCGGCCACTTGTCTTCAAGCGACCAGCAGTGGTCTCAACTTGGAAACGCTGCCGGGACAATCGATCGGTTAAGAAGCGTGCCGAGCACCGGCGTGGGCCGCAGCAGCCGAGCAGACTCGCCGAGATCGCCTTGAGTAGTCTTGCCCTCCTCAGCAATCAGGATGATGGCATCAACATGACGAGCAATCTGCAGCATATCGTCATTTTCCAGCACCGGCGGACAATCAAGAATGCAGAGCGGTTCGCCAGGCAAACCGCGCAGCTGTTCCACCAAGGTATCGACCGTGCCGAGAGACACGAGCATCGACGCATCCTCCTGCAACAGCCCCACCGGAATGATCCCTAGCCGCTCGCCCTCGACCCGATAGTACCCTTCGGCCATGCTCTGCCGCCCGCCGAGAACCCCGGCCGTGCCCCCCTTCGCGGGCAGGTCGAACCATTCCGCGACGACCGGCCGGCGCAGATGAAGATCAACCAAACACACATCGGCGACACGCGATATTGCAGTAGCAAGATTGGCCGCGACATAGGATTTGCCCTCGCCCGCCTTCGGAGAGGTGACCGCAATACATCGGGCCTTCATCCGCTGCGCAGTCGCCATTATCTGAGTGCGCAGCAGGACAAATGGCCGTGCACGAGGGTCACTGGGCTCCAGCCCGTAAACGCCCCAGTCGACAAGATCCTCGGACACTCTAACGGGTACGCCGCCGACGGTCGGCTCACGCCGCTCACTCGCGAACGTTGCCAATGTTGCGCTCGGCACAAAATCTCTTTCCATCTCGGTCACGAGATTGCTCTTCGCGGCTTCCATCCCAACACTCCTGACAATCCTGAGCGTCCGCTCTGATAAGGACCAGGCGTGGTCTTCGGCAGGGTGCCCAAGGTCGGAGCCTTGGTCAGCGCCGCGACCGCTGCCGCCGAATGGACCGGCCGCCTGAATAATTCGAACAAGAAGATCAGAACCAGTCCCAGACCAAGTCCGGCAATCAAGCCCATGAGCACGATAAGCGGCCGGTTCGGTCGTACTGGCTCGTTCGGCATCGACGGAGCCTCGACCAGCGAGAACCGCTCGCCCTTCTCCTCGGCTTCCAGGTTCGCCGCGACCTGCGCCTCGAGCTGCCGGTCGCGGATGCTGGTGTACTGCTCCCTGAGGTTGTCGTAATCGGTCTGCAGGTTGTTGAGTTCGTAGGCCGCCTGCGGCGAGGCCGCCACCAGGCTATCCGCCCGCGCAATCTCCCCCTCCAGTTGGGCACGGCGCGAGTTCAACGCTCCCGCACGCGAACGCCCGGCCTGCAACTCCGCGGCCAGCATGGACCGGTCCGTCCTCGGCTGGCGCTCCGCCACCTGGCGAAGACGCGCCACAATCTCGCGCGCGGAGCGCACGTCTGGGTGCGTATCGGAATAGGTTGCGGTCAACCGGGCCAGGTTCTCCTCGGCCCGCGAGAGCTCGTTGCTCTCTACCAGCTCGGGCTGACTCAGCTGGGCTGCCAGTGCGGCGTTGGTCGCCATGATCCCCTGCAGCTCAAGATCGAGCCGCGCCAGTTCCCCTCGCATGGCCGCACTTGATTGCGAACTGCCGATCACCTGGTCAGGGAGGGCACCGGCGAAGCGCTGTCGCACCTGACTGATCTGCTGTTCCATCGCAACCACGCGCGTCTGCAGTTCGTCGGCCCGGCGAGAAAGGAATGCAGCGGTGCCGGAGGCCTGCTCGGTCCGGCGCCGGATGTCGGCATCGATGAACATGGCGGTCAGCTGCTCGGTCACGCCCTGCACAATCACCGGATCGTTATATGCAAAGCCGAGGTTGAAGGCGATCGTCGCCTCGCTTCTCCCGCGAGTATCGCCGATTTCGGCGCTGACCAGGTCCACCCAGATCGAACTGCGCATCGTGTCGACAACATCGGTCAGCTGCTGGTTTGCACGTTCATCTGTGTAAAGCTGGTTGCGCTGGATCAGTTCGATCAATGTCCCACGGCTGAGAACCTGCTGCCGGATGCGGGCGATCCGCTCATCGGCAAAGCTGGTGACGGGCGACGCCACCAGAGAGGTTGGAATCTGCTGGGATTCAATCAGGATGGTCGCGCTGGATTCGTAGACCGGATCCATCGAAAACGCCACGGCAGCAGCGACACCGGTGCCAAGCACGGCCGGAATGGCCATCCAATGCCAGCGCCGAAGGAAGATACCAAACCCTTCGCGCAGGATCGGCCTGCCCTCATCAGTTTCGTCCATTGTGGCGTCCCCAATTCCAACGCAGTTCCGTCCCCACGAAAAACGCATCCGCCGTGCCAAATCCCGAGCGCTGATTGTACCCGCCGAAGCCGGCCAGGTTCAGCGATCTGGTCAAGCGGCGCTCTACACCGGCACGCATTGAGAAAAAGCTAATGGACTCATTAGCGCCGAACACCGGGTTAAACTGGGTGTCGCCGATGCTCGACGCGCGATTGTAATTGGCGCCGGCCGTATAACTCGTGCGCTCACTCGCGCGGTAATCGTAGGACACGCCGACTGATGTCTGACGTTGCAGCTGCCCAAAGCCGGTTGCGCCGGCGCTGACGTTGCCATTGACGCAAAGGTTCATGCGCAGCCGCGCGCGACAAAGGCTCGCATTGCTGCCGAACAGCAGATAGTCGCCACCTTCGCCACCCTGCGGCAGGCTTGAGCGGCCGATCGAGATCCACTCACCGCCCAAACCACCCGTAGCGGTGGTGTGCTCGTCGAGACGGTAGTTCGCCGTGCCGTAAAGCGAAGCCACGCGAGAGCTGCCGGCGGGGCCATAATCCTGGAACGACAGCTGAGCGTTGGCGCCAACGCTCAGCGTCGGGCTGAGCGTGCGCATGTAACCAATTCCGGCCCCCACCGTGTCGTAACCCTGCAGCACCTCGCTCCGGCGGAACCGGTGCTGGGACACCGAAGCGTTCGCCGTCATCGACGATCGTTCCGAGAGCGCCAGCGCCCCACCCAGATTGGCAGCCTTAATGATCCGCAAGCTGCGCGGATCGATCGCAGCAGTCACCTGGTCAAAGGCGTCGACGGCAAGCTGTTGCGAATATTGGGCGCCGCCGTTGATGCTCAGCCGCTCCGAAAGCTGGGTGGTCGATCGCAGATCGGCCGATCCCCCGGTCTCGGAATTGTACAGGCGCGAATATTCCCGGTGATAGATCCTGCCAAGCAGCTCGACCGTGCTCCTCGGCGTCCGTCGCACAAGGCTTGGCTCGAGCCTCACCTCTCCCAATACCGCACCCGCATTGCCGGTAGCGCTCAACTGCGGGTTATTGGACGCGGTGACGCCTGCAGCAATCTCGAGGTCCGCCTCGTATAGCTGGGCCGTCGCCGTACCACTCATGCTCAGGAGCGCGGCCGACAGCAAAAGGCTCGCCTGGATCGTGCGCATCGGCTTACGGAATCACCAGAACGTCGCCGCTCTGCATCGTCTCGAGTTCCGGAAGCTGGCTGCGATTACCCAGCCGTCGCGCGCCGCCGAGCACCTCACCAAGCCGCACCCGCCGGACGACCTGCCCGGTCGGCGATTCCCGCAATATCAAGGCATTGTCGACGTCGGCAAACTCGCTCGGCCCACCAGCGAGAGTGAGCGCCTGCATCGGGTTGACATAGCGGCCGATCACGAAGCTGCCCGGAGCCTGAACCTTGCCCACCACATAGATGCGCAAGCCCGCCGGGTCGCTCACCGCAACGCTGACTTCAGGAACGACTTCCCGGAACTGGTTCTGGATGCGAAAGCGGATCTCGTCGGCAATATCGGCCGGTGCACGCCCCTCGGCCACCACTGTTCCGGCAAGCGGAAAGACGAATGTGCCATCAGGCAACACCCGCACCTGCCGCTGCAGCCGCTCCTCGCCCCAGACAAACACTTCAAGGATATCGCCCGCGTTAATGAGATAGGCCTGCCCATCGCCTGGCGGAGTCACCTGGGTCTGCGTCGTCCGAGGCGGAACGGGCGCGGCCTGCTGGGCAATTGCCGGCTGCTGTACCGAAATAAGGAGCGCGGCTGCAGTTGCCGACTTCAGCATTGCAGGGAAGATGCGCCGAAACGCTAAAGAGAACGACATGACAGCAACCCCTTCCGTCCGAGCAATGCGGACCAACTCTTCAGCCTTTGCAATGCCGGATTCCCCAAGGGGTTTCAAGTCCTACTGCAATGCAGCATAACCAGGTCCCGCTGTGGGACAGGCGGAAATTGGCCGGTTTAAGGGCAGTTGGGGGGGCGTTGGCCGATCGTTCGCTGTGCCGCGGGCTGGTGGTACAGGACCTCTCTGGCCAAGCGCCAGCGCCTAATATAGGCTCCCCCCCGACCACCGGCACCTGCGCCTCCGGCCATAGGATCAGCCGTCTGCAGGCGATCCGCAAGGGGCAGACTATCGTGAGAGAGCGATGCCACGATACCTGCTGCTCACGCTGCTGCCGGCGCTGTTCTCCTGCGTTTCACCGATGGCCATCGGCCAGCCCGACCCGCCGCTGGTTGCGGGCAGCACCCACAGCCGGCGCTGAGCGAGAGAGGCGATGAATACCAGCTGTTGGTCCCCCCGGCGGCGGCAGCGAGCACCGACCCCCAGGCACGCTGGCCCTTGCTGTTATTCCTCCACGGCTCGGGCGAGCGCGGATCTGACATCGCGCGGGTCAAGATCCATGGCCCGCCCAAGATCGCCGACCGCTATCCGGTTCTCCCTTCATTCTGGTCTCGCCGCAGGCCCCGGCGGAAGAAGATTGGGATCTCGCCAAGCTCGACGCGATCGTAGACCATGCGCTGGCGAGCCTGCCGATCGATCCGGCACGGATCTATCTCACCGGCCTCAGGCGCGGCGGCCATGCGACGTGGCGCTGGGGCGCGGCCGAGCCCGGGCGCTTCGCCGCGCGCGCTCAGGTGGCTGGTCGCCGCGATCCGGCGACCGCCTGCGCGCTCAAGGACGTGCCGGTCTGGGCCTTCCATGGCGACCGCGATGACGTGGTCACGCCCGAGGGCAGCTTCGCCATGGCCCGCGCGATCCGCGCCTGCGGAGGCCGCCAGTCCCGGCTGACGGTCTATCCGGATCTCGGCCACAATTTCTGGGATCCGGCCTATGACGATCCGGCGCTCTACCTTTGGATGCTCACTCACCGCAACCAGGCCCCCGTGCCGTGAGAACTCGCGCACTTCTGCTGCTGTTGGCTTTGCTGCTGCGCGCCTGAATGGAGCGGCCTCCCTTGGCGTCCGCGCCCGCCGCGATGGTCCACACGGCGCCATTGCGGGCGATGACCCTCAACATTGGCCTCGACACCGAGGCCCGAGGCGGACGGCGCGAACACCTGGCCGAACCGCAGCGCGCTGGTATTCGGTCTGATCTTGCACGAAGCGCCGAAGTGCAGGGCTTGCAGGAGGTGCTGATCGGCCAGAAGGGTGATCTCGAGGCCGCCCTGCCGGACTATGCGATGGTCGGCATCGGCCGCGACGATGGGCGCGAGGGTGGCGAGCTCTCGCCGCTCGCTTTCCGGCGCGACCGGTATCGAACTCCTCCAGTCGGGCACCTTCTGGCTCTCGCCAACACCCGATGTGCCGGGCAGCAAGGGGTGGGATGCCGCCCTGCCGCGCATCGTCAGCTGGGCCATCCTGCGCGAGCGAAATAGCGGCCGAGAATTGCGCGTGCTCAACACCCATTTCGACCATCTGGGGGGATTTCGCGCCGGTGACCTTTCCGCGCCATGTGGGACAGGTGCCGATCCATTACGACATGAAGAACACCGGCCGGCTGATCGAGCTGGCGAGCCAGGTGCGAAATATGTCTCACGCTATCTCACCACGCCCAACACGCCGCTCTATCCGTTCTGCTACGGGCTCCAGCGGCACCAGCTTCGCCTATTCGCCGGCCAAGCTGAGCGCGCCCTCGATCGGCGCCGGTGGCACTCTCTCCGCTAGCGCCACGATCACCAACACCGGCGAGTGCGCTGGCGAGGAGGTGGTGCAGCTCTATGTGCGCGACCTCGTCGGCTGGGTGACGCGGCCGGTGCAGGAACTGAAGGGCTCCGAGAAGATCATGCTGGAGCCGGGCGAGAGCTGCACCGTTAGCTTCACAGTACGACCGGCCGACTTCGCCTTCACTCGGGCGGACATGTCGCCGGGTGGGAGCCGGGCGAGTTCCGCCTGTGGATTGCCTCACGCTCGGGCGCCGATGCGAGCACGCCCGTCACCTTCAGGGTAACGGAATAGCTCGGTTGCTCGTCTGAGCGGCAAGATTAGATACGCGTGAGCGGGAGCCCGCTGCGGTAGCCCGAACCCCTTAGTGCGCGCTTGCGCCCGAGGCGCCGATCCCGGTTTCGGACCGCACGCGCTGAGCGGTGTAGCCAGCCCGGTCCACCGCCGCGCGGCCGCTGCGGTCGAGCAGCGAGACCAGCCAGATGGTGAAGAACGCCGCCGGCATCGAAATGATCGCCGGCGATCCGTAGGGGAACACTGGCTCGGCATAGCCCAGCACGCCCACCCAGATCGTCGGCGAGAGGATCGTCAGCACCAGTGCCAGCGTCAGGCCCACCGCTCCGCCCGTGACCACGCCCCGCGTGGTGCATTCGCCCCAGAGCAGCGACATGATCAGCACCGGGAAATTGGCCGATGCCGCCAGCGCAAAGGCCAGGCTCACCATGAAGGCGACGTTCTGCTGCTCGAACAATATGCCCAGGCCGATCGCCACCGCCGCCAGCACCAGCACGGTGATGCGCGAAACGCGCAGCTCCTGCGCCTGGTCAACCCGCCCTCGGCGGAACACGCTGGCAAAGAGATCGTGGCTCACCGCCGAGGCGCCCGACAGCGTGAGCCCAGCCACGACCGCCAAGATGGTGGCGAAGGCCACCGCCGAGACGAAGCCGAGGAACAGGTCCCCACCCACCGCATGGGCCAAGTGCACCGCCGCCATGTTGCCGCCACCCAGCAAGCCGCCCTCAGGGTCGAGATAGCCGGGATCGGTCGCCACCAGCACGATCGCGCCGAAGCCGATGATGAAGGTGAGCAGGTAGAAATAGCCGATCCACCCCGTCGCCCACAGCACCGACATGCGCGCCGCCTTGGCATCGGGCACGGTGAAGAAGCGCATCAGGATGTGGGGCAGCCCGGCGGTGCCGAACATCAGCGCCATGCCCAGCGAAATGGCCGAGACCGGATCCTGGATGAACCCCCCCGGGCCCATGATCGCAAAGCCCGCCTGCGCCGCCTCGCCCGCCGTGGCGCCGGCGGATTGCGCGATGGCCGTCTTCACCTCCACCGCGCGGGCAAACAGCGCCTCGGGCGAGAAGCCGAAGCGCCACATCACCGCAAAGGCGATATAGCTCGCCGCCCCCAGCAGCAGCACCGCCTTCACGATCTGCACCCAGGTGGTGGCGATCATCCCGCCGAACAGCACATACAGCGTCATCATCAGGCCAACGAGGCACACAGCGAGCGGATAGGGCAAGCCGAACAGCAGCCGGATCAACTGCCCCGCGCCCACCATCTGCGCGATCAGATAGAACAGCACCACCATCAGCGTGGAGATCGCCGCCAGCACGCGCACCGGCGTCTGCGCGAAGCGGAACGACGCCACGTCGGAGAAGGTGTAGCGCCCCAAATTGCGCAGCCGTTCCGCCATCAGGAACAGCAGGATCGGCCAGCCGACGAGGAAGCCGATGGAATAGATCAGCCCGTCATAACCATCGGAATAGATCTGCGCCGAAATGCCCAGGAACGAGGCGGCGGACATGAAATCGCCGGCAATGGCGAGCCCGTTCTGGAAGCCGGTGATGCCGCCGCCCGCAGTGTAGAAATCGTCCGTGGTCTTGACCCGCATGGCGGCCCAGCGGGTGATCCCCAGCGTCAGCAGCACGAAACCCGCGAACATGGCGATGGCGGCCCAGTTGGTATCGCCGCTCATGCCACCGGCCCAGCTCCGGTCTCGGCCCCGAACTCCGCCTGGATCCGCGCCAGCTCGGCGTCGAACCGGCTGGCGTAGCGAACGTAGATCCCGGTGATCGCGATCGCGAACAGGAGCACCCCTAGCCCCAGCGGGATGCCGATTGAGGTGGCGCCCCCCGCCAGCGAGCTGCCCATGAACGGCTTGGCGAAGGCGACCAGCAGGATGAACCCGAAATACACCACCAGGATCAGCCCGGTCAGCGCCCAGCCGAAGCGCCCGCGCCGCCGCACCAGGCTGATATAGCGCGGATCCTGCGCCACCTGCTCCAGGCGCCGGTCATTTTCGCTGGTGCTCATCGTCGCCCCCTGCTGCCGCGCTCCGCTGGCCCGCGCGGTTCATGTTGGCTGCAGCAAAGCCGAGTGCGCGCCGGCGGGCAACCGTAATCTTGTCGGCGCGGCGGTCAGGCGGCTTTGTCGAGCGTCGCCATGTCGATCACGAAGCGGTACTTTACGTCGCTGGCGGTCATCCGGCGATAGGCCTCCTCGATCTCGTGCATGGCGATCATCTCGATCTCGGAGGTGATGCCGTGCTCGGCGCAGAAATCGAGCATCTCCTGCGTTTCCGCGATCCCGCCGATCAGCGATCCGGCAATGCTGCGCCGCCCGAACACCAGATTGCCCACGGAGGGCGATGGATGCGCCTCGGCCGGCACGCCCACCAGCACCATCGTCCCATCGCGCTTCAGCAGCGACACGTAGGGGTCGAGATCGTGCGGTGCGGCCACCGTGTTCAGAATGAAGTCGAAGCTGCCCATGTGCGCGCCCATCTCGTCGGCATCGCGCGAGACGATCACCTCCGAGGCGCCCAGCCGCAGCGCCTCCTCGCGCTTGGAGGGCGAGGTGGTGAAGGCAACCACATTGGCGCCCAGCGCACTGGCAAGCTTCACGCCCATGTGCCCCAGTCCGCCGATGCCAACGATGCCCACCTTGCTGCCGGGCCCCACCTGCCAGTGACGCAGCGGCGACCAGGTGGTGATGCCCGCGCACAGCAGCGGCGCCACGGCCGCCAGCTGCTCTTCGGAATGGCGGATCTTCAGCACGAATTCCTGCCGCACCACGATGTGGTCGGAATAGCCACCCAGCGTGTTCTCGCCGGTGACGCGATCGGCCCCGTTATAGGTGCCGGTGAAGCCGTTCTCGCAGAATTGCTCCAGCCCCTCGCCGCACGAAGGGCACTGCAGGCAGCTATCGACCAGGCAGCCGACGCCGACGATTTCGCCTTGTTCAAAGCCCGTCACCTCGGGCCCCACCGCGCTCACGCGGCCCAAGATCTCGTGCCCCGGCACGCAGGGGTAAACCGTGCCCGGCCATTCGCCCCGCGCGGTATGCAGGTCCGAATGGCAGACCCCGCAGAACAGGATGTCGATCCGCAAATCGTTGGCGCGCAGCTCCCGCCGGTCGAAGCGGAAGGGGGCGAAAGGGGTCTCGGCGGATTGGGCGGCGTAGCCTTGGGCGTGGGACATGGGCGAGTCTCCGGTCAGAGGTGCGTGGGCGTATTTTCGGCGGGCGGCGCGCGCGGTCAACCCCGCGCGGAGCGGAGGCGGCAACGCCGGCCTCGCGATGCTGAAACGGGCGCGCGCATGGGTGCGCAGCTTTCTGCTGCGCCCGCGCATTTCCGCCCGCGCGCTCGTGACGCTGGAGAGCCGGCCGTTGTGATCGCTGCCCAAACCTGCTCTGCTCGCGATAAAACACGGAGAGGTTTTGCCGATGATCGCAGCGCTGCTGTTCGCGCAGGCCGCCACGGTGGGCGCGGCGAACCACTCGGTCGATGCGCCAATGGCAGCGCCCGACGCCGCGCCCACCTTCGCCGACGAATTCGAAGGCCCTACGCTGGATACCGCCAAGTGGCGGTTCGACACCCACCGCAATGCGCAGGGTTGGTAGAATGACGAGCTGCAGTATTATGCCGAGAACCGGCCGCAGAACACGCGCATCGAACAGGGCGCGCTGGTGATCGAGGCACGGCGCGAACAGCCCCTGGCCAGCACCTTCGCCGATCATGGCGGGCAAGATTACACCTCGGCCCGGCTGATCAGCCGCGAGCACCTGGCTTACGGCTTCTACGAGATACGCGCGCAGCTGCCCTGCGGCCGCGGCATCTGGCCGGCTGTCTGGCTGCTCGCACCCGATGGTTCGTGGCCGCAGAATGGCGAGATCGACATCATGGAGATGGTCGGCTGGGACCCCAACGTGATCCACGCAACCCTGCACAGCGGCGATTTCAACCACGCCAAGGGCACCCAGCGCGGCGCGCAGACCATCGTGCCCACCGCCTGCACCCAGATGCACCGCTACCAGCTGGATTGGAGACCGGATTCGATCACCATCGGCATCGACGATCGAGCGCATTTCCGGGTGGCGAACGACGAGCCCGGCAATGAGGGCGCCTGGCCGTTCACCCGGCCCTACGAGCTGATCATGAACGTGGCGGTGGGCGGCTGGGGCGGCCAGCAGGGGATCGACGACGCAGCCTTTCCCCAGCGAATGAGCGTCGATTACGTCCGCTACTGGGCCTACGACGGGGCCCAGGCGCACACGCCCGGCGGGGATCACGGCGGGGATCACTGACGCACGACCCTGGTTGGCTGGCGTCACCCTGTCTGGCAGCATACCGGCGGCATCGCTGCCCCCGGTTTGAACCCGCTCGGTCCTTGCCTACACCAGCGGGCTTGTCATACAGGACAGCACTGGAAACTGGGGGGACGCCAGATGTTTGAGTGGCTCGACCGCTTTCTCGCGGTGCGCGGACTGGCCCCTCATGGCTATTGCCTGCTGTGGGACCCCGCCCTCGTCTGGACGCATGTGGTATCGGACGGGCTCATCGCGGCGGCCTATTTCTCGATACCCCTGGTGCTCTGGCGGCTGCTGGTTGTGCGGGAGGATCTGCGGTTCGGCTGGATCCTGGGCCTGTTCGCGCTGTTCATCTTCGCCTGCGGAATGACCCACGTGATGGGCATGGTGACCCTCTGGGTGCCCGCCTATGGCTGGGAAGCCATCATAAAGGCGTTCACGGCGCTCGCGTCGATCGGTACCGCAATCGCCCTGATCCCGCTGCTTCCCAAGCTCATCGCGATCCCCTCCCCAGCTGCGCTGCAAAAGGCCAACGAGGCGCTGAGGCGGGAGGCCGAGGAGCGCGAGAAGGCGGAAGCCATGCTGCGCCAGGCGCAGAAGATGGAAGCCGTGGGCCAGCTGACCGGTGGCCTGGCTCACGATTTCAACAATCTTCTGGGCGTCGTGATCGGCAATCTGGACCGGGCCCAGCGCATCGGACAGGACGCACCGGAAGGAGCCCGGGCGATCGAAAACGCGCTCGCCGGAGCCGAACGCGCGGCCAAGCTGACCAACCAGTTGCTCGCCTTTGCCCGTCAGCAGCCGCTGGTGCGGCAACCCCATGATGTCAACGCCATCGTCAGCTCCGTGGCGGATATGCTCGACGAGATCGTCGGCAGCCACATCGCGGTGAACGTTCGCCTGGAGCCGGACCTCCCCGCACCGGTGGTCGATCGCAACCAGCTCGAGAATGTGCTGGTCAATCTGGTGATCAATGCCCGGGATGCGATGGAGAGCGGCGGGGAACTGACGATTGCCACCCGCCGCCACGACCCCGGCATGGTCAAGGTGTCGGTCACCGACACTGGCAGCGGAATGGATGCGGCTACCCTGGAACGGGCCGCAGAACCTTTCTTCACCACAAAACCGGTTGGAAAGGGCTCTGGCCTCGGGCTTAGTCAGGTTTTCGGAACCATTCAGCAGCTAGGTGGCCAGGTGGAGATCGAATCGGAGCAGCGAGTCGGGACCACCGTCCGGCTATTCCTGCCGGTCGCTTGAAAGACGAACCGAGATGAAGCCTGTTGTCCTCCTGGTCGAAGATGAACCGCTCTTGCGCGAGATGACGAAGAGCGACCTGGAAGATCTCGGCTTTTCGACGATCTGCGCGCGGGACGCGGACGAGGCGCTGGAAATACTCGGCACGGACGATCAGCCGGGCATCCTGATCACCGATATCCGCATGCCGGGCAGCTGCGACGGCTGGAAGCTCGCCCGCCGCGCTCGCGAGCTCTGCCCGGAGCTGTTCGTCATCTATATCAGCGGCTATTCGGCCGATGCGCCGCAACCGGTTCCCGGCAGCATCTTCCTCAAGAAGCCCTATCGGTTCCAGGAGGTGGCAACCGCTCTCCAGCAGTTCGGGGAGAGCTGACCGACCACCTTCGAGCCACCAGCGCAAGGATCCAGACGGCAGCGCTGGCTTCGCAAGCGCCGCCGCCGAGTGGCTCTGGTCCTCAACGCGCTCCGTTGGCGGGCGGCCGCTGGCCCTCGTGCAGCGCCACCCGGCCTGCCTTCATCACAAAGGCCACCTCCTCCAGCCGGCGCACGTCAGCCAGCGGATCGCCGGCCACCGCGATCAGATCCGCCGCCATCCCGGGCGCGATCCGGCCGATGCTGTCGGGCCGGCCAAGCGCCTGGGCGGCATCCACCGTCGCGGCGCGGATCGCCGCCGCCGGGCTCATCCCCGCCTCCACCATCAGCGCGAATTCCTGTGCATTGTCGCCGTGGCGACTGACCCCGCTATCCGTGCCGAATGCGATCTTCACCCCTGCGGCAATCGCACGCCGGTGGCTTTCGCGCGCCGCCGCCGCCGCCTCGCGTGCCTTGGGGATCACCGCGGGCGGCAGCATGCCCGCCTCGGCCTGCGCGACCGCGGCGGCCGGAGCCATCATCGTCGGCACCAGCCAAGTGCCGCGCTGCTTGATGAGCGCGATGGTCTCGTCGTCGAGGAACGATCCGTGGTCGATCGTGTCCACCCCCGCCTCCACCGCCGCGCGGGTGCCCTGCGCCGCATGGCTGTGCGCGGCCACCTTGCGGCCGAGCCCGTGCGCGGTGTCCATAATCGCGCGCATCTCTTCCGGCGTCATCGCGCGGCCGAGCCCGCCCGAAACGTTGGAGAGCACGCCGCCGGTGGCCATGAACTTGATGACCTCGGCGCCCAGCCCCACCTGGCGGCGCACCGCGCGGGCGCAGTCCTCGGCCCCGTCGCAGGTGTTTTCCTGATGGCTGTGCGTCGCGGCATAGCGTTCGGCCAGGCCATTGCTGCTGTCGCCATGGCCGCCGCTCACCGTGATGCCCCTCCCGGCATTGACGATGGTGGGCGCCTCGATCCACCCGGCCGCCGCCGCATCGCGCAGCGCGCGGATCGAGCGCTCGTTGCTGCCGAGGTCGCGCACCGTGGTGAAGCCGGCCATCAGCGTCGTGCGGGCATTGCTCACGCCCTCCAGCAGATCGTCCTGCTGGTCGCGGTTGATCGCGGTCAGCCGCGCGCGCACCGGGTCTCCGCCCACCCCGAGCAGGTGGACATGCATGTCGATGAGCCCCGGCAGCACGAAATGCCCGGACAGATCGACTAGCTCGGCCCCTTCTTCGGGCGGGGCAAATCCGTCGCGGACTTCCGCCACCACGCCGCCGCGCACGATCACGGTGGAGGCGCCGCGTGGCGCCTCGCCCGGTTCGGCCAGCAGCTGGCCGGCATGGATATACACCGCCGGTGCAACGGCTTCCTGCGCACCCGCAAGGCTGCTGCAAGTGGCCATCAACGCCCCCGCAACACCCGCCAAAACCGCTCTGTTCATCGCCCTCGTCCCTTTCTGCAGGAACCGAGGCTAGCACCGGCGCGGCGCAGGTAAAGTCACCCGTTGACGATCGTGCCCCCGTTGGGATGCAGCACCTGCCCCGACATGTAGCTCGCATCCTCGCAGGCGAGGAACAGGAAGGCCGGCGCCACCTCGTTCGGCTGACCCGGGCGGCCGATCGGCGTGCTTTCGCCGAAATGCTCCAGCTTCTCCGGGCTCGATCCGCCGAACGGGTTGAGTGGGGTCCAGATCGGGCCCGGTGCCACCGCATTCACGCGGATGCCGTCTTCGATCAGATTCTCCGACAGCGAGCGGGTGAAGGCGGTGATCGCGCCCTTGGTGGCGCTGTAGTCGAGCAGCTCGCTCGCGCCCTGGTACATCGTCACGCTGGTGCAATTGACGATCGCCGCGCCCTTCTTGAGGTGCGGCCGGGCCGCTTGCACCAGGTAGACCATCGAGAAGATGTTGGTTTGGAAGGTGCGCTGTAGCTGCTCGGGCGTGATGTCGCGGATGTCCTTGTCCGGGTGCTGCTCGCCGGCATTGTTGATCAGCACGTCGAGCCGGCCCCATTTGTCGATCACCGCCTGCACCAGCTTCTTGCTGTGTGCGGGCTCACCCAGATCGCCCGGCCACAGCAGCACCTCGGCGCCTTCCGCCTCGCAGAAGCCTTGGGTGGCCTCGGCGTCGTCATCCTCGTCGAGATAGGCGATGGCGACGTTGGCGCCCTCGCGCGCGAACAGCACCGCCACCGCGCGGCCGATGCCCGAATCGCCGCCGGTGACGATCGCCACCTTGCCCTTCAGCCGGCCCGATCCCGGGTAGCGCGGCTGCCATTCGGGCTTGGGCTCCAGCTCGCTCTCGTGCCCGGGCATCCGCGGCTCTTCGGCGGTCTCGGCAATATGGGCCTTGTCGAGGGTGGGCGTCTCGTCGTCGGGAGCAATCATGGCGAGGTCCTGCTGTGAGAGGGATTTGCCCCCTCAATGTGCAGGCGTGGCCGCCCGTTCCGCTCCCGCGTGCTCAGCCCAGCCCGAGAGCGCTCTTGTAGGTATCGAGGATCGCTTCCATCTCGCGCCGGTCGTCAGGCTTCATCTTCCGCAGCCGCACGATCTGGCGCATGATCTTGGCGTCGTAGCCCACCGCCTTGGCCTCGGCATAGACATCGCGAATATCGTCGGCGGTACCCTTCTTCTCCTCCTCTAGGCGCTCCACGCGCTCGATCAGCAGGCGCAGGCGCTGGTCGGTATCGTTGGCGTCGGTGGGCTCGGCCATGGAAGGCTCCATCAGTCTGGTGAGAATCGCAAGCGCCGCTGGTAGCGAGCGGGCGCCACCCCTCCAACCCGCCGCCGCGCTTTTCCACCGGACAGGCCGCTCAAGCCCCGTCGCGAGCCCCGTTGCGCGCCACGCTCGCCTCCATCCGGGTGATCTGTTCGGGCGTCGCCTCGGTCTGGTGGCGCGCCTTCCATTCGGCCGTGGGCATGCCATGGACCAGCGCGCGCGCTGTCTCCTTGTCGCCCTCGAAGCCCTCCTCGCGGATCCAGTCGGCCAGGCAATTGCGGCAGAAGCCGGCGAGGCCCATCAGCTCGATATTCTGCGCATCGTGCCGGTGGCGCAGGTGCCGCACCAGCCGGCGAAAGGCGCCGGCCGCCACCGCATCGGGCAGCAATTCGAGCGGTTCGTCATTCTGGGGCATCAAACGTCCTTGTCTTGTCGCGAAGGCTTGCGATAGGCCCGCGCCATGACGAAAGCCGATGCCTTCAAGCTCGCCCCGCGTGGCCGCAAGGTCAAGATCCTCGCCACGGTCGGCCCGGCCAGCAGCGATCCCGCTACGCTGCGGCGGCTGCTGCGCGCGGGCGCCGATGCCTTCCGCGTCAATCTCAGCCATGGCGACCATGCGACCCACGCCGCCACCATCGCCTCGATCCGCGCGATCGAAAAGGAGCACGGGCGGCCGATCGCCATTCTGTGCGATCTGCAGGGGCCCAAGCTGCGCGTCGGCAGCTTCGCGGATGGCCGTGCGGTGATCGCTCACGGCGCCCGCTTTACACTCGACAGCGATCCAAAGCCGGGCGATGCCACCCGCGTCCAGCTGCCGCATCCCGAATTGTTCAAGGTGCTGCACGAGGGCCAGCGGCTGCTGATCAACGATGGCAAGATCCGCCTTAAGGTGGTGGAGGCCAACGAGCAGTCGATCGTCTGCACCGCTCAGGTCGGCGGGGTGATCTCCGACCGGAAGGGCGTCAACGTGCCCGATGCCGAGGTGCCGATCCCCGCGCTGACCGAAAAGGACCGGCGCGATCTGGCCTTTGCCATGGAGCACGGGGCGGACTGGATCGGCCTCAGCTTCGTCCAGCGGCCCGAGGATCTGACCGAGGCGCGCGAATTGATGGGTGGTCAGGGTTCGCTCTGCGCCAAGATCGAAAAGCCGCAGGCGGTCCAGCGGCTGGACGAGATCATCGCGCTCTCGGATGGGATCATGGTCGCGCGCGGCGACCTCGGGGTGGAGCTGAACCCCGAGGAGGTGCCCCCGCTGCAGAAGAAGATCGTCAACGCCACGCGCCTTTCGGGCAAGCCGGTGATCGTGGCGACTCAAATGCTCGAATCGATGATCGAGAGCCCTGCCCCCACCCGCGCCGAGGTCTCCGACGTCGCCAATGCGGTGTATGACGGGGCCGACGTGGTGATGCTGAGCGCCGAGACCGCCGCCGGCCAATGGCCCGAGGAGGCGGTGCTGATGATGGACGCCATCGCCCGCCAGGTGGAGCGCGACGAGGGCTACAAGCAGCGCGTGCGCCTGCTCGAAACCCCGCCGGACGCCACCATCGCCGATGCGCTGTCCCATGCCTGCATGACCATCGCCGATACGGTGTCGATCGGCGCGATCGTGGTGTTCACCTCCACGGGTGGCTCGGCGCGCCGGGTGGCACGCGAGCGGCCGTCGGTGCCGGTGATGGTGCTCACCCCCTCGGTGAAGGTGGCCCGCCGCGTGGCGCTATTGTGGGGCGCGCACCCGATCACCACCAAGGATATCGGCAGCTTCGAGGAGATGATCGCCAAGGGCAAGCGCATGGCGCTGCGCCACGGCTTCGGCACGAAGGGCAGCAAGCTGCTGGTGATGGCCGGCGTGCCGTTCGGCCAATCGGGCGCAACCAACCTGCTTCACGTGGTGACGCTAACCGGCGAGGAGCTGAAGCACCATCCCCACTAGGGCGCCGCGGCGGCGATCGGCGCAAGCAGGACTGCAGGAGAGTTCGGGCACCGCCCGAGCCGCACACCTGCCAGCGGAATGGTAAGGAGCGAAGCGCCGCTCGCGCCGCAACCTGCGCGGCCGAAGCCGAATAAATGGACTATGGCGGCCGCGAACGGCCTGGAGCGGGCGAAGGGATTCGAACCCTCGACCCCAACCTTGGCAAGGTTGTGCTCTACCCCTGAGCTAC
>PPFU01000114.1_pt1 | contig 28289 bp, 20 predicted proteins | sample 1535991 | NCBI WGS metagenome assembly PPFU01 (sample SAMN04901290, study PRJNA319586) | Hypolithon metagenome, whole genome shotgun sequencing project. | isolation source: Antarctic Hypolithon | place: Antarctica: Miers Valley | collected 2014
TCCTCACCGCCACCCCACCCTCACCGCGACCGCCCCTCACCCCCCCCTCCTCGACCCCCGCCGCCCGCGGCGACGCCGACCCCTTCGCGGCCGTTAGCCGCATGATCTCGTAAGGCGGCATATCGCGTCGACCAGCCATGCGCTCCTCCAATCGAGCCACCCACACCCGTGCCATTTAACACATCGTATCCCCAACCCACCCCCCCGCATCATCCGCAGTCGTTCGCCCCTCATACGTCGTCAATGGTTCTTCATCCTTCGATTCCCGCTCCCACCCCGATCACACTCGCGATCGCATGACCCGCCGTGTGGCTCAAGCTGATCGTCCAACAGTTCATGCCCGACGCCGCCGCCACCTCGCCCGCGCGGCCTGTCAGCGTCACGCCCGGCCGCCCCGACGCCTCGCGGGTCACCTCGATGTCGGTCCACGCGATCCCATCGCGGAGCCCACACCCTAGCGCCTTGAGCACCGCCTCTTTGGCCGCGAACCGAGCCGCGTAATGCTCCGCCCGCCGTTTCCCGCTCCCTTCACAATACCTCCGCTCCTCATGAGTGAAGCACCGAGAGAGAAACCGTTCCCCATGCTCGCCGATCAGCCGCTCGATCCGAGCGACCTCCGTAAGGTCGATGCCGTGTGCGAGCGGGGTCACGCCGGAAGATACCACGTTGTATAGCCCCGGGTTTGCCTGGGGACCTGTCCCGGCGGCAAGGTGGCGGCTATCTCGAGACTACAGTCTCGCGATTTGGTCGAATTCGTCTTTCAGCGCGGGGTAAAGGCGGCGGTATTGTTCATGGTGTTTTTGATACACGGCTGCGTGTACTGAGTCGGGTTCGAGGGATTGAACTTCTTGGATGGCGGCGGCGCAGGCTTCGGGGACGCTGGGCCAGACGCCGGTGCCGACCCCGGCGAGGAGGGCGACGCCGTAGGCGGGGCCTTCGTCGGTGTTGATGACGGCGGTGCGGCGGGCGTAGATGTCGGTTTGGAGCTGTCGCCAGAAGCCCGAGCGTGCCCCCCCGCCGGAGAGGCGGATGGTTTGGGGGTTCAGGCCCATCTCATTCATGATGTGCAAAGCGTCGGCCATGCCGTAGGTGACGCCTTCGAGGAGTGACCGGATCATGTGTGCCCTGCCATGCCGCGCGGTGAGGCCGACCCATCCACCGCGTGCGTCGGGGTCTGGGTGGGGGCAGCGTTCGCCGGTGAGGTAGGGGAGGAAGAAGAGGCCCTCGGAGCCGGGGGGCGCCTGCTCCGCTTGCTGGATCAGGAGCTCGTAGGGATCGACGTTTTGTTCGCGGGCGGCGGCGGTTTCGGCGGCGGCAAACGTGTTGCGGAACCACTGAAACGAGCCACCCGCGGAGAGCATGCAGCCAAAGACGCACCACTGCCCCTCGACCGCGGAGCACATGGTATGGACGCGGCCTTGGGGGTCGTAGGTGGGCGTGTCGGCGTGGGCGAACATCACGCCGGAGGTGCCCAGGGTCGCCGAGACGACCCCCGCGCGGACGATGCCGTTGCCCACCGCCCCGGCGGGCTGGTCGCCGCTGCCCCCGACGACGGGCGTGCCCGGAGCGAGCCCGAGGGCGTCCGCGGCGTCGGGGGTGAGTTGACCTGTGACGACGTGGGACTCGTGACAGTCGGGGAGGAGGTCGGGATCGATCCCCAGGAGCGAGAGCAGGTCGCGATTCCACCGGCGGTTTTTGACATCCAGGAGCAGCGTGCCCGAGGCGTCGCCGACTTCGGTGGCGTACTCCCGGGTCATGAGCAGGCGAATGTAGTCCTTGGGCAGGAGAATATGCTTCGTCTTTTCATAGATCGCCGGTTCGTGTTCGCGGACCCATAGTATTTTCGGGGCGGTGAAGCCGGTGAGGGCGGGGTTGCCGACCATGTCGATCAGCTTGGCTCGGCCTCCGGCGAGGGATTCGATTGCGCGGCACTGGGGGGCGGTGCGCTGGTCGTTCCAGAGGATGGCGGGTCGCAGGGGGTCGGTCCCGGAGCCGAGGAAGACCGAGCCGTGCATCTGGCCCGAGAGGCCGATCGCGGTGACATCGGCGGGTTCGAGGCCCGCCTTGCTCATGACGGCGTTGACGGCGGCTCGGGTGGACCGCCACCAGTCGGCGGGGTCCTGCTCGGACCAGCCGGGGCGGGGCTGGCTGATCGGGTGCTCGGCGGTGACGGTGGCGGTGACGGTGCCCTCGTGGGTACACACCAGCGTCTTGGTGCCGGAGGTGCCGATGTCGATGCCGAGGAGGTGCGGGGCGTTTGGCATCGCGGGAGGATATCGGATGTGCGGCCTTCGATGCGGGATGTGCGGCGCTCTAGCCCGGCCGTCGCGACAGAATGATGCGATTTCGGATGCGATTTCGGATGTTCAGTCCGCGACTTGGGATGTTCGCACGGCGGGCGGTCCTCATCGGGAATGATCGGGGTGGGAGTGTCTCAAACATAGAATCCCGGCGGAGACGGCCGGGCTATATGTTCGGGCGCCCCCAAATCGAATATCGCCGGGTGGGGCATCGCCTGAAATACCACGAAATCCGGACGTCACCCTTGCCAATGGGTTCACCGTGTGTTTATGTTGGACACGGTCAGGGAGACATGCTCCCCGGCACTGGTCTTTTTCATGTCGCGGCGAAGTTGCCGCGGGAGGGGCCGGTATTTCTGGAAAATTCAAGGAGAAGTTTATTATGAACACGAAGTTCCTACCGTCCTCGCTCGCTCTCGCGGCTGTCGCTGCCGCTCCGATGTTGGCCTCGGCCGATGTGAACGAGTTCTATTCCGAACTCAAGCCCCTGAACGCGGCATTCGATGCGGACGGCGTGCTGCCCAGCGGCGAGGCGTTCATCACGGTGAACGACAACGGCGTCGCGGCGGACGGGATGAGCGGTGTGGCGACCATCCGCGTCAAGATGCTCGTCACCGGCGTGGAAGACATCGCCGCGATCCCCGGCGCGGGGCACGTGGCGCACATCCACGGCCAGTTCGCCGCCAACGAGGGGCTGCCCGCGGGTCAGCAGACTGATGGGCCGTTCTTCGAGGGCGAGGGCGGCACGGCCGTGCCGTCGATCGTGCCTAGTCTTGCGGATGACGGCGATGGCGATGGGTTCCTCAACTTCTTCGAGGGGTTGCCCAGCTACGGCCCGGTGGTGCTGAACCTGGGGTCGCAGGCGGTCGCGGACAACACGACGCTCTCGCCCGACGGCGTGCCGCCGCTGATCAACGCGATCAACTTCCTCAGCGACAACGGGCTGACCGCCGCGGACGTGTTCCCGACGGGCGAGGTGTTCGACATCGACACGCTCTATACCTTCGACATGGCGGACGACGACGCCCGGCGGGTCTTTAACAACCTCACCCCACTGACCACCCGCGAGATCGTCGTCCACGGTCTGACGGTGCCAGCCAATATCTCCGACCCAATCGACGCGGCGGCGATACAGCTTGGCCTGCCCGCGGCGCTGCTGGGGATCCCCGTGGACGGCACGGGCGAGGAGTTTCGCACTACGGCCCCGATCGCCGCGGGATCCATCGTCGCGGTGCCCACCCCCTCGGCCGCCCTCGCGGGGCTGAGCATCCTGGGCGGGCTGATGCTGCGTCGGCGTCGCTCGGTGTGACGCGATCGAAAATATGACTCCATGTAGCCCGGCCGCCTCGGCCGGGCTATTTTTTTGACCGTATGCTTCCGGGGAACCAGTCAAAGATCGGGCGTTTGTGCATAGGGGGCCATCGGCGGTGGATGGCCCTCTATCGAAGGACTCCGGCCGAGACGGTCGGGTTGTATATAGTGTGCGTCATCCGGCCGATCCGCGTGTCACACGGACGCACCTCTTGGAGACAGACTCGATGTACGCGAGATTCCAACCTTGCCGACGCAACGCCCGCCGCCCCCGCTGCGGCGGCTTTGCCCGAATGGGCGGGCTCGGGGGTATGGGCGGGCTGTTTGGCGGCGGGCGTGGGGGACGGCGGGGCAGCCCGCTTATGAGGATTGGCATCGCGGTGGTCATTGCACTCTTCGCCCTGACGACCTACTACTGCTCCACGCAGAGCAACCCGATGACCGGGGGGTCGCAGCGGGTGGGGAACATCACACCCGATCAGGAGATCGCGATGGGGCTGCAGGCGGTGCCTGGCATCGTCGCCCAGTTCGACGGCATCTCGCGGGACGCCACGAGCAAGAGCGTCGTGCAGGGGGTGGGGCAGCGGCTTCTTCCGGCCATCGCCAAGGTTCACGCCAAGACCCCCGAAGACAACCCGTACCCCTTCGAGTTCACACTGCTCGACGATGACGAGACGGTCAACGCGTTCGCCCTCCCCGGCGGGCAGACGTTCGTCACCGAGGCTCTATTTCGCGAGTTCACGCGGGAGGATCAACTCGCGGCGGTGATGGGGCACGAAATGGCGCACGTGATCTTCCGCCACGGCGCGGAGCGGATGGCGCGTGAGAACCTCAACGGCAGCCTTACGATGGCGGCGACGTTCGCCAAGGGCGATATGAGCGGGGGAGCGGTGGCTCAGATGATGCTTCGGCTCGTGTCGAACGGCTACAGCCGCGAGCAGGAGGCCCAGGCGGACCATTGGGGGCTGCTCTACATGGCCGAGGCGGGGTACGACCCGCAGGGGATGATTGGGCTGCTGGAGGTGCTCGAAAAGCAGGATTCCGGCCCGTCGCCGCCGAAGTATTTCAGCACCCACCCCCGCACGCCGGATCGGATCGAGGCGATCCGCGAGTTGATTGCCCGCATCGACCGCGAGGGGCTCAACCGCGTGATTGAGTCATCGTCCGCGGCCTTGCGGAAGTGAGATCCGGCGGGATCTCTATTTGACCGGATGACCGGATCGGCCGGAGGGACCGGGATGTGATTATGAAACCCGCCCGTCTCGGGGGGAAGTCTTGATGGAGGGCCGTTTGGGCGTGGGATAACGCTGCGTAGGCGGCCGCCGGTTGCAGATCTCAGATCCCTCGCCCCGATCCTCCGGCCGGGCAGTCGGGCTGTTTAAAAGGCGGCTTAGTAATTGCCGAAGTGGGCAAAGGCCTTGTTGGCGTCGGCCATGCGGTGGGTTTGGTCGCGGGTGTTGACGGCCTTGCCTTCGCGTTGGCTTGCGGCGAGGAGTTCCTGGGCGAGGCGTTCGGCCATGGGTCGGCCCCGCTCGCCGCGGGCGGCATTGATGATCCAGCGGAACGCCAGCGACTGCTGACGCCTGCGGTTCACTTGGAACGGTACCTGATAGTTCGCCCCGCCGACCCGTTTGGAGCGGACCTCGACGCTGGGCTTGGTGTTCTCGAGCGCTTCGTGGAACACCTCGATTGCGGTGGGTTCGCCGCTGGTTCGCTCCTCGATGATGTCCAGCGCGTCGTAGACCACCCGCTGAGCGACGGCCTTCTTGCCGTCGAGCATCACGCAGTTGATGAAGCGGGAGAGCACCTTGTCCCCGTAGCGGGGGTCGGGTTTGAGCTGTGCGTCGGCTTTGGTGATTCGGTTGCCCATGGGGGAGTAGCGGTTAGCAGTGAGCTCTTAGCGGTTAGCACGAGCAGGAATTTGGGTTGCGGGTATCGGTCGGCTAGGGGATGACACGTGAAAGCGGAACAATAGGGTATACACCAAACGGCTATCTAGGGAGTTTATCTCGGTGCCAACAGCTAGGGACTAACTGCTTGCTGCTCCCCCGCCGCTTTAGGACTTGCTGCGTTTGACGCCGTATTTCGAGCGGCCTTTTTTACGCTTGTCGACGCCGAGGGTGTCCAGGGCGCCGCGAACGATGTGGTACCGGACGCCGGGGAGGTCGCGGACGCGGCCGCCGCGGACGAGCACGATGGAGTGCTCCTGGAGGTTGTGCCCCTCGCCGCCGATGTAGGCGGTGACCTCATTGCCGTTGGAGAGGCGAACGCGGGCGACCTTCCGCAGCGCGGAGTTGGGTTTCTTGGGGGTGACGGTCTTGACCTGAAGGCAGACGCCCCGCTTCTGGGGCGAGCGGTTGAGGTCGCGGACCTTGGATTTGGTCACGGGGGCGCGTCGGGGGTTGCGGACCAGTTGGTTGATCGTGGGCATGGTGGAGTCTCCGTGGCGCGTCTCTTGGATGAGGCGTGGTGGATCGAGCCGGGGAGTATAGCGGGTGCGGTGGGGTTGGCAAACGGGGGGGCGAGTCCGGATGTCAGAGGTCGGAGGTCGGAGGTCGGAGGTCCAAGGTCCGAGGTCTAAGCTCGCACGTTCGAGGAAAGCGACGCCGTGTCGCTCTGCCTCTTGGATAGCACATCCCACATCCCCCATTGAATATTTTGCACCGCCCGACTTGCCTCCGTCGCCAAATCGAGCACAATACCCGCCAGGCCTGCACGCCCCCCCGCAGGCCACCTCGCCCCCCGCCTCGACCCGCACGTTGATCCCCGCCTTGATCCCCCGGGATGGAGCCACCGCCATGCAGCTGATGACCTGGACGATCGCACGACTGGGCAGCCGGTTCAACCTCCTCTTCGAGCCTTACCACAAGCGGGTGATGCACTCGGGCATGGGGCGGTTCCTCGACCAGCCGCTGGACCTCATGGTCGGCCTGATCGAGCCCGATGGCACCCGACGCGTGCTGCCCTTCACCCAACACGGTCAGGAACTTTTCAACACTGAACAATTCGAACGCTTCAACTCCTGCACCTGGCGGGGCTTCAGCGAAAAGTACAACCTCCGCTTCGAGTTCAACGTCCACTCCCCCTTCTACCCCCAGGCGGAGCGGCTTTCCATCGCGCCGGTTTTCTACCTTGAGATGCGGGTCCACCGCGTGCCCAAAGTGCGTTGGAACCCCCCTAAAGGCCCGACGCCCGACAAGGTCACGCTCTTCCTCCGCGTCGGCCGACCCGACACACAGATCGAGGCCACCGCCCGCGGCGACGACTCCAGCGGCACACCCCGCCCGCGTATCAAGCTCGGCTACAAGGCCTCGCTGGAGCCTCACACCGAGTACCACCACCCCGACAACAGCCCCGACAAGCCCGAGCCCCGCACCGTGCAGGTTTATGAGCAGATCGTGTCGCTCAACCCAGAATGCACCTCCCTCCGCGATGGCGACGGGCTGGAGTGCGAGCTGCCGGTCACCGAGGTCGGCCGGGGGACCAAGTGGCGTCTGGTCTGGGGCGCGCACGTCGCCGACCCCGTGCTCACCGTCAAGGATGGGGACAGGGAGGCCCCGGCGGTCTTCAAGTACGCTGATGAGTGGGACAACGTGGAGGACCTGATCGACGAGGCGATCCAGACCCGCGATGAACGCCTCGCCCTCTCCCGCCGCTTCGAGCGGCTGCTCGACCAGGTGCCCCTGGACACCGCCCAGCGGCACCTGATCCACCAATCCTTCCAGGCCTACACCAGCAACACCTTCTGGTGCACCATCCCACCCGAAACACGCGAGGTACGCGAGGGCGCGGTCCGACCCGAGCACCTGGGCGAGCAGCCTGAGTGGTTCAGCGTCTGGGAGGGGTCCTGCTTCTTCCACTCGACGATCGACGTCGAATACAACGTGTCGCTCTTGTACCTCACGCTCTGGCCCAAGCTGCTGGCGATGCAGCTCCGCCAGTGGACCGGCCACGAGAACCCCCACGAGCCCAGCGGGGGCACGTTCCTCAGCCACGACATGGGGTCGGCCGATCGAGCCGTCAAGCAGCACTACCCCCACCACATGGAGGCGGAGGAGAACTGCAACTTCCTGCTGCTCCTCCAGGCGTACACCCGCTGGACCGGCGACAAGTCGATCGCGAAAGAGCACCCCGATGTGGTGGCGCGGCTGACCCGCTACCTCTTATGGACCGACCGCGACGCCTCGGGCTTCCCCAGCGAGGGCGTCGCCAACACGATTGACGACGCCAGCCCCGCGACCCAGTTCAGCCGCAAGCAGACGTACCTCGCGGTCAAGCGGTGCGCCGCCCTCCGCGCCGCCGCCGATGTGCTCGCCATCGCCGGGGCCCACCCCGACCTCTCCCATCAAGCGGGCGACGCCGCCGAGGCAGACATCGCCAAGGTCGATCAGGCCGCCTGGCTGGGCGACCACTACGCCACCAGCGTCGACAAGTCGGCGGTGGGCATCCTCGACCCCTGGACCGGCAAACCCCTCCCCTTCGACGAATTGCCCGGCTGGGACGCCTACTCCATCTACACCGGCAACGGGCTGCTCCTGCCACTCATGGTCGGCCAGCCCTCACTGCTCCCCGAGGGACGCCTTAAACAAGACATCACCAACGCCGCACGCGAAAACCTCTCACGATACGGCTGCGGCCACACCTCCTCCGAAATCGAAAATATCTGGGTCTCCCAAAACCTCTGGCGGGACATCCTCGCACGCTACCTCCAGATGCACGGCCCGACCCTCGCACAGCACTACTGGGACATGCAGGTCATGTCCAACACACAGCACCAATCCCTGGGCTTCATCGATACCTATATCAACAACTACCTCTGCTTCTACCCCCGAGGCATCACCTCCATCGGCTACCTCCTCGCCGGGCCACGCCTCGTCATCGACCGACTCGCCCCCAACAAGCAAGGCGTCTACATCACCGTTGACCCCGACCGCTACACCCCAGCCCGCTGGCCCCTGCTCCCCCTGGCCGACTGGAAGGCGGGCAAAATCCCCGTCTGCGTCGTGGATTATCACGGCGAGGTCACCATCGAATGCATGACCGACCCCGTCGTCGTCCAAGGCAACACCGCCCGCGAAATCCGCGACAAAACCTCCCGCCCCGCCGCCGGCCTGATCGGCTGACTCCGGGGGGATGTCGAATGTCGGTTGTCGGTTGTCGAATGTCGGGTGTCGGGTGTCGGATGTCGGGTGTCGGGTGTCGGATGTCGGGTGTCGGGTGTCGGATGTGCGCCAACATAGTCCGACCGTCTCGGCAGGTTTCGTGATTTCCCATTCTTATCCCGACCAACCGGCCGATCCGATGATCGCGTCAAAGATCATCGCAACGCCCGGCCACCACGACCAGGTCGCGGTAGATCCCGCCGATCCTCCCGGCGGTTTGGACGCTCATCACGCTCCCGATTTGCCGTGAAAGTTCTTCCGCTGTGTATTCGTGCAGGTGGTAGAATGGGTCGGACCAGCCGCCGTATTGCCACGCGGGCGTGACCACGAGCAGCCGCCCGCCGGGGGCGAGCACGCGAGCCGCCTCGCGGAGGGTGGCGATCGGGTTCCCCAGGTGTTCGATCACGTCGAGCAGGGTCACGAGGTCTTGCGATGCGTCAGGCAGCCCCGTCGCCTCGCCGGTGCCTGATCGATATTCCGGCGAGTCCTTGGGATAGATTGCGTCGGCGGTCTTGCCACGGGCCTGCTCGAGGGCGAGGGCTTCGGGGTCGATGCCCATCACGCGGAGGCCTCGGGCGGCGAAGAGGTGGGTGAACAGCCCATCGCCACAGCCCAGGTCGAGCACCCGCCCCCGCGTCCCTTGGCACAGCGTGGCCGCAAGGCCCGCAAGGTGGTCCGCCCGCTGGCGGAAGCCTTCATGGGAGGCGTAGCTGTTCCAGACGGGCGCGGGCCTCTGGGTGTATTTGACGTAGGGCATCGTCGGCGACCAGAGCCGGGCGTTCCACATCAGCCCGGTACCGCCGTGCCGCTGCCGCACCGCGTCCAGGTCCGCCGTTCGCCAGTCGAAGCCCCAGCGATCACGAAAAGCCTCCGCCTCCCCCTCCTCGGGATCGGGCGTCGTGACATCCACCGCCAGCACGCCCGGCACCGCGAGGCACCGCCCGCCCTGCATCCGCAGCCGCAGCCCCAGTTCCACCGGGCCCAGCCGATCCGCCTCGAGCGTGACCATGCCCCCCGCCGACGCGAACGCCTCCCGCTCCACCGCCAGCACCCCGCCCGCAATCAGATCCGTCTCCTCGGGGAAGCGATACGCCGAGGGCGTCACATCCTTTCCATGATGATGAAACCCCTTGGGATGCACCACGAACTCGCCCATCGAAAATACGTGTTCCCCCGCCTCGCCCAGCCCCGTCACCCGCTTGGCCCCCACCGCCACGACGCCCGACACCCCGCCCCGCGTCCCAAGGAAGCCCGCCAGCCGCGCCCGCCAATCCCCGGGCTCCACCGCCATACAACCCGCCGCCCGCAAGTACACCGCCGACGCATCCTCCTCTACGAGCGACCAAGGCTTTGCCTGCGTTTTCGTCTGCATCACGCTCATACCCCCCTATCGGCACAACCCCGCGGTCTCACGAAAAGCCGCGGCAATCGTCCGCCGCCTCCATTGAGGACCCTCCCCGCGGGATGGCGCTCTCGTAAAACCCCGCCCGAGACGGCCGAACGATATGTCCATCCTCCGGCTCATCCGGGTCATCCGGCCGATCCGGTCATCAGGTCAAAGATCGGGCGTCACCCGCCCTTTGCCGATGAAATGACCATGGTCACCCCCCGCGTCACGATTCTCATCCCCCACTTCAACAACGGCCGAGCCTCCTCCCGATCCGGTCAACTGGACCTCATCGGCGACCTGCTCCAATCGCTTTGGGACACGCTGCACGACGACCCGACGCCCTTCGAACTCTTTGTCCACGACGACGCCTCCACCGATGACTCCATCGACACCCTCCGGGCATGGGCGGACCGCACTTGGCCCAACGGCGAGCCGTTCCTGACGCTGGTGGAGTCGCCGCACGAGGGGTTCATCGCCGCGGCCAACAACCGTATGTTTCGCCGGGCGCGAGGCGACATCCTCGTGAGGCTCGATGGCGACATCGTGTGTACCACGAACCACTGGATCAGCCGCGTCGTCGAAATGTTCGACGACGCACCACCCCGCCTGGGCATCCTGGGCCCCATGCAACTTTCCCCCAGCGGCCAAGTCCACGCCTGTGGCGACATGATCCTGCACCCCAGAGGCTACCACCACCTCGACCATGGCCGTAGCCCCGACGAGATCACCACCCCCCGCGAGGTCGACCACCACATGGGCTGCTTCTACTGCTGCAAGCGGGCGGTCTTCGACGACATCGGGGGATACGATGAAAACTGCCTCCGCGGCGAGACCGAGGACTTCACAATGATGGCCCGGCTGGTCGGCTGGTCGTGCTGGACGCTCCCCCACGTGCGATTTATCCACCGCCACAGCCTCCGCAAAGCCCGGGCGTCGCAGTACGACGACGGCGGGCGGATCGCCGATGACCTGGCGTACTTCCGCAAGAAATGGGGCTTCTGCCGCCTCGCCCCCGACCTCGATGCAGCCCTGGACCGCTGGCGGGGCACGCCCCTGCTCTGGAACGCCCAAGTCTTCGGCCCGGTCATCGCCGCCCGCGGATCCGCGGGTGTTGAAGCCGCGGGTGTCAACCCGCCGGCCCCGTCCGCACGCCCCTTCGAAGCCACCGACTGGGCCCGCTTCGCCCACGACCCCGCCGTGCGTCCGCGGGTGGACCTCCCCGTGACCGCCGTGCGGCAGTTGCTCGGGCTATCTGCCACCGCCACACATCAAAAACCGCGGGTCGCTCTCGTCGGCCCCGGCGATGGCGTCGCGGCTCACCTGCTCGCCAAAGCGGGAATCCCCTGCGTCGGCATCCTCCTCGGCCGGGACGCCCCACACCGTGCTCGGCTCGCGAGCCGCTGCGTGCGGGGGGGCGACTACCCCAACGCCGCACCGACCTACTCCACGATGCCCGACTCCCGCACGCTTCCGCTCGACGCCGCCTGCGTGGACCTGCTGCTGCTCCATGCCGCGCTCGCCGCTCACCCCAACCCCGTGGCCCTGCTGCGGGAGGCGGAGCGGGTGCTCGCTCCCGGGGGCATGCTGGCGGTGCTCGAGTCGCCCATCCGCTACGCACCGCAGCAATTGGTCAACCAAGTCCACTTCCTCGGCGGCTGGCATAGTGCGATTCAACCCGCGAAGGCGGGCGATCACACCCTGATGGCGTGGCGACCCGCCGCCCCGCGCATGGCGCGGGCGGCGTGAGTCTCTCCACTTCAGGCTAACCTAAGACTCTGCCTGCGAACTCTGATGGTAGAGCGGGCATCAGCGGGGCTAGGTTCTGCGGGGCTAGGTTCTGCGGGGCTAGGTTCTGCGGGGCTAGGTTCTGCGGGGCTAGGTTCTGTCGCTCGCGGCTAAGCCGCAAGCGGCTTATGTGCTCTGCACCCCGGCCGCGGCCGCCTCGGTCTGCGATCCGGTGTCGCCTTCGGCGTCCTCTTCAGGTTGGTCCTCGGCCTGGAACGTCAGGTGGTCCTCTTCGCCGTTGCGGGTGACCTTGACGAGGTGCCCCTCGCGGAACTCCTCGCGGAGGATCCCGTCGGACATCGGGTCCTCAACGTATTGCTCGATCGCGCGACGCAGCGGCCGGGCACCAAAGTCGGGGTTGTACCCCTTGTCGATGAGGAACTCCTTGGCGGGGCCGTCGAGTTGGAGCGCCATATGCCGCTCGCCCAGGCGTTGGAACACCTTCTTGAGCTCGAAGTCCACGATGCCGCCCAGGTCCTCGCGGGTCAGCGGGCGAAACACGATCACGTCGTCAAGCCGGTTGATGAACTCGGGGCGGAAGTACCGCTCGACCTCGCTCTTGAGCGTGGTCTTGATGCGCTCATAGTCGGCCGAGTCCGATTTTTTGGCGAAGCCGAACCCTCCCTTGCTCTTGATGAGCTCTGCTCCGATGTTGGAAGTCATGATCAGCACCGCGTTGCGGAAGTCCACATGGCGGCCGAACGAATCGGTGAGCTGCCCCTCCTCCATGATCTGCAGCAACATGTTGAACACATCGGGGTGGGCCTTCTCGATCTCATCGAGCAGCACGACCGCGTACGGGCGACGTCGGATCTGCTCGGTGAGCTGCCCGCCCTCCTCGTAGCCGACGTAGCCCGGAGGCGCGCCGATGAGTCGGGAAACGTTGTGTTTCTCCATGTATTCCGACATGTCCAGGCGGATCAGTGCTTCCTGATCGCCGAACATAAACTCCGCGAGCGATTTGGACAGCAGCGTCTTGCCCACGCCCGAAGGCCCAACGAAGATAAACGAACCGACGGGGCGGCGGGGGTCCTTGAGCCCCGCCCGGGCGCGGCGGATCGCCTTCGAGATGCTCGTGACCGCCTCGGCTTGCGAGACGACGGACTTGTGCAGCTCCTCTTCGAGCTTGAGCAGACGCTCGGTCTCGGCCTTTTCCAGCCGCGTCAGCGGCACACCGGTCATCTTCGACACCACCTCCGCGACCACCTCCGCGTCCACCACGCCGTCGATCTCCTTGGCCTTGCTTCGCCACGCCTTTTGCATCTCCTCCTTCTCCGTGCGGAGCGACTCGGCCTTGTCCCGCAGCTCGGCGGCGAGCTCATAGTCGGCGGCCTTGACCGCCTCATCCTTCTCCACGCTCAGACGCTCGATCCGCTCCTCAATCTCCGAAAGATTCGGCGGCTTGACCATGCTCTTGATCCGAATCCGAGCCCCCGCCTCATCGATCACATCGATGCTCTTGTCCGGCTGCACCCGCGCGGTGATGTAGCGGTTGCTGAACTCCACCGCCTGCGTGATCGCCTCATCCGTGATCTGCACGCGATGGTGCGCTTCGTACTTATCCCGCAGCCCCTTGAGAATCTCGATCGTGTCCTCCTTGTTGGGCGGGTTCACGATGATCGTCTGGAAGCGACGCTCCAAAGCGCCATCCTTCTCAATATATTTTCGGTATTCATCCAGCGTGGTCGCACCGATGCACTGCATTTCGCCACGCGAGAGCGCGGGCTTGAGCACGTTGCTGGCATCAATCGCGCCCTCGGCCCCGCCGGCACCGACCAGGGTGTGCAGCTCGTCGATGAACAAGAGCACGTTTTTAGCGCGACGCACCTCGTTCATCACCGCCTTGATCCGCTCTTCGAACTGCCCGCGATACTTCGTGCCCGCGACCATCATTGCCAGGTCCAGCACGATGATGCGGCGGTCGAGCAGGATCTCGGGCACATCCTGCGACACGATCCGCTGGGCCATGCCCTCGACGATCGCGGTCTTGCCCACGCCCGCCTCGCCCAGCAGCACGGGGTTGTTCTTGGTGCGGCGGCAGAGGATCTGCACCAGCCGCTCGATCTCGTTGGCGCGGCCGATCACCGGGTCGAGCGCACCCTCGCGGGCAAGCTCGGTGAGGTCTCGGCCGAAGCTGTCCAGCGCGGGAGTCTTGCTCTTGGCGTTCTTGCCCGACGACTTGGATTCGCTGCCCCCGCCGCCCGCGGTGACCTCCTCGCCCTCGACGCCGGCGCCGAGCAGGTTGAGCACTTCCTCGCGGACCTCCTCGAGCTTTAGATTCAGATTCATCAGCACCTGGGCCGCCACGCCCTCGTGCTCGCGGAGCAGCCCCAGCAAGAGGTGCTCCGTGCCGACGTAGTTGTGGCTCAACGTGCGGGCCTCTTCGATGGCGTACTCGATGACTTTTTTGGCGCGGGGGGTCTGCGGGAGCTTGCCCATGGTGACCATGTCGGGGCCTGACTTGACAAGCTTCTCGACCTCGAGTCGGACCTTGCGGAGGTCGACTTCGAGGTTCTTGAGCACGTTGGCGCCGACGCCCGAGCCTTCTTTGACGAGGCCCAGCAGGATGTGCTCGGTGCCGATGTATTCGTGGTTGAACCGCTGAGCCTCCTGGTTGGCCAGGGCCATGACTTTGCGGGCGCGGTCGGTGAAGCGTTCAAACATGGTGGACTCGATTCGGTTCGGAAGTTGGTGATGCCCCGGGTGATGGTAGGCGGGCGTCGCGTGCGGGCGGCAGCGTGTTCGACGGGGGAAGCGTTGCAACCCCTGTGCCACCCGATGCTGGAGCGGGGTGGGCCGGGGTCGATACTACGAATGATCGGGTGAAGCGGTTCCCGGCGTGAAGCGCGAACGCGGGCCGCCAGTCCTCGGGAAGACCTGCGAGTTTGGCAGGCGTCGGCATTTGCGACGCTCGGTCCGAGCCCCGACGCGTCAGTGAGCGGTCTGCTGCGGCGCTGCACGAGGCGGTCGCTCACGCGTCGCGGCTCGAGCCGCGGGCTGGGCGGCGGCGCGTAGCGTCGCGGCTGGGGTGGGCGCGAGGATTCAAGGATTGGCGGAGTGCGCGGGCGTCGCGGTGGCGTCGTCGTCGTCAGTGACGGAGCGGGCGGTCTCCTCGACAAGGCGGTCGTCGGCGGCGGAGTCGCCGGCGTCGCAGGCGGCGGGGCCGCCCAGCGGGAGCAGGGCGAACGTCAGCAGAGACACCGTGGACGCGAGGGGGTTGGTGATTGGAGGGGCGGCACGCATGAGGAGACACTCCGTTGTCCGGGGGTTGATCAGGGCGGGGGCGGCGTGCCGCAGGCAGGCGTCGATCTCGCGGCTATTCGGGTTCTACTTCGTTCTCCACAATGGCGAGGGAGAAGTCGTCCAGGTACGCTTTGCCGCCCTTGACGCGGAACACCGGGAAGATAAACGGGTCCCATTCGGGCGTCGTGAACTCCAGGTGAATCTCTTGCCAATCCTCGGTGGCGGAGGTGGCGTGATGGGTTTCTTGCTCGACGACCCATGTGTTGCTGAAGGGGGACCACTCGTAGAGGTTGCCGGTGATCCACGCCTCGGTTGGGCCCCTGGCGGTGTCGCCGCTCTCATCGGGGACGAGCTTGACCCAGGCGGAGAGGCGGTAGGTGGTGTTGGGCTGGAGGTTGATCTGTGCGCCGCCGGGTCGGAGCTCCTTCTCGACGAGCATGGAGCGGTGGCCGCTGTGGGCGTGGTCGGTGGTGACGGGGGCGTCGTACTTGATTCCGGTGGCGTCGCCGGTGAGGGGGAGGGGCTGGTCTTCGAAGTCCTCGACGCCGCCGACGCGGAGCATGAGCTGGGTGTCGCCGTCGAAGCGGAGGCTCATGCCATCCCAGAGCACGCGGGTGACTTCAGGCGGGAGGCCCAGGAGGCGGTGGTGGACGCGGTAGCGGTGGGGCGTGGGGCTGTCCGGCAGATCGATGGGAGGTGCTGGGAGGGTGACGCGGAAATCCACGTCGGCGTGAGCGGTGCAGACGGCCATGGAGGCGGGGCCGCCCCCGAGGGTGGTGGCGGCGGACCAGCCGGTGTCTTGGTTGAGGTAGGCGGTGAAGCCCCCGTCGCGGTTCTTGCCCAGGCCCTGGAGCGCCTTGCCGATGGCACCCTGGTTGGTGGCCCAGCCGACCCAGCCGTCAACGCCCTCGGGTGTGATGACGGTGCGGAAGTACCGCCGCTGGTCCGGCCAGAGCGAGTATCGTCCCCGGGGCGCGCCGCTGACGAACTCCCACTCATCAATGGGAAGCTCGCTGGCGAACTCGAACGTGCCCGAGACGGTGTAGCCCGTGGCGGGGTCGAGGCTGAGCACGAACGTGTTGGTCTCGTCGATGGCGAACTGGGCGTTCTTGATCTGTTGGCCGCCGCTGCGGAGGCGGCTCTGCGTCGTCTCTCCCTTGTAGCGGCGGGTGTAGGTGGCGCGGGAGCCGTCGTCGCTCACGACGAGGCTGACGTCGCTGCCTTTGAGCCCGCGAGGGATGAGGCCCTCGGTCTTCATCTCCGCCCCCAGCGACGTGTCGATGTGCCACCGCCCGGTGGGCATGGCCAGCTCCGCGGGGGCGTCCTCGGGTCGGAAAGCGAGCAGGAAGATCGTGCCGTCGCGAAACTCCGACTCGGGGATCACCGCCACGAAACGGTCACCATCCTTAAGGATGCGGAACTTCGTCTCTTTCGTGCCCGTGACGTGCTGGAAGCTAAAGGTCCGCTCCTCGACGCTGAATCGGGGCGTGTGCTCGGCGAAGCGGGCGGGCGGATCGACCTTGGTAATCAGCTCCGCCAGCTCGTCGGCATGAGCGGTCGCGGAGGCGATACAGAGGAAAGCGATCAAAGCCAAGAGAGGCTGGACCAGGCGAAAGGGGTGCAGGAGGGGGTGGCGCATGGCAGATGATATGCCGCGGTGTCGGGGGCAGGTGTGGGAGGCACCGACCCTGTCGAAACGCTCGTGGTGCGGGCATCGGGTGCGTCGGCGAGGTGTGCAAGACGTACGCGACGGGCTGTGAATATGCACCCCGCACTTTTCATAAAGGCAAGTGGCTCCCGCTTCCAGGCGATAAACCTCAAGTCACCCAGCAGCCCCCGCTGTTATGATTGCGTTCCGCCTCTGGTCGCTTGTCCCATGAACGAGATCCCCCTCAAGTACGGCCTGAACCCGCACCAGGCGTTTGCCAAGCTGCGAAGCGATGGGGAAATGCCAGTCTCGGTGCTCAACGGCACGCCCAGCTACATCAACATCCTCGACGCCCTCCGCGGGTGGCAGCTCGTCCGCGAACTCCGCGGGGTGCTCGACAAGCCCGCCGCCGCCAGCTTCAAGCACGTCAGCCCCGCCGGGGCCGCCGTCGCGGGGCCGCTCACGGACGACTTCCTGCGGGGCCACTTCTATCAAACGCCCTCCCGCCTCTCCCCCATCGCCACCGCTTACGCCCGCGGCCGCTCCTCCGACCGTCAGGCCAGCTTCGGTGACTTTATCGCCGTCAGCGAACGCGTCGACCTCTCGCTCGCCCAGCTCATCAAGCCCGAGGTCTCCGACGGCATTATCGCACCCTCCTACGCACCCGATGCCCTGAACATACTGTCTCAAAAAAAGGGGGGCGGGTACGTTATCCTCAAAATGGATGAAGCGTATGAACCCTCCCGCATCGAGCACCGTCTCGAACACGGCCTGCGACTCGAACAGTCCCACAGCGAGGCGGTCATCGACGCCTCGCTCCTCAAACATATCGCCACCAAGAACAAGAAACTCCCCCGCGCCGCTGTCGAGGCGGTGCTGGTGGCGATGGTGACCCTGCGTCACACGCAGAGCAACTCCGTGATCGTCGCCCACAACGGGCAGGCGGTCGGGATCGGGGCCGGCCAGCAGTCCCGCATCGCCTGTACCCGCCTCGCCTGTGATAAGGCGGAGCGGTTCTTCCTCAAGACGCACCCCAAGACGCTGGCGCTGCCCTACCAGCCGGACCTGGGCAGGCCCGAGCGGGTGAACCTCGCGGATGACTTCGTGCAGTGGCACACGCTGGACGAGTCGGAGCGGCGGGTGGTGCTCGCCGGGCTAACGGCGGAACCCCAACCCATTACGGCCGAGGAGCGGCGGGCGTGGCTCGACGGGCTGGGTGGGGTGAGCCTCGCCAGCGACGCGTTCTTCCCCTTCCGAGACAACATCGACCGAGCCGCCCGCACCGGCGTGATATATGTCGCCAACCCGGGCGGGTCCAAGCGGGACGACCTCGTCGTCGCCGCCGCCGACGAACACGACATGGTGATGGCGATGACGGGGCTGCGGCTGTTCCTGCATTGATGCCGCGGTCTCGCCGCCGTTGCCGATGTATACCCCGGCCATCATGGCCGGTCTCCCTCCGTCCGGCTTTCGGGCTTTCCACCTTCCCACCGGCCGATGCCGGATCGAATGAGACCCGGCCAGGATGGCCGGGCTATATAGAAGAGAGAGATCCGCCGCAACGCCGCACGACTTCTGCGAACGCGGCGTCGTCCATCACCGCCTTCGCACCCTTCATCAAGCCCACCGCTGCCGCGTCGCCCGGCTCCAAATCCACCCAGCTCTTGCACCCGGCGTATCGCGGTCGATTCGCAATAGGTAGCGGCTCCGCAAATCGGTAGCATCGCAACGCAACCGCATAAATCGGCCGCTCAGGTTTGTAGTCAAAACGCATGTCCACCTGCGGCCGAGCCCACGCGTGCAGGTCGTCCAGCCGATCGAACGCGCGTCGCGACGGCACCTCCCATATCCCCGCCACCTCCGCGAAGCCCCCGATGGGAATCTCCGTCGGCTCGGCCTCCACAGGGGTCTCGCGGGTCCGCCACTCGGGCTTGATCCAGTCCAGCCGCTCGTGCTCCCACGCGGGGAATAGCAGGAATCGGTCGTGCTCCAGGCGAAACCGACCCGGCCCCGCCTCCTCGTGCACGCCCCCCTTCCGCAGCACCACCGCCTGCCGCCCCGCCAGCAGCAGCTCGCACACCATCGCCCACTCCTTGAGCGCAACCGAAAGGGTGAGAGATGTCGTCATGGTTCATTGGGCAGGTGAGAGGATGAATGCGAACGCTCGTAGGCATTTGAAGACATTCGGCTGCGGCCGCTTCAGCGGCCAGCACGCGTGACGAAAGGCCATCAGTAAATTGTAGGGGACCTAGCATTCATTCCCCCTGTGGTTGTCATCTCCAAACACGCGGTGCCAAAGCGGCCGCTCAAACTAGCAGCATCGAGGTCGAGCCCCACCATCGACGCATGCCTGCGTACCCCCGACGTGGCGTCCTCTATAGAGATCAATAGAGCACCACCCCCTCCCGCAGCCGCGGCCGCGGCTCCGGCTCCGGCTCACGGGGGAAAAGTATCTCCTGCGCTGGGCCGAGGTTGAAGGGAACATCCGTGCCATCCTCAAAACCCCGGCCCCTCTCATTTCGAGATCGCCCGCCGTTGTCCACGCCATCGATCCCGACACTGTATACCACCGCCGCCGCCCCATCGGGCGTCACCCGCAGCCGCAGCGGGGCGGCCGGGTCACTCAACGGATCTTCGGGCACGGCTTCGAGATATCGCGGCACGAGGTCCTCCAGCTTTTCAGGATACCGTTCGTGTTGGAGGTGATACCGGGCGATGGCGACGCCCACCTCCGCGGCCACCGCGCGGGCATGGTGGATGTCCGTGGTCCTCAGGCTTCCGCCCAGCATCGGCGCCATCGTCGCCACCGCCGTATCGAAAACAAAACGTTGTTCCGCCAGCGCGTCGAGGTAAGCATGCACGTTCTCTCGCTTGCGGGGCGGCAGCCGCAACGCCACGAACAGCCGCTGGAAGAACGCGAGGCATTCCACATGCTGCCTTACCTCAAGACCCGACGCCCGCGAAAGCAGGTTCGGCAACCGGGCCCCCCCGAGATTCCGCTGCAATCGTGAGTTCAGATCCATAGATAGAACCAACACACGCTCACCTACATACGCCCTGTAAGGCGACGTGCCCTCCCGCATCTCCCGCACCGCCGCTTGCAACGCCCGGAGCTGAGCGTCATCGAATCCGCTGTCCCCTATCGCTCGCTCCACCGTGACGAGGGTCAACATATTCAGACTTATGCGGACCAGCAACCCTATCAGCGACGGCTCGTTCTGATACGCCTCACTCAGCTTAAACATCTGCATCAACGCCTCAGCGGCGGCTTGCGAGTGTCCTTCCAGCATCGCCAGCTCCACCTCCGCCTTCAATAGACTGGCATATTGCCGCCCCTCCCCCAGCTCAGGCATCCGAGTGAGCGTCCCATCGCCATAATCCCGCTCAAACCAAACCTGCCCGTCTGCTGCATTCGCCTCACGGATCAGCCGCACCGCCTCCGCATTCCGATCCAGAGCGTCCCGCTTTGCCTCGGCCATCTCCTGCGACATCGGCTCGCCAGGTTCGGGGGTGGATCGCCAGATATCCGGCGTGCCCAACAGCGAAACTCGAGCTTCGAACGCCTTCTGGTACAGCGGTGCCGGATTAGGCCCGCCTCCATGAAACCAGTCGCGTAGCTCTTCCACCCGCATCGGCTCGCCCGCAGCCCGGATCCTCACGAGCTCATCGTGGTACAGCTCGTTCAGCCTCGCCCGATCAATCAACAAGCCGGGCGGCAGGAGCGTCCCCCCCAAAAACACGAGCAGGGCCGGGACCTGCACCAGGAAAAATCCGCGGGCACGGGAGGAGGGGTCGGTGAGTCTGGGCATGAAGGCATCGTACAAGCCGATCCCACGCGAGCCGCACCCTTCGCCCGAGCGGCCACGCGTGAGCGTGCGGTGCTTTGGCTTTGGATTTGGCGTGACGTTGGGGACCGTGGGTGTACGCCTTGCGGATCGTTTGGAGCGGGCTCCGAAGGGGGCGTCGGCGTCGTTGGGTATGATCCCGCATCTATGGAGTCGCTCAAGGGCACATTTCTGGTCGCCGGTCCCAAGCTGCGGGATGAGAATTTTTCGCGGTCGGTGACGCTGATGGTGGAGCATCATGGTGAGGGGGCGATGGGCTTGGTGCTGACCCAGCCGACGCCGCTGAAGCTGTGTGATGTTTGGCCTCAGGTGAGCGATGAGCCTTGTGAGCGGGAGGACCCGCTGTACCGCGGCGGGCCGGTGGAGGGGCCGCTGATGGTGCTGCACGAGCGGGAGGATCTGTCGGATGGATCGGTGGCGGTGTTGGAGGGGCTTTGGCTGGTGACGGATGTGGGGGTGGTGAGGCGGCTGGTGAGCGAGCCGCTGGCGTTGCCGGGGCGGGTGCGATTTCTCGCGGGGTACGCGGGTTGGGGCGGCGGGCAGTTGGAGGGGGAGTGGCTGACGGGGTGCTGGCGTGCGTTGCCCGCGACGGCGGGTGCGGTGCTGGGCGACCCCGCGACGCTTTGGGAGAGGCTGACGCGGATGCACACTGCGGAGCTGCTGGGTGGTGTGAACCCCGATATCGTGCCGGACGATCCTTCGAGCAACTGAGGTACGGAGCCGCTAAAAGATGCATTTCCGCTCATGTGGTGGGGCGGGCGTCCCGCCCGCCATCGGCCGCGAGCCCGCTCCAGGAAGTGTTGCCGCTTCGCGCAAAGGCGGACTGGACGCCCACCCCACCTTTCTCATAGGCCCGGTACCTTCGGAGGCTGTGTATGTGGGCGTTGCACTTACCATGCGAATGATGCCCGACGCCCCCGCCCACGCCCTGCCGCTCGCCGCCACGCTCGGGCTGCTGCGGGAAGGGATTGACACGGGGCTTCACCGCGGGGCCCAGGTGTGCGTCTGGCGGGGCGGCGTCGCCGTCGCGGATATGGCGGTGGGCGAGGCCAGGCCCGAGGTGGCGATGACGCCGGAGCATGTCCTGCTATGGCACTCCGCGGGCAAGCCTATGACGGCGGTGGCGGTGATGCAGCTGGTCGAGCGGGGGGAGCTCGACCTGGCTGACCGGGTGGCGGAGGTGCTGCCCGAGTTTGGTCGCGGCGGCAAGGAGGCGGTCACGCTGCAACATATTTTGATTCATACCGGCGGCTTCCGTGGATTGACCATTGCCGCCCCCTCGGGCATGACACAGGACGAGGCATGGGGGACGATCTGCGACCTGCCCATCGAAGAGGGCTGGGAGCCGGGGCGGTCGGCGGGATACCACCCGCTGACGAGCTGGTTCGTGCTGGGTCGGCTGATCGAGGCGGTGACGGGCGAGCGGTTCGCGGCGGTGGTGCGGGAGCGGGTGCTCGAGCCGCTGGGGATGGGCGACGCCTGGGTGGGGATGCCGCCGGAAGTATGTTCAGCCTATGAAGAGAGCGGGCGTCTTGCGACCACATGGAACACATCCCACGGCCCGCCACGCGAGCCGCGGGACGGCACGTGCGACACGCTGACCGCGATGAACCCCGGCGGCGGGGCGTGCGGCCGAGCGAGTGACCTCGCGCGGTTCTACGAGGCGATGCGGCGGGGCGGCGAGATCGACGGGGCCCGCGTGCTCCAGCCCGAGACCGTGGCGGAGATGACCCGACCCCACCGCGTGGGCATGATGGATCAAACCTTCCGCTACCCCATGCCCTGGGGCCTGGGGTTCATCCTCCAACCCAAGCAACCCGCCGGGCGGATGCCCTACGGCTACGGCCCGCGCGCGGGGCGGGGCACGTTCGGGCACGGCGGGGTGCAGAGCGTCGCGGGGTTTTGCGACCCGGAGCACGAGCTGTCGGTCGGCCTCATCTATACGGGGATGCCGGGGGAGCGGCGGCATCAGGAGCGGGTTCACGCGGTGCTGGGGGCGCTGTATCAAGACCTGGGGGTGGGTCGGTAGAAGAATCCGCTATGCCGTGATCGGCTTGCCCCATGCCCAGCACACGGTCCGCGTTCTCGTGATATATCTTCGCGAGCACCTCGTCGGGAAGGAATATTCCGTAAATCCGCCACTCGCCCGTGGGTGGGAAAGGGTGGTCGTAGTAGTCAAAGTATTCATCGTCGGTCTCGAGGAACCGGTAGTAAATCGTGTACCGCGGCTGATCCGGTCGCCCGGGGTAGCGGTCGGTGCCAAAGAGGAGGCGGTCCTGATACTTCAGGAAAAACCGTCTTGCGGTGTAGGGCTGTCTGCCAAGCTCGGCGACGCGGCCGGAGATGTCGGCGACGAGGTTGGGCATCGCGTCCATATCCCTCCCGACGCGGGCCAAGTCCTCGGCGTTGTTGGCGACATGGGCGCCGATGAAGGTGGTGTCCAGGTGGCGGGCGATCACACGGTTCCGCTCCGCGAGCAGCTCGTCGCGGGAGGGAAAGCCCCCGCCATGGAAGCTCCAGTCCGGGTGCCGGTGCAGCTGGACCCAGCGTTCGTTGTGTTCATCCAAGGGTTCGAAGAACGCGATTGGGTCGGCGGTGTGGATAAGGACGGGCATCCCCAGTTCGCCGCACCTGTGCCAGATCGGGTCGAGCCGGGGGTCGTCCACGGGGACTCGGGTCCCATCAATGTCTCGAATGGTAAGGCCGAGCGATTTGAATATCTTCAGGCCGCTGACGCCGCGTGCGTGGGCGTGGTCGAGGGCGGTGACCATCTCGTCGGTCCAACCCTCCTCGCCGATGCGGGCGAAGTCGAGATTCATAAAGATCAGCAGCCGATCCGGGGCGGCGTCATGGAACTTGGTCATGATGCTCTCGAGGGTGTCGCCGAACCCGCCCGAAAGGTTGACCGCCCGCTGCACGCCAAGTCGATCCATCGCCGCCAGCAGAGCCTGCGGGTCCTGATTGATCGACCAGTGGCAGTGGATGTCCACGACCGGGTATTTGGGCGTGAGCGTGGGGTGCTGCGGGGTGGCGAGCTGAGAGTCGGGGTGGTACCGCCAGAGCACATCGCCCGACGCGAAGACCGCCTGCCCCTCGCCCTCGGGGACCTCGCAGTTCGCCTCACCCGTCGCGGGCTGCGTCGCGGGCTGCGTCGCGGGCTGCGTGGCGGGCTGCGTGGCGACCGGTTGGGCGACGGGGGGCAGTGGCCTGTCCTCAGCCGGGGGGGCTCCGCCCGCGGTCCCGCACGCCATCAAGCCGACGATGCATCCCATCGTTAGCCCCGGAACACGAGCCGCTCGAATATGTTTCATCCAGTGTTGCATAAGTTGGCTTCCCGGTGGAATGCATCAGACGAGGTTCGACCCCCTCACCGCTGGGCCACCCGTCGAACAAGGTAGCGTTCCAAGGTGGCTTGGTAAGGCGTCGCGGTATTGACCAGGTTGTGGTCGATGCCGCGGGCGTGGCAGGCTGCCCGGAAAGAATCGATGAGCGACCGCATCTTTTGAGCGTAGCTCCTTTGCAGCCTCGGCGTATTCAGCTTGATTCGTTGCCCCGTCTCGCTGTCGATCACGACGGCGTTGCCCAGGTCGGGCAGGTCCAGTTCGTCGGGGTGAAGCACCTGAAAGAGGATCACCTCCCCGCCGCGGTGGACGTGCCGCATGAGCGAAGCGAGGGTGGCATCGCGGTCATCCAGGAAATCGGACAACACGATCAGCACCCCCCGCCGCGGCAGCAGCCGCACCAGCGGGTCCAGCGTGGCCGGCAGGTCGGCCGGACCCTCGGGCACAACCGCCTCCAAGCCCGCGAGCATCGACCGCAGGTGCGGATACTTCCCCCGTGGGGGATGGTAGTTTCGCAAGCCCCCCCGCGCCACCGCCAGCCCCGCCTTGTCGCCCTGCTGCGTGATGAGGAACGCCACCGCCGCGGCAAGCCGGGCGGCGTGAACATATTTGGAAGAAGGGGCCGAGGGGGGGGGAGAAGGTGCCGAGGGGTCGAAGGGTATAGGGGCCCAAGGGAAGCGAAGGAACGAGGAGACAGCGATTTTTAACGCTTTGTACTTCCCTTGGCCCCTTGGCCCCTCGGCCCCTCGGCCCCTCCCCACGGCGCCCCCATACCCCATCGACCCCGACCCGTCCACCACGAGCGTCACCGCCAGGTCGCTCTGGTGCTCGAACAGGCGGATGTACATCCGGTCGCTGCGGGCGTAAACCTTCCAGTCCACATCGCCGGGCGGGTCGCCGGGCGTGTACTCGCGGTAGTCGCTGAACTCGACCCCCCTGCCCCGCTGCGCCGACGCGTGCAACCCCGCATAAACCCCCTCCGCCCGTCCGCGCGGCGAGAACACCATCCGCCGCAGACGGGCGAGGTCCGCGGGTTGGAGCAACGCGGGCGGGGCGGGCATGGGCGGGAGGGAGGACCAAGGGCGAAGACGGCGAAGGACGAAGGACGAATGACGAATGACGAATGACGAATGACGAATGACGAACTTTTAGTCTCGGAAGCTTAAGCTCAATAGCTCAAATTTCAACTCTCAAATCTCGAATCTCAAAATTCGAATATCAATTACGATCTTTAAATCTCCGACTTAGTATCTCAACTTTCAGATTTCGATCTTCATGTTTCGCCCTTCCTACTTCGTCATTCGTCATTCGTCATTCGCACTTCGTCCTTCCTCACCTGCCCTGCCCATACCTCGGCTCCTCCACCCCCTCGATCACCCGCCTCACGATCTCCGCCGCGTCAATTCCCTCGCCCGCGGCCTGGTAGTTGGGCAGCACGCGGTGGCGAAGCACATGCGGGGCGACATCGCGGATGTGCTGGCACGTCACCGTCGGCGAACCCTCGATCACCGCCGCCGCCTTCCCGCCCAGCACCATCTGCTGACCCGCCCGCGGCCCCGCGCCCCACTCCACATACTGCCTCGCCACCTCCAACCCCTCCCCACCACCCGCACCCCCGCCCCCCGGCCGCGTCGCCCGCGCCACCGCCACCGCGTAGCTCACGACATGTCGGCTCACCGGCACCCGCCTCACCAGCGCCTGATACGCCAGCAGCTCCCTGGCCGACAGCACCGCCGACACCCGCTCGTCCCGCGGGCGGGTCGTCTCCGCGACGATCCGCTCCTCCTCCTCCACCTCCGGGTACCCCATCCAGAGTGAAAACATAAAACGATCCAGCTGCGCCTCGGGCAGCGGGTACGTGCCCTCCTGCTCGATCGGGTTCTGCGTCGCCACCACGATAAACGGCGGCTCCAGCCGATGCAGCTTGCCCAGGCTCGTCACCTGCCGCTCCTGCATCGCCTCGAGCAGCGCCGCCTGCGTCTTGGGAGGGGTTCGATTAATCTCATCCGCCAGCACGATGTTCGCGAATATAGGCCCGGGTACGAACTCCATCCGCCGCCCCCGGTGCCCCGTCGCGTCCGGCTCACCCTCCAACAACAACTCCATCCCGATAATATCCGCGGGCATCATGTCCGGCGTGAACTGCACCCTGCTAAAACGCCAACCCAGCGACGACGCCAGCGTCCGCACCAACAGCGTCTTGGCCAACCCCGGCACGCCCACGATCAACACGTGCCCCCCCGCCAGCACCGCCGTCAGCAGAGCCGTGATCGTCCCCTCCTGCCCAATCACCACCCGCCCAATCCCCTCCCGCAGCCGATCACACGCCTCGGCCGCCCGCACCAGCATCGCGGCATCATCAGGCGGAGCCTGCCGCCGGGGAGCGTCCTGTAACACTTCGGCCATAGGCGGCAAGGATACCATCACCCGCTGCAACGTGATACAAATCCCGTCCATTTCATGCAACGACCACTCCAAAGCACAAGAGAACCACAACGCCCAGACGCCATGAGGTCCAGACGCCCAGCAAGTAGGGCGGGCCGAGTCTTTGAACCCCACCTCGTCCGCCAGTCGTCACTGCCCTGCTCAACGTGGGGTTCACTCGAAGACTCGCTCATCGCACCCTACTTGCTTGCTATTAGCCGCACCCCAAACTGTATCCCGGCGGAAGCGGATCGCCATCAAAGAAAAGTCCTTCTTCATAGGCGTATAGCCACTTCCCAGCCTCAAGATATCTCTCGCGCACGACTCCCGTTCGTTCCGGTGGCTCAAATCCCATCTTCGACATGCCGAACAAAACGTTGGACGCTGCCTCGACCTCCGCCGGAGTTTGATCAAGATAACCCACGGCTCGGCTATACATATGCTCAACGTATGGATCGAGTCGTCCCTCTGCCACCTGCTGAGCAGCTTCCTGAATAACGGCGTGATAAACCTGCCGACATTCTTGTAGGCTAGTAATCATCTGGACTCCGAGACGTTCTTGGGGCGGAAACAGTGTCGGATTTGCCCTGTAGAAACCCCGGCGATAGCGGCGGGCCTGCCCGCCGTCCGGCCACCGTGAGGCCGTCCACCCATCACAGACGTGGCGGGTATCTACAGGGCATGTCTGATACCCTTGTCGATGCCTTCATGGCTTCGCCTCATCTTTGCCTGCCCGTGTCAGCGGACGAGCGGGTGGGCGGGCGGGTGGTGGATGATAGCGGGCGACGGCCGATCATGTGCCGGACTCACGCATCCGCACCCGCGGGCGGCGGCTGCCGACAGAGGCCGTCAGATATCAGCAGCCGACACGGTGTCGGCCTCCGACACTGTTTCACCCCCCAACATACGTACCTGTCCCGTTACCTGCTCCTTACGGAGTATTTTCCGGCACCATCACCACCTCCAAACGTCCCCCCTGCGCTTCCCGTTTGACGACACCGCTATACGAGTTCCCGTAGCTGGTCCATCTGTTCGTTCCACCGGGGCGACCCACGCTTGAATCATTGAAGCCCTTCTTTCGGAGAATGAGCTGCTGCCCCGGCCTGATAACGATCTGTACCTTCCCCATCGCGTCAGTCCAAGTCACCTCATCGACAATTTCGTGTGCCGCGCTAAGGGTAAAGGGGACCTGTTCGTGATGGATCTTCTCGATTCTAACTGCATCGATAGGCATATCCGTTGCGTAGGAGACGACCCGAAGCACAAGCGGAACAGGCGGCTGTTCCGTCAAACTAGAGCCTTTGGGAACGCACCCGATGAAGAGCACACTACAGACGCCCATGACCGCTACTGTGGAGAGAATCTTCATCTGGATCAACGCCCCCCGACGGAAGTCGTTGCACGAGAAACGTATCGGTTTCGCACCGCTACGCTCTTATCCAGATCCACATGCTCGCCAATCTTCGGATTAGCATTGGGATCGACCAAGCCGCTGACATCAAAGTTGTTGACTGCATTCTCATCGTGCAAAAGAAGATCTTCCTCGGGTGGCAATCCGATCCATGTCCTCTGGCTCAGCCCCTCCAGATCGCTCACCGTGCTGTTGCACTTCGAGCCCGTGCCGAAGCAAGTACCCACCGTCACCACTTGACAATGAAGACAGCGGCTACTCGCTACCGCTCGAGCGGCACCATCGTCACCTTGAGCCGACCCGAATTGATGAAGTTTTGATGCCCGCTTCCTAGCGCGACGCTAGTACTGGTCCATTGCCTAGGCTCTGTCCGATAACCCCACTAGATGGGTAGATGCTTCCGAAGGTTAGTGGTGTGACCCCTCTGAA
>PPFU01015431.1_pt1 | contig 27854 bp, 25 predicted proteins | sample 1535991 | NCBI WGS metagenome assembly PPFU01 (sample SAMN04901290, study PRJNA319586) | Hypolithon metagenome, whole genome shotgun sequencing project. | isolation source: Antarctic Hypolithon | place: Antarctica: Miers Valley | collected 2014
ATTGCGCCAAGTGCGGCGGAGCCATGACCATCCGCACCGGCAAGGGCGGGCGCTATCGCTACTACACCTGCTCGACCAAAGCCCGGCAGGGTCCGACTGCTTGCAGCGGCATGACCGTCCCGATGGAGAAGCTGGACGCGCTGGTCGCCGGGCATCTTGAAGACCGGCTGCTTGACCCTGCAAGGCTGGAAGAGGTGTTGGCGACGGTCCTCGACCGGCGGCAGGAGCGCACCGAGCGCCGCCGCGACCATATCGCCGAACTGAACAAGCGCGCGACCGAGACCGACCTGCGCCTCAAGCGCCTCTACGACGCGATTGAAGGCGGCGTCGCCGACCTCGACGACCCCGACGTCAAGGACCGCATCGCCAGCCTCAAGGCCATCCGCGACCAGTCGCGCGTCGATGTCGACCGCGCGTTCGCAATGCTGGAAAGCGCGGGACAGAAGGCGATCACCGCGCCGATGCTCGCCAAGTTCGCGCGGACTGCCCGCCAGCGGATGCGCCTCGACGGCGGCGGCTACCGCTGCGACCACCTCCGCGCGCTCGCGCAGCGCGTGGAGGTCAACGACGGCGAGCTTCGCATCATGGGATCGAAGTCCGACCTGCTGCGGACGCTTGCCGCTGCAGGCGGTTCCGGAACACTGCCAGGCGCAGTGCCCAGCTTTGTTCCGAAGTGGCGGACAGGGTGGGATTCGAACCCACGGTGGGCTTGCACCCACGGCGGTTTTCAAGACCGCTGCATTCGACCGCTCTGCCACCTGTCCCCGATGCGGCAAGCGGTGGCGCTACCGCAGCATTACCGGCGCTGGCAAGCCGCAAGCGTTGCTGCAGCCCTCCCGGTCACCTCGCCATCAAAACAGCCCAGGAAACGTGTCTCGAGCCGCGATTCACGCCGAATTGCCTCGGTTTGATACAATTTTCACATCCGTTTCACGTCCGATCCCGGCCAGGCTTAACGCGCCGCGGCTTAGCAAGGTCTCATCCGGTGGCGCTTCATCGGAACCAACAAAGGACCACGGACATGATCATCTCGAACACCACCGGCAAGCTCGCCCAGGCCGCTTTCGCCCTCGCCGCGCTGTCGCTCTCCGGCAGTGCGATCGCCAACGAGCAGGCTCGCTCGCAAACCGTCTCTCATTCCGATCTCGATCTCGCCCAGGCGGCCGATGTCGATACGCTCGACCGGCGGCTGGACCGCGCAGTTAAGCGGGTCTGCGGTCGGGCCTCCGGCCCCTCGCTCCAGGAGCGCAATATCATTGGCCACTGCTACGACGAGGCGTGGAGCGGGATCACCCCGCAGCGCGAATTCGCCATTGCCCGGGCCGGTTCGCAAAGTGACCGGGTCGCCGCGCGGGACGGCGGGACGGCGATCCAGGTCGCCAGCGCGAATTGAACAGCGATGAACCGCAGTACAACGGAGGCGCTGCCAGCCAGCGCCTCCGCCTTGCTATTTCTCCTGGTCACAGGCAACTTATCGCAAGCAGCGCCGGCTGCGCGCGGCATAATGGTTCGCGGGCTCGCGGGCGCAGGCTATGCGCAACAAACGGGTCCGCAATGTCAGCTACGCTCGCCGAGAAGTCGGCCATACGCACCCGGCTGCATCTGTTCGGCCCGTTCCGCCTTGAAGATGGCGACGCCGATTGCCCGTCGATCGGCCGCAAGGCCCGCGCCATCCTCGCCTATCTCGTGCTCGTCCCCGGCTTCAGCGCAACGCGCGAGCACCTCTCGGCGCTGCTCTGGAGCGACCGGGCGAACGAGCAGGCCCGCGCGAGCCTGCGCCAATGTATCAAGGAATTGCGCTCGCTCCCGCTCGGCCAGCCGGCGATCCATGCCAACCGCGATGCGGTCTCGCTCGATCGCACGGCGCTGGTCGTCGATCTGCACGAGATCCGCTCGGCAGCCGCGGCGCGTGATCTGCCGGCGCTCGCAGAACTGCTCGAAGGCATCGCCGGCGATCTCATGGAAGATTTCATGGATCTCTCTCCCGCCTTCGACGAATGGCTCATGGCAGAGCGGCCGCGCCAGCACGACATCCTCCTCGCCGACATCTGCGAAGCGGTCGAGGAATGCGGGACCAAGGACGTGAGGGAGGCCCGCGCCATCCTGCGTTCGCTCGATCGGCTCGATCCGACCAACGAGGCTGTCGCGCGCCTCGCGCTGAAGCTCGATCATGCCGAGGGCGACAACGCCGCGCTCCACCGCCGCTTCCAGCTCCTGAGCGAGCGGCTCGACCGGGAATATGGCGCCCCGCCTTCCGCCGAGACCAAGGCGCTCTACAACGAGCTCACCTCGATTTCCGCCCCCGCCCCGCCCGCGCAAGAAGTGTCCCGGGCCGAGGCTCAGCGCGTGCCGATCAAGATCCATTCGCGCGGCGAGGACATGCTCCCGCTGGTCATGGTGACCCCGCTCGAGACCGCCGGCTCCGATCCTGCGCTCGAGGCCAGCCTCGATTTCTGCGCCGACGACGTGCGCATCTCGCTCAGCCGCAACCGGGGCCTGCGCGTGCTCTCGGTCGAGGATGCCGACCTGGCCGAGACCATCCGTCAAGGTGAGGACGCGCTTGGCCTTTATCTGCTGCGCTGGAACGCTCGCAAGGTCGGCGAGGCGCTGCGCGTCACGATGCAGCTCGTCAACGCTTCGGGGCGAGTGATCGTGTGGTCCGATACGCTAAGCTTCGCCGAGGCCGACGAGCAGATGGTCGAGACGATCGTCGAGAAGGCGAGCGGAGCCATCTCGCCCGCGATCGACCGCGATCTCGATGCATTGCTGCTGCGCGGCTTCGAGGAGTTCGACGAGGAGCGCACGCTCTACACCCGCGCTCGGCTGCTGATCCGGCGCGTCGGCACGCTCGAGGCGGTGCGCGAGGCGGTCGAGCTGCTCGAGCGGCTGATCGAGCGCAATCCCCGTCACCTCGAGGCGCGGCTGCTGCTCACGCGGATGTACGCGACCGATTTCTGGCAGCAGATTGCCGGCCACGACGTCGCTCGCTTCCGGGATCGCGCGGATGAGCATCTGCGCGCCGCATCGGCGATCGAGCCGACCAATTGCGAAGTGCGTATCCGCCAGGGCTGGTCACTCCTGCGCCAGGGCCAGATCGATGCCGCGCGGGTCGAGTTCGAAGCCGTGCTCCAGCATCTGCCGCGCGATGCCGACATGATCGACATGTGCGCCTTCGGCATGTGCCACATCGGCCTGTATGATGCGGCGGATCGGTTGATGCAGCGCGCCTTCTTCCTCAACCCCTTCCCGCCAAGCGATTATCACGCCGATTACGCCGTGCTGCTGGCGCTGAGGGGCGAGGCGGCGATGGCCGAGGAGCATTTCGTCCTCTCGGGCGAGACCGGCCTCCAGTACCTCGCCGTGCGCATCGCCAATTCCGTATCGGTGGCCCATGGCGACGCGCGGATCGGCGAGGCTCGCAAGCTGTTCGAGCGCAAGTTCCGCGATGCCTGGCAGGAGGACCGCGAACCGCGGATCGAGGACGTCCTCGCCTGGTTCGGCGACACCATGCCACTCTACCCTGCCGACCGGCTCGAATGGGTCGAAACGGGGCTCAAGCAGATGCTGGGACCGACCTGGCAAGCAGCTGAAGGTAGCGGCGCGTGAGCGGCGGCCGGGGGTCGGGCTGCTCTCCGCGGGCAGCCGGGGTACACGCCTCGAGCGCCTCGATCACCGCCCGCGCATCCTTCGCCTTGAGCGACGGCGCGCCTTCCAGCGCGGCGAGAGAGACGGGAAACTGCTCGCCCGTGCGTTGCTCGTAGCGCGCTAGGCAGCGCCGCCAGTCCCGCAGCTCGAAAGGCGTGGTACGCACGATCCGCTGCATCATGCGCAGCGCTCGCGGGCAAAGGTCGAGCTTGCGCAGCGCATGTTCGGCGTCGACCAGCGCTAGGGTGAACGGCGCATAGCCCAGCTCCGCTGGCGCATGGTCGAGCATCACCGCATCATCACGCACCAGCACCCCGCCGCGATAGGCTTCGTAGATCGCACCGATCCCGATCATGCCGTGCCGATCGAGCTCGCAGGCACGAAGAGCCCCCAGGCTCGCCCCGCCCATCACCATCGTCCCGGCTGCGATGAGGTCGAGGATCTCGCGGTGCCAGACCGTCGGCGCGAGCTTGAAGCACCCGTCGATCAGCGCCACCGCCGCGGGCGGGGAAGCGAGCAGCGCGGCAAGATCGCCGCAGACAGCGGGGGGACGAATTTCCAGGCTTGCGGAAATTGGCAGACCCTGGATGCTGGGACCCGCGAACAGGATGCGCCGCTCATCGGGGGGCGGAATGGGCGGGCGTTCGTGAGCTTCGAGGGCAACCGCGCTGCCCCCCTGCCCCGCCCCCTCCTCCAGCAGCGCGCGCTCGAGACGCAGGTCGTCGAGCAACCCGGGCGCGAGCACGTGGACGGTTGCCAGCCCCTCGAACCGAGGCTCGTGATCATAGGCGATCACCGGCCCGCCGCCCGCGCGGGTCGTGGCCGCGAGCAGCACGTCCAGGCACTCTTCGCTCGATGCGCAAGCATGATCGGGAACCGCACCCCACTCGAGCCGACCGTCCCCGAAGGCGAAATCGGCCAGCAGCAGATCGAGCAGCCGCGCGCCCCCGCCTGCATAATCGCTCGGATCGAGGTCGTCGCGCGCTCCTGCGACCAGCGCGGCGCGCGTCTGCACGGCTTCGAGCAGCGCGCGCACGAAGGCGACACGCCGGTCCGGATGGCACCCGTTGCCCGCCACCGCAATCATGTCCTCGCCCGCCGCCGTGCGGGGGAACAAGGTGCACTCGATCGCCGCCACGCCGAGTTCGTCCGCCTGGCTCCACGCGCGCAGCTCGAAATCCGCCACCTCGACTTGGCGCAGCAGATCGCGGATCAACGGATCCTGAACCGAATCGAGTGAGATCTGCCGCCGCCGCCGCTCGGACCTCGGGAGAGAACGGAATGACCCGATGGCGTGGTGCTCGATCAGCTCGGCAAGCCCCGCCACCAGCGCCTCGGCGCGCGTGTTGCCCGTGGCGAGCCCGTTGCTGCTCGCCACGCATTCGATCCGCGGGCGGGTGAAATCGAGCGCTACCAGCTCGTGAGGCAGATGGTATTGTCGCCCCGAAACCAGGTCACTTCCCGCCAGCCAGCGGCGCGGCCGTTCGGCATCGAGCCGCAGCCGCCCCGCTCCCGTCGCGCCCGTCCACAGCGCGAGATGCTCCACTCCAAGCGCGGCAAGCGGGCGGCATGGCCCCTCTGCGCGGACCTTTTCCGCCGACCAGATCTCTGCCGCCTCGATCAGCGCGGATATCATCGCCGCGCTGCGCGTCAGCCCCTTGCCCTGCGAAACCGCCAGTGTGCGCGCGTCTGGCCGCGTCGCCTGGTAGACCCATATGCCGGGTACTCCGAAGGCGGTGACCTCGCCCAGCCGGGTGACGCCCGCGGTGCGCCCGGCCGCGCACGCCAGTTCAAGCGTGGCGCTTAGACACCGCGCGCGGTGTTCACCGATCAATCATTGATCGATTGGCCGATCGACTGCATCCGCGTCGTATAGCTTGCCTCCGCATCTCCGGGCTCGGGAAGAATGCAGGCCTCTAGTTTGATGCCTCTGTTCTCGTTCAAGCAGCGTTTCAACAAATCCTCTAGACATTCACGGGTCAGCAGCGGACCAGGCCCGTCGGGATCTTCCTTGGCGTCGCCGTCCAGCGAAAAGTTGTAAGACGTCGACATCTCGCAGAAGATGTAATGATACCGCTTTTCTGTCGTCAACTTGACGAGAAAGTGCGCCGGAACGCGGTTGCTGCTCCTGTCGCCTTGTGTGACCATGATCCATCCCCCTGTTTGCAGGAGCCAATCATAGCACGAGCCGATAGCGCTCACCAGAAGGGGCCGATAATATCGGCACCCCGCTCGGATCAATCAGCTGGCGCTTCGCTCCATATCGCCACTTTCTTCATTTTCCTCCGGAATGTGGAGCGCCCGATCCTTTCGGTCCGGATAGTCTTCCGGACTGACCGAGGACTGGTGCTTCAACGCCCGATGATCCTCGATGATAGGGCTGTCCTCGTCATCATCATCGCCACGCAACCGTTCAACCAGTTCATATTCCATCGTTTCTCTCCTGTACGACGGAAAAACCCCCGATTGAGGAATGCGCTCCCGATCCCAGCGCCAGAGCGCCCGGAAAATCAGATGTGCAGCGCGCGCCCGTACGCCGCCAGCACGCTCTCGTGCATCATTTCGGATAGCGTGGGATGCGGGAACACGGTCTGCATCAGCTCGGCCTCGGTCGTCTCGAGCACCTTGCCCACGGTGTAGCCCTGGATGAGCTCGGTTACCTCGGCGCCGCACATATGCGCGCCCAGCAACTCGCCCGTCTTGGCATCGAACACGGTCTTGATCAGGCCCTCGGGCTCGCCGAGCGCGATTGCCTTGCCGTTGCCGATGAACGGGAAGGTGCCGGCCTTGACCTCGTGACCCGCCTCCCTCGCCCCTGCCTCGGTCATACCCACGCTGGCGACCTGCGGGTGGCAATAGGTGCAGCCGGGTATCGCATTGCGGTCGAGCGGATGCGGGTCGACCTCGTTGTTGCCGAGCTCGCGGGCAATCGCCTCGACGCAGGTCACGCCCTCGTGGCTCGCCTTGTGCGCGAGCCAGGGACCGGGCGTGCAATCGCCGATCGCCCACAGGCCCTTGGACTTGGTGCGGCCATAGGGGTCGATCTGGATGAAGCCGCGCTCCATCTCGACCATCTTTTCGACGCCGATCCCCTCGGTGTTGGGCACGATGCCGATGGCGACGATGACGTGGCTGTATTCGCTCGTCTCGACCTTGCCGGCCTGGTCCTTGATCTTGGCGGAAACCCCCTTGTCGGTCACCTTCAGATCCTCGACCCCGGCTGAAGTCTTGATCGTAATTCCCTGCTTGGTAAGGGATTTTTCGAGGAACGTGGAGATGTCCTTGTCCTCCACCGGCACGATCCGATCGAGCATCTCGATCACCGTCACCTCGGAGCCGATGTCGTTGTAGAAGCTGGCAAACTCGATGCCGATCGCGCCCGAGCCGATCACCAGCAGTTTGCTCGGCATCTCGGGCGGCACCATCGCGTGGCGATAGGTCCACACCCGCTTGCCGTCAGCCGGCGCGAAGGGCAGGTCCCTCGCCCGCGCGCCCGTCGCCAGGATCACGTGCTTGGCGCTGAGCTTCTCCTCGCCCTTCTCACCCTTCACCGTCAGCGAGGTCGGCCCGGTCATCCTCCCCTCGCCCATGTGAACGGTGATCTTGTTCTTCTTCATCAGGTGCGTGACGCCCTGGTTCAGCTGCTTGGCCACGCCCCGGCTGCGCTTCACCACCGCCGCCAGATCGGCCTCGATCTTGCCCGCGACCGTCAGGCCATAGTCCTTGGCATGGCTCATGTAGTGCATGATCTCTGCCGAGCGCAGCAGCGCCTTGGTCGGGATGCAGCCCCAGTTGAGGCAGATGCCGCCGAGCAGTTCACGCTCCACGATCGCCACCTTGAGGCCGAGCTGCGAGGCGCGGATCGCCGCGACATAGCCGCCGGGGCCGCTGCCCAGCACGATCACGTCATATTGCTCAGCCATCTTCGTCCTCTTGCGCTTCCACGGGTCGCGGCTGCCCGCTATCATCCACCGCGACGAAGGTGAAGCGCGCCTGCGTCACCTTGACCGGCGTTTCCGAATGCCGCTCGCGCCGCCATGCCTCGGTGGCGATAGCCATGCTGGTGCGCCCGACTCGCTCGACTTGGGTATAGATGGAGACCTCGTCGCCGATATGCACCGGCTGATGGAACTCGAGCCCGTCCATCGCCACCGTCACTGCCCGCCCGTGAGAGAGCCGCGCAGCGGTGAGCCCGGCGGCCGAATCCATCAACCCCATCAGCCAGCCACCGAAGATGTCGCCATAGGCATTGGCATCGGCCGGCATGGCGACAACGCGGATCGCCGGATCGAGCCCGGCGCGAACCTCATCGTCCGATGGCATCAGCCCGTGACCAGTCTTATGTCACTCGCGCGCACCCAGCCCGAGCGGCACGGTCCGTCATAAGGCCGCGGGCTCACGACCGGCGAGCTGACGCGGCAATCGCCAAGCTCCTGGAACTCGCCGGTGGGATAGACGATGCCCTGCCAGTCCTCGCCTTCCCCGTCGATGCCGACGCCCTCGCATTTCTCGCAGATCCACACGAGCGTGGCGGGCGCGAGCTTGTCCTTCTGGCGCGCGTACCGTTCGGGCCGCTCGCGCACGGGCAAGTCAGGGTCAAGCGTCCGGATAGTGCCGACGCCGATACAGGCGTCCTCAGTCGGGCCTTCGGAACCGATGAGGGGGATTTGCTCGGGTTCGGCGGCGGTGGCGGGTGACGCCAGCACAATGACAGCAACCAGGGCAAACTTCGCACGCCGCATCAGAGTCAATCCGCCGATTTCTTAGCCATCGCGGAATGGCAAGCTAGCCAAATGGCGCTTGTTGCAAGCGAGCAAATAATTAGCGCCAAGCAGGCCCTGACGGCGACTATCTTGTTAATCTCGTTACCTAAGGCAAATGCAATCATCAGAAGTGGCGCGGTCAGGGCTGAGGCGTAGAACGCGTTCGCCACAAGTGAGGTGAGCCGTGCTTTCGTCGCAGATCCGTAGCGACGGTGCGCCCACTCATAAGACGGTCTTTGCACCATCAACAAACCAAATCCGAGTGGCAAGCCAACGATCAGAATGCTCATCGTCAATCCAAATGGTATCAGGGGCATTTCCAGATATTCTGGATGGTCGATCAGCAACGCGAACGCGAGCGCAACGAGGCCAACGACTGACCGCCAAGTGACAGATACGCTCGTAAGCCAGCGCATCAAATTAAGCCACCAGCCCCAGTGGTGCCTCGCATAGCTGCTTGAACACCTTCATCAGCTCCGCTCCGTCGGCGCCGTCGATGGCGCGGTGGTCGAAGCTGCCTGTCGCGCTCATGACGGTGGCGATCTGGAGTGCATCATCCACAACATAGGGCCGCTTCTCGCCCGCGCCGATGGCCATGATCATGCCCTGCGGCGGATTGATGACCGCCTCGAACTGCTTGATGCCGTACATGCCCATGTTGGAGAGGCTGGCCGTGCCGCCCTGGTATTCCTCCGGCGCCAGCTTGCCCTCGCGCGCGCGGCCGGCGAGGTCCTTCATCTCGGTGGAAATCGCGCTGATCGCCTTGTTGCCGGCATCCTTGACGATGGGCGTGATGAGCCCGCCATCGATCGACACCGCCACGGAAATGTCCGCGCGAGTGAACTTCAAAAGCTTGTCGCCCGCATATTGCACATTGCACTTGGGCACCGCGATGAGCGCCTTGGCGAGCGCCTTGATCAGCAGATCGTTGACGCTGAGCTTGACGCCCTGCGGCTCGAGCGCCTTGTTGAGCTCGCCGCGCAGCTTGAGCAGCGCATCGAGCCGGATGTCGACCGTCAGGTAGATGTGCGGGACCTGCTGCTTGCTCTCGGTCAGGCGGCGGGCGATGATCTTGCGCATCGAGGAGAGCTTCTCCTCCTCGTGCGGGATGCCGAAATCCTGCGCGGCTTGCACCTTGGGCTCGACCGCGGGTGCAAGTTCGCGCTCGACCGAGGGCTGCGCTGCGGCGGCTTCGCGCGCCGGCGCCTTGCCGGGCTCGGCGCCCTCGACATCCGCCTTGACGATCCGGCCGTTCGGCCCGCTGCCCTTCACATTCGCCAGGTCGATGCCCCGCGCCTCCGCGATCCGTCGCGCGAGCGGGGAGGCGATGATCCGCTCGCCATCCGCGACCGGCGCCGGTCCGGCGGATTTCGTGGGCCCGGACGAAGCAGAGGGCGAAGGCGCTGGTGCCTGCGCAGCCCGCTCCTCTCCGGAAACCTTCTCCTCGCGCGCCTGCTCGGCCTCCTGCTCGTGCGCCTTGTCGCCCGAAGCCTCCTTCGCCGCGGGAGCAGGTGCCGGAGCCCCATCGCCCCCGCCGGCCGCCTCGACCTCACCCGGATCCTCGCCTTCCTCGGCCAGCGTGGCGATCACCGTCCCTACCTTGACGCCCTCGGTCCCCGCTTCGACCGCGATATGCGCGATCACGCCCTCATCGACCGCCTCGAACTCCATCGTTGCCTTGTCGGTCTCGATCTCGGCCATGATGTCGCCGGAGGAAACCTCGTCGCCCACCTTGACCAGCCACTTGGCGAGCGTGCCCTCCTCCATGGTCGGCGACAAAGCGGGCATCTTGATGGCGATCGACATGGCTCTTTCGCTCCATCCTCTCCTGACGCAGTGCGCGCCTTCGCCCGCCCATTGGCCAAATTGCCCGGCACTCGCAAGGTTCTTGCGCCCGTGCTCCTTTGCTCCGATACCGCGACCCCGATAAACGGATGTGAGAGCGATGCGATGCGGGTCTATCTCGTGATCATCGACGAAAGTGCCGAGGCGCATGTCGCGCTGCGCTTCGCCGCCCGCCGCGCGGCCAAGACGGGCGGGCGCGTGCACCTGCTCGCGATCGTCCCCAAGCAGCAGTTCAACGCCTTCGGCGGCGTGCAGGCGACGATCGAGGAGGAAGCGCGCGACCGGGCCGAGGTGCTCGCCAACTCGGCCGCGGGCGAGCTCATCAGCGAAGGCGGCGCGATGCCGCAGATCACGGTGTGCGTGGGCGAAGGCAAGGCGGTGATCAATGAGTACCTGGCCGAGCACCAGGAGATCGCCGCGCTCGTGCTGGGTGCAGCCGAGAACGTGCCCGGTCCGCTGGTCACGCATTTCTCCACCCACGCGGGCGAGATGCCCTGCCCGCTGTTTGTCATCCCCGGCACGCTCGGCGACGAGGATATCGACCGGCTGAGCTGACGGCGGGGAGAGGCCGCCAGCCGTGCGATCATCGTCGCGGCGATCGGCTTCTTGACGGAGCCGATGTGGAACGGATCATCTCTAGCCACAGGCGCGGAGCCCCCCTGAACCCGCTTACCCTCGGCATGTTCGAACAGGACGGTTTCAGAATTAGTTACAGCAGCGGCGATCGCGGGAAGAGCGGACGCCTCCTTCGCCGCGCGAACAATCTCTCTGAGCTCAGGGTGCGTGTTTCCCGGCGCTTCCGAAGAGGTGGCTTCCGAACGCACGGATATTCCAGCCCATCGCGCAATCGCCGTCGGCTGCTTTGTGCAACTTCGCGAAGGTGCCAGGACGAAGATAGTCCGTTGCCTGATGCAGTCCTCGCAAGTGCGCTTGCCCGAAACGAGCCACATCTCCCACGGAGCAATGGACGTCCACGGCCGGTGCAATGCTCGCCCTGAGGCTGTAGCCATCCTCAAGATCGTGAGGCTCCAGTCGCCCGCTTACGACACGGTGTCCGCTGGGCTGGTCGGCTTGAGACGGCCAGCCAAAGCCGCAGCTATCCAGGTTCAACGGTCGGAAGACTTTGCTTTCGAAACCCTCAGATCGGAACGCTCGGTTCAATGCAGCAACTGAAAGGCCGTCTTTCATGGCTCGAAAGCGTTATGGACGTGCTGGCGGAATAGATGATGCCGGTCGCATGCGCTGCCTCATCGCCTCCGCCTTGATCAAGGGCAGCTACACCACCGGGTTCCACCGAACAGCCGCCGACAATCTCCGCTCCCGGTCCATCAACAGCCCTGCTCAGGTCGCCAGTCCCCTCGGCGGATAGTCGTTATCCTTCACCAACTTCACCGCTTGCAAGAGCTGGTCGATCGACGGCCGTGTGAAGGGCGCGCTTTGCACTTGGGCGAAATAGAGCGTCATGTCCGGCCGCACGAGGAACAGCCCCGGCTCGGAGAAGATCGCCGGCTCCTCGCTTCCTTCGCGCGCGCTTGAAATGTACAGGCCATACTGCCGGGCCTGATCTTCCGAAAGATCATGGACCAGTGGCAGATCTCCTGTCTTCCATTCACGATCGACCACCATCGCGCGCTCTTCGTTGTCCATCGAGATCGCGAAGGGATTGAGACCCGCCCCCGAAATGTCATCGAGCCGCGATCCCAGTTCCTCGAGATACTTGCGGCAGATCGGACAATGCTTGCCGCGGTAGAATACCAGCAGCGTGAACATCTCAGGGCTCTGCTTCGAGAGTTCGAAACGCGCCTGGATGGTCAGCGGCAGGTCGAGATCGGGGGCCTTGTTTCCGGGAATGAGCATCGATGTCTCCTGTTATCCGCTAGCTCAACCGGGGGGCGGCGGCCGCGTTCCTAGCCGCCCTTGCGCCCGCCCTTGCCCCGTCCCTGGTGGCGGATGTTGCCCGGCCGCCCGCGCGGGCCCTGGCGCGGCCCGGCCTTGCCCGGCCTGCGCTTCTCCTCGCGCTGCCCGCGCGGCTTGATCTCTTGTCCGTCCGTCCCCGGCACCTCGAACTTGAGCGCGCCGGTCAGCGGATTGGCTTCGCCGAGCCGCAACTCCAGTGTGTCTCCAACGGTATAGCGCGTGCCCGTGTTCTCGCCGGTCAGCGCATGCGCGCCATCGTCATAGGTGAAATACTCGCGGCCGAGCGAGGAGACGGGCACCAGCCCATCCCCGCCAATCCCGGCAATGGTGGCGAAGAAGCCGAACTTCTGCACCCCCGTGATCCGTGTCTGGAAGGTCTCGCCTACCTTGCCGGCGAGCCAGGCCGCGAAGTAGCGGTCGAGCGTGTCGCGCTCGGCCTCCATCGCTCGTCGCTCGGTCATGCTGATAACATCGGTGATCTTGGAGAGATCATCGCGGTCGCGCTCCGCCAGCCCGGTCTTCGCCGGCAGATCGCGCCCACCTTCGGATTTGGAGGGAGCCGGCTGCTCGAGCCCGAACGCATCGACCAGCGCCCGGTGCACCAGCAGGTCGGCATAGCGGCGGATGGGCGAGGTGAAATGCGCGTAGGAGCCGAGCGCCAGCCCGAAATGCCCGGCGTTGTTCGGCCCGTAATAGGCCTGCGTCTGGCTCCTGAGCACCGCCTCCATCACCAGCGCTTTCTCAGCTACGTCGGCGACGTCCTTGATCATCCGGTTGAACAGCCCCGGCGTCACCACCTGGCCGAGCGCCAGCTTGCGGCCGATCGAGCCGAAATAGTCCCGTAGCGCAATCAGCTTCTCGCGCGTCGGCGGCTCGTGAACCCGGTACACGAGTGGACTCGCCCGGCTCTCGAGCGCCTTCGCAGCCGCGACATTGGCGGCGATCATGAAATCCTCGACCACCCGGTGCGCGTCCAGCCGCTCGCGCAGGGCCACCTCAGCGATGCGGCCGTCCTGGTCGAGCGTCACCCGCCGCTCGGGCAGGTCGAGCTCAAGCGGGTCGCGGTCGGCTCGGGCGGCGGCGAGCAGCTTCCACGCCGCCCACAGGTTCCCGAGCGGCTCGCCTGCCTTCCCGCCGTCGATCCGCGCCTGCGCATCCTCGTAAGCGATCACCTCGGCGATTTGCACGATTGCGCGCGAGAAGCGCCAGTCCGTCACCCGCCCCTCGGCGTTGATCGTGAGGTGACACGCCATCGCCGCGCGCCGCTCGCCCTCTTTGAGCGAGCAGACATCAGCACTCAGCACCTCGGGCAGCATCGGCACCACGCGGTCGGGGAAATAAGCAGAATTGCCGCGCTTCCTCGCCTCCCGGTCGATCTCGCTTCCCGGCCGCACGTAGAAGCTGACATCGGCGATCGCGACCACCGCATCGAATCCGCCATCCTCGCGCTGGGATGCCCAGATCGCATCGTCATGGTCGCGCGCGTCCGAGGGGTCGATGGCGATGATCGGCAGGTGCGTAAGGTCCTCGCGCGCAGCCTCGCTCAAGTCGAGCTCCGCCGCCTGCTCCGCCTCCGCCAACGTGTCTTCGGGAAAGACGTGCGGGATGCCGTGCTTGTGGATGGCGATCAGCGAATAGGCCCGCGGCGCCAGCGGATCGCCGAGCACCTCGATCACCTTGACCCCCGCGCGCGGCGAACGCCCGGCCGGCTCGGCGAGCACGAGCTGCCCGGCCTCCGCCCCGCCCAGATCGGCCACCGGGGAAGAGTTGCGCACCTTCTTGTCGACCGGCGCCAGCCAGGCCTTGCCGCTGCCGTCGAGCTCGATCACGCCGAGCAAGCCCTGCTCGCGCGCCGGCAGCTTCTTCATCGGATGCGCGATCCAGCCATTGCCGCGCTGTTCGGTGCGCGCCAGCACCCGGTCGCCCGGGCCCAGCGCCCCCTGCGACTTCGCGCCCTTCGTGGGCTCGACCAGGCGCAGCCGCGGCGGCGGCGAAGAATCGTCGGGCTGCCAGGCATCGGGGATCGCGATCGCCTCGCCATCCTCCACCTCGAGCACCCGCAGCACCGTCACGTTGGGCACCCCACCCATCCGGTGATAGGCCGATTTCCCGCCGTCGATCAGCCCCTCCTCCGCCATGTCCTTGAGGAGGTGCTTGAGCGCGATCCGCTCCTGCCCCTTGAGCCCGAAATGCTTGGCGATCTCTCGCTTGCCGGCGGGGCCTTCGGCGGTCTGGACAAACTGGAGGATCTGCTCGCGCGAAGGAAGGCCCTCGGGCAATCCGGTTGCTTGTTGACGCGGCATGGGCGCTACAATGGGGGCGCTTGGCCGTGCGGTAAAGCGCAGGCTCAAAAATAGGCGATCAGACGTCCCTCGACGACGATCGCCGTCCACAGCGCGAGCGATGCGAACGCCGAGGCGCGGGAAACGGCCGACGGTTCATAGGCGGACCCGCCCGCCGCGCGTCGCCAGTGCCGGCGGAACCAAGCCGCGTTGGCGAGCGCCAGGACAATCAGCACCAGCTTCGCCTGGAAGACGCCCGATCCCGCCAATGCCGTGCTGTCGGCGGCAAACATTACAAAGCCCGAACTGCCTTGCATCAGCAACCCGGCAATGGCCACCGGCGTCAGCGCCCGTGACAGCGCCACCACCGGCAGGGTCTTCCACAACCCGGCAACCCGCAGGTCGACGATGCCGATCCCGCCCACCAGCATAATGGCGCCCAGCACATGCAGCACGTTGGCGATCGGATAGACCCACGCGCTGCCGCGTGCCCAATCTTCCAGCTCCAATACTTGAAGCCAGCCGCCTAAGGCCAGCAGCGCCGGCTCGAGGATGTCAGCGAAGCTCGACGGTCTTGCCGCCGACCGCGATCCGCTCGATCCGCATCTCGCGCGCGCCGTCCGAGCGGACATAGCCGGTGATCGTCACCCGCTCGCCGTCGTCGATATCCTCAAGGTTCAGCCCGCGCGCGTTCATCCGCGTGACCGGCGCGAGCACCACGTCCCATTCGTTGTCCTGCCAGTTCATCTTGGCGGTTCCGTGCGGTTGGCCGAACTCGACCTCCTTCAACGGGCCGCTGAGCGTAACGGGCTCGTCCTCGTCGTACGAGCTCCACCCGTGATGGGCGAGCGCGGCGGCGGGCAGGCCGGCAAGCGTCGCAGCAAGCGCAATTTTTCTGATCGGCACCATGGTAATGTCCTTCTGTTCGACAAGCCCCATGCGCCGCTTACCAGATCAGGCTCGGCCTTTCAGCCACTATCGGTTTCGATCTGGTCGCGGGAAGGCTGTCACAAAACGTCAATAGGTCCGCGCAACGAACACCCGCTCGACTGCCGGCTCGCCGGTGAAGATGCAGCGCCCGTCCGCCGCCTCAGCGCCGATCGGCACGTTGCGCAAGGTGAGCTTGTGCCCCTTCAACCGCTCGACCGCCGCCTCGAGCGCCGCGCCCGTCGGCCGCGCCCATTGCACCTCGGCCCAGCCGGGGAAGGCGCGATCCTCGGCGAAGAACGCCGCCAGCGCCTCGAAACTGTCGATCCCGCGCTCGATCTCGCGATCCCGCCGGGTGCGCGCTTCGGTGAACAGCGCCGCCTGGATTTCCTCCAGCAGAGCCGCCATCCGGCCCGCGCACTCTTCTCGGTCTGGCGCGGCAAAGGCGGGCTTGCCGCTCACCTCGTCCCACAGCCGGTCACGCCGCAGCAGGCTGACCTTGCCGGAGTCCATATCGCGCGGGCCGATCTCGACGATCACCGGCGCGCCCTTCCTCACCCAGTTCCAGCGCTTGGCCGCGGCCTTGCCCGGCTTTTGGTCGAGCAACACCCGGACGGGCTCGCTGAACGCGCTTTGTTGCGCGGTAAGTTTCTGCAATTCTTCGCAATAGCCGATAATCGCCGCATCCTCGGGCGCATCGCGCAGCATCGGCAGGATCACCACCTGCCACGGCGCGACCTGGGGCGGCACGCGCAGCCCGTCATCATCGCCATGCGCCATGATGATCCCCCCTACCATGCGCGTGGAAACGCCCCAGCTCGTCGTATGGCACAGCCGCTGCTGCCCCTCGCGGTCCTGGAACCTGATCCCCGCCGCTTCGGCGAAATTCGTGCCGAGGTAATGTGAGGTGCCGGCCTGAAGCGCCTTGCCGTCCTGCATCATCGCCTCGATCGACCAGGTTTCCTCCGCCCCTGGAAACCGCTCGTTCTCGGGCTTTTCCCCGGCGATCACCGGCAGCGCCAGGTCCTCCTCGGCAAAGGCGCGATAGACCTCCAGCATCCGCAAGGTGTGCTCGTGTGCCTCGTCCCGGCTTTCATGCGCGGTGTGGCCCTCCTGCCAGAGAAACTCGCTGGTCCGAAGGAACATCCGCGTGCGCATCTCCCAGCGCACCACGTTGGCCCACTGGTTGAGCTTGAGCGGCAGGTCGCGCCAGCTCTGCACCCAGCGGCTCATCGCATCGCCGATGATCGTCTCGGAGGTGGGGCGCACGACCAGCGGCTCCTCGAGCTTCGCCGCGGGATCGGGGATCAGCCCGCCCTCGCCGTCCGCGATCAGCCGATGATGGGTCACCACGGCCATTTCCTTGGCGAAGCCTTCGACATGCGCGGCCTCGCGCTCGAAATTGGCGAGCGGGATGAACAGCGGGAAGTAGCAATTGTCGTGCCCCGTCGCCTTGATCCGCGCGTCGAGCAGGCGCTGCATCCGCTCCCAGATGCCGTAGCCCCATGGCTTGATCACCATGCACCCGCGCACACCCGATTCCTCGGCCATGTCGGCGGCCTGGATCACCTCCTGATACCAGGCGGCGAAATCGCCCTTGCGGGTGGTGGACAAGGCATGGCGGATGGCGGTCATCGAGGCACTCATGATGGAGAAACGACAGTAACCCCGCAGCAAGCCGCAAGGGGCGAGTTACTGGGCGGAAAGTTGGTCCAGCTTCCGCTGCATCTCGGCCATTTGCGCGCGCAGCTTGTCAATCTCTTCACGCTCGCTCGGCCGACCGGCCGGGAGGGGCCCGGCACCGCGCGGCGTCATGCCCATCGCCTGGGGCATGAAGGCCTCTGCTGCGGCCTTGAACATAGCCATGTTGGTGCGAGCCAGCTTGGCGAACGCGTCGGGCTTCATGCTCGCCTCGAACGCCTCCTTCAATTTGAGCTGGTTGTCGCGGAAGTTCTGCATGCTCGCCTCGAGGTAGGGTGGCATCAGCGATTGCATCTGGTTGCCGTACATGCCGATCAGCTGGCGCAGGAAACTCAACGGGAGCATCTGCTCGCCGCTCGCCTCCTCATCCATGATGATCTGGGTGAGGATCCCGTGCGTGATGTCGTTGCCGGTCTTGGCGTCGAGCACCTGGAAATCGATGTTCTCGCGCGTCATTCGGGCCAAGTCATCGAGCGTGATATAGCTTGAGGAACGCGTGTTGTAGAGCCGCCGGTTGGCGTATTTCTTGATGATGACGGGGGTCTTGCCGCCCCCTCCCGCTTCGGTCATTCATGCGCCCCTTTTGCGATTTGCTGCGCCCGCATATACATTAGCAGGTGCAGCATCGCAAAGATTATCCAGGCTATGTTGAGGTGCGCCGGAAGCGGTCGCCAAGGAGCGTGAGCAGCTCGTATTGCGACAAGCCGGTGAGGCGCGCGGCATCGGGCAGACGATAGGGCATCTCCACCATGTCGCCGGGCGCAAGACCAGGGGCGGCGCGCGCATCGAGCACCACCATGTCCATCGAAACCCGGCCGATGAAGGGGATCTCCGCGCCCTCGAAAAGCGCCGCTCCCCGGCCCGACCAGGCGCGGAGCAAGCCGTCCGCATAGCCGATCGAGACGGTGGCGATCCGCATCGGCGCGGGCGCGGTGAAGGTGGCGTTGTAGCCGACGCTCTCGCCCGCTGCGATATCGCGCACCTGCAGCACCGCGGCTTCGAGAAAGGCAACTTGCGCGATCGCCCCGTCGAGCGTGGCGCAGGGCACGCCGCCATAGAGCGCAAGGCCGGGCCGGGTCAGATCGAACGCGTAATCCCGTCCCAGCGCGATTCCGGCGCTGTTGGCCAGGCTGTGGAGAGGCGCCAGCCCCAGCCGCACGACCTCGCCGAAACGCTCCAGCTGGCGGGCATTGAGCGCGCTGACCTCATCTGCCGAGGCGAGATGCGAGTGCATTACCTCGATCTCCAGCCGCCCGATCAGCGGATCGCCCAGTTCGCCTGGATGCAGGCCAAGCCGGTTGATCCCTGTATCGACCATCAGCTGGCACGGCCCCCCGCCCCCCTCCAGCCAGAGCCGCGCCTGGTGTAGCGAATTGATCACCGGCCGCACCCCGGTCGCCCGCGCGAAGGTGACGTCCTCGCCAGTCAGCGGCCCATGCAGCACCGTGATCTGCTCACCTGGAACATACGCCAGCAGCGGCGGCACCTCGCACCAATGCGCAACGAGGAAATCACGCGCGCCGGCAGCGACCAGCGCCCGCATGACCGGCTCGATCCCCAGCCCATAGCCACCCGCCTTGACCGCCGCCCCGGCTCGCGCGGAACCCGACATTCGGTCGAGCAGGCGCCAGTTGGCGGCGATCGCCTCGGTATCGATCCGCAGCCGCAACGGCGGCGGCGGCGCAGAGATTGGGCTCATCCGCAGGCTTCGTCGGCGAAATCACGCGGCGGCCCGCTCGGCACGCCCCACAGCAGCACGACGAGCCCGAAGGCCACCACGATCCAGGTGTACCAGAGGCCCGCATAGGCGTTGCCCGTCTGCGCCACGATATAGCCGGCGATCAGCGGCAGGAACCCACCCAGGTAGCCAGCGCCGATATGGTAGGGGATCGACATCGACGAATAGCGGATCCTCGGCGGAAACATCTCCGAGAGCAGCGCCGCGACCGGGCCGTAGGTCAACGCCGAAAGCACCCCGAGCACCAGCAGAAGCGCGATGATCCCCACCATGTTGACGAGCGGCGGCTGCTGGCGCGAGAACTCGTAGCCGCGCTCCTCCAGCCAGCCGCGTACAATCGCCTGACGGTCGGCAGCGCCGGCCGCATCGAGCGGCGCGGCATCGGACAGGTTGCGAACGCTCGGACCGATCGTGAGGGTCAGTTGCTCCTCCTCGGCCAGATCGTATGGCACGCCAAGCGCAGTCAGGTCCTGCAACAGCCGGCCGCAGCGGGTCGTCTGGCGCTCGGCGAAGGGATCGTGCTCGCATTGTGGCCCGGCAACCGAGACCGGGGCGATCCGCGAGGCCTGGGACAGTCCGGGATTAGCGAGCGCGCCGATCCCCCAGAAGATCGGGAACATCAGTGCGAGCGCGGCGATAGCGCCGACCACGATCGGCTTCCTGCGCCCAACCTTGTCCGACCAGCGGCCCACCATGATGTAGAAGACCATCGACAGGGAGCCCGCCACCAGCAGCACGATCTCGACCACCTGCTCGTCCACCCGCATCGGCCCGCGCATGAAGGAGAGGCCCGAGAAGAACGCGGTATACCAGATCGTCGTCAGGATGCCTGTCACCCCGAACAGGGCGACGAAGATGCGCTTCTTGTTGCCCGGATAAGTGAAGCTCTCCTTGAACGGGTTGGCCGCGGTCTCGCCCGCCTCCTTCATCGCCAGGAACACCGGGCTCTCATTGAGCTTGAGGCGCATCCACAAGGAGATGCCAAGGAGGATGATCGACAGCAGGAACGGCACCCGCCAGCCCCACTCGGCAAAGGCTTCGGCGGGAAAGATCGCGCGGCAGGCGATCACCACGATCAGGCTGAGCACGAAGCCGCCGACCACGCTTGCCTGGATGAAGCTGGTGTAGAACCCGCGCTTTTCGGGTGGCGCATGCTCGGCGACATAGATCGCCGCGCCACCATATTCGCCGCCCAGCGCGAGGCCCTGAAGAATGCGCAGCAGCAGCACCATCGCAGGCGCTGCATAGCCGATCGTCTCGGCGCTCGGCACCAGGCCGACCCCTGCAGTGGCGATCCCCATCAACGTAACCGTGACGAGGAAGGTGTATTTCCGCCCCAGCCGGTCACCCAGATAGCCGAACAGGATCGCTCCCAAAGGCCGGAAGCCGAATCCGACCGCGAAGCCCGCCCATACGAGCAGGATCGTCAACGTCTCGTTGTCTGCGGGGAAGAACGCTGCGCCGATGAACGCCGCGAGCGTCCCGTAGATGAAGAAATCGTACCACTCGAATACCGTGCCGGCCGAACTCGCGGCGATGACCAGGCGTACTTCGCTCGCACTCGGCTCGCGGGTCAGGGGCGCCGTCGCGGTGGTGGCCATTGGTGCTCCCCTTCCCTCTCTCGCCGATCAGGCTAGCGCTCTGCGGGAACGGTGGAAAGGGCAGCGCTCGCCGCGCGCCAGGGCAAGAGGATCGCGCCGTGCCGCCCGGGATAGCCCCGCGCGGGCTCGAGCAGCGCCAGGCCCGGCCAGTCGGGCGCCCCGCTCTCCCCCGCCAACCACCCGCGCATCCCCTGATGCGCTTGGTCGATCGCATCCGCATCGCGCCCTGTGGAGCTTCGCGCGAAGATCGCCGCCGCCGCCTGCCCCACGGCGCAGGCGCGCACCCGCATCCCGATCCGTTTGATCCGCCCCTCGTCATCCAGCGCGAGCGCCATCCCCAGGGTCGACCCGCAGGCCGTCGAGCGCGCCTCGCCGGACAGCGGCAGTCCAGCGTCGAGCGGGTAATCCGCCAGCGACACCGCCAGCCCGAGCAATTCGGGTGTATAGAGCTTCTGCGCGCTCATGCCGCCTCCTCCGGCTCGGCAGCGCTCTCGTCCTCCTGCCAGGCATCCTGCCGCTCGCGGATCAGCTGCACCATCTGCTTGGAACTCGCATTGACGAAGGCATAGGTGCGCGCCTCGCGCAGCCAGTCGGGCCGGCCATTCTCGCCCCAGATCGTATCATAGCCGAGCACCACCAGCGAGAATACCATCACCACGATGACCACCCCCTTGATCGCCCCGAAGCCGAAGCCGAGCACCCGGTCGATCGGCCCCAGCACCGATTTGCGCGAACTCTTGCCCAGCTGGTTGGCGATCACCCGCAGCACCACGTAGGGCACCAGCAGCAGGATGACGAAAGCCAGCACGGCGGCGGCCGAGGGGCTGTCGAGATAGCCGAGCAGGATGGCCGAGAGATCGGTGTGAAACAGGTAGATCGCCAGCACCGCCACCAGCCAGGCGGCGAGCGAGAGCACCTCCTGCACGAAGCCGCGCAAAAAGCCGCCGATCGCGCCCACGGCGACCACCGCCGCCACGAAGATGTCGAAACCCGTCATTCCCGCCCTTTTGCCCGGATTATGCCGAAGCCATCACGCGGTCAACGAGGCCGGAGAGCGATTTGAGGCCCGCGTAAGCCAGGCGCGGCTTGTCCCCCGCCCCCTCGGTCGGCCCCGCCGCATTGTCGAACCCCAGCTTGGCCGCCTCGCGCAGCCGCAAGGGCGTATGCGCGACCGGGCGGATCTCCCCCGCCAGCGACACCTCGCCGAGCCAGACCGAGCGCAGCGGCAAGGGTTTGTCGGCCAGCGCCGAGACCAGCGCCGCTGCCACCGCGAGATCCGCAGCCGGGTCCACCAGGCGATAGCCGCCGGCGACGTTGAGATAGACCTCGGCGCTCGAGAAGGAGAGACCGCAGCGCGATTCGAGCACCGCCAGCAGCATCGCCAGCCGGCCCGTATCCCACCCGACCACCGCCCGGCGCGGCGTCGCGCCCGATTGCAATCGCACGATCAGCGCCTGGATCTCGACCAGCACCGGCCGCGTCCCTTCGATCGCGGGGAACACCGCCGAGCCCGCCAGCGGCTCGTCGCGCCCCGAAAGGAACAGCGCGGACGGGTTCTCCACCTCGGTCAGCCCCGCCCCCTCCATCGCGAAGACGCCGATCTCGTCGACCGCGCCGAAGCGGTTTTTGAGCGCGCGCAGGATGCGGTACTGGTGCGAGCGTTCGCCTTCGAAACTCAGCACCACGTCGACCATGTGTTCGAGCACGCGCGGCCCCGCGATCGTCCCGTCCTTGGTGACATGGCCGACCAGCACCAGCGCCACGCCGCTCTCCTTGGCGTAGCGGATCAGCTCGAAGGCTGAGGCGCGCACCTGGCTGACGGTGCCCGGCGCGCCCTCGATCATGTCCGAATGCATGGTCTGGATCGAATCGACCACCAGCAGCGCGGGCGGTTCGTCGCGGCCCAGAGTTGTAAGAATATCGCGCACCGAAGTCGCCGCCGCCAGCCTGACCGGCGCATCGGCGAGGCCGAGGCGCGAGGCGCGCAGCCGCACCTGGTGCGTTGCCTCCTCGCCGCTGACATAGACCGCATCGCCGCCGTTCCGGGCGATTGCCGCGGCGGCCTGGAGCAGCAGGGTCGACTTGCCGATCCCCGGCTCGCCCCCCATCAGGATCGCCGATCCCGGCACGATCCCGCCGCCCAGCGCCCGATCGAACTCGGCGAGGCTTGTGGAGCGGCGAGCCGTCGGCGCGGATGGCGCATCGAGCTTTTCGAAGGCGAGCACTCGCCCCCCGCCCGACAGATGGTGCTTGGCGGCAAAGGCGGTCTCCGGCGCATCCTCGACCAGCGTGTTCCACTGGCTGCAATCCGCGCATTGCCCCTGCCACCGGTTCGCCACGGAGCCACACTCGGCACACACATAGCGACGCTTGGGCTTAGCCATGCGCGCGAGGTAGGGCGAACGGAGGGGGAACGCAAGCGAGGATCAATAACGACTCTGTTGATCAAACTGACGCTGCAAGCTAGCCCCTCATCTATATCGGAGACGGATCATGTATAAATTTGTCGCAGGGGCATCGTTGCTCATGTCTAGTCCGACTTTTGCTCATAGTGAGCAGACGAACAACGAACGGATCGACCTTGTTTGCCTCGGAGAGGGCACTGCAAACCGTCGAACTAGTAGCTCGGTCTACGCGACCAACAACTCCGGAGAAAGCGGATGGGCTAATATTGTCGGTAATCAAACAGAACCTTTTGAAGACCAGGTTAATCTATGGGTTACGTCCGAGGGAGGTGAGATTCGGATGCCACGAACCATGCTTCCTGCTTTTCGCGGGGGAGAGAATGGCTGGTTCAAAATTAAGAACCTTGAGATCAGCGCAACAGAGATGAACGGCTCAGTCGCCGTAAACCTTATTAATAATACGAAGCTGCGGATTGATAGGATAACAGGTCTGATCAGTATTTCGGGTAAATCCGGTCGCTACGTCGGCCAATGCGCTCGCTATGATCCGGAGACAACAGAGCGAGCATTTTAGCCTCTACCCCGAGAACGCATCTTTCAACCGCTCAAAGAACCCACGGCTCTCCGGGCACTCGTCCCCCGTCTCCGTCTCCTGAAACTCGCGCAGCAATTCCTTCTGCCGCGCGGAGAGCTTGGTCGGCGTCTCGACCTGCACCTCAACCACCAGGTCGCCGCGCCCGCGGCCTTGAAGCACCGGCATCCCCGCCCCGCGCTTCCTCAATTGCCGGCCGGACTGGATGCCCTCGGGGATCTCGATCGCATGGGATTCACCGTCCAGCCCCGGAATATCCACCGTGCCCCCCAAAGCCGCGATCGTGAAACTCAGCGGCACGCGGGTGACTAGCGTCGTCCCCTCGCGCTCGAACACGGAATGCTTGCGGATATGGACGAAGATGTAGAGGTCGCCCGGCGGCGCGCCCATCGGCCCCGCCTCGCCCTTGCCAGTAAGGCGGATGCGGGTGCCGGTGTCGACGCCCGGTGGAATATGCACTGCCAGCCGCTCGAGCTTGTCTACCCGCCCCTCGCCGCGGCACTCGAAGCACGGCTTTTCCAGCACCTGCCCGCGCCCGTTGCAATGCGGGCAGGGCCGCTCGATCACGAAAAGGCCCTGCTGCGCGCGCACCTTGCCGATGCCGCGGCAGGTGCCGCAGGCGCGCGTAGCCGTACCCGGCGCGGCCCCCGTGCCAACGCACGGCTCGCACTGGCGCGAGACTTCCACCTCGATCTCGGTGTCGGTGCCGTGGAACGCCTGCTCGAGGCCCACCTCCATGTCGTAGCGCAGATCCGCCCCGCGCCGGGGCCGAGCGCGGCCGCCGCCGCTGAAAGCGCTGCCGAAGATGGTCTCGAATATGTCACCGAAATCGCCGAAATCCTGCCCGCCTGCGCCCGGGCCGCCGCCCTGGCGGAAGGCCGCGTGGCCGTAGCGATCGTAGGCCGCGCGCTTTTGCGGGTCCTTCAGGCATTCATACGCGGCGCTCACCGCCTTGAAGCGCGCCTCGGCTTGCGGATCACCCGGATTGCGGTCCGGGTGCCAGCGCATGGCAAGCCTGCGATAGGCGGCCTTGATCGCGGCGTCGTCGGCATCGCGCGTCACCTCGAGCAGTTCGTAGAAATCGGCTTCAGTCACGGACAAAGCGGCCCCCCTTTCCCCCGGTCGTCATCCCAGCGAAAGCCGGGAGCGCGCCGTTGCACGCGATCCCAACCGATTCCCGCTTTCGCAGGAATGACGAACAAGTGGATTACCCCTTCTTCTCGTCGTCGACCTCGGAGAACTCGGCGTCGACCACCTCTTCCTCCGCCGGCTTGTCGCCCGAAGAACCCGCATCGCCGGCCCCTGCGTCGGACCCGCCCGCGCCGCTCGCCTGCTGCTGCTCGTAGATCGCCTGGCCCATCTTCATCGCGGCCTGGCTGAGCGCCTCGGTCTTCTCGCGGATCACCGCCGGATCGTCGCCCTCGAGCGCGGTCTTCACCTCGCCGATTGCGCCCTCGATCTCGGTCTTGAGCGAGGCGTCGATCTTGTCGCCGTTCTCGTCCAGCTGCTTCTGAGTCGCATGGACGAGACTGTCGGCCATGTTGCGCGCCTCGGCGCTCTCGCGGCGCTTCTTGTCCTCCTCGGCAAACTTCTCGGCGTCCTGCACCATCTGCTCGATGTCGCTGTCGGCCAACCCGCCCGAGGCCTGGATGCGGATCTGCTGCTCCTTGCCCGTGCCCTTGTCCTTGGCGCTGACATTGACGATGCCGTTCGCATCGATGTCGAACGTCACCTCGATCTGCGGTACCCCGCGCGGTGCGCTCGGAATGCCGACAAGGTCGAACTGTCCAAGCAGCTTGTTGTCGCCGGCCATCTCGCGCTCGCCCTGGAACACGCGGATCGTCACCGCCTGCTGGTTGTCCTCGGCGGTCGAATAGACCTGCGTCTTCTTGGTCGGGATGGTCGTGTTGCGGTCGATCATCCGGGTCATGATGCCGCCCAGCGTCTCGATGCCGAGCGACAGAGGCGTCACGTCGAGCAGCAGCACGTCCTTGACATCGCCCTGCAGCACGCCGGCCTGGATCGCCGCGCCCATCGCCACGACTTCATCCGGGTTGACGCCGGTGTGCGGCTTGGAGCCGAAGAAGTTCTCCACCACCTCGCGCACCTTGGGCATCCGGGTCATGCCGCCGACCAGGATCACCTCGTCGATGGCGTCCTTGGAAACGCCCGCATCGGCGAGCGCCTTCTTGCACGGCTCAAGCGTGCGCTGGATCAGCTGGTCGACGAGCTGCTCGAGCTTGGAGCGGGTCAGCGTCTCGACCAGATGCAGCGGGGTGGACGAACCGCCCTCCATCCGCGCCGTGATGAACGGCAGGTTGACCTCGGTCTGCTGGCTCGAGCTGAGCTCGATCTTGGCCTTCTCGCCCGCCTCTTTCAAACGCTGGAGCGCGAGCTTGTCCTTGCGAAGGTCCATGTTCTCCTTCTGCTGGAACTGGTCTGCAAGGTATTCGACGATCACCTGATCGAAGTCCTCGCCGCCCAGGAAGGTGTCGCCATTGGTCGACTTCACCTCGAACACGCCGTCGCCGATCTCGAGAATCGAGATGTCGAACGTGCCGCCGCCAAGGTCGTAGACGGCGATCGTCTTGCCGTCCGTCTTGTCCATGCCATAGGCGAGCGCCGCCGCGGTCGGCTCGTTGATGATCCGCAGGACTTCGAGGCCGGCGATCTGGCCCGCATCCTTGGTCGCCTGGCGCTGCGCGTCGTTGAAATAGGCCGGCACGGTGATCACCGCCTGCGTCACCGTCTCGCCAAGATAGCTCTCGGCGGTTTCCTTCATCTTTTGGAGGATGAACGCGCTGATCTGCGAAGGCGAATATTCCTCGCCGCCTGCTTCCACCCAGGCATCGCCGTTCTTGCCCTTGACGATGTCATAGGGGACGAGCTCCATGTCCTTCTTGGTCATCGGATCGTCGAACCGGCGGCCGATCAGCCGCTTGATGGCGAACAGCGTATTGTCGGGGTTGGTCACCGCCTGGCGCTTGGCCGGCTGGCCGATCAGCCGCTCGTTGTCCTTGGTGAAGGCGACGATCGAAGGCGTCGTGCGCGCGCCTTCTGAATTCTCCACCACCTTGGGTTTGCCCGCATCCATGACGGCGACGCACGAGTTCGTGGTGCCGAGGTCGATACCGATTACTTTGGCCATGGTTTCCCTATTGCTCCATTACTGTTGGACGCCGCTCACTCGGCTTCCCGCAAGCGGCAAAACCTTTCGGCGGCTCGAAAAAGCCCTTGATGCGGCGCGATATAGGGGCGCTCGCGCTTGGCACAAGGGAACGGCGCGGCTAGAGGCGCGAGCGTTCCACGAGCAGGAGATTTGCCCCGATGATACGCTTGCCCAAGCGCGTTCTGGCCGCTTGTTCCGCCCTCGCTTTGGCCGGATGCGGCGCCGGGGAGGAAGCGCCCGAGGCCGAAGACCAGCCGACTGCGAGCTGGAGCGATCCCGACGCGCCCGAAGGCATTTCGGTCGGCGACGGGCGCCTCACGCTGCCCGCGGTGTCCGGCAATCCGGGCGCGGTCTACTTCACCATCCGCAATGAAAGCGAGGCCGAACAGGTCATCGCTTCGGCGGTTGTAACGGGTGCCGGCATGGCGATGCTGCACGAGACCGTGGAAGAGGGTGGCAGGACGCAGATGCGCTCGCCCGAGGCGGTGCCGGTGCCCGCGGGCGGCGCGGTGGAATTCGCGCCCGGCGGCCTGCACGTCATGGCGATGGAAATCGGCGACAGCCTCGAGGAAGGCGCCGAAACCGAGGTAACGCTGACCTTCGCCAGCGGCGACAAGGTCAGCTTCCCGGTTGCCATCTTCGGGCCGGGACAAGGAACCGCCAACTGACCAAGCCCGCCGAGCCCGCTGCCGAGCCGCCGCCGTCCTGCCCCGCCGGCGGCGAACGCAAGCTGACGCCGGGCGAGGCGGCACTCGCCCGCAGCGTGTTCGGCACCGCGGTCGATTACCGGAAGGTCACCATCCGCCGCCGCAAGTGGTTTCCCTTCCAGCCGAAGAAGGTGACGATGGCGCCGCGCGGCCACCTCCATTTCCACCCGCTCGCCGATGCCTATTGCGACGATTTCTCTGCTGCACCCCTGTCACGCCAGGGTCTCTTCATCCATGAGATGACGCATGTCTGGCAGACCCAGCAGCGCGGCGAGTGGTATCTCGTGCTCCACCGACATCCGTGGTGCAGCTACGACTATAGCCTGAGGCCCGGCTGGCAGCTCGAGCGCTACGGGATCGAGCAGCAGGCCGAAATCGTCCGCCACGCTTTCCTGTTGCGGCTGGGGGTGAGGCTGCCGGGCGTCGCCGATCCCGCCGCCTACGACGCGCTGGTTCGGTTTCCGGGAGCGTAAATAATGTTATTATTCAGTGATATAGTTCGTAAAGCTCGAATAGATCTGGCAGAGATGACGGCTGCCCGGGTACGTGCGATACCCGGGCA
>PPFU01003237.1_pt1 | contig 27778 bp, 24 predicted proteins | sample 1535991 | NCBI WGS metagenome assembly PPFU01 (sample SAMN04901290, study PRJNA319586) | Hypolithon metagenome, whole genome shotgun sequencing project. | isolation source: Antarctic Hypolithon | place: Antarctica: Miers Valley | collected 2014
GACGATACCCGCGAGCGGATCCCCCGCCGGCGGCAGGCGGGGCGGGCGGATGCGGCGGTCGACCCGCTGACCGAACCCGACGTGCGCACCGCCATCGCGCGGGCGACCTTTGAGCTGCTGGTCGGCTTCCAGCTGACCGAGGAGCAGCTGGCCTATAACGCCACCCGCTGAGCGGTGCTTTGCGGGCGGCGGCAAAACAGGCTAGCGGGCGTTCATGCCTGATAGCCTTCCCCAGACGCTCTACGCGACTTTTGCCGCCAAGATCGATGCCGCTCTGGGTGCGCTGGAAATGGAGGGCGCGCTGCCGCCGGGGAGCGACCGCGCCAGCGTGAGCGTGGAGCCCCCGCGCGACCCGGCGCATGGCGACCTTTCCACCAACGCTGCGATGGTGCTGGCGCGCGAGGCCAAGACCAATCCGCGCGCGTTGGCCGAGAAGATCGTCGCCAAGCTCGAGGGCGATCCGCTGGTGTCGAGCGCCGAGATCGTCGGGCCGGGGTTCATCAATTTGCGGCTGTCGGATGCGAACTGGCTGCACGAACTTTCCGCCATCGAGCGGCTGGGCGGCGATTACGGCCGCTCGGCGCGGGGCCATGATCGCCGGGTGAACATCGAATATGTCTCGGCCAACCCGACTGGGCCGATGCACATGGGCCATTGCCGGGGCGCGGTGGTGGGCGATGCGCTGGCTGCACTGCTCGAATTTGCCGGGCATCAGGTGGTGCGCGAATATTACGTCAACGACGCGGGCTCGCAGGTGCAGACGCTCGCCCGCTCGGTACACCTGCGCTACCGCGAGGCGCTGGGCGAGGCGGTGGGGGCGATCCCGGAGGGGCTTTATCCGGGCGATTACCTCGTGCCGGTGGGGCAGGCGCTGGCGGCCGAGTTCGGTGGCCGCTACGCTGCGGCGCCCGAGGGCGAATGGCTGGACTTGTTCCGTGAGCGGGCGGTCGCGGCGATGATGGCGATGATCCGCTCCGATCTCGCCCTGCTGGGCATTGTGCACAACGTATTCGCCTCCGAAGCCGAGCTGCAGCGCGCCGGCAAGCCCGAGGCGGCCGAGGCGTGGCTACGCGAGCACGACCTTGTGTATGACGGCGTGCTGGAGGCGCCCAAGGGCAAGACACTGGAGGATTGGGAAGCGGTGGAGCTGCCGCTGTTCCGCTCTACAAGCTTCGGCGATGACCAGGACCGGCCGATCCGCAAGAGCGATGGCAGCTGGACCTATTTCGGCGCTGATCTCGCTTATCACATGCAAAAGGCCGAGGGTGTCGATGCGATGATCGACATCTGGGGCGCCGACCATGCGGGGACCGTCAAGCGGATCAAGGCGGCGGTGGCTGCTTTGGGCGAGGGCGGTGGGCAGAATGGTCGCGGGCCGATCCCGTTCGACGTAAAGTTGGTGCAGATGGTGCAGCTGCTGCGCGACGGTGAGCCGGTGAAAATGTCCAAGCGCTCGGGCAGCTTCGTCACCCTGGCCGATGTGGTGGAGGAGGTGGGCAAGGACGTGGTGCGTTTCACCATGCTGACCCGCAAGCCCGAGGCGCAGATGGAGTTCGACTTCGCCAAGGTGGTGGAGGCGAGCAAGGACAATCCGGTGTTCTACGTGCAATATGCCCACGCGCGGATCCGCTCGACGCTGCGCAAGGCGGGGGCCGAGGGGCTGGGACCCGACGCCGGCGCGCTAGACCGGCTGGGCGCGGACGAGTTGGCGCTGGTGAAGCTGGCCGCGCAATTCCCCCGCGCTGTCGAAGCGGCGGCCGAAGCACGCGAGCCGCATCGGATCGCCTTCTACCTCTATGATCTGGCCGCCGGCTTTCACGCCTTCTGGAACATGGGCAATGACGACCCGGCGAAGCGGATCATCCGGCTGGAGGAGCCAGCGCTGACGGGCGCGCGGCTGTTCCTGGCCGAGCGGGTGGCGCAGGTAATCCGCAACGGGCTCGGTATCCTGGGCGTGCAGGCGGTGGAGGAGCTGTGAACCCATGCGGCTGATGCAGGGGCAGAAAGGCGGCGCGCATCGTGCGGAGGTTGCGGAGGATGGCTCGCTGCGCCTAGCGCTCGAGGAGGGCGCGGAGAGGCTGCCCTGGCTGCAGGGCGAGGAGGACGAAGAGGACGAGGTGCCGGGTCCGGAGGCGGGGCGGATCCTCGCTTTCGCGCTCGGCCTGCTGCTGGTGCTGGCGGTGCTGGCCGGCGGGGGCTGGTGGCTGTGGCAGGAGCATGCGAATGCGGTCGCTGCGGCGGATGGCAGCATCATCGCGGCGCCGGCCGGGCCCTACAAGATGCGCCCCGCCGATGCGGGCGGGCAGGAGGTTGCCGGCACCGGCGCCACCAGCTTTCAGGTGGCCGAGGGGCGGCAGGTGGAGGGGCGGATTGCCTCCGAACCCACCGATACGGCTGGATCGATGGTGCCGGCTGCGGTGAGCGGTGCGCCAGTCGCCTCGGGTGCCGGCGCCGGTGTCGGTGCCAGTTACGGAGGGTTCGGCGTGCAGATCGGCGCCTATCCCACGCGCGAGGCGGCGCTGGCCGGATGGCAGCAGATGAGCACCCGGCTGCCCCCGCTCGGCGGGCGGACTCACCGGATCCTTGAGGGCACCAGCGACAGCGCGCCGGTGTTCCGCCTGCAGGTGGTGGCGGCGGGGCTGGCCGAGGCGCGCGACCTGTGCCGCCAGCTGCGCGCCGCGGGCGGCGATTGCCAGGTCAAGCGCTAGCTCTATCCACACCGGCGGCAGGGCCGGTTGCTTGCCGGATGGCGGATTTCCTGCGAGTCGGAGCGCATGACGCCCGCCATCTTCGGCCTTGCCGGCCCGGCGCTGAGTGCCGAGGAGCGCGCCTTCTTCCGCGAGAGTGACCCGGCCGGGTACATCCTGTTCGGCCGCAACATCGTCGATCGCGAACAGGTTCGCGCATTGACCGACGATCTGCGCGAAATTCATGGGCGCGAGGCGCTGCTGGTCTCGATCGACCAGGAGGGCGGGCGCGTGGCGCGGATGAAGCCGCCGGTGTGGCCCGCATTTCCGCCGGCCGGCGCTTTTGCCGAACTATGGCAGCTCGCCCCTTCCAGCGCGATCGAGGCGGCGCGGTGCAATGCTGCGGTGATCGGGCTGGACCTCGCCGAGGTGGGGATCAGTGTCGATTACGCTCCGCTGCTCGACGTGCGGCACCCCGGAGCGCATGATGTAATCGGCGACCGAGCACTGGGCGAGCAGCCGATGCAGGTGGCGGCGCTGGGGCGCGCGGTGCTCGACGGGCTGGCGGCGGCGGGGATCGCGGGCTGCATCAAGCACATGCCCGGCCATGGGCGCGCCGGGGCCGACAGCCACAAGGAGCTGCCGGTGGTGGACGCGCCCGAGGCTGCGTTGGAGGCGGACCTCGAGCCGTTCCGCACGCTCGCTTCGCGCGCGGCGATCGGGATGACCGCGCATGTGCGCTACACCGCTTGGGATGGGGAGAGCCCCGGCACGCTCTCCGCCTTCGTGGTGGGCGAGATCATCCGCCGGCGGATCGGCTTTGCCGGGCTGCTGCTGTCGGACGATATCGACATGCAGGCGCTGAGCGGCAGCATTGCCGAGCGCTCGCTGCGGGCCATCGAGGCGGGGTGCGACCTTGTGCTCAATTGCTGGGCGAAGATGGACGACATGATCGCCACCGCCGAGCTTCTGCCGCCCCTGGGGGCCGAAGGCGCCGCGCGGCTCGAACGGGCGCTGGCGACGTGCGGGGAGCCCAGCGTGGGGGAGGGAGACCGCGAGCAGCTGGTGCAGACGCGCGACGCCCTGCTGGCTCTGCTGCAGGGCTCCGCATGATGGAGGGGCTGCCGTTCGACCCACCCAGGGACGAAGGTGTTGGTGAATGGGACGATCCCACGCCCTCGCGTGCCGATCCCGAGGCGCTGTATCTGGAGCTGGACGGGTGGGAGGGGCCGCTGGATCTGCTGCTCGATCTTGCCCGGCGGCAGAAGGTGGATCTGAAGCGCATCTCGATCCTGGCATTGGTGGATCAGTACCTCTCCTTCATCGACGAGGCCGAGGCGTTGAAGCTGGAGCTGGCGGCCGATTACCTCGTGATGGCGGCGTGGCTCGCTTATCTCAAATCGGCGCTGCTGCTGCCGAAGGAAGAGCAGGAGGACCCGAGCCCCGCCGAGCTGGCGCTGCGGCTGCAGATGCGGCTGCAGCGGCTGGGCGCCATGCGGGAGGCGGCGGCGCGGTTGCTGGGGCGCGACCGGATCGGGCGCGAGGTGTTCCTGCGCCGGGCGCCCGAGGGGCTGCGGCTCGACCGGCGCAGCGTGTGGGAGTGCGACTGGTATTCGCTCGTATCCGCCTATGCCGAGGTGCGGGTGCGCACCGTGCCGGTGGTGCATCTGGTGCGCGAGCGGGCGGTGATGACGCTCGATTCGGCGCTGGACCGGGTTTCGGCGATGCTCGGCGTGCGGCTCGACTGGACCGAGCTGCGCGACTTCCTGCCGCCCCCCGGCGCCGATTGGACCGAGCCGCGGCTGCGGCGCTCCGCGCTGGCCAGCAGCTTCGTGGCCGCGCTGGAACTGGCACGCCGCGGCCGGGCGGAGCTGCGGCAGGAGGCGGCGTTCGGCCCGCTGCACCTGCGGCGGCTGGGCCAGTGAGCGCGCCGGACGAAATCGTCCGCGCGGTGGAAGCCACGCTGTTCGCCTCTGAGGCGCCGATGAGTGCCGAGCAGCTTTCCGCCCATCTCAACGGCGCCGATGTGCGCCCGGCGCTGGCCGAGCTGGAGGCGCATTATGCCGCGCGCGGCATCCGCCTGGTCGAGCGCGGGCGGCGCTGGCAGTTCCAGACCGCGCCGGACCTGAGCCATCTGCTGCGCCGCGAGCGCGAGCAGCTGCGCCGGCTCAGCCGCGCGGCCACCGAAGTGCTGGCGATCATCGCCTATCACGAGCCGGTCAGCCGGCCCGAGATCGAGGCGATCCGCGGGGTGCAGACCGCCGGCGGCACGCTTGACGTGCTGATGGAGGCGGGCTGGGTGCGCACCGCCGGGCGGCGCGAGGTGCCGGGCCGCCCGGTGCTCTACGCCACCACGGCCGGGTTCCTGGAGCATTTCGGCCTTGCCAGCCGGCGCGACCTGCCGGGGTTGGACGAGCTGCGAGCCGCCGGCCTGCTCGACCCTGTGGAGGAGGCCTATTCGGCGCTTGCCGGGGCCGATGCAGAGGAGCAGGCCGAGTTGCCGTTCGAGGCTGCGGATGCCGCGCCGCTGGAAAAGCCCGATGAAAGCGCCTAAGTTGCGCTTCAAGACTTTCGGAGAGACACAGTGAATATCGGTCCGTTCCAGATCCTGATCATCGCCCTTGTCATCCTCGTTTTATTTGGAAGGGGCCGGATCAGCGAGATGATGGGCGATTTCGGCAAGGGCGTGAAAAGCTTCCGCCAGGGCATGGGCGAGGAGGAGGCCAAGGGGCCCGCCCAGCGCATCGAGGGGCCGATGCACGAGGCCAAGCCGGTCGAAGCGGCTGCCAACGACACCCGCCCGGCCGACAAGACCGTCGGCTGAACCCTTTCCTCGCCTGAGGCGCCGCCATGTTCGATCTCGGCGCGACCGAATTGCTGTTGATCGTGGTGGTGGCGGTGATCGTCATCGGCCCGAAGGACATGCCGCTCGCCCTGCGCACCGCGGGGCAGTGGATGGGCAAGGTGCGCCGCCTCTCTAACCATTTCCGCTCCGGCCTCGATGCGATGATCCGCGAGGCGGAGATGGAGGACATGGAGAAGAAATGGCGCGAGCAGAACGAGCGGATCAAGCGCGAGCATCGAGCCGACTCACCACCTGAGGCAGAGCCTACGGGCGCCCTACCCGCGCCTCCTCCGCCTGATGCGGCGCTGCGGCAGGGTGAGGCGGAGCCTGCAGCGGGGTCCTTGGCCGGGCCGCTTGCCGAGCCGGGTCCTAGCACTGATGGGGGATGGAGTGAGGCTCCTGCCGGCGCGGAGAGCGAGGCACGTAAGGCTGCCGGTTTCGAAACGGGTGCTGCCCGCACGATGCACGCCCCCCGTTCTGAGACTGACGCGCCGTTCCAGCCGGCATCGGCCGAAGCGGGCGCCGGGGGCGCAGAGGCGCATACCGAGCGGCGCGACGAAGCGGGCGCTGCTGTCGGGGATGCCGCGGTTGCAGGTGAGAGCCAGCACCGGTGAAGCCGTTCAACATCCGCGACATCGACGATACGCAGGCGCCCCTGATGGAGCACCTGATCGAGCTGCGCACGCGGCTGTTGCGCGCGGTGGTGGGGCTGGCGCTGGCCTTTGCAGTGTGCCTCTATTTTGCCGACGACATCTTCGCCTTGCTGGTCCGCCCGCTGGCGGAGGCTTTTCCCGAGGGCGAGGGGCGGCTGATCTACACCAAGCTGTACGAGGCGTTCTTCGTGGAGATCAAGGTGGCGCTGTTTGCCGCCTTCTTCATCAGCTTTCCGTTGATCGCCAACCAGCTGTGGGCGTTTGTCGCGCCTGGGCTGTATGCGCGCGAGAAGAAGGCGTTCCTGCCGTTCCTGATCGCCACGCCGGTGCTGTTCGCGCTGGGCGCGAGCCTCGCCTACTTCATGGTGATGCCCACCGCCTTTACCTGGTTCCTGGGTTTCGAGGGCACCGCTGCCGGCCTGCCGCAAGAGGCCCTGCCGGCAATGGGCGACTACCTCAGCCTGGTGATGCACTTCATTCTGGCGTTCGGGATCAGCTTCCTGTTGCCGGTGCTGCTGATGCTCTTGAACCGCGCGGGGCTGGTGACGCGCGCCCAGCTGGCGACATCGCGGCGCTATGTGATCGTTGGCATCTTCATCGTCTCGGCGTTCATCACCCCCCCCGATGTCATATCGCAGCTGATGCTGGCGGTGCCGCTGCTGGTGCTGTTCGAGGGATCGCTGGTGCTGATGCGGATCAGCGAAAAACGGGCTGCGCGCGACGCGGCCGCAGCCGAGATCGAGCAACCGGGCGCCGACGCGACCTGACGGGTGGCTGGCAAGGCGACCCGGCATTCCCTTGTGTCACCCTCTTGAGCGGATTGGCGCCAAGCCGGCTTTCGCCCGCTTTTAATCAGGTTAGCGCTACTTTCGAATGGAACCGAGCTTCGTCACAGGGGAGATGGGTATGAGGATGAACCGCACATTCGGGCGGAACTGAGCGGCGTGGGCCTACTGTCGAGCGCGGCAGCGATGCGCCCTCGATGTTGGCGCAGGCTGATGCCCAGGTTCAGGCGCTGAATGGGCCAGGCGACGAACGCCTTTCTGCGACGGCGGGTCCGTGGGACCCGATCGGCCGGCTGATCCGCCGCGATGTGAACCAGGCGACCGGCGTGATCGATGTGCTGCTGGAATATCCGAACACGCAAACCAGTACCGCATCCGCTCCGAGCCGGCGGGCGATGTCGTGCGTATTTCGATGATGCTGGTTGCGCCGTTGCCGGCGGCGCTGGTGGGCCGGCGGGGTTCAACCTGGAATTCCTCTCTCGCCAATTCCCGCAGCAGCTACATTACGGGCCCGGGGGCGCTTTTCCGCTGCATCCGAGGGACGGCGCGGGCGACTGACGCGGTGACGCGCTGCGGCGGCGGGGTTGCTTGGGCTGCTGCGCTGCCAGTCTGCCATCCTGCCGAACGGCCTTAGCGCCCGGACGCCTCCGCTTCACGCGCGGCGGCCACCTCATGGACCTTGCGGCCGCCGATCCAGGTCTGCAGCACGCGGGTGGCGCGCAGCTGTTCGTGGTTGGCCATCAGCGGATCGCGGTCGAGCACCAGGAAATCGGCGCGCTGGCCTTCTGCCAGCTGGCCGAAGCGGCCTTCGGCAAACCCCGCGAAGGCCGCGCCCGCCGTGTAGGCGGCGAGCGCCTGCTCGCGGGTGACGCGCTGCTGTGGTATCCAGCCGCCAAACGGCTGGCCATCGGCGTCGGTGCGGCTGATCGCCACCGCCATGCCGGCGAAGGGATCGGCCGGTTCGACCGGCGCATCGGAGCCGAAAGCGAGCGTGGCGCCGGCCTCCAGCATCGCCTTCCAGGCGTAGGCGCCCTCCAGCCGCGCGGGCTCCAGCCGCGCCTCGGCCATCAGCCGGTCGGAGCTTTGGTGCAGCGGCTGCATCGAGGCGATGATGCCGTGCCGGCCGAAGCGGGCGAGATCGGCCGGATCGACCACCTGCGCATGCTCGATCCGCCAGCGCCGATCGCCGGTGAAATCCTCCGACAATTCCTCAATCGCGGCCAGCGCCTCGGCGTTGGCCGCATCGCCGATGGCGTGGACCGCGGGCTGGAACCCGTTCATCGCCGCGCGGCTCATCAGATTGCGTAGCTGCGTGCCATCGAGCAATGCGAGCCCCTGGTTGCCCGGCTCGTCCGCATAGGGCGCTTTCAGCAGTGCCCCGCGCGAGCCGAGCGCGCCATCGAGATAGAGCTTGATGCCGTTCAGCCGCAGCCGATCGTCATACAGCCATGGTGTGGGTCCGGTGCCGCCGATCAGCAGCATCACCGGAACGCTGTCCGCATAGGACATGATGCGGATGCGCAACGTGCCGGCATCGCCCGCGCGGCGATAGGTCATCCAGTTCTCGATGGTGGTGCCCATGTCGGCCACGGCGGTGACGCCCTGGCGGATCAGCAGCTCCTGCGCCTCGTGCAGCGCAAGGTCGCGGTCCGCCGCGCGCGGGGGAGGGACCTGTGCTTCGACCAGCGCCATCGCCGCATCAACCAGCACGCCGGAGGGCTCAAGGCTGCCGGCAAGGCGCTCGATGCGCCCGCCGGAGGGGTCGGTGCTGGCGGCGGTGACATTGGCAGTGGCGAGGGCGATGCTGTTGGCCCAGCCGGCATGGCCATCGGCTCGCATCAGCCATATTGGCCGATCGGCATGGGCCGCGTCGAGCTCGGCGGCGGTGGGGAAGCGGCCGAGGCCCCAGCGTTCCTGGTTCCAGCCGCGCCCGATGATCCAAGGCCGATCGGGGTTGGCGGCGGCATAGGCGGCGATCTGGGTCTGCGCCTCGGCGAGCGAATTGGTGCCCGAAAGATCGAGCGTAAGCTGGGCGAGGCCGAGGCCCATCACGTGCAGATGCGCGTCGATCATGCCCGGGATCACCGTGCGCCCGCGCCCATCCTCGCGGAAATCGATATTCTCGGGGCGCCGGTCGCGGCGCGAGAGCAGCCGCGCGATGCGGCCATCGTCGTCGATCACCATTCCGGTGAAGCGGGTCACATCGCCTTCGCGATCGACCGAGATGCCGTTGATATTGTCCACCAGCGTATCGGACAGGACCGGGCCGGAGAGCAGCAGAGCCAGCGCGGAAGCGGCAGAGGCAGAGGCGAGGGTGCGGAGCGGGCTCATGCGCGGGGCTCCGGCAGGTGGCGGATCAGCGCGCTGGTATCCTGCCGGGCGCCGCCATCGGCTTGCACCTTGGCGTAGAGTTGGTCGACCAGCGTGGTGATCGGCAGCGCCTGACCGGCCTCACTTGCAGCGGCGAGTGCGATGGCGAGATCCTTGCGCATCCATTCGATCGCGAAGCCGAAGTCGAACTCACCCTTGGCCATAGTTTCCCAGCGGTTTTCCATCTGCCAGCTCTGCGCCGAGCCGCCGGAGATTGCTTCCAGCACCCGGTCCATGTCGAGATCCTGCGCCTGCGCGAAGCGAACCGCTTCGGAGAGGCCGGCGAGCACTCCCGCGATGCAAATCTGGTTCACCGACTTGGCGCTTTGCCCCGCGCCCGCTTCGCCGATATGGACAATTCGTGTACCGTAGCACTCCATTACCGGCCGAGCGCGCTCCATCGATCCGGCCGAACCGCCGCACATGATCGAAAGCCGCCCGTTCTCGGCGCCCGCCTGCCCGCCCGAGACCGGCGCGTCCAGGGCCAGCACGCCGTGCACCTGCGCCGCGGCGGCGATTTCACGCGCGATGGCTGGCGAGACGGTCGTGTGATCAATCAGCAACGCGCCCTCGTCCATCGCCGCCAGCGCGCCATCGGGGCCGAGCACCACCTCGGCCAGATCGGCATCGTTGCCCACGCAGGTCAGCACCACCGCCGCGCCGCTCGCCGCCTCCGCCGGGCTGGAGGCGCTCTCCACGGCAAGCCCGGCGTGGCGCTCGAGCCAGGCTTCGGCCTTGACGGCGGTGCGGTTGTAGACAGTGACGCGGTGGCCCGCGCGGGCGAGGTGGCCGGCGACGGGCGCTCCGATCGCGCCCAGGCCGATGAAGGCGATGGTCTGGCTGTTGTCCATGCCTCCACCTGCCGTGCTTGGCGCGTCAAGGCAATGATGCTGCGGCGGCAAGCGCGCCGGTGTTTCCCTTGTGACGCGATTTGGATTAGGCCCGCGTTCCATGCACGCGACCCAAACCCTCGAAGCCACCACGCTCGGCCTCGCCGACATCGAAGCCGCGGCCGGCCGCATTGCCGGCGCGGTGGTGCACACACCCACCCAGCTCAGCCGCACATTGTCGGACATTACCGGCGCGGAGATCTGGCTGAAGTTCGAGAACCAGCAATTCACCGCGGCCTATAAGGAGCGCGGCGCGTTGAACGCGCTGCTGCTGCTGGAACCGGAGCGGCGCGAGCACGGGGTCATTGCCGCATCGGCCGGCAACCATGCGCAGGGCCTGTCCCACCACGGGACGCGGCTTGGTGTGCCGGTCACCATTGTCATGCCCAAGACCACGCCGACGGTAAAGATCATGCAGACCGAGAGCGTGGGCGGGCAGGTGGTCCTGGAGGGCGAGACCTTCGACGAGGCCTATGACCACGCCCGCACGCTGGAGCGCGAGCGGGGGCTCACCTTCGTTCACCCCTTCGACGATCCAGACGTTGCGGCGGGCGCGGGCACCGTCGCGCTTGAGATGCTGGCGGATGCGCCCGACATCGAGTGCTTCGTGACCCCGATCGGCGGCGGTGGCCTGATCTCGGGCATGGGCACAGTGGCCAAGGCAAACCAGGCACCGATCGAGGTGATCGGAGTGGAAGCGCGGCTCTACCCCTCGGCCTATGCGCGCCGGACAGGCCAGGTGCTGCCGTGCGGCGGCGATACGCTGGCAGAGGGCATTGCGGTGAAGGAACCGGGCGTGTTCACCAGCCGGATCATCGACCAGGTGGTGGACGATATCCTGCTGGTGGACGAATCGGACCTCGAACAAGCGGTGGCGCTGCTGCTGCAGATCGAGAAGACGGTGGTCGAGGGCGCCGGCGCCGCAGGCTTGGCTGCGGTGCTTGCCCATCCGGAGCGCTTTGCCGGGCGACGGCTGGGGCTGGTGCTGTGCGGCGGCAATATCGATACGCGTCTGCTAACGAACGTGCTGCTGCGCGACCTTGCCCGCTCCGGCCGCCTGGCGCGGCTGCGAATCACCCTGCAGGATCGGCCCGGTGCGCTTTACCGGGTAATGCGCGAGTTCGACGCGCACAGCGTGAACATCCTCGAAATCTACCACCAGCGGATCTTTACCAGCCTGCCGGCCAAGGGCTTGGTGACGGATATCGAGTGCGAGGCGCGGGATAGCGACCAGATCGATCGACTGATCGCGGCACTCCAGGCCCGCGGCTATCAGATCGACCGGGTGGGGCTGAACTGATCCGGATCGGGGCAGATGCGGCGGCGTGCTCTCGCTTGGCCGGATTTTCGAGATTCCCCCTGCCCTCGGGGCCAATTGAGCGCTAGAAGATTCGCGGGAGCGACGAGCAGGCGCCCGCCTGCGCGGACCTCCCGAGCCCGAAGCATCTGAGAGGACCGCCAGCGCCGTGACGGCCCCCGTACGTTTCCCCCGCTTCTTCGTGACTAGCCCCGCCCCGTGCCCCTATCTGCCGGGCCGGACCGAGCGCAAGGTGTTCACCGAGCTAAAGGGGCCGCATGCGGAAGAGTTGAACGACGCGCTGGGGCGGATCGGCTTCCGGCGCAGCCAGACGGTCGCCTATCGCCCCAGCTGCTTCGATTGCCGGGCCTGTGTCTCGGTGCGGGTGGTGGCTGGCGAATTCGCGCCGTCGGCCGGGCAGAAGCGCCTGCTGAAGCGCAACAGCGACCTGATCGTGTCCGAATGCCGCCCCTGGGCCACGGCCGAACAATTCGCCTTGCTCCAGCTTTATCTCGCCCGCCGCCATCCGGGTGGCGGCATGGCCTCGATGGACGAGATCGACTATGCCGACATGGTCGAGCACACTGCGGTGGCCAGCCACCTCGTCGAATATCGCGAGCCGCGCCCGGATGGCGAGCCGGGACGGCTGGTCGGCGCCTGCCTGACCGACCGCCATGCTGACGGCTTCTCGATGATTTACAGCTTTTACGACCCCGATCATGCCGGCCGCGCGGGCCTGGGCAATTACATCATTCTCGACCACATCCGTCGCGCAGCCGAGAGTGGCCTGCCCTATGTGTTCCTCGGCTACTGGGTCCACGGCTCGGCGCGCATGCAGTACAAGATCCGTTTCCGACCACTGGAGCGGCTGGGTCCGCACGGCTGGCAGCGTTTCTCGCCGGCCGAGCAGGACGCGCTGATCGCGACCGTCGGCGCTGACCGGCGCGAGGATGCGGGCCCGGTGGAGGGCGGCTCGAAGGATGGAGCCCCCGGTGGGCACCGCCAGTACAAGCTCGGCTGATCAAGCTCGGCTGACCAAGCGGCGAAGTCTGACTGAGCCGCCGACGCTTCGAGTGCTTCGCTCTACGAACAGTAAAGCCGCACCTCGGCCGCCCGTCGCCGCGTGAGCCCCGCCAGCACCCGGCCGCCCGCCTTGTTCCAGCGAGCGAATTCCTTGACCGCGCCGGCATGATCGCCGGCCTTGTGCCGTCTGGTCAGCGTTGCCCGGCCGATCGCGCCGGTGTTGAAGTGGAAGCTCACCAGCGCATCGAACTGTCCTTGCGTGGTCGGTGTCCCGTCAAGCACCCGGCATACGTCGGCGGCATGGCGGGCGACGTCTTTTTCAAGCCTCGCATCGCAATCATCCTGGTTCCAGACGGTGTCCGGGCCGATCCCGTCGCCGGTTGCGCCCCAGCCGATGGTCCACACGCCGCCGGGGCAGCGATAGGCGGCGATCGTGCCGTCCTTGCCCAATTTCGCGCAGCCCTCGAACTGTTTTATAAGATCGAGCCCTCTTGCGCTCACCTGTAGCGGCCCATTGGCCATTTCGGGATCGTCAGGCCGCATCGCGGTGTTGATTGCGGCATCGAGCGCTGCCACCTCGCAATTGCTGAACCCGCGGCCAAGCAGCTTGCGGACCGCATCGAAGATCATTTTGCGCTGCATCTTCTGCCTCGTTCGTCGGGAAGTGAGGCGCTTTGAGTAGACTTGCTCTTTCTCCGTAGGAAAGGGCGGATGATCGCGCCGGTCTAGTGCTGATCCAGCCTTCGGAAACGATTTGCCTTGCCATGCGCTGACTCGCGTCACAGGAGAGTCACGTTCATGGCAGCACGCGCTTATTGGCAGGGGCAGATCCGCCTTGCGCTCGTCTCCATCCCGGTCGAGGTCTACTCGGCGGTGAAGACCGGCGCCAAGATCAGCTTCAACCAGATCCATGAACCCTCGGGCCAGCGCATTGCGTATGAAAAGGTGGTGCCCGGCATCGGCCCGGTCGACCGTGACGAGATCATCAAGGGATACGAGATCTCCAAGGGTAACTACGTCTTGCTCGACGAGGAGGAGATCGAGGCGGTCAAGATCGAGAGCAAGAAGACGCTGGAATTGGTCCAGTTCGTCGAAACGCACGAGATCGATCCGCTCTATTTCGAGAAGCCCTATTACATCGCCCCGGCCGACGATCTGGCGGAGGAGGCTTTCATCGTGCTGCGCGAGGCGCTGCGCCAGGCGAAGAAGATCGCGCTGGGCCAGCTCTCCATGCGCGGGCGCGAGCAGCTGGTCGCGATCAAGCCGTGCGGCAAGGGCCTGCTGATGGAAACACTGCGCTATGCCGACGAGGTGCGCGCCGGCCAGTCCTTCTTCCACGAGATCGGCGATGAAAAACCCGCCAAGGCGCTGCTCGATCTCGCCAAGACGCTGATCGACCAGAAGACCGCGCCCTTCGATGCCGGCCTGTTCAAGGACCATTACGCCGATGCACTGATGCGGTTGATCGAGAAGAAGGCCAAGGCCAAGGACGGCAAGCGGATCCTGGAGGACGTGGAGGAGCCTGGCAGTGCCGGCAAGTCGAACGTGATTGATCTGATGGCCGCGTTGAAGAAATCAGTCGGCGACAAGGAGAAGCCGGCGGCGAAAAAGGCACCCGCTAAGAAGTCCGGGGCCGCGGACAAGGCCACCCCCGCGCCGCGCAGCCGCAAGCGGGCCTGATCCGTGGCTCGGGCAAAGGCCGCGAGCGAGCCCAAGGGCCGAGCCGCCGCCGAACCGCTCGCCGAATACAATCGCAAGCGCGATTTCGCCCGCACGCCCGAACCCTCGGGCGGCAAAGCCGGCAAGAAGGTTGGCGGCAACGCGTTCATCGTCCAAAAGCACGATGCCACCCGGCTGCATTGGGACCTGCGGCTGGAAGCCGATGGCGTGCTCAAGAGCTGGGCGGTCACCAAGGGCCCCGCGCCGGACCCCGACATCAAGCGGCTGGCGGTGCGCACCGAAGACCATCCTATGGCCTATGCCGAGTTCGAGGGGACGATTCCCAAGGGCGAATATGGCGGCGGCACGATCATGCTGTGGGATCGCGGCACATGGGCCCCGGTGCCGGGCAAGAGTTGGGAGAATATCGACGAGGGCCACCTTCATTTCACGCTCGATGGCGAGCGGATGAAGGGCGAGTGGCTGCTGATCCGCCTCAAGCCGCGCCCGGGCGAGAAGCGCGAGAACTGGCTGCTGCGCAAGCTGGCCGATGCGCATGCGGAACCCGGCGACACGCTGGTCCAGCGCTGCCTCACCAGCGTGCTGACCGGCCGTTCCATGGCCGAGATCGCCGCCGATCAAGCGGGTGCCTTCTCGCTCGCCGGCAAGAAGGGCGATGCGTTCACCGCCCAGATGGCGGCGGCGGCCAAGCACAACCGAGGCGCCAGCTCGCAAAAACAAAAGCCAGCCGGCAAACGTAAGGCTGCCGGCAAGCCTCCCGCCTTCCGCCCGCCGCAGCTCGCCACGCTGGTGGATGCAGTGCCGGCGGGCAATGGCTGGATGCATGAGATCAAGTTCGACGGCTATCGTGCGGTGGTCGCCGCCGCAGGTGCGGCGATCGTGCTCTACACTCGCTCTGGCAAGGACTGGACCGACAAGTTCGTGCCGCTGGTCGAGCGCCTGCGCGCCCTCGCCCTGCCGACCTGCCTAATCGATGGTGAAATCGTGGCTTACGGGGACGACGGCAACCCCGATTTCTCCGCGCTGCAAAGCGTGCTTAAGCGCGGCCACGGATCGCAGAAGGACAGCGACAAGCTCTCCTTTTACGCCTTTGACCTGCTGGAGTTGGAGGGGGAAGATCTCACCCCGCTCACCAATATTGAGCGCAAGGAGCGGCTGGAGGCCCTGCTCGCCACCGCCCAGCCGCCGATCCATGTGGCCGATCATGTGATCGGCGCGGGCGAGAAGCTGCACCGCGCGATGTGCGAGGCCGGGCAGGAAGGCATCATTTCCAAGAAGATCGACGCGAAGTACACCTCCACCCGCAGCAAGGCCTGGCTAAAGGTGAAATGCACGCGGCGGCAGGAATTCCTGATCGTCGGCTGGAAGAAATCGACCGCCAAGGGGCGGCCCTTCTCCTCGCTGCTGCTGGCCCAGTACGAAAACGGCGCGCTGGTCTACAAGGGCAATGTCGGCACCGGCTTCAACGGTGACACCCTGCAAGATCTCGCCCGGCGCATGGAGAAGTTGAAGCGCGACGAGCCGCCGGTGGAGATCGACCGCGCTTCCAGCCGCGGGGTCACCTTCATCAAGCCCGAATTGGTGGCAGAAATCGCCTTTGCCGAATTCACCGCCGAGGGCAGCGTGCGCCACGGCAGCTTCCTGGGCCTTCGCGCCGACAAGCCAGCAGAGGAGGTCGTGCCCGAGGTGCCGCAGCCTGTGCCCGCCGCAACCCCCGCCATCAAAATCACCAACCCCGACCGGGTGATCTTCCCGGAGAGCGGCAACACGAAGGGAGAGCTGGCCGAATATTACCAGGCGGTCGCCGGGCCGATGTTGGCCTTCGCCGCCAACCGCCCGGTCAGCCTGGTGCGCTGCCCGCAGGGGCGGGCGAAGAAGTGCTTCTTTCAAAAGCACGATTCGGGCAGCTTCGGAGAGCACGTCCACCATGTGCCGATCGCCGAGAAGGATGGCGGGACCGAGGATTACCTCTACCTTGATTCCGCTGAGGGCCTCGCCGCCTGCGTGCAGATGGGCACGATTGAGTTCCACACATGGGGCAGCCGCGTGACCGATGTGGAGGCGCCCGAGCGGATGGTGTTCGATCTCGATCCGGACGAGGGGCTCGATTTCGCGGATGTGAAGAGCGCCGCCCAGGACATTCACGATCGGCTGGCCGATCTGGGGCTCGCCAGCTTCGCCATGCTGTCGGGCGGCAAGGGAGTACACGTGGTGGTGCCGCTGACGCCGGGTCATTCATGGGAGGCGCATAAAGATTTCTCCAAGCGCTTTGCCGAGGCGATGACCCTCGCCGAGCCCGAGCGTTTCACCGCCAGCCTTAGCAAGGCCAAGCGCAAGGGGCGGATCTTTATCGATTATCTGCGCAACCAGCGCGGCAGCACGGCAGTGCTGCCCTATTCCGCGCGGTCCCGGGAAGGAGCGCCGGTGGCGGTGCCGATCGCCTGGAGCGAGTTGGCCGGCTTTGACGACGCGCACCCGTTCACCATCGCCGATACGCGCCGCCTGCTCGATCGAGCCGGCGCTCGGCCGCTCGCCGGCTGGGGTTTCGCCGAGCAGCTATTGCCGGACTTCTGAGGCCCGAAGATAGCCGGCGATCGCTACCGCAAGCGCGAGTGGATCAGCGGGCGTCGCCCCGCGGGAATGCGTCCTGCACATGGTCGACGAACCCGATCCTGCCGGCACTGACGAGCCACACCACCCGCGATCTTTCCGCTCGCGGCAATCAGCGGAACCGGAACGTGCGCGGGTGGCGGGGTGTGTATCGTCGAGAGGGTGAAGTAACAGATAGCCGCCGTTGCATGCGCCGCTCCCTCGTCGAGGCGTAGAGCGCGGGCGGCTCCATAGCTAGGAGCTCTGCGGTAAGGCTGGTGATGAGGCTGCCTGTGGTCGCATCCGCAAGCGCCCGCCATCACGGGGTACGCATCGGCGCGCCCAATCAAGTCCGGTCAGGTCCTCAGGCCACTCAGTCCAGCTGAGCGACCGTCTCGAGCACCCGCTCCGCCCATTCGGGGCGGCAGATCAGCAGATCGGGGAGGGCGATGTCCGCCTGGTTGTATACCAGCGCGCTGCCGTCAATCCGAGAGCAGTGCAGCCCGTGGGCCTGCGCCACGGCGACAGGCGCGCAACTGTCCCACTCATTTTGCCCGCCCGAATGGAGATAGATCTCCCCCTCACCGCGGACCACCGCCATCGCCTTGGCACCGGCCGAGCCCAGCGCTACCAGCTCGCCGCCAAGCGTTGCGGCCACTGCCAGCGCCTCGAGTGCGGGGCGCGTGCGACTGACCAACAGGCGCGGAGACCCGGCGGGTGGTGGCAGCGCCCGCGGCTGGTCTGAGCGCAACACGAGGCCTGCGGCGTCATGGCCGGACATGCCGGGCAGCGCCACCGCGCCGATGCTCGCCACCCCGTCCACCGCCAGTGCCACATGCACCGCCCAGTCCGCGCGTTGCTCGCTGTATTCGCGCGTGCCGTCGAGCGGGTCGATGATCCACACGCGGCGCTTGCCCAGCCGCTCGGGCGTGTCCTCCGCTTCCTCGGAGAGCAGGCCATCGTCCGGGCGGTTCAGGCGCAGCGCATCGACAAGGAAACGGTTCGCCACCGCATCGCCCGCCGCGCCGAGCGCCTTGCCGGTGAACAGCCCGCTGGCGCGCAGTTCGAGCAGCAGCCGACCCGCACTTTGCGCGAGTTGCGCAGCCAGCGCGGCATCGTCCATCACAGCACCCCCATCACAGGACCGGGCTCCATGGGCCCAGCACCCGCGCCGCGATCGCTTCCGCGGCATCCTCGGGGCTCGTGGTGGTGGTATCGATCCGCATCTCGGGTGCTTCTGGCCGTTCGTAGGGGCTGTCGATACCGGTGAAGTTCTTCAGCTTGCCCGCACGCGCCTTGCGGTAGAGGCCCTTCACGTCGCGCTCCTCGGCCACGCTGAGCGGCGTATCGACAAAGATTTCGACGAACTCGCCCTCTGCCAGCAAAGATCGCACCATCGCCCGCTCTGCCCGGAACGGGCTGATGAAGGCAGTGAGCACGATCAGCCCGGCTTCGGTCATCAGCCGGGCGACCTCGCCCACGCGACGGATGTTCTCGATCCGATCGGCCTCGGTGAACCCCAGGTCCTTGTTCAGCCCATGGCGAACATTGTCGCCATCGAGCAGGAAGGTGTGGCGCCCGGCCGCGTGCAGCTTCTTCTCCACCAGATTGGCGATGGTCGATTTGCCGCTGCCCGAAAGGCCGGTGAACCATAGCACCATCGGCTGCTGCGCTTTGGCCTGAGCATGGGCCGCACGGTCGACATCGAGCGCCTGCCAGTGCACGTTCTCGGCTCGGCGCAGCGCGAAATGCAGCATCCCCGCGCCCACGGTGGCATTGCTGAGCTTGTCGATCAGGATGAATCCGCCCAGCTGCCGACTTTGGTCATATGGCTCGAAGGTGATCGGCCGCTCGGTGGTTACCTCCGCCACGCCGATGGCGTTGAGATCGAGCACCTTGGCGGCGAGGTGCTCGCGGCTGTTGACGTCAATCTCGTATTTGGGCTGCGCAATGCTGGCGCTGACGGTCTGAGTCGCCAGCTTCAGCCAATAGGCGCGGCCGGGGATCAGCGCCTCGTCCGCCATCCACACGACCGTCGCCTCGAACTGGTCGGCGCTGGCCGGCGGGTCTCCCGCGGCGGCGATCACGTCCCCGCGGCTGCAATCGACCTCGTCCGCCAGCGTGAGCGTCACCGATTGGCCCGCCACCGCCTGCTCCAGATCACCGCCCATGCTGACGATCCGCGCCACCGTGCTTGTCCGGCCCGACGGCACGATCCGCACGGGGTCCCCCGGCTTCACGCTGCCCGAGGCAACCAGCCCGGCAAAGCCGCGAAAATCGAGGTTGGGCCGGTTGACCCATTGCACCGGCATGCGAAACGCGCGCTCCTGCGCAGCCGTCGCGGCCAGCTCGACCGTCTCCAGATGCTCGATCAGGCTAGGCCCGCCATACCATGGCGTGTTTTCCGAAGGGGCCGCAGTGATGTTGTCGCCCCTGAAGCCGCTGAGCGGGAGAGCGGTGAAATGCTCGATTCCGATGCCGCTCGCGAAGGCCCGGTAATTCGCCACGATCTGCTCGAACCTCGCCCGGTCGTAGCCGACCAGGTCCATCTTGTTCACCGCCAGCACGATGTGGCGGATGCCGATCAGATGCGCGAGGTACGAATGCCGCCGCGTCTGCACCAGCACGCCCTTGCGCGCGTCGACCAGGATCACCGCCAGATCCGCGGTCGACGCGCCGGTGACCATGTTGCGCGTATATTGCTCGTGGCCGGGCGTATCAGCGACGATGAACTTGCGCTTTTCGGTGCTGAAGAAGCGGTAGGCGACATCGATGGTAATGCCCTGCTCGCGCTCGGCGGCGAGGCCATCGACCAGCAGTGCAAAATCGATCTCCTGCCCTTGCGTGCCCATGCGCTTGCTGTCCGCTTCCAGCGCGGCCAGCTGGTCCTCGAAGATCATCTTGGAATCGTACAGCAGCCGCCCGATCAGCGTGCTCTTGCCATCGTCCACGCTGCCGCAGGTGATGAAGCGCAGCAGGCCCTTGTTCTGGTGCTGCTCCAGATAGGCGCCGATATCCTCGGTGATCAGCGCATCGGTGCGATAAACCGGATCGGTCTCCAATGGGGGCAGGTCGGCCATCAGAAATAGCCCTCCTGCTTCTTCTTCTCCATCCCGGCGCCGCCCTCGTCCTTGTCGATTGCGCGGCCCTGCCGCTCGCTGGTGGTGGTCAGCAGCATCTCCTGCACCACCTCAGGTAGGCTTGCCGCTCTGCTCTCCACCGCGCCGGTGAGCGGATAGCAGCCGAGCGTGCGAAAGCGGATCGAGCGCATCCGCACCTCTTCGCCTGGCTGGAGCGTGAAGCGATTGTCGTCCACCATCAGCAGCAGCCCGTCGCGCTCCACCGTCGGGCGTTCGGCGGCGATATACAGCCGCACGATCTCGATCTGCTCGGCCATGATATATTGCCAGATGTCGAGCTCGGTCCAATTGCTCAGCGGGAACACGCGGATGCTCTCGCCCCGGTTCTTCCGCGCATTGTAGAGGTTCCACAGCTCGGGCCGCTGGCGCTTGGGGTCCCACCCGTGGCTGGCGGTGCGGAAGGAGAAGATGCGCTCCTTGGCGCGGCTCTTCTCCTCGTCGCGCCGGGCCCCGCCGAAGGCCGCGTCGAAGCCGTGCAGGTCGAGCGCCTGCTTCAGCCCCTGCGTCTTCCACATGTCGGTGTGCAGCGGGCCATGGTCGAAGGGGTTGATGCCGCGTTCCAGCGCTTCGGGGTTACGGTGCACCAGCAGCTTCATCCCGGCCTCGTGCGCGGCCCGATCGCGGAGCGCATACATCGCCTGGAACTTCCATGTGGTGTCGACATGCAGCAGCGGGAAAGGCGGCGGCGCGGGGTAGAACGCCCTGCGCGCGAGGTGCAGCATTACCGCGCTGTCCTTGCCGACCGAATAGAGCATCACCGGCCGCTGCGCCTCGGCGACCACCTCGCGCAGGATGTGGATGCTTTCGGCCTCGAGCCGCTGGAGGTGGGTCAAAGGGCGCATGGAACGCGCGACTTGGCGTGGCGGGCACCGGGAGGCAAGCCGCCGGGTGGGCAGAAATTCTTGTGGCACTTCAAGCGGGGTGCGGCGTCCACTCCTCGCCGGGCGGCAGCGGAGCGAAGATCGCATCGAGAATTGCCTCGCTCACGCCCTCCGGCTGGGCCGGGCTCCAGCGGGGTGCATTGTCCTTGTCCACCAGCACCGCGCGCACGCCTTCGGCAAAATCTTCGCGCAGGATCATGCGCGTGGCGAGGCGATATTCGAGTGCCATCTCAGCCCCGAAATCCGGCTGGGGGCGAGCGAACTGGCGCAGCGCCACCTTGGCGCTGGTGGGGCACTTGGCCGCGATAGCGGCATGCTCCTTGGCCGCCCAGTCGGACGGATCGGCGGCCAGCGCGGCGAGAATCTCCTCCAGCCGGTCGGCGGCGAACAGGCGCTCGATCTGCGCGGCATTGCCGGCGAGCCGAGCGGGCGGCGGCTCGGTGGAGAGCGCATCCAGCACATCGGCAATCTCGCCCGGCGCGGCGGCGATGCGCGCTTTTGCCTCCGCCACCCGCTCGCCCGACAGGTAATGCGTGGCGAGGCCCGCCCACAGGCACTCCGCCCCGTCCAACCGGGCGCCGGTAAGCGCGAGAAACTGACCGATCCGTCCGGGAAGCCGCGGCAGGTACCAGCCCGCTCCCACATCGGGGAACAGCCCGATCGCCCCCTCCGGCAGGGCGAATAGCGTGTTCTCCGTAGCGACCCCATATCGGCACGGCAGCGCCAGCCCGACCCCGCCGCCCATCGTCACCCCGTCTATGAAACCGACGATCGGCTTGGGACAGGTGAACAGCAGGTGGTTCATCCGGTACTCGGCGTGAAAGAACGCGCGGCCCGCCGCGCCGCCATCCTCCAGCGCCGAACGGCGCACCATCGCCACGTCGCCACCAGCGCAGAAGCCGCGCGTGCCCTCCTCGTGGTCGAGCAGGATGGCGGCGATGCCCTCATCCTCGCGCCATTCGAGCAGGGCGGCTGCTATCGCCTCACACATCGCCAGGTTTAAAGCGTGCAGCGCCTTCGGGCGGGCGAGAGTGATACAGCCGATCGCGCCCTCACGCCGGACGTCCACCTCGCCGCTCATTGCCGCAGCAGGTCCCGCCCGACGATCAGGCGCATGATCTGGTTGGTGCCCTCCAGGATCGAGTGGACGCGGAGGTCGCGCCAGAATCGCTCGATCGGGTAGTCCATCAGATAGCCATAGCCGCCGTGCAGCTGCAGCGCCCGGTCGGCCACCGCGCTGGCACTGTCGGTGGAGAGCCGCTTCGCCATGGCCGCAAAGCGCGTACGGTCGGGCGCGCCATCGGTGACTTTGGCGGCGGCGAGGTAGAGCAGGGCGCGGGCCGCCTCCAGTTCGGTCGCCATGTCGGCGAGGGTGAACTGCGTGTGCTGGAAATCGGCGATCGGCCGGCCGAATTGCTGGCGCTCCTTCGTGTAGCGCAGCGCCTCGTCGAGGCAGCGCTGCGCGCCGCCCAGCGAGCAGGCCCCGATATTCAGCCGCCCGCCATCGAGCCCCATCATCGCGATCCGGAACCCCTCGCCCTCCGCGCCGACGAGGTTTTCCACCGGCACCCGGACCTGATCGAGTACCAAGCTGGCGGTGGGCTGCGAGTGCCAGCCGAGCTTGCGCTCGGGCGCGCCGAAGCTGACCCCCGCCATTCCCTTCTCGATCGCGAGGCACGAGATACCGGCCGGGCCGTCCTCGCCGGTGCGCACCATCGTCAGATACAAGTCGTTTGCACCGGCACCGGAAATGAACTGCTTGGTGCCCGAAACCACCCAGCAATCGCCCTGCTTTTCGGCGCGCGTGGCAAGGCTGCTGGCATCCGAACCCGAGCCCGGCTCGGTCAGCGCATAGCCTGCCATCCACTCCATCCCGGTGAGGCGCGGCAGGTACTTGGCCTGCACCTCCGCCGAGCCGAACCGGTCGAGCATCCAGCTGGCCATGTTGTGGATCGAGATGAAGGCGCTGGTGGAGGGGCAGCCATAGGCCATCGCTTCCATCACCAGCGCCGCCTCCAGCCGGCCGAGGCCGATACCGCCATTCTCCTCCGAGACGTAGAGCGCAGCGAAACCCAGTTCGGCCGCCTCGCGGATCACTTCTGCAGGGAAGATATGCTCCTCGTCCCAGCGGGCGGCCTGGGGGGTGATGCGGTTGGCGGTGAAGCGGCGCGCGGTCTCCTGGATCGCCAGCTGGTCGTCTGTCAGCTGGAACTGGCCGCTCATGCCGTGGCCTCGCAGGGTTGGTGGGAGTGCAGGGGGTTGATGGCAGCTTCCTTCATGCTGGATCAGCCGCAGGAAACGCGGGTGATGCGGTAGTCCCGGTTATAGCTGACGGTGACTCGATTAGGGCTGTAATCCATCGTCACCGCGCTGTCGGGCGGTAGCCAGCGCAGGCGCGTAGCGCCCGTGGCCGCCAGGATCGCGGCGCCCGTTTCGGCGCTCGCCCGCTGGCCGTGGAACGCTTCGCCCGGACGGCTGCGGCAGCTGTCCTCAGAAAAACCGGCGATACGCTCGCCCTCCTCGATGCCAGGGGCCGCGGCGGTGGCGCAGCCGGCGAGCAGCAGGGCTCCCCCGGCGAGCGCGTTCAAATGGGTGTGCATCCTCTCTCCTCAGCAGCGATCGTAGCGGAACGGACCGGGCGCCGCATCCTCCCCGTATTCGCGGCGCACCAGCGTATCGCCGCCATCGCCTACCGTAAGCGCCATCCTGCGCTCCCACGCCACGCCCTCGCCTGTGAAGGCAAAACGGGCGCGCAGGCTGGAAAGCCCCACTTGCTCGATGTTACCGAGCGTGCCGACCGATTCGTAGAATTCGAGCCGCTCCGGGCCGATCACCAGCAGGCCCTGCGCTTCGGCGCGGCCAGCCTCGCAATCGGCGGCGTCCTCAGCCCAGCGCCCGTGGAGCGCGGGCGGAATGGCATCGGCCCGGGCAAATGCTTGAACGATCGGTGGCGCGGGTGCTGAGGGCGCTGCGCCCGGCGCGCCGGAGGGCTGTTCCTCGGGCGCCTCGGCGCCGCAGCCGGCCAGCACCAGAGCCACGGCGAACGGCATTGCGCGGGGCAGGAGGCTGGCGTGGCGGATCATCGTCTCCTTTGCGGCATGGCCGGTCTTCGCCCCGGCGGGCGCTTGATCCCTCATGCGCCGGGAGCGTGGAAACGGCAATGCTCGGCGCCCCACGCGCCTCCGGCCTTGCGCGGGGCTCATCTGAGCCGCGCGGCGGCACCGTGCGGCGCGGGGTAATCAGGACGGGCAGCAGCCGTGCAGAAGCTTGCGCCGCCCTGCCGGCGCGATAGAACGACGCATGAGCGATCGACCCCATACCGCACCCCTGGCCGACCCGCCCGCGACTGTGGTTCCAGCGTCCAGTGCGGCTCCTGCCGCGGTGCGGCCCTTGCCGGACGCCACCGGCCGGATCGCCAGTGCCACGCTGATCGTGGTGGCGATCGTGGCGCTGGTTTGGATCGCGGCCGGGCTGGTGCGCTTCTTCATGCTGGTGTTCGCCGCGGTGGTGATCGCGGCGGTGTTCGATACGATCGCCGAATGGCTGTGCCGGCGGACGGGGATGCGCCGAGCCTTCGGGCTGGCGCTTTCCGTGATCGGCGTGCTGGCGCTGTTCATCGGCGCCTTCGTGCTGTTCGGCTCGCAGTTGGCGGGCGAATTCGACACGATCCGCTCTACGGTGCCGGCGGCGATGACCAATATCGAGGCCTTTCTCGACCGTTTCGGCCTCGGGGGGCGCGCTCGCTCTCTGGTGGAGACCGGGGGGCAGGATATTGCCGCGCTGCTCTCGCAGGCCGGCGGCTATGTTCTGGCGGCAGGTACTGGCGTGGCCGATTTCGTGCTGGTGCTGGTGGGCGCGATCTTCCTCGCCAGTGACCCGCAGACCTATCGCCGAGGCTTCCTGCTGCTAATCCCCACGCGGGCCGAGCCGACCGCGGCGGCGGCGCTCGACGATTGCTCACGCGGCTTGCGCGGCTGGATGGTGGGGCAGGCGGTCTCGTCGCTGGTGGTGGCGGCGTTGACCTGGGTGGGGCTGGCGCTGCTGGGCGTGCCGGCGGCGGGCGGGCTGGCGGTGGTAGCCGGGCTGCTGGACGTGATCCCCATGATCGGGCCGATTATCGCCGGCGTGCCCGCGGTGCTGCTGGCCTTTACCGTTTCGCCGATCACTGCGCTGTGGACGCTGCTGCTGTTCCTGGGGATCCAGCAATTGCAGGGCAATTTGCTGCAGCCGATGATCCAGAAGCATGCGGTGGACGTGCCGCCGGCGGTGCTACTATTCGCGGTGCTGGCGGCCGGGCTGCTGTTCGGCTTTCTGGGCGTGCTGCTGGCCGCGCCGCTGACGATCGTGGTGTTCGTGGCCGTGCGGCGGATCTATGTGCGGACGATCCTGGGCAAGTCGATCACCATGGTGGGCGAAGGAGGGGTGGGCGAGGAAGAGCCGCGGGCAGTTGTAAGATAACGTCAATATACGCTTGACGCTGGCGGCAGGGCGTTGTGAGTTGTTTCGGTTGCAACCAGATGCCCGGAGTTTCCCTCTCATATGAGTCCCTCGATCCCCCGCGGCATTCCGCTTGCTGCGCTGCTGCTGTGCAGCGCCGCCACGCTCTCCGCGCAGAGCGTGCCGATCGTGCAGCCCGGCGCCCCCGGCCAACCGGTGCGCGAACTGAGCCGCGAAGAGGCGGTGGCGCTGACGCGCAACGATTTCTCCGCGGCGGACGTGGCCTTCATGCAGCACATGATCGTGCACCACCAGCAGGCGGTGGCAATCACCTCGCTGGTGTCCGAGCGGACCAACACGCCCGAGATCGTGACCGTGGCCGGACGGATCAGCGCCTCGCAGGATGACGAGATGGCGTTCATGCGCGAGTGGCTGGACGGGCGCGGCGCGCCGCACGCGATGGCCGGGATGAGCCATGCCAACCATGCCACGATGGCGGGCATGGCCTCGCCCGAGGATTTGGCGCGGCTGGCGACGCTGCAGGGTACCGAGTTCGACCGGCTGTTCCTCGAGCTGATGGTGAAGCACCATGAGGGTGCGTTGACGATGGTCAAGGATCTGCTCGCGCTACCGGGCACAGCCGCCGACCCGCGCCTGTTCGATTTTACCAGCGAGGTGACCAACGACCAGGGAACCGAGATCGAGCGGATGAACGCGGTGCTCGCCAGCCTCTCGGACGATCCGCGCGCGCATCTGGCGCCCGGCTTCCTTGATGCGGGCGAGGCGATCTCGGGGCTGCGGCATGTGGCCTTTCTGCAGAAGCCGGCGGGGTTCTACGATCCAGCCAACCCGGCCGACCTGATGCCCGCTCTCCCGAGGAAAGCGGACGAGACGGAGGATGAGGCGACGGCCGAGGGGCAGGCGCACGCCGGGCACGAGGGGCATGCCGGACATGCGCCGCCACCGGCCGAGGCGGCTCATGCGGAAGTGGCCGAGGCTGCCGGCGATCCACGCGAGGACGGCGAGGACGAGGACAAGACCAAGTTCGCCTCGCGGAGCGGCCTGCTGGATTTCGCCAATACCGACCTGGCCTTTTCGGGCGATCTGATGGTGGCGGGCAATTACCACGGGTTCAACGCCTATCGCCTCGGCGCGGATGGCGTGCCCACGCTCGCCGGATCGGTGGTGTGCCCGGGCGGGCAGGGCGACGTTTCGATCGTGGGCGACCTGCTGATCATGAGCGTGGAGCAGACGCGCGGGCGGGTGGATTGCGGGCGCGACGGCGTGACCGAGAAGGTGAGCGACGAGCGCTTCCGGGGCCTTAGGATCTTCGACATTTCCGATATCGCCCGGCCCCGGCAGGTGGGGCAGGTGCAGACTTGCCGCGGATCGCACACCCATACGGTGGTGAGCGAGGAGGCCACGCGGCTGATCGTGTACAATTCCGGCACATCCAGCATTCGCGACGAGGAGGAGCTGGCGGGGTGCATCGGCGATATTCCGGGTGACGACCGGACCGCCTTGTTCCGCATCGATGTGATCGAAATTCCGCTGGCCGACCCATCGCTGGCGCGGATCGTTTCCAGTCCGGCGGTGTTCGCCGACCCGGCGACGGGCCGGCTGGCCGGGCTGTGGCGCGGCGGCGACCATGGCGATGGCACGCAGGAGACGCGGCGGACCGACCAGTGCCACGACATCACCGTGTTCCCCTCCAAGAACTTGGCCGCGGGCGCCTGTTCGGGCAATGGCATCATCTTCGACATCTCTGACCCGCTGAACCCCACGCGGATCGACGAGGTGGTCGACCAGGGCTTCGCCTATTGGCATTCAGCAACCTTCAACAATGACGGCACGGTGGTGCTGTTCACCGATGAATGGGGCGGCGGCTCACGGCCGCGCTGCCGGGCTTCGGACCCGCGCGAATGGGGCGCCAATGCATTCTATGCCATCGTCGACGGCAAGCTGGAGCACCGCGGCAGCTACAAGCTGCCGGTGCCGCAGGGCGATAAGGAGAATTGCGTCGCGCACAATGGCTCGATCATCCCGGTGCCGGGGCGCGATATCTTCGTGCAGGCCTGGTATCAGGGCGGGATTTCGGTGATCGATTTCACAGACCCGACCAACCCGTTCGAGATCGCCTATTTCGATCGTGGGCCGGTGAACGAAGAGCAGCTGGTGATGGGCGGCTATTGGTCTGCCTATTGGTACAATGGGCGCATCTATGGCACCGAGATCGCCCGGGGGATCGACGTCTTCGCGCTCGAGCCCAGCGAGCACCTGAGCGCGGCGGAGATCGCCGCGGCCGAGGCCGCCAGCCAGGGCGGCACGTTCAACCCGCAGACTCAGAACCCGGTGACCTGGCCGCAGGAGGTGGTCTCGGCGCTGGAGCAAAGCCGGCGCGGCGGGTGAGCGGGCGCCGGCCTGGGATCGCCGGCGACCCTTTGCGGCAGAGTTTGAGGTGAGGCCCGGGCGGGGAACGGTGGTTGTGCCGTTCCCCGCCC
>PPFU01011386.1_pt1 | contig 27542 bp, 22 predicted proteins | sample 1535991 | NCBI WGS metagenome assembly PPFU01 (sample SAMN04901290, study PRJNA319586) | Hypolithon metagenome, whole genome shotgun sequencing project. | isolation source: Antarctic Hypolithon | place: Antarctica: Miers Valley | collected 2014
CCCCCCCCCCCGCCGCGGCACCTGGCATTTCACCCACGTCCGCGAAGGCAAATGCCTCGAAGGCCCCCTCCTCCTCACCCCTGAAGAAGCCGGAAAAAAGCTCGACCAAAAAATCCCGATCTTCTCCTCCACCCCGCTCCCCGACACCCAGCTTTCCCACCCCACCGCCGAGCGCCTCGCCCACCTCGCGCAGCAAAAAATCTCCATCATCGCGACGGAAACCCTCGAGCCCCTCTACCTCCGCGACCCGCACATCACCAAGCCGCGGCTATCAACCATCAACCCTCAACTATCAACTCTCCGCTCAACCGGAGATCCTGCCCCACCTGCTCATACCGCGGATTCCTGATCCGCACCGACTCCGCCGTCGAGCCCGCGCCACGCCCGCCGACCGCCACCTTCGGCCCGCCCAGCAGCAGCGGCGCGATGTAGAATTGCACCTCATCGACCAGCCGTTCATCGAACGCCTCCCCCAGCACCCGCGTCCCGCCCTCGATCAGCACACTCGTCACCTCGCGCGCCCCGAGATCGCGCAGCGCCTCGCGCAAAGTCTTCCCGCGATAAACGATCGTCCGCTCCCGGTGTTCATCCGTCAAAACGCGCGCACTGTTTGGCAACTCCTCGCGCGAGAGCACCACCCGCCACGGCTGTTTTTCCACGGAAAAATCCCGCACCGTCAACCGCGGATCATCATCCCGGATCGTCTGCGCCCCGACCAGAACCGCATCGACGCTCGCCCGCAGCTTTTGCGCATCCGCCCGCGACGACGGACTCGTGATCCAGCGCCCCTCCTCCACCCGTCGCGTGATCCGCCCATCGAGCGAGAGCGCCGCCTTTGCGATGACCAGCGGCATCCGCGTCACGATCCATTTGTTGAAAGCCCGATTCATCGCCGTGCATTCGCTCTCCATCACACCCACGACCACCTCGACCCCGGCCTTTTCCAAAAGACCGACCGCCCGCCCCGCGTGCGCCGGATTCGGATCCAGCGCCCCGATCACCATTCGCGCAAAACCCGCCGCGACGATTGCCTCCGTGCAAGGCGGCGTCCGCCCGCGCGTCGAGCACGGCTCCAGCGTCACGCAGAGCGTCGCCCCGCTCGCCGTCCCCTCGCGCAGAGCTCGCAGCGCCTCGATCTCCGCGTGCGGCTCCCCCGCGCGCCGATGAAATCCCCTCGCCACAATCCGCCCCTCGCGCACGATCACCGCCCCGACCGCCGGGTTCGGGCTCGTCTTTCCAACCCCCTTCGCCGCCTCGCGCAGAGCCGCCCGCATCCACTTTTCCATTTCGTCGCGTTCCGGTGCGGGCATACGGTGCGATCCTTGTGTTGACCCTTCGCCAGAGACAATCGTTTTACCACGAACTCGGCCAATTGATCCGCGCCGGCATCCCGTTCCCGCGCGCCATCGAAACGATGAGCCAGGAGACCCGCGGCGGACTCCGCCGCGTCTTGCAAGGGATAAACACCGCCATCGGCCGCGGGGCGACCGTCGGCGAGGCCTTTCGCGCCCAGCCCGACCTCGACGGCATGGAAGCCGGCATCATCGCCGCCTGCGACCGCTCCGGCCGCATCGATCAAGGCGCGCTCCACCTCGAGGGCTACTTCGGCGCGCTCATCGAGGCGCGCAGCATCATCCTCAAACGCCTCGCCTATCCCGCGTTCCTGCTGCATTTCGCCGTCTTCATCGGTGCGCTCCCCGCCCTCGTGCTCGACCGCGACGTGCCGGCTTTTCTGAAAAGCACCGTCGGCCTACTTCTCATCCTCTGGGGCCTGCTCGCCGCCGGCCTGCTCGCCGCAAAAATCCTCACCCGTTTCGCCGCCACCAGCCCCGGCATCGACTCCCTGCTGCGCGCGATTCCCGTCATCGGCGGCATCCGGCGCGGGTTTGCGATGTCGCGTTTTTGCTCCACCTACGAGATGCACCTCGATGCCGGCGTGAACGTGATCGAGAGCCTCGAGAGCGCCGCCGACGCCAGCGGCAGCGCCCTCGCGAATTCCGCCGTGCAAAAAGTAAAACCCAACCTCCGCGCCGGCGAGCAAGTCGGCCCGCTCCTCTCCGCCTCGCGCGCTTTCCCGGCGAAACTTTCCCGCGCCATCCGCGTTGCCGAAGACACCGGCGACCTCGACAAAGAACTCGCCCGCCTCGCCGACGAATACCGCGCCGAAGCCCTCGGCAAGCTCGACACCTTCACCGCCATCCTCACGAAAACGATCTACGTCCTCGCGATGGCCTACGCCGGCTACCGCATCGTCAGCATCTATTCCGACATGCTCGGGCGGACGATGAAAGCCTTCGAGTAGATGAATTCCTGAGATCCCGCGTTCGGGTGCGCCGCATGCTCTCCACGAGCGCTACCCTGTCGTTTTCACAGACCGACTTCCGGCAATGAGGCGGGCGTAGGTCTCGGAGGGGCGGTCGCCGAGGTGGTCGGCGATATGGCGCTCGGTGCCGTGCGCGTAGTCGAGGGAGAAAAGGCCAAAGCGCGGGGTGAAGGAACCCCATTCGTAGTTGTCGAACAACGACCAGTGCAGGTAGCCGAGGAGCGGGATGTTATCGGCCCGGATACGCTGGACTTCGGCGAGGTGCATTTCGAGAAAACGGCTGCGCATGATCCGGTCGCGGCGTGGGGTGTGGCGGTTGTCGGGCCGGCGGCGCAGCGCCATGCCGTTCTCGGCGATGAGGATGTCGCGCCCGCCGAAGTCGCGGGAGTAGTAGTCACAGAAAAAATGGAGCCCGCGCGGCAGCACGCGCCAGTCCCACCATTTGCTCGTCACGGTGTTCATCATCCACTCGCGGAGGCTTTTGTTTTTGAGTTCGTGATCCCACAGCACGGGCAGGCGGAAGGCGTGCGCGGCGAAGGGATCGTAATAATCGAACGCGATGTAATCCATGACGCTCGCGCGCGGGGAGGCATCGAGCGCGTCGAGCACCGGCGCGTGCGCGGCGGTGGCAAATCGCCGGTAGCCCAACTTTTCTCCAAAGCTGCGGACGAGCCCGCCGATGTAGGTCGATGCGTCCCGCCGGACGCCGAGGTCGGCGCGGGCCAACTCGGTGCGCATGGTGTCGGCTTGGGCGTGCATGTGGTCGCGCACCTCGGCGCGGGCGATGCCGCGCTCGCGGGTGGCGAGGAGGTCGAGTAGAAATTTGTCCGACCAATAAAGGTCGTTCGCGCAGTTGTTCATGGTGACGCGCGGGGTGCGCCAGCCGCGCGCGGCGTAGAGGTCGTGGATCGTGTTGTAGGCGAGGATGTGGGCGACGAGCAGGTGATTGTAGGCGTCGGTCATCCGCACGAATCCGGGCCCAACGCCGGCGGGGAACTGGTTCCCGAGATAGGTGTTGATCACGAGCATGTTCGGCTCGTTCACCGTGAGCCACCAATGGATCGGCTCGAACTCCTCGTTGAGTTCCGCGACGGCGCGCCGCACGAAGCGCTCGAAAATCCGCGGCGTCTCCGGGTCGAGCCAGGCGTCCGCGCCGAGCCACGCGGGATGGACGAAATGGTGCAGCGTGACGATCGGCTCGAGGCCGTGCTCGCGGCAGGCGCGCAGCATCTCCACGTAATGATCGAGCGCGGCGGAATCCCACGACTCCGGCCCCTCGGGCTGCAGCCGCGTCCACTCGATGCCGAGACGAAAACTCGTGAGCCCCATCGCGCGGCAGGCGGCGAAATCCTCGCGGTAGCGCGTCCAGAAATCGGCGGCGCGCCCTGTCGTCATCACGTCGCCGCGCCGCTGTGCCTCGGCCCAGTTCGTCTGCGGCTGGCCGGGCCCGTCGTAGCCTCCCTCGCTCTGGAACGCGGAGGTCGCGACGCCCCAGAGGAAACCGTCGTCGCTCACGCGGGGCGTTTTTTCTCGAGGGTCAAAAGCGGCATCGTGTCGTCGAGCAGCGTCTGCGCGACGGTGTGCGCGGCATGGGGCCGCCCGGCCGCGAAGGCTCGCTGGCGCATGCTTTCCAGCCGGCCGGGCTCGGCGAGGAGCGCGTCGAGTTTGTAGGGGATGGTCGCGATTTCATTGCATTTGATGGCGATCCCCTGCTCGAGCAGGTGGTCGCTGTTGCGTTCCTCCTGGCCGGGAATCGGGGAGACAATCGCCATCGGCAATCCGCACGCGAGCGCCTCGGCGGTCGTGAGGCCGCCCGGTTTTCCGATGAAAAGATCGGCGCAGCGGACGAGTTCGTGCATCCGGTCGGTGTAGCCGAGCAGCCGGAAACGCGGGTTGTCCGCACTGACGAGCGACTCCATCCGCGCCCTTAGCTCCGCGCTTTTCCCGCACACGACGACGGTCTGCGCATCGTGCCGAAGCCGCTGCAAACTGCGCACGATCGCCTCGGTGGGGCCGACGCCGAGCGCGCCGGCGCTGAGCAGGAGCGTGGTTTTTTCCGCATCGAGACCGTAGGAGCGGCGGGTCGCGGCGCGGTCGATTTCGTCCGCGAAGACCGGATCGATCGGGATGCCGGAGACCGTGATGCGCTCGCCGGGGAGGCCGAGGGTTTCGAGGAAAGCTTTCGTTTCGGGCAGGGCGACGAAGTAGCGGCAGAACGTGCGGCAGAGCCACATCGCGTGGCAGTCGAGGTCGGTGATTGCCACGGAAAGGTTCGCCTTCACGTGGCCGAGCGCGATGAGATGGCCGATGATCCCGGTCGGCATGAAGTGGGTGCAGACGGTGATGTCGGCACGGAAATCGCGGATGAACTTGACGAGCGGGCGCGTGTTCAGCCGGTCGAGCTGCAGGCGGACGGCTTCGTTTTTCCACGGGAGATCACTCGCCTTGTAGGCCCAGCCGAGAACTTGCGGCGCGCTGCGGACGAGGGTGATGTAGAGCCGCGAGTAGAACTCGCGGAAAAGTTTGTTCGTGTAGATGAGCGCGTCGAGGTGCTGGATTTCGCCGACGCGCGGGTCGGCAGCGAAGGCTTTTTCCAGCGCCTGTGCGGCGCGGACATGGCCGGTCCCGGCGCTGGCGGAGACGATGAGGACGCGCTTTTTCATGGGGAATATCGGAAGGCGGAGACGCGGCGGGAGTTTTAACCACGAAGGCACGAAGACACGAAGAAGGAAGGGATGAGTATGCCGGCTACCTCCGCTCCATCCTCCACTTCGCGTCTTCGTGCCTTCGTGGTAAACCCTCTCGGCCAACCAATCTTCTCCCATGCTCGACATCCGGCTCATCCGACAAAATCCTGACTTCATCAAAGCGCGCCTCGGCACCCGGGGCGGCGCGTGGAGTCAGTCGATCGACGACATCCTCGCGTGCGATGCGGAGCGGCGGGCGGCGGAGACGGAGGGGCAAAAGATCAGCGCCGAGCGGAAGCGGATCAGCAAGGAGATCGGCGCGGGCAAAGGCCGGGGCGAAGACACGGCGGAGGTCGAGGCGCGGGCGCGCGGGCTCGGCGACGACATCGCGCGGCTCACGCGGGAGGCGGACGAGGCCGATGCGAGGCAGCGTGCGCTGCTGCTCGGCGTCCCGAATTTACCGCACACGAACGCGCCGGTCGGAGCCGACGCGACGGCGAATCCGGTCGTGCGCATCTGGGGCGAGAAGCCGGTGGGCGAGTTCCAGGATCATCTGGAAATTGGCGCGCGGCACGGGTTGTTCGACTTCGAGCGGGCGGCGAAATTGAGCGGGAGCGCGTTTGCATGCTTCACCGGAGCGGGCGCGCGGCTGGAGCGGGCGCTGGTGAATTTCCTGCTCGATCTCCACACGCGCGATCATGGCTACACCGAGGTTTCGCCGCCGCTGCTCGTGCGCGCCGATGCGCTGGAGGGGACTTCGCAATTGCCGAAATTCGAGGAGCAACTCTACCGCTGCGAGCGCGACGAGCTTTACCTCGCGCCGACCGCGGAGGTGCCGGTGACGAATCTGCACCGCGAGGAAATCGTCCGGCTCGAGCAACTGCCGATCAAGTATGCGGCCTACACGCCGTGCTTTCGGCGCGAGGCGGGCTCGGCGGGTTTGGGGACGCGCGGGCTGATCCGCATGCACCAGTTCGACAAGGTGGAGCTGGTGAAAATCACGACGCCTGAGAAATCGTATGACGAGCTGGATGCGCTCACGGCGGACGCGGAACGCGTGCTCCAACTCCTAGGGCTGCACTATCGCGTGATCGAGCTTTGCACGGGCGACCTTGGTTTCGGTGCGGCGAAAACTTACGACATCGAAGTCTGGGCGCCGGGCCAGGGGGCGTATCTCGAGGTGTCGAGCTGCTCGAATTTCGAGGACTACCAGGCGCGCCGGATGGGCCTGCGGTTCAAGGACGCGGAGGGGAGGAATCAATTCTGCCACACGCTGAACGGCTCCGGTACAGCGTTGCCGCGCTTGTTCGTCGCGCTGGCCGAGAGCGGCGTGCAGCCGGATGGCTCGGTCGTCATTCCCGAGGCATTGCGCGCGCACTTCGGTGCCGAGCGCATCGGATGAAATCCGATCGGGTAGCGCCCGCGCCCTCGCGGGCTGGTTTTGGCGCCCTCGCCGAAACACCCAACCCAACGCGCAGCGTCACTTTAAAAGCGCGGGATCGAGAGATGTTCGATTTGGTGAGCGGCTGCGCCGTCCGTTTGGATCTTTCGGCGAGGGCGCCGAAAGCAGCCCGCGGGGGCGCGGGCGCTACCCGGGCCCTCGTCGGCGTCTCGGGCGGGCGTGACTCGGTCGCGCTGCTGCATCTGCTGCTCGATCAGGGTTTCAATAAACTCGTCGTCTGCCATCTCAACCACAGTTTGCGGGGGCGGGCTAGCGACGCCGATGCGCGGTTCGTCGAGCGGCTCGCGGCGCGGCATGGACTCTCGTTCGTCTTAGAAAAGGTGAACGTCCGCGAGCTGGCGCAGGCTCAGCGCATGTCGCTCGAGACCGCGGCGCGCGAGGCCCGCTTCGCCTTTTTCCAAAAGGTCGCGCGCCGCCGCCGCTGCACGACGCTCTATCTCGGTCATCACGCCGACGACCAAGTCGAGACGCTGCTCCTCAACCTCTGCCGCGGCACGGGTCGCGCCGGCCTCGCCGCGATGCTCCCGCGCACCGAGCGCGACGGTTTCACGATCCTGCGCCCGCTGCTCGGCATGTGGCGCGAGGAGATCGACGCCTACCTGCGCGAGCGGAAAATCAAGTTCCGCGAGGACGCCAGCAACACCGACGCCGCCCACACGCGCAACCGCGTGCGGCACCAGCTCATCCCGACGCTGGAGAAACAGTTCGGCCGCGAGCTGCGCCGCACGCTTTGGCGCACCGCCGAAATCCTCGGCGCGGAGGAAGAGTGGCTATCGAATCAAGTGCCTGAGCCGACTGCCAAGCTGCGCGTGGACGAACTGCGCGTCATGCACATCGCGATGCAGCGTCGCACGCTCCATGCCTGGCTCATCGCGCGCGAAGTCGCCGGCGTCGGTTTTACCGAGGTGGAAAAAGTGCGCGCTCTGCTCGATGCCGAGACCGCGAAAGTGAATCTCCCCGGCGGGCGCCATGCGCGCCGCCGAGCCGGCCTGCTTTTCATCGAGTGACCGGGTTGCGGGTTCCAGGCCGCACCTTTAGTTTCGCCGTCCATGTCCCGCCTGTTCGCCCTACTTTTACTCCTCCCATTCTCCGCCCGCGCGGGCGGGGTCGATCCCCTGCGGCTCGATCTCCCGCGCGCCGTCGAGATGGCTCTCGCGCGAAATTTTTCCCTGGAAGTCGCCGCCTACCAGCCCCGCATCGCTGCCGCGCAGATCACCCAGGAGCTCGGCCAGTTCGATCCGCGCCTCCAGGCCAGCTACAACCGGTTCGAGGACACCGACCGCCGCGCCTTCGACGACACCGAGCGCCCCGGCTCTCTCATCACCCGCACCGACGCCGCCGAGATCTCCCTGCGCGGTCTGCTCCCCTGGGGCATGACATACGACGCCGGCATCGCCGCCGTGAACCGTCGCGGCACCGACAACGATTTCGCAGACTCATTCACCATCACGCCGACGCTCGGCGCGACCCAGCCGCTCCTGCGCAATTTCAGCCCCGCCGCGAATCTGGCCGGCCTCCGCATCGCTCGCACGGACGCCCGCATCTCCCAGTGGGCCTACCGCCAGCGCATCATCGACGTCATCACACAGGTCTGGTTCGTCTATAACGACCTCGCGTTCGCCATGGAAAACCTCGACGTCGCCCAGCGCTCGCAAAACCTCGCCCGCCAGCTCCTGCGCGACAACGAACAGCGCGCCGAGATTGGCGTCATGTCGCCGCTGAATGTCACCACCGCCCGGGCCGACGTCGCCGCGCGCGAGGAAGCCGTCATCCTCGCCCGGCGCGCCGTCCGCGACAGCGAGAATTTCCTCAAGCAGCTCATCACCGACGACATCGACACCCTCCTGCGCCGCCCGCTCACCATCACGCCGCCCCTCTCGCCCGTGGTAAAAATCGACGTCCCCAACGGCATCCGGGCCGCGCTCGACTGGCGGCCGGATTACCAACAGGCCCTCCTCGACATCCGCCGGCAGGGGATCAACCTCGCCTTCGCGCGCAATCAGGCCCTCCCGCGCCTCGACCTCAGCGGCAGCCTCGATCTCATCGGCTTCGACAGCGGCTTTACCCGCAGCCTGGGAAATGCGTTCGCGCAAGACCGCACCGCCTTCACCGTCGGCGCGCTTTTTTCCGTGCCGATCCCGAACCGCGAAGGTCGGGGCCGCGTCGAAGCCGCCCAACTCCGCGCCGCGCAAGCGCTCATCGAACTCAAGCGGCTCGAGCAGGACATCATCGTGCGCGTCGATAATGCCGCCGGCCAAATCGAGACCAACCGCCAGCGCATCGTCTCCACCGCCGAGGCGCGGAAGCTGGCCGAGGAAAGCCTCGCTGCCGGCGACGAGCGGCTCCGCGCCGGCAGCGCCACCACCTTCGAGTTGCTGGAGTTGCAGACCCGTCTTTCCACCGCGGAAGCCGCCGAACTCCGCGCTCGCTCCGACTACAACAAAGCCGTCGCTGAGTATGATCGGCAGACCGGGCTGTCGCTGGAGCGGAATGGAGTGACGGTGGAGTAGGAGGATGATCCGGAGGTTGAGAGTTGAGGGTTGAGAGTTGAGAGATCGGAAGTGACGCTCCGCGCGCGCAGTTCCCCCTCCGAACTCTCAACACTCAACCCTCAACCTCCCCAAATGTGCGGCATCACCGGCTTCCACGGACACGGCACCCGCGCCGACATCGATCGCATGACCACGCGGCTCGTCCATCGCGGGCCCGACGACGAGGGGATTTCCGCCGATGAAAAAGCGCGCGTCTTCCTCGGGTTCCGCCGCCTTTCCATCGTCGATCTCGCCGGCGGACATCAGCCGATGGCGACGCCCGACCGCCAGCTAGAGGTCGTCTTCAACGGCGAGATCTACAATCACGCCGAACTCCGCGCCGAGCTGATCGCGCGCGGACATCAGTTTCAGACCGACCACTCCGACACCGAGGTCCTCCTCCACGGCTACCGCGAATGGGGCGAGGCTCTCCCCGCGCGGCTCAACGGCATGTGGGCCTTCGTCATCCACGACCGGAAGCGCGGCCAGCTCTTCGGCAGCCGCGATCGTTTTGGAAAAAAGCCGCTTTATTACTATAGCGACCCGCGCCTGTTCGCCTTCGCCTCCGAGCTGGCCAGCCTCACCGCCCACCCCGGCGTCCCGCGCGAACTCTCCACGCTCTCCCTGCAAAAATACTTCGCCTACTGTTATGTCCCCGCCCCGCGCTCCATCTACCAAAACATCTGGAAACTCCCCGGCGGGCATTCTTTCACCTGGGATCTAGCGAAACAGGAACTGCGCATCGCGCGCTATTGGCAGTTCGTCCTCGAGCCCGACATCCCCGCCGGCGACCCCGAGAAAGTTTGGTGCGAACAAATCCGCGACCGCCTCGAGCGCGCGGTGAAACGCCGCCTCATGTCCGACGTGCCGCTCGGCGTTTTCCTCAGCGGCGGCATCGACTCCAGCGCCATCGCTGCGCTGGCCGCGAAGCACACCGACCGACTCCACACCTTCAGCGTCGGCTTCGACGAGCCCAGCTTTGACGAAACCCGTTACGCAGAGCTGATGGCCCGCACCCTCGGTACCGAGCACCGCACGGAGACTCTCAATCTCGATAACGCCGTAAAGCTTCTGCCAGAGCTCGTCTCCCGGCTCGACGAACCTTTCGCCGACAGCTCGCTCCTGCCCACGTATCTCCTGAGCCGGTTCACCCGCCAGCACGTCACCGTCGCCCTCGGCGGTGATGGCGGTGACGAACTGTTCGCCGGTTACGACCCGTTCCGCGCGCTCAAGAAAGCCGAGCAATACCGCCGCTGCATCCCGCGCCCCATCCACCTCGCCATCCGCCTCATCGCCTCGCGCCTCCCCGTCTCGCATCAAAACTTGAGCCTCGATTTCAAGATCAAGCGCACCCTTAGCGGCCTCGGCTACCGCCCGCAGCTTTGGAGCGCCGTCTGGATGGGCGCGCTCGAGCCCGACGAACTCAGCCAACTTTTCCAAGAACCGATAGACATCGAGGAAGTCTATTCCGAAGCGATAGAAACATGGGATGAATGTGCCCAGCCGAACCTAGTGGATCGCACCTTACAGTTTTTCACGCGGCTTTATCTCCAGGATGGCATCCTCGCCAAAGTCGATCGCGCCAGCATGTTGAACTCCCTCGAAGCCCGCTCCCCCTTTCTCGACCTCGAAGTCGCCGACCTCGCCCGCACCATCCCGCACACCTGGAAGCTCCGCCACGGCCAGACGAAATACATTTTGAAAAAGGCGCTCGAACCGCTCCTCCCCCACGAGATCGTGCATCGCAAAAAGAAAGGCTTCGGCATGCCCGTCGGCCGCTGGTTCCGCTCTGGAGCGCTCGACCTCGCGCCCCTCCCCGCCCCGCTCGACGAGACCTTCACCCGCAACCGCCTTGCCCTGCATCGCGAGGGCCGCAGCGACGAGCGACTTTTTCTCTGGAGCGCCTGGCTCCTCGGTCAGTGGCACCGGCACCATGCGACTGTCGGATAGGACGATCGCAGATTCCACTTGGTTCCGTCTGCGCGCGCGCGCAGCAGAGATCTTCGCAGAGTGCCTGCGGCTCGAAGAGGCCGGTCGCATCGCCCTCAGATCCCCCGGGCGGGCAGATTCGTTTCGATGAAGCGCGGGGGGTCGCCCTGGACGGTTACTGATGGCGATGGCTTCTTTGGCAAGACGCCGATATTCCCCTTTCCAAGCGAAACCAGCCCGCTCTAACGTCCGCCCGATGAAAATCTCAGCCCGCGCCAGCATCCTCGTCCTTTCCGCTTTTGTTTCCGCGGCTCCGGCGCTCGCCGGCCCGGCTCCAGCCTTCAAGACAGACAAGGATCTTCAGCTCATCGAGCCCGCCCCGCCGCGCTACCTCAACGACTTCAACCTCAGCACCAGCTACGTCTTCGAGAGCGAGATCGATGGCGAACCCGGCTTCGGCGATCAGGACGCCTACCATGTCGCCGCGCGGTACGCCCGGCGCATCCCGCTCGACGGCCTGGCTCTGCCAAAACTGCGCGACGAGGGGTACTGGGCGTTGAGCCTTGGTGCGGCCTACAACCGGTTCGATTTCTCCAGCACCAGCGGGCCGCTGCCCACCACGCTGCAGAGCGTCGCCGGCATCATCGGGCTCGAATACAAAGTCGGCTGCTACACCGGCTTCCTCCTCCAGTCTCGCCCCGGCGTCTATTTCGGCGACGAGATCGACAGCGGCTCCTTCGACATCCCGACCGACATCGGCTTCCCCATCGCCTTCGGCAACCTCAAGGACGCCCGCGGCGAAGACCGGCTCTACCTCGTCGTCGGCGCCACCTTCTCACTCCTGCGCAGCTACACGGTGCTGCCGGTGCTCGGCGTTTACTGGCAGATCAATGACCAGTGGGCGCTCAACGCCACCCTGCCCGAGCCGCGCCTCACCTACTCCGCTCCGAGCGGCAACCTACAGTTCTTCGTCGGCGGCCAGCTCACCGGCGGTTCCTTCAAAACCAACATCGAGAATGCTAATCCGTCGAAGCTGGATGACGCCGTCGTGACCTATTCCGAATACCGCGCGGGAGGCGGCATCACCTTCCAGCCTTGCCCGCAGTGGAAGTGCGTCGAAGTTGAGCTCGCTGGCGGCTGGGCCTTCGAGCGCGAGTTCGATTTCCACCGCGCCGATCAGCAATACAGCGCCGAGGGCGCGCCCTACGTGAAGTTCGAGATCCGGGCCCAGTTCTAGCGGATGCCCTCTTTCGACATCGTCTCCGAGGTCGAGAGCCAGGAGATCGACAATGCCGTGAACCAAGCCCGCAAGGAACTGGTGACGCGGTTCGACTTCAAAGGCAGCGCCGCGGCCATCGAGCTCGATCTCAAAAAGAACACGCTCGAGCTGAGCGCCGAGGATGGGAGCCGGCTGAAGGCGCTCGAGGAGATCGTCGTCGGCAAGCTGGCGAAGCGGAACGTCGATCTGCGCAACGTCGAGCGGAAGCCGCCTGCCATTTCGCCTCTCGGCCACGCCACCCAGCAGATCGTGATCCAGCAGGGGCTCGAGGGCGACAAGGCGAAGGAGATCATCAAGGCGATCAAAGCCGAGGGGCTGAAAGTTCAGAGCGCGCTCCAGGATCGGCAAATCCGCGTGACGGGGAAAAAGCGCGACGACCTGCAAGCCGTGATCGCCTTTTGCCGCGGCCGCGACTTCGGCGTCGCGCTGGGCTTCGTGAACTTTCGCGACTGATCCGCCGGCAGCAAAAGCAGACTTAAGAAGGTGTCCTGCCTAGAAGGCCGCGCGCCCTTGAGCCGGTCAGGCGCGAAGCATCTGGCCACCATACCCGAGCACTTTGGCGTCGTCAGTGACCAGCGTCAGCGACTCGGCCGGGCCTGAGCGATGAGCATCCGGTCGAACGGATCGCGATGAAGCATCTGCAATTGAGCCACTGCTTGGGCGTGGGCGTGGCGCAGCGGCAGCTCTTGGAACCGCTCCCGCTTCATCTGCGCATCGAGATCGTCAGGCCGCCGCAGCTTGCCGAGACCGGCTTTGATCGCCATCTCCCACACTGAGACCGCGCTGACAAAGACGATATTGCCGCCATCGCCGATCGCCTCCCGAGCCCGCACCGAGAGCCGGCCCGGATCGGCCAGCCACCAGATGAGGACATGGGTGTCGAGCAGCAGATTCACGAGTCGATAGGGCGGTTTCTCAGCCTGCGTTCTCCGCGACGCGAAGCGTGTCATTCTCTTCTGATCCGTAAAAGAGGTCTTCGAGCACGGTATCGGCAGAATTGAAATCCGGGCTCACCTCGACCTGCCCGTGCCAGCCGCCACCGAGACGCGGATGCGATTCGGGAGCCCACGCTGTCAGCTGCGCGACCGGCGTGCCTGCCTTGCCGATGACGACTGTCTCGCCACCGGCGGCCAACTCCACCAGACGCGACAAGTGAGTTTTGGCTTCTTGGATATTCGTAATCTTCACAAGACCAAGTCTGGTCTGGTCTGGCGCGCCGTCAACATATCTCCCAGCGCGCCGGAGGCTGATGCTCGTTCTACTCGGTCGTCGCGGGCTCTTCCATGGGGGCGGCTTTCTTGAAATGCAACTGCACCACGCGCCGTCCATCCGTCTGCGTGATCGTCGCGACATAATCCTCGATCCGCGTCTGCTCCCCCTTCGCTGGCAGATGCCCGAGCTGCTGCGTCACATAACCGCCGATGGTGCTCACGTCGGAATTTTCCAACTTCAGCCCCGCCAGATCGGCCAGCTCGTAGATCCCGAGCGTCCCCTCCACGAGAAACTCACTGTCACTCAGCCGCCGATACTCGTGGTTCTCCACATCGAACTCGTCCTGAATGTTCCCCACCAGCTCCTCAAGTACGTTGTCGAGCGTCACGATGCCGACCGCGCCGCCGTATTCATCCACCACGACCGCCAGGTGCGCATGTTTTCCGAGGAAAAAGGTGAGCAGCTTTTCCAGCGACATCATCTCCGGCACCGGCAGCAGATCCCGCTTGATCGCCGTCAGATCCGGCGTCTCCTCCCGCACGAGCGGCAGCAAATCCTTGATGTGCACCAGCCCGATCGTGTGGTCGAGATGATCCTGGCAGAGCGGGAACCTCGTGTGCCGCGACTTCTGCGCGATGCCCAGATTTTCCTCAAAGCTGTCCTCCACATCCAGATACACGACCTCCCCGCGCGGCGTCATGATGTCGCGCACCACGCGCCGCCGCATGTCGAGCGCGTTGATCAAAATCTCACGCCCGAGCGGCGAGACCTCCTCCGCCTCCTGGCTCTCGGCCAGGATCAGGCGCAGCTCCTCCTCGCTATGCACCAGCTCCGTCCCCCCGACCGGGTCGATGTGGAAAAACTGCTTCAGCAGCCAGTTTGCCGCGCCATTGAGCACGAAGATCGCCGGCCGAAAAACCAGGTGGAATACCTTCAGCGGCCGGCACACCCAGAGCGTCGTCGGCACCGACTTGCGGATCGCCAGCGACTTCGGCGCCAGCTCACCCAGGACGATGTGGAGGAAGGTGATCACCGAGAAGCCAAAGATGACCGCGCCCCAGCGGATCACCGTTTCCGAGGTGATGCCGACGGCCAGGAAAAGCGGCTCCATCATGTGGGTGAGGAACGGCTCGCCCAGCCAGCCGAGCGCCAGACTCGCCAGCGTGATGCCGAGCTGCGTCGCCGAGAGGTAGGCGTCCAGATGCTCTGTCACCTGCCGGGCCACCGCGGCGCGCGCATTTCCCTGCTCGATGAGCGCGTCAAGCTGGCTGCCGCGCACCTTCACGATGGCGAACTCCGACGCCACGAAAAACCCATTCAGCAGCACGAGGAACAGGATCGCCGCGAGCTTGAGAAAAATGACCCCGCCCGACTCGAAGTCCGCCGACAGCGGAGCATCGGCGGCGAGCAGCAGAAAGGCGGTCATCTAAAACGAAACGGGCCGCAGACCGAAGTCTGCGACCCCAAAAAGTTCGTCACTGGCCGGTAGGCTACCAGCTCGATTTCGTCACCCCGGGGATGAGTCCGTTCAGCGCGCATTCGCGGAAAGCCAAGCGGGAGAGCTGAAAGCGGCGCATAAATCCCCGGCGGCGGCCACTCGATCGGCAGCGGTTTGTGAGGCGGACCGGGCTGGCGTCGCGTGGGAGTTGCGAGAGGCCGATGTAATCCTTCTTCTTCTTCAATTCAGCGCGGATGGCGGCGTATTTGTTCACCGTTGCACGCTTGCGTTTTTCACGTTCGATCCAGCTCGTTTTTGCCATAAAGGAGCGCGAAAAGTAGCAGGCGCTTTTGTGATTGCAACCGCGAACTGAAAGATTTCCCCGCTCCGGCGAGGACTTTGTCGCCCGGTGCCTTCGCCCGCCGAAACAGTATCCTGCTGACACTCAGCGCGTCACCGTGCGACAACGCTTCGCCCGATGCCGCGCCTCGAGTTTCCCGCCTTCTCCTCCGGCGCACGCGCCGTGGCGCTCGCCATTGCCATTGCGATCACCATCCTGCTCACGTTTCAATGGTTCACCGGCCGCCCCTTTTCCACCACACAGCCACTCGCGCCCGGCTCCGCGGCGGTAGAGGGCCGGGCACGCGCCGTGCGTCTCGAGCGCTGGCCACTCTGGATCGAGGTGTTCGAAAATGGCCGACCCCTTCAGCAAACGCGTCACCGGGAGATGGCGGGCGGCGCGGGAGAAGGCCGCTTCTATTGGCGGAAACGGGTGGTGATCCTCTCGGCCACCGACGCCACTGATCCGGCCCTCAATGGCCGCCGGTACACCGCTCGTCTGCCCGTGCCGATCCCGCTGGCGCTCCCGGTCGCCGCGGCGACCATCACCGTTCTGCTCCTCGCTTTCTCTATCAGGGCGTCACAAAAACCCCGCTCGGGCGCTCCGCCGGCCGTGCAGCCGACGCCTGCTCGCGAGCCGTGGCAGCGCTGGCTGGTGCCCGTCGTGATCATCGCGCCCTCGGCATTCGTATTCGCCACCGTTCCCATCTTATGGAAAGACGTCGATGCCTTCTTCCAAGTCACGGGGCCGTGGGGGGTCCTGAATGGCGTCACCTATCCGCCATTCTACCCATTCTTCGCGCGGATCTGCCTCTGCCTGGCCGAGGCCACGCCCAGCTTCGGGCAGTTCCTCGCCGATCCCGTGCTCACTCAGCCGGGTGCGATTCTGATCGTCCTCAGCCAGCACGCGCTGCTCTGCGCCGGGATTTGGAGCTTGGTGCGGCAGAGCACCCCGCGCATCGACCGCCAAATCGCCCTGGCGCTGCTCTTCGCCGCCGCGAGCTATCCGTACGTCTGGGCACAAACCATCGGTTCCGAGTCGCTCAGTCTCGCACTCACTTTTTTCGCCATCTCGAGCTTCATCCGCCTCTGCCTGCATCGCGGCTCCGATACCTGGAACTGCGCGCTGCTCGGCTGCTGGCTCCTGGTGCTGATCCTCACCCGCCATGCAAACTCCGTCCTCCTGATCCTGCCCCTGGCCGCCGCCGCCATCCGCACTCTCACCGCGCCGGGAGCCTTCTGGCGCAGGGGTTTTCGTCTCGCCGCCGCCGCGTGCCTCGTCGTCTTTCTCGTGCAAAGCGCCGCGTCGATCTGCACCGCCGTCGTCTGCCGCATGGCGGGAGTCGAGGCGCGATCGAGAGCCGGCTATGTCTTCCAGTTCCGGCTCGACCGCGTCGCCTATGCGAGCGGCGATTTTCCCGGCTTCATCGCCCGCCTCCAAGCGCGGCTGCCTGACCCAGCCATCCACCGCGCGCTCGACGAATGGGAGGCCGCCGTCGCCGGACAGCGCTCACGGCCCGAGATGCTCCACGCCTCGCTGGTCGCGGCTTTGGAAAAAGACGACCTCATCATCGACATACACGCCGAGGCCGATCGACGGCTCGGAGCCATCTTGGAGGCTACCGTCTTCCCCCTCGATCCCGCCTGGCTCCGCACCGTTTTCCTCGATCTCGCCGCCGCTGCCCGCTGGACGGCCGCCGACGTGGCCCGGAGTCCGTTCGGTGCCACCGAGCTCATCAGCGACCTCCAGCCAGCCCAGAACAACCTCGGCGTGCGGGACGACCTCCACGCCCGCCAGTGGCTGAGCCTGCCCGCCCTCGCCGAGCAGACAGCCGCCGACTTCGCCCGCATGTCCGCGACCGGCTCCTACTGGAACTTCCCTCGCCTCCCCACCTGGACAATCGCCGCCTTGGCCGGCACGATCATCAGTCTGCTGCTCGCCGCGGCTGGATGGCGGGAAAAAACCCTGCTTGCCCCCGGTCTCATCGCCCTCACCTTATGCGCCTGCGGCCTCCTCTCCTGGCTCATGACCACCGCGCTCACCTTCAATTCCCCGCGTTTCCTGCTGCCCGTCTGGACATTTAGCCTCGCCGCACTCTGCGTCGCAGCCGGCGCTTACAACCGCCATCCGCCCCGCTCATGACCCTCAGCGTCGTCATGCCCGTCTATAACGAGGAGAAAACCGTCGCGACGGTCGCACGCACCGTCCTCGACCAGCCCGAGGTGACCGAGCTCGTCATCGTCGATGACTGCTCGCGCGATGGCAGTTGGGCCGCCCTCGAGACCTTGGCCCGCGGGGATGCGCGCGTGCGGATTTTTCGCCAACCCGTCAATCGCGGCAAAGGGGCCGCTCTCAGAAGAGGCTTTGCGGAAGCCACCGCGGACATCGTTCTCATCCAGGATGCCGACTTCGAATATGATCCCCGCGAGTATCCCGTCCTGCTCCGGCCCATCCTGGAAGGCAAAGCCGACGTCGTCTTTGGCTCCCGCTTCATCGGGTCCAACGCCCACCGCGTCCTCTACTTCTGGCACTCGGTGGGAAACAAATTCCTCACCCTGCTCTCCAACATCTTCACCAATCTCAACCTCACCGACATGGAGACCGGCGCCAAAGCCTTCCGCCGCGAAATCCTCGCCCGCATCGAGATCGAGGAAGACCGTTTCGGCGTCGAACCCGAGTTGACCTCGAAGGTGGCTCGGCTCGGTGCCCGCATTTATGAAGTCGCGATTTCCTACGACGGGCGCACCTATGCCGAGGGGAAAAAGATTGGCTGGCGGGATGGTGTCCACGCCATCTGGTGCATCCTCAAATACGGCCTACGCCGCTCGTAGCTCGGACGAACCAGCATCCGTATCCGGCCTTGTCTCGCGGCAATCCGGCACCCCGGGGCGCGAGCGGTTCGGTAATCCGTGGCGCTCCAGAGCATTAGCGGTTCGGCACTCCGGGGGGGGCTCCAGAGCATCACCGGTTCCGCACTCTGGGGGGCCTCCAGAACATCAGCGGTTTCGTAATCCGTGGTACTCCGAAGCACCAACGGTGCGGCCACAACACAGCCCAGGGCAACGCCCTGGGTCTCAATCACAGACGATCCGAGCCCTGAAGGGGCGGCACAACACCTACCCCAGCAGCTCCGCCACCTCCGCCTGCACCGCCGCGAGCTGGTCGAGTTGCAAGCCCGGGTCGGGAATGACGAACACCTCCCCCGTCTTCACATGCTCATAGATCAGCGTCCGCGCGCCCGCCTCCTCGCGCGCCTCGATCTGGCGCAACAGCCGCTTGCGCTCGAGCATCAGCGCCAGGATGTAGCGCGCGTGGCGATGCCCGTCATCCGTCTCCTCCATGTAGCGCCGCAGCAAGTCCTCCGCGGTTGCCTTCTCCAGCGTCTCCGGCTCTGGCGGCGGCGGCAGCTCGAACCGCGTCTTCCAAAACGAGAACGGCGTGATGTTTTCATTCCTCGCGGCCCACGCCTCCTCGCTCCAGTCCTGCCGGCTGAACCCCTCCTTTTCCCGCACCAGCAGCGTGTAAAACATCTCGCCCTCCGCGAACGCCCGCCCCGTCACCGCACACATCTCCGCGCGTCCTCGTATCTGCCAGTCGTTCGCCATTTTCGTGAAAAAAGTCCGCGCTAGCCGCGGCGCACGCTGAACCGCGGGAGTTCCCGGTTATTCGACTTCAGCCGCAGCAGATAAAGCCCGATGAGGCCGAACACACCCACCGGCACCCAGGCCGCCGCGACCGGATCAATCCGCCCGCCTTTGCCCAGCGCGAGGCAGAGGCTGTTGATGAAGATCATCGCTGCGAAGATGAAAATCGAACTCGCCACCCCCGCCAGCACCCCGCGCCGCGAGAAGACGATCCCCAGCGGCGCCGCGATGAAGATCACCAGCAGGCAGGCGAACGGCACCGACAGCCGCTCGTGAAAATTCGTCCGGTAGGGCGCGAGCTGATCCTCCCGGAAATCGGCATTGTCGCGCAAATAATCGCGCAGTTCCGGCACCGACAGATTCGCCGCCGCGAGATTCGAGGCCGCGATCCGCCACGGCGTCTCCGGCCAGTCCGCGATCCTTTTCATCTCCCAATACTCCTCCCCCACCATCTGCCCATCCGGATCGAGATCGACCTCCTTGCCGCGCCCCAGCGTCCACGTCCGCGCCGCCGGATCGTAGGTCCCCTCCCGCGCGTAAAATTTCTTCAGAATATTTCCCTCCGCGTCCTGCTGGATGATGTGCAGCCCCTTCAGCACCCCCAGCGAGCCCGTCGTGCCGTAGTCCGACGGCATCGACTCCAAAAACCACGAGCGCAACTCCCGCCGGTTGCGGAAGAGCATCCCCTCCAGCCGCGACTCCTTCGATTTGCCGCGCACCAACGCCTTGAACGCGTCCTTTTTCACCGCCTCAGCATGCGGAGCCAGCTCGTAGTTCAGCCACAGGCTCACCCCGCTCGCGACGAGGCCGGCGGCGAAAAGTGGGAGCAAAATCCGCGGCACGCTCACCCCGGCCGTGAGCATCGAGATCAGCTCGTTTGTGCGCGACATGTGGCTCAGCGAGTAAAGCACCGCCAGGAGCAGGCCCACCGGCAGGCAGATGATCATGATCGCCGGGAGCTGCGAGGCGTAGAAGGCGGCGACCTGCACGAGCGGTACCTTCGCCTCCCAGAACTCCTGGCCGTTGTCCGCGAGGTCGAACACGAGCCAGATCGCGAGGAAGCCCACGAACGCGTAGCAGAACGGGACGAGGAAGTTGCGGAGGACGTAGCGATCCAGGAGGCGCATCGGGAGCGGGATGCTCTAGTGGAAAATTTCGCCCGCGGAAACGCGAAAAAAGCGGAGAAACCTGAGACTCGGAACCTGAAACATGAAACTCAGGTTGCATAACGCGCACGGTCTTTCCGATCTCAGCTCCTAGGTTCCCGGTTTCGCGTTTCTCCGCCTGCGCACACATCCTGCTTTCCTCTACCCGATGTCCGACCTCCACTTCCTCTGCCCCGCCTGCCGGCACAGCCTCCTCGTCGATGCGCATGGCATGGGCCACACCAGCACCTGCGCCCACTGCTCCGAGCCGTTCGACGTGCCCGTCCTCGCGACCGATTCCGTCGAGTTCGAAGAGCGCGCCTATTTTGCCGGCCTCCGCAACGAGGAGGAAAAAGTGCGCGCCGACCTCGAGGCCCTGCAAAAATCCATCTCCCCTGGCGAGCTGACCGCCCGCGAGCGGCTCCGCGCTACCGGCGACGAGCTCACCCAGGCCTACCGCCAGCTCGCAGACGTTCGCGAGCAACTCACCGCCGCCTCCCAGCACGAAGAGGAGGCTGAGAAGCTGCGGGGCGAGAACGCCGACCAGATCTCACGCCTCGAGGAACTCCAGAAACGCCTCACCACCGCCGAGCGCGACACCCTCGCCGCCCGCGACAGCGTGCCGAAGCTCGCGCAGGCCGAGGAAGAACTCGCCATGGCCGGCGCCCGCCAGATCGATTTCGAGAAACAGCTCCGCGAAGCCAACCAGAGCCTCGACGGCCTCAGCCGCAAGCTTCGCGCCGCGCGCACCGCCGAGGAAGAGCTGCGAGCGAAAGCCGCCGACCACGACGCCGCCCTCTCCCTCCTCACCGGCGAGGCCCGCTCGGCCACCACCGAGCGCGACGAACTCCGCACCCGCTCCAAAGACCTTGCCGACCGTCTCGCCGCCGTCACCGCCTCCGACGCCACCGCCCGCGCCGAGTCCGCGAAAGCCCGCGAGTCCATGGTCGCGCTGAACCAAAGCGTCCACGCCCTCACCAACGAGCGCGACGCCCTTGAGTCCGCGCTCAAGGACCTCCGCACCCGCCACAGTGGCCTCAGCGATTACGTGGCGACCCTCGAGGTGAACGAGCAGCTCAGCCGCGTCGCCGTTTCCTCGACGCGCGACATCGCCATTTCCCCACGCCGCGAGCGCCCCCGCGACTTCCTCCACGCCGCCGCCGCAGTCCCCGCCTGATCCCGGGAAAGCAGAAAGCCGAGACTCCGCGCATCGCCTCCGAGCCCGGCAAGTTCCGCACCGCCCGTCCGCCCCGTCCCGCCCAGCCGGATTCATTGCCGCCCCCCGCAAGTCGCCTTTCCGACCTCGGCTCCCCTTGGCCTGAGGGGACATCGCTTTACTTTCCCGAAGTCTCAGCGCAAGAAGTCGAGGCTCAACCTTCCGAATGTGCCGCCTAATCGTCCCACCGATCAAGGGCACCGCGGAGCTTCCCCACCCGTCCTGCAAACCCCGCGCTTTCGTCTAATCCTATGTTAGGCGCTTTCTCTCGATGCCGACAGATCAACAAATCGAAGTGATACCTACGTCAGTAGGGCGCCATATTCCACCGGAGCGCGTCCGCCACACGCTTTATACCCTCGTTTTCGCGACCGCCGTCTGCACGGGGATGCTCTTGGTGCGTTTCGTTTGTGCTGGCGACCTCCGATTCCGCTTTTCCGGTTTGCTCGGCAACCTGCTTCTCGCGTGGGTTCCTTTAGTCTTAGCCCTACTCATTCGGCGAATCCCTGACAGCCGCAGTCGCTTCTGGTTTTGGAGCGCATTAATCGCGTGGATACTCTTCTTCCCGAACGCCTTCTACATCACCACGGACCTGATCCACATGAAAAAGTTCGGAACCGACGGCATTTACCGATGGTTCGATATGCTCATGACCACCGGCTTTGCCTGCGGCGGCATATTTCTGGGCAGCCTATCTCTCTACCTCTTGCATCTCCTCGTTCGACACAGATTCGGCTGGCGCGTCGGGTGGGCGTTTGCAGGGGGAATGTTGGCACTCGGTTCGTTCGGCATCTACCTAGGCCGCTTTCTCCGGCTCAACAGTTGGGATGTCGTTACTCGCCCGTTCAAGCTCGTGGGCGATGTTTCCGCATTACTTGAACCCAAGGGCCTTACTGAGATGGCTGCGTTCTCCGCGACGTTCTTCTTCTTCTCGCTCGCAGTCTACTGCTTAGTTGTTTCGATTGCGCGCTTACACGAGGAGCCTTCTCGCCATGAGTCCATTCGCGAAACGTCACCAAACGCCTTCTAAGAAGAAGGTGCTCTGGAACTCGGTATTTCAGCAGTAAACCCACTGTCTTTTTTCGCGATACTCGCCCTGATTATGAACATCTTACGCATCTTCTTCATATAAGGCGACTCAGAGCATCGTTCCCGATGAAGACAGGCTTCCACCAGCACAGGCAGCGACGGGGCAGGCTTTCTCCTCTTACCGTGCTCCTGCTTATCGCGTTGCTCTTAGTTCCGGGTTTGGCCGGTCTGCGATTGGCTCGGTCTTTCGACCCGCGCTTTGTTTTCGGTTATTTCGTCGCTATTTCCTGCCTTACGTTTTGGCTCTACTGGCACGACAAGCGGAGAGCAGAGAACGATGGCTGGAGGACGCCAGAATCTAATTTGCATCTCGCTGAAGTGCTTGGCGGGTGGCCTGCTGCCTTTCTCGCGCAGCGCATTTTGCGTCATAAGATTTCCAAAACTAGATATCAGATAGCATTTTGGTCGATCGTTACCTTTCACGAGTTGGCCGTGTTCGATTTTATTTCCGACTGGCGCTATTCACGAGCGGCGATCAGACTCTTGCATCCATAAGTCGCCTTCTTCCAAGAAACTAGAGACAGTTTATGTTTTTGGGGAGAGTTGAAATCCGAGGCTGGCGGATTGCTTTTTTGAGATCGGCCAGCCTGTTTTCGTTGAGCCGTAGTTGATAGGTTGCCGGGGTCGGGCTCGTCGTAGTCCGTGATAGACGATGCGCGCCGTCGATGCTCGCCCTCGACGTTTCTCCTCCGCCACGCCGGGTGCGGCTGGGTCGGCCTGAGCTGCTCAAGGCCGGCTCGGCTCCCCAGACGCTTGACGCTCCCCCGCGCGCCCGTCAGCGTTTTTCCCGTCATGGCCACTCTGAACGATCCTTTCCAAGCCGTCCGCGACTTCTCCCACGGCAGCTATTTTTCACTCCCGGCGCTCGAGGAGGCGGGCGTGGGGAAAATCTCCCGGCTGCCCATCAGCATCCGCATCGTGCTCGAGTCAGTGCTGCGGAATTGCGACGGGAAAAAGGTCAGCGAGGAGGATGTGCGCACCCTCGCGAACTGGAACGCGAAGCAACCCGCCAATGCCGAAATCCCGTTCGTCGTCGCGCGCATCGTGCTCCAGGATTTCACCGGCGTGCCGCTGCTGGTCGATCTCGCCGCCATGCGCAGCACCGTCGCGCGCCTCGGTGGGAATCCCGGCATCATCGAGCCGCTCGTGCCCGTCGATCTTGTCGTCGATCACTCCGTGCAGGTCGATTTCTTCGGCACCTCGCAGGCGCTCCAGCTCAATCTCGACATGGAGTTCAAGCGGAACCGCGAGCGCTACGAACTGCTCAAGTGGGGCCAGCAGGCCTTCAAGACCTTCGGCGTCGTCCCCCCCGGCATCGGCATCGTCCACCAGGTCAACCTCGAGTACCTCGCGAAAGGCGTTCTTCACTCTCAACTCTCAACCCTCAACTCTCAACTTTTCTTCCCCGACACGCTCGTCGGCACCGACTCGCACACCACGATGATCAACGGCCTCGGCATCGTCGGCTGGGGCGTCGGCGGCATCGAGGCCGAGGCGGGCATGCTCGGCCAGCCCGTCTATTTTCTCACGCCCGAGGTCGTCGGCGTGAACCTCACCGGCCGGCTTGGCGAAGGCGTCACCGCGACCGATCTCGCGCTCCACGTCACGCAGATGCTGCGGGCGAAAAAAGTCGTCGGGAAGTTTGTCGAGTTTTACGGCGAGGGTGCCGCTTCCCTGCCGCTGCCCGACCGCGCGACCATCGCAAACATGGCCCCCGAGTACGGCGCGACGATGGGTTATTTCCCCGTCGATGCGGAAAGCGCCGCCTACCTGCGGGCGACCGGGCGCACCGAGGAGCAGTGCGCGGCGTTCGAGGATTATTTCCGCGCGCAGCAGATGTTCGGTATGCCGGGGAAAGGCGACATCGACTACAGTGTCGATCTCGAACTCGACCTCGCGACCGTCCAGCCCGGCGTCGCCGGCCCGAAGCGCCCGCAGGATCGCATCGACCTCCCAGATCTCGGCGATGCTTTCCGCACCCTCCTCTCGCGCCCGGTCTCCGAGGGGGGCTATGGAAAAACGCGCGCGAGCGAGTCGGTGGCAGTGCATCTCAATGGCCGTCGCGGCGATGGCAACGAACTCCCCGCGCCCGCCGAGGTCGATGACGCCGAGCCGCGCAACAAGATCGAGATGGTTATCAACCGCCCGACGCCCGCCGACGTCGAGAGCATGTCCAGGTCGCCTTTTCATAAAGGAGAGGCCGAACTCGCCGACGGCAGCGTCCTCATCGCCGCGATCACGAGTTGCACGAACACGAGCAACCCGAGCGTCATGCTCGCCGCCGGATTGCTCGCGAAAAAAGCCGTCGCCCGCGGGCTCAAAGTCGGCCCCGCGGTGAAAACCTCGCTGGCTCCCGGCTCGCGCGTCGTCTCCGATTACCTCGCGAAAACCGGGCTCCAGGAGCCGCTCGATCAGCTCGGCTTCAACATCGTCGGCTACGGCTGCACCACCTGCATCGGCAACTCCGGCCCGCTCGATCCGAAGCTCGAAGACGCCATCCAGAAGCACGACATCGTCGCGGCGAGCGTCCTCAGCGGAAACCGCAACTTCGAGGCGCGCGTCCACCAGAACATCCGCGCGAATTTCCTCATGTCGCCGCCGCTCGTCGTCGCCTTCGCGCTCGCCGGTCGGGTCGATCTCGACCTCACGCGCGAGCCCATCGGGAAAGGAAGCGACGGGCAGGACGTCCACCTGCGCGACCTCTGGCCGAGCCTCGAGGAAATCCGCGAGGCGATGCGCAGCGCGCTCTCGCCCGAGGTTTTCCGCAGGCTCTACACCGACTTCGCCGAGCAGAACCCGAAGTGGAATGAGATCACGTCATCGACCGGCGAGGTCTATGCGTGGGATGAAAAGAGCGACTACATTCAAGAGCCGCCGTTTTTTGAGGACTTCTCCACCGAGCCGCGCCCCATCGCCAACATCACCGGCGCGCGTCCGCTCGGCATCTTCGGCGACTCCGTCACAACCGACCACATCTCGCCCGCCGGCGCGATCAAGCCCAGCTCACCCGCGGGCAAGTACCTCATCGAGCGCGGAGTCGAGCCGCAGGATTTCAACAGCTACGGGAGCCGCCGCGGCAACGACCGCGTGATGACGCGCGGCACTTTCGCCAACGTCCGCATCAAGAACCTGATGGTCCCCGGCGTGGAAGGCGGCGTGACGCGCTTTTTCGAATCCGCAATCCGCGATCCGCAATCCGCCATGGGCGAAGAATTGTCCATCTACGATGCCTCCATGAAATATCAGGCGTCCGGCGTCCCGCTCGTCATCCTGGCCGGCCAGGAATACGGCACCGGCTCCAGCCGCGACTGGGCGGCGAAGGGCACAAAACTGCTGGGCGTGAAAGCCGTCGTCGCCGTGAGCTACGAGCGCATCCACCGCTCGAACCTTGTCGGCATGGGCATCCTGCCGTTGCAGTTCAAAGAGGGCGCGACGCCGCAGTCGCTGCGTCTCGACGGCACCGAGACCTACGACGTCACTGGCCTCAGCGACACCCTCACCCCCGGCCAGGATGTCAATCTAGTGATCCACCGCGCCGACGGCACCAGCGAGACCGCCCCGCTCCGCCTCCGCATCGACACCCCGATCGAGATCGACTACTACCGCTTCGGCGGCATCCTCCCCTTCGTATTGCGGCAGTTGTTAGCCGCAGAAAGCTCTTCGATTTAGGTGAGGCCGCGGGTTTTCGAATCCGCGATCCTGAAGCGGGGGTTGCAATGGGCGGGCGCGGCACTAGGCTGCGCGCTTGCAGGGGAGCCACCTGGCTGAGAGTGCTCCGGCGACCGCCGGAGCTGACCCTTCGAACCTGATGCGGGTAATGCCGCCGCAGGGAGCGAGGCTCAGCCGTGCTGGCGTGCCTGCGTTCATCCGCCTCTCCACACTCATGATCGCCACAAAAGAACTCATCGAACCGCAAAGCAGCGAGCCACTGCCAAACAGCTCCCGCGTCTATGTCGAGGGGACGCTGCATCCCACGGTGCGCGTTCCTTTCCGCGAAATCAGCCTCGCGCCGACCAAGTCGCTCGATGGCCGCATCGAGGTGAATGAGCCGGTGCGTGTGTATGATTGCAGCGGGCCGTGGGGCGACGTCGCGCAGTCGCCGGAGGTGACGCAGGGTCTGCCGGCCTTGCGCGCCGACTGGATCCGCGCGCGCCGCGACGTGCTGGAATACGAGGGGCGCGTGGTCGAGCCGCGCGACGACGGCTATCTCACCGACGGGCACCGCGAGAGCACTTGGGCGCGCCGCAACCCACAATCGACCATCGGCACTCCGCAATTCGCCCAGCGTCGGCCGCTCCGCGCGAGCGGCGGGCATCCGGTGACGCAGCTCTGGTATGCGCGGCAGGGAATCGTGACCCCGGAGATGGAATTCATCGCGATCCGGGAAAACCTCGGCCGCGCCAAGATCGCCGACCTTTCACAGGACATCCGCCGTGACGATCTCGACAAGCAGCACGCCGGTTCCGCGCAGCTCCAGAGCGATTACACGCCCTCCATCTTCCGCCGTTTCCCACAGCGCATCCCCGCCGAGATCACCCCCGAATTCGTCCGCGACGAAGTCGCCTCCGGCCGCGCCATCATCCCCGCGAACATCAACCACCCCGAGCTCGAGCCGATGATCATCGGCCGCAATTTCCTCGTGAAGATCAACGCCAACATCGGCAACAGCGCCGTCGCGTCGAGCATCGAAGAAGAGGTCGAAAAGATGCGCTGGGCCACCAAGTGGGGCGCCGACACCGTCATGGACCTCAGCACCGGCAAGAACATCCACGCGACACGCGAATGGATCTTGCGCAACAGCCCCGTGCCCATCGGCACCGTGCCCATCTACCAGGCGCTGGAGAAAGTGAACGGCAAAGCCGAGGACCTCACTTGGGAGCTTTTCCGGGACACCCTCATCGAGCAGGCCGAGCAGGGCGTTGATTACTTCACCATCCACGCCGGAGTGCTCCTGCGCTTCGTCCCGATGACCGCCTCGCGCATGACCGGCATCGTCTCGCGTGGCGGCAGCATCATGGCAAAATGGTGCCTCTCGCATCACCAGGAAAACTTCCTCTACACCCACTGGGACGACATTTGCGACATCATGGCCGCTTACGACGTCAGCTTCTCCATTGGCGACGGTCTGCGCCCCGGCTCCATCGCCGACGCCAATGACCGCGCGCAGTTCGGCGAACTCGAAGTGCAGGGCGAACTCACCCGCCGCGCCTGGGCCAAAGGCGTGCAAGTCATGAACGAAGGCCCCGG
>PPFU01000949.1_pt1 | contig 27529 bp, 19 predicted proteins | sample 1535991 | NCBI WGS metagenome assembly PPFU01 (sample SAMN04901290, study PRJNA319586) | Hypolithon metagenome, whole genome shotgun sequencing project. | isolation source: Antarctic Hypolithon | place: Antarctica: Miers Valley | collected 2014
GGGGGGGGGGGGGGGGGCGGGCCGTGGACAATGAATCGATGCGACGACGGGCGAGTCTTCGCCCATCGCTTGAAGCTTCGCCCCGCACTGCGCCATCTTACCAGGGTGACCTCTTTCTCCGCTCCCGACTTCTCGATCGCCCGGCTGGCCGAGGCGCCCGACGCGCGGTTTGTGCCCGCGCCCGCCGACGGCGTACTCCCCGACGGCTTCTTCTCGACCACCAATCTTCCGACGTATGTGCGGATCGGGGGCGAGTGGCGGCTGCCGCGCGAGCCGCGGATGGATGCCGCGATCGTCCGCGACGCCGACGGGGTGCTCTGGATCCGGGAGGGGCGCCGCGTGCGCGGCGGGGAGGAGATCGCGGTCGGCGCCATGGAGGACGGGAGCGAGGGAATCTTCGTCCACACCCGCGCCTTCATGCAGCGGGGGGCCGACGGCGAGTTCAAGTTCATGACCTCCGAGGTCTCACGCGAGAAGCCAATCGACTACGCGCTGATGGCGCGGATTCTCATCGAGCAGCGTGAACGCGGCGGCTATCCGCTCTGGGTCACGGGACCGGCGCTCGTGCACTCGCGCGCGCGCAACGATATGGTCTGGTTCATTGAACAGGGGTATGTCGGTGCGCTGCTCGCGGGGAATGCCGTTGCGGTCCACGACATCGAGACCGCGATCTTCGGAACGACGCTCGGCATGTCGGGGAGCGGTGAGGCGACGAGTGGCGGCCATGGGCTGCACATGCGTGCGATCAACGTCGTGCGCGGCGCGGGCTCCATTGCGGCCGCGGTAGAGCAGGGGATCGTCACCGACGGAATCATGCACGCCTGCGTGCGTGCGGCTGTCCCCTTCGTCCTCTGCGGCTCCATTCGCGACGACGGACCACTGCCTGATGTGATCACCGACGCTATCGAAGCGCAGGACGCCATGCGAACGCACGCGAAGCGGGCGACCATGGCCGTGCTGGTCGCAACCGCGCTGCACGCGATCGCCACGGGGAACATGCTTCCCGCATTCGTCATGAACGACGATGGCACCCTGAGCGAACTGCCCACGATCTGCGTGGATTCATCCGAGTTCGTCGTCAGCAAGCTCAAGGATCGCGGCACGCATCAGGCGTTCGGCGTGGTCACGAACGCGCAGGACTTCATGCATATCCTGCGATTGTACGTCGAGCGGGAACTCGCCGCGCGCGCGATCGCTGCCGCGACCGGCGGCGTTCCGGTGACGTCGTGAACGATACGCAGCAACGCTTTTTGCGGACCATCGCCGACCGGGTTCCGGTCGCGCGCATCATCGAACTGCATCTGTTCGCGCCAATCCGCCAGAGCGGAAGCGAGACGGGCGTGGCGGTATTCGCCGCGCTCACGGACGTGCACGGGACCGGTGAGCCGCCGCCTGCTGACGCGATCGCTGCTGCAGCCTCCACTGCCGCGCCTCCCCACGCATCGGCAGCCGGGCTCCCCCTGGACGCGCCATCGGGCGACGAGAACCCTGAGCTGCCGCCGGCGGGTGCGCCTCCCGCCGATCATCCTGACGCCGATCAGCCGCCCGGTGACGAGGCGCCGGCGCGCGATACACCGGCGGACGTTCCCCCTCCGCCGTACGCGCCTCCGGCAGACGTTCCGCCAGCGGGTGACCCGCCTGACGATGATCCGGCCATCGAGCCACCGCCGGGCCACGACGCACCGGTCGGCGATCCACCTCCGCGTGAGGCGCCGATGGGCCGCGCGTCCGGCAGCGCGGACGTGGACGACGCGCCGGCGGAGATCGATCCCGGCGCCACGATCGACACCCTTGACGCCGGGTTGGGCGTACCGGCGGAGACCCTCCCGCTGGGCGAGGTCCTCGACGCTGAGGTCGCCTGTGACCTATCGCCCCTGGCCGGGCCGGGGGAGCCCGCGCCCGTTCGCCCACCGCTCGTGCGGCACGTGGTGATGTCGGCGCGCTATCGACTCGTGCTCAAGGGCATCGATCGTGGCAAGTGGGACGTGGACATCGTTGAGGAGGCCGACGCACCGCTCATTACCGTGGACAAGGTGGTGCGCGGTGTCCAGCGCCGCGCGGGCGACCTCGCGGATGTCGAGCGATTCACTTCCGACACGCTGCAGCAGGCGTTGAGCGAGACGCTGTGGGCGACGACGACGTAATCGAGAGCTTCCGGCGGTATCTCCGCGACCACAACTTCCCCGTCACCGCACAGCGGATGGCGATCGCCGAGGTCGTGCTCGCCTCGGAACGGCATCTGTCGGCGGACGAGGTAATCCGCGAGGTGTTCGCACGCGGCACGCCCGTGGGCACGGCGACCGTCTATCGCACGCTCGACGTGCTGGTGCGGAGCGGACTCGCTGTCGAACGCGATTTCGGGGAGGGGTTCAAGCGCTACGAACCCGCGCGCGGCATCCCGCACCACGAGCACTTGCTCTGCTCCGTCTGTGGCCGCGTCACCGAGTTCCGCGACGAGCGGCTCGAGCGGATGACGACGCTGCTCGCGGAGTCGCACGGTTTCGCGCGACAGCGGCACCGCCTTGTGATCTATGGTGTCTGCGCCGATTGCCAGCTCGGTGGCGATCCGATCGACCGCGACGGACTTCCCGCACGGTTCCGGCGCGAGTAATGCCGGTCTTCGTGCTCCCATTCCCGCTCTGTTCACGTGATGCTGCCAGTCTTCCGCACCTCGTTCGTTTCCTTCGCCTCGTGCGTCCTGCTCGTCGCCTGCGGCGGTGATCGTCAGGCGGATGCCTACCGGGACGCGCCGCAGCTCCTGCTCACGCCGTCGGTTCAGTACTGTCAGTTCAATCCGGGCGATCACTGCGAGTTCCTGACGATGACCCCGGTTGCGGCGGGGCCCGACGGCGGCGTCATTCTCGGGGAACCCGCTGGCCCCATCGTGCGGTTCGGGCCGCAGGGCGCATATCTGGGGACGATCGGGCGCCGCGGTGGCGGGGAGGGTGAGTTCCAGTTCGTCGTCGCGGCGGAGTTCGCGTCCGGCGGCGGCGTGGTGCTGCACGACTTCGGCGCGGGACGGCGACTGCGGTACGACAGCACGGGTGCGTTCATCACGGCGGTGCCGGAAAGTACGGATTTCGGGGTGCGCTCCATCGTGAGCGGACCGCTCGGGGTGGGCGTGTTGCGCACCCTGCCTGGCTCCGGACTCGACAGTCTGGAGGCGGAGTTCGTTCTTCGACGGGACACCAGCACGGCGCGGGTCGTCGCGCGCATGCGGGTCGCCGCGCTCCCGGAGGGAGCCGGCGACGGGTCGGACGTTCCGTTCTTCGCCGACGCTCCGCACTGGGTCGTCGAGTCCGACACCAGCGTGCTCGTCGCATCGGGGCCAACGCTGCGGATCGAACGGATCACGTCGTCAGGCGCTCGAAGTACGTTCGTCGACGTTCCGACGCTCGGCGAGCGCCGCGTCACCGAATCGGACGTGGCGACCGAGCTCACGGTGCGCCGGCAGCAGGTGAACGCCAGGGTTCCCGAGCCTGGGGCAGCGGCGGCACGCGAGCGGCTCGAGGCGTCGGCGCGTGCCGCGGCGACCGTTCACCCGTTCACCGCCGCGCTCGTGCGGCTGTACGACGGATCGCTCTGGCTGCGGGAAGCGGAGCGCCGCGCCGGCGGCGCCGCCCGTTGGACCCGGTTCGATGCCGATGGCGTTCCGACCGCCTTCGTCTTGCTTCCGGGCGACGCCGAGCTACTCGGCGGCGATGCGACGCGGGTGCTCGTTCGGCAACCTGACAACGCGGGATTGCCGGTGGCGAGCTGGTTCCTGCTCACCCCCGCCGAGTCGAGCGGCTGACCGGTCGTGGGCGTGGCCGCGTCAGGCCGGCGTGCTTGCCTGACGCCGGGTGTCGGCATCGTTCGTATCGGCGGGCTCCGTCATGTAGCGGCGCATGAGTCCCTCGTACAGGTCGCGCGCGTCCTCGAGTGTCGTGGCGGACACGTCCACCGTGGGCGGGGTCATCAGGAAGGGCCAGACCTGATCCCCGCCCAGCGATCCATGTGCGCCGACCTGGTCGTCGAAGCTCACGATGGTGTACCCGTCGTAGGCGCCGAAGAGCACCAGATCACCAGCGTTGTCCTGCCGAACGAGATGCTCTAGCGCGCGGAGGGCGAACGGCTCCGTATTGTAGACCGTGAGCGGATTATCGCCGGCGACCACGCGGCATTGCCCGTTCGCCACACGAGCACGGCCGGTCGCACTCTCCACATGCACCGTGTCACCATCGAGGGTGGCGATCAGGCCAATGCCCGGGTGCGCGAGCAGGCTGTGATAGAGATGGCTGCGCCGCTCATCTCCCAGGATGTCGTCACGCTCGAGCCGCCGCGTGTCATCCGCGAAGTAGACCAGCGCCAGGCAGGAACTGTAGGTCACGACGACTTCGTGGTGCGCGTTCACCCGGTATTTCTCCGGCATGAAGATCTCGCGCAGCCCATAGTGCTGCCGCACCCACGCGCCGAGGCTCCGCAACCCGCGTTGCAGCAGTGATCGCTGGGGGGGCGTCACGGCAGCGACCGTGTCCAGTACGCGTGAGGCGATATCAGCGTATTCGCTGGTCTCGCCGTAGCTCGCGAGTGCGTGCAGCGGCTCGCCGTCGATCCGGACCGGATCGCCGTCGAGCACGCGTTGCACCGTGCGTCCGAGCGATTCGCCGTACTTGACGCGGAAACTCGCCGCCGGCGTCATGCCATGGTCCGAGAGGATCACGAGATCGTAGTCCCGTCGGTCAGCGAAGCGGATCATCCGCCAGATCTCCCGGATGCGCGCGTCGGTCCGACGCAGATCCTTGAGCGTGTGCGGATTCGTCGGCCCGAAGTGATGCGCGAGTTCGTCGTGCTGCATGAAGGTGCTGTAGATCACCGGCACGCCGAGGTAGACGTCGAGCAGAATCGCCATGGTCTGCAACTCGCGCACAACGACATTGCTCAGGATCCGCACGAACGGAAAGATTCCCTCCGCGTGCGTCACGCGGTCGCGGGCGAACTCGTTCCGGAACCGCGCCCACTCCTCGATCAGCCATTCCCACGCGGCCTGCGCCACCATGCGAACGACGCGCACGGGGTGGAGAAGGATGAGCAGGGCCATCCGCGTCCCGCCCAGCCGGCGGTAGACGGACGTCTGCTCGCGGGTGGCGACGGTGAACGCCACGGTGCCGGCATCGCCGTCCAGCAGATTCACGTAGCTGGAACCGCCGGCCAGCGCGCCCGGCGCGTGCAGCCGATCACGGATATATTGCACACCTTGGGGCGCGTTGCATGTGACGACGCGTCCCTCCTCCTTCAGGTAGAACCGGAAGGCGGGAACGCCCTCGTTCTCGCCGTGGAAGATCCCTGCCTGGCAGTACGGAGTCGCGGACGGCAGCCCGCAGAACCAGCGGCGGAGCGAGTAGTCGTGTCGCGAGAGGAGGCGGGCGAGCGTGGGGCAGTAGCCCAGTTCGAGCGCCCGGCGCAGGTCGGCGTAGGCGAGGGCGTCGATCTGCAGCACCACCACGCCCTGGCGTCCATCGCGCGGGCGCCGCTCGGCACGGAACGGCCGGTACTTCAGGCCGTAGTACCACTGGAGCAGCCGGCGGAGCCTCGGAGACGGGGCGCCGCGGCGTTCCGGTCCCTCGTACGACGCATCGTCCGCCGGCTCCGTTGGAGCTGACGGTGCGCGCGGCGTGTTCTGCTTCTCTCCAACCGGCGTCGCCGGAGCGTTCATGGAACCCACGCTGTCTCTAGGATTCGGCATCGCATTCCTGGCGGGACTGCTGTCATTCCTCTCGCCATGCGTGCTGCCGCTGGTGCCGAGCTACGTCACCTTCATCACTGGTGTCAGCCTGGACGACGTTCAGCAGAAGCGCCGCGCCGCCGCGATGCACGCGCTCCTGTTCATCCTGGGCTTCACGCTGATCTTCGTCGCACTCGGCGCGACCGCCACCGTCCTGGGACGAGTGCTGGGCTACTATCGCGACTGGATTGCCCGCATCGGCGGGGCGCTGGTGATTGTCTTCGGGCTCTACCTGCTCGGGATATTCAACATCGGTGCCCTGAATCGCGAGCGCCGGGTCCACCTCACGGACAAGCCGCTCGGCTACCTCGGGACGGTGCTCGTGGGCATGGCGTTCGGGGCCGGCTGGACGCCGTGCATCGGCCCCATTCTCGGATCGATCCTCGCGTACAGTAGCACGCAGGACGACGTCGGTCAGGGGGTTGCGCTGCTCTCGGCGTACTCACTCGGGCTGGGCATCCCGTTCTTCCTTGCCGCGGTGGCGGTGGAGCGGTTCCTGGGCGTCTTCAGCCGGCTCAAGCGCCACCTGGGGCTGATCAACAAAATCGCCGGGACCATGCTGGTGATCGTGGGTCTGCTCATGGTGACCGGCTACCTGACATACCTCTCCAACTCACTCCAGGCTTACACGCCAGCCGCACTGTTCAACTGGCTGTAGCGCGGTCTCGCCCGCCCTCACGCCGGCATCCCGCGGGGCGGGAGCGTGAGCTGCGGGACGGCGTTGACGCTCCCGTGGTCGCCCGCTGGCGCGACTATGGCAGCGAGCTGCCCGAGCGTGGCCGCGTCGAGAGGCCGCGCGGAGAGAACGAGCCGCATCAGCACCAGATCGAGCGCTGTCGGATCGGCCGCCGCCATCGGGACGAGCCGCTGAAGGAGTTCGACTCTCGCCCGCGGCGTGAGTCCCGGCGCGGAGGAGGCCTCCGCGGCAAGGCTTGCCGCCAGCAGCGGAGGGAATCCGGAATCGGGCACGCGGACCGGAGTACCGTCCGGCAGCGGCGCAGTTGCATCCGGCGCCAACTCCGGGTTCAGCTGCATCAGCGCACTCTCCGAGCAGCCATGCACCCGCGCGAGCGTCCCGAGCGTGCTCGCGTACATCGCCCAGCCGGGGATCTGAATCCGCTGCGGGCTCTGAACACGGTGCCGGTAGCGCTCACCGACGATGTGCAACGCGGCGCGGCGCATGCCACTGGCCGGGTCCAACGCGCGCTCGACCGCGGTGACCACGTCGGCAGCCGGACCGCCGGCGGGGAGCCAGCGCTGGCGCATCGCGTTCACCCTACTGGTGGCACGGGCGCACAGCACGTGGTCCTGGATGTTATGCGCTGCCTGGAGTGCCTCGTCGAGGGCGTTGGCGAGCGCGACCGCGTCGGCGGACTGGCAGACGTGCACCGTGTCCGCCACGGCGAGCCAGGCTGGGGCACGGAAGCCTGCAAAGCCGAAGGGCAGTGCGCGCAACCCATCGAGGAGCAGCGAGGCGCCCGTGCGGTCGCCGAGCACCGTAGCTTGGACCTCGGCCATCACGGCCAGGCGGCGAGCGAGGTGCGCCCACGGATCGTTCTCGCGAGCGTCCTGCAGCGCGGAAGCCTGCGCCCGCGCATCCGCCACCCGATCAGCGAACGTGGGGACGTCTACCAGCAGACCGGCCCGCTCGCGGATGGCCCGAAGCGCCAGCGGCAGCCCTTCACGAAGGTCGACCTGTGGCGCGGCGAGCGCCGCCTCGCCGAGTTCCGCCAGCATGTCGAGCGCCCAGGCCGGGTCGGGATGGTGCAGCACCGGCGCGACCAGCGCCCAGAGCGACCGGTTGCGGTAATGGTGATAGCTGTTGGCCGCGTGGGCAGCGACATACTCGCGGAAGGGGCGGGTCTGATGCACGGGATCCGCCGTGGCGTAGGCGACCAGAAGTGGGCCATCCTGTTCGGCGAGATACGTCGGCGTGCCCTCCAGGTCACCGTGAATCCCTTCGACGCGGTCGATGGCGAGCGGTTCGATGACGGTCTCGCTGTTGCCGCCGCCGAGCCGCTCCAGAATGCCCGCCACGAAATGCGCGTCAGGCGCCGGTGGGAGACTCGAGAGCACGGGCGGCGGCGCGCCACGCAGCGTGACCTCGAGGCGCGCGAGGAGCAGATCGAGCGGGGTGGCCAGTCCTTCGGCGATAACCTCATCGCGCACGGTGCGCGCGCCATCCGGATCGGCAGCCGCACCGAGCCAGGCAAGCGTCAGGCAGATCGCCTGCCTCCACTCGCTCTCCAGTCCATATAGCGTGAGGCGCCCGGCGGCCGCGACGACCGATCCCGCTCGCGCCAGGTCGAACACCGCGCCGGGAGGGAGGTGGCGACGGCGAACACCGGCGATTTCGAGTGCGGCGCTCACCACCAACCGCACGGCGTCCGGGTGCCGATCGGTCGCGGCGCATTCCACCGCCTGTTCGAGATCGCGCTGCAGCGCCAGCATGTCTTCAAGCCGCGCCTGATGGGCTGTCTGGAACTCTCGATCGGTTACCAGCGCAACCAGCTCGGCAACCCGGGCATGGCGCTGCATCCGATTCGCGTCGCGTGCGGCATCGGCGAGATGGCTGGCGAGATACCGAAGCGCGTAGCCGTCATTGCAGTCGGTCCAGTAGCCGGAATGCAGCGCGAGGAAGTGTGCCGCGATGCGCGCGTGCCAACCCGCCGCTGGAAGGTAGTACGAATTCAGAACCTCACGACCGTCGATCGAGAGCACGGGAAGTCGGAGGAAATCAGCGAACGATTGATGGTAGAGCCGATAGCACGGCTCGGCTGGACCGGGCCGCTGTACGGATTCGATGAACTGCCGGAGGTCGCCGCGATACTGCCAGAACTCCGCGTCGCCCTGTGCGCTGAGCGCCTGCAACTGCGGCAAGGTCAGACTGTCCCGCGCCACGGAGAGCACTCCCAGCAATGGGGCGTACGCCGTGGCCCAACTGGCTGCGCCGAACCCGACGACGCGGTTCAACGACTCGAGGTACAATCCATTGAGTCCCCGCGGTAGCCCAGCCACGTCGTCGAGCGCCTGTACGCCAGCGGCAACCGCATCGAGGAAGAACCGAACGTACTGGAAGTTGCCGCCCGCACGGCTGGCGATCTCGTCGGCGCGCGATGCGAGGTCGGCTGCGCCAAGGGCTGCGGGTTGCGCGCGCGGCGCGACGTCCGTCGTGAGGCGGCGGAAGACATACCGTGCGATGTCGCTCTGGTTCTCCCGCTGCACGGCGGCGCCAGAGATATCGAGCACGCGTGCAGAGGTGAAGGCGTTGAGGATGCGCTCGTCCGGCCGCCCCGTGACGATGAACCGGACCCGGTCCGGTAGATCCGCGTTCTGCGCGAGGAGCGCGACGATGCCGACCGGACCGCTGTACAGCAGCGCCTCGTCCAACGCATCCACGAGAATGCAGAGCTGCAGTGCCGGATTCTCCTCGAGCAGCGCCGTGATTGGCTCGCGCACCGTCCGGGTAAACCCATCCTCGGGCGCGATCCCGCTCAGGTCCAGGCGCTCGATCACGACGCCGACGGCGCTCCCGTGTAGCTCGCCGATCTCCTGCCGCACGACGATGCGAATCTGCCGATGACCGGACCGTTCGAGAAGCGCCTGAGCGAACGCCGGATATCGGGCAAGCTGGAGCGAGATGGATTCTGTGAACGCGTGAGGCGTCAGCGACCGCTGGGCCCGTGCGGAGCAGAAATGGGCGGCGCTGAGGCTGCCGGGGGTGAGGTGGGCGAACGGCGCGTCAGGCAGCGACTGCCCGGCGGCGATTTCCAGGAGCCGGCTCGCGATTGCGGACTTGCCACTTCCCGGCTCGCCAGTGAGCAGGAAGGTACGTGGCCCCGACTGGCTCAGCCATTCGTCAATAGCCGAGAACACCCACTCCCGCCCCGTGAATTCCTGCGTCCGGTCGCTTGCCGCCGGCGCCATGCTGTAGGGGGACGCGCTCACCTGTTGTTTCATGGGGCACCTCCGCGAACACCGGCTCCGCATTCATGCCGCCACACCGCGCGCATGCCTCACGTGGAGCCAGTTTGGTGCGTCACCCGGGATCGGGAACGCTCCGCTCGACCATGCCGGGGAACGCAAGCCCGTCCTCCTCCGATCCCGTAGCTTTCATGCGCGAGAACGGATGACCGTTGCATCCCGTCCTTGGAACGCTGCGGTCCGCGATGCGCGTGGCTGCGGCAGCCGCCTGCGTCGGCGCGTTGTACGCGCTCAGGCAATATGCCCAGGTGTACGGGGACATACCCTCGAGCGGCATCCAGTCGATTCGGGTCCAGAGCCCGGCGTCCGAGCGGTTCCGCGGTGCGTTGCGTGCTACCAGATACTGCTCGGCTGCGTTCCATTCTACCACTTCGTACGTGGAATGCGAGCCATGATGCCAGGCCCCCCGATCGATGCGATACGAGGAGCCGTAGTCGTCCTCGAACGCGCCGAGGATCTCCGGCGGGGGCGAGTCCGAGACGCGGGTAGCCGGCGCGGATGCACATCCGGCAAGCACCGCCACCAGCAGACTCCGCAGCCAGCACGATCGTACGGCGCATGCGGCACGAGGCACGCATCCCGACTCGCGGTGCGCCCCCGCTTCCACTACTCCCACTACTCCGTCCTCGCCTGCGCTGCGGCATCGCGGCCGCGGGACGAGGGAAGCGCGTTGCGCGCGTGAGGCGTCATCGCCTGAACCTCATTCATCCACTCGCCGACGAGCCGCATCAACTCTCGCGCCGCAACCGGCTTGAGCAGCACCCGGCGACAGCCTGCGCCGTGGCAGGCGCGCGTCAGTGCCGGATCGTCGTGTCCGGTCAGCGCGACCGTGATGGGCGGACACCCGCCGTCCGCCGAGAGTTGCGCCAGCGCGTCGAGACCGCTTCCGTCCGGCAGCGTGATGTCGAGCAGCATGAGCGCAGGCATGCGCTCGCGACACCGGTCGACGGTCTCCTGGACGCTCGCCGCCGTCGCGACATTATGCCCCGCGGACTCGAGCAGCACGCGCATTGCGTCGGTGACGAGCGCGTTGTCCTCGACTAACAGTATGTGTCCCATCCGGTCAGCCCGCCCGACTGATGGGAATCGTGAAGTAGAAGCGGCTCCCATCGCCGACCGAACTCTCCAGCCAGATCCGTCCGCCGTGCAGCTGCACGAGCCGTCGTGCGATCGTCAGGCCCAGCCCCGTGCCATGATGTCGGCGGGACGAGGAGGAATCGACCTGCGCGAACTCCATGAAGATGAGCTCGTGATGCTCGGGCGCGATGCCGATGCCCGTGTCCCCGACTTCCATGAGCACCATCGGCACGTCCGCTTCGGTCACGCGACGCGCCGTGATCCAGACCTGGCCGCCAGGCGGCGTGAACGCGATCGCGTTGCCGAGCAGGTTGGCGAGAACGTGGGTGAGCTTCTCGCGGTCCGCCTCCAGCGTCGAGAGCGATTCGTCGACGGTGACCACGAGTTTGATCCCCTTGCGCGCGCACAGCGCCTCGTTGAGCGCGCTGACCTGATGCAGCAGGTCGATCACGGGTACGGGCCGGCAGTCGAGCGTCAGCTGGTCTGCCGCGCCGCGGGCGTACGTCAGAATTTCGCCGACCATGCCAAGGAGCTGGCGACCGCCGTTGATGATGCCGCCGATGCTCTCGAGCTGCCGCTCGCTGAGGGGCCCGAGGATCCCGTCCCGCAGGATCTCGGCGTGCGTGATGATCGCCGTGAGCGGGGTGCGAAGATCGTGCGAGATGTTCGACAGGAACTGGGTCTTCAGCGCGTCCCGCTGATGCAGGTCACTGATCTCCCGCGTGGCGTCCCGAAGGCTCGCCTGGAGCGCGGACAGCTCGCCGTCGGTGTCGTTCATCGGAGTCCGAAGATGGGCCATGTGGTGGATACTACTGGTCCCCCGCAATTGCCGCTACCGAACCGTGAGCCAGCTCGGCCCCGCCGTCCGGCTCATCGCCCCTTGCGGCAGGCTCCCTCTCGATCGACTCCTCGAGCTGTTGCCGGCGGAGGAGCGACCAGTAGCGGCCGCGAAGGGCGACGAGGTCGGCGTGTCGCCCCTGTTCCACGATGCGGCCGGCGTCCAGCACCACGATCCAGTTCGCGTCGCGAATGGCGCTGATCCGATGGGACGCGATGAGCGCGGTCCGCCCCTCGAGCACGGTGCGGAGCCCGCGGAGGATCTCCGCCTCTGTGTGCGTGTCCACGGCCGAAAGTGCGTCATCCAGCAGCACGATGTGCGGCCCACGCGCGAGCGCCCGGGCGAGCGCCGTGCGTTGCCGCTGCCCGCCCGAGAGGTTGATCCCCCGCTCGCCGAGCACCGTGTCGAAGCCGTGCGGGAACGCATCGACCGTCTCCGCCAGCTGCGCGACCTGGGCGGCCTGACGCGTACTGGCGCCTGCTGGGGCACCGTACGCAACATTCTCGGCGATGGTCTCGCTGAAGAGCATGCTCTCCTGCGGTGCGTAGCCGATCTCCGCCCGGAGCGCGTCCAGCGACAGCTCGCGGATCGGCACGCCGTCGATCAGGATCGTCCCTTCCTGCGGATCGTAGTGGCGCGGGATCAGGTCCATGAGGGCGCTCTTGCCGCTACCGGTCGCGCCGACGATGCCCAGCGTGTCGCCCGCCGGGACGGTGAAGGACACGTCCCGAAGGACCCACCGTTCGTCATCGCCCTCTGCGGCAGGGTAGCAGAAGCCGACGTTGCGGAACTCGATGGAGCGGCCGGTGACGGCCGGGGGGAGCGGCGCCGAACCGGGCATCTCGGTGACCACCGCGCGCGCATCGAGGATCGTTAGCAGGCGCGACGTGGAGGCGCTCCCCCGTTGGAACAGGTTGATTACCCAACCGAGCGCGATCAGCGGCCAGGTCAGCATCGCCAGGTAGAAGCCAAAGGCCACGAACGCGCCGACGGAGATGTCTCCCCGGAGCGTGAGCGTCCCGCCGACGCCGAGCACGATGACGGCCGCGGCCCCGGCAAGCATGCCGAACCCCGGGCTCATCAGACCATAGAGCCGCGCCAGATGCAGGTTGCGCTCGAGATACTCGCGGCTGAGTGCCTCGAATCGGGCCTGCTCCGCCTCCTCCTGGCGATACGCCCGGACGATGCGAACACCGGCGAGGTTCTCCTGCGCGCGGGTGGTGAGCGCGCCGAAGTGCTCCTGGACGGCCTCGAATCGATGATGGATCGCCGTGCCCATCCGGACCATCAGGAAGGGCAGCCCGATCATCGGGAGCAGCGCCAGCCCGGTCAGTCGGACGTCGATGCTGAGCATGAATCCGAGCGCGAACAGTCCGCCGAACACCGTATTCGTGAGGTACATCACGGCGGGACCCACCGCCATCCGGACCGCCGAGAGATCGTTGGTAAGCCGCGCCATGAGGTCCCCCGTACGAACCTGTGCGAAATAGGGTGCGTCGAGCGTCTCCAGATGTGTGAACAGGTCGTTGCGGAGATCGTACTCGATCCGCCGGCTGATTCCGTTCAGCACTTCACGCATCACGAACCGGAGGACACCCGTCACCAGCGCGACAGCGACCATCCCCCCAGCGAAGCTCCAGACGCGCGGCAGCGGGTCGCCCGCGCGGATCCCGTCGATGGCGCCGCGTAGCAACCAGGGGACGACGGTGGCCAGCGCCGAGGACAGCACGACGCAGATCAGTCCCGCGATCAATGTGCCCCTGTACGGGGTATAGTAGGGAAGGAGCCGTCGAAGTGGCTTCAGTGAAGCGGGCATATGGATTGCTCTTTGACACCCCCGGAGGCGCGGCTCGCGTCGCCATGAACACCGCAGTATCCCACTATCGGAGGACGTTCCATGTCAGAATATATTCGCCGCTTTGGAGCACCGCTGGCGCTGAGCGCCGCGCTGGCTTTCGGCGCCTGTAATGGCGACCAGGCGGACGACGGGCTGGCGCAGGATTCCGGGCTGAGCCGTGATCTCGAGCTCGCGAACCAGGATTCGCTCGCGCAGCCAGAGCTTACGGATATGCCCGACGTAGCCGAGCCTGCACCGTTGCCGGTCACGACCCAGACGCCGCCGCCGGTAACGCGTCCCGCGCCGCGGCCCACCCCGCGTCCGACGACGCCGGCACCGCGCCCCACCACGCCCGCAACGCCGACGAGGACCGCCGGCGGGAATACGGTCGCCGCTGGTCCAGGGACGTCGCAGTCGGTCGGTACGATTGCCTCGGGCACGACGATGACGATGCGATCGGCGCAGCGCGTCTGCACGAACACGAACTCCGTTGGCGATCGGTTCACGGCCACGCTCTCGGAAGCCGTCAACGGCTCGAACGGCGTATCGATCCCCGCCGGCGCGACGGTCGTGCTCGAGGTGACCGGCCTGAAGCGCTCGGAGAACGCCAACGATCCGATCAACATGTCGTTCGCGGTTCGCTCGGTGCGCGTGGACGGCCAGAACTTCCCGGTACAGGGCGTGCTCGCCTCACAGCCGTCGATCGAGCGCGTGCGCTCCACGACGCGTGGGGATGACGCGAAGAAGGTCGCCGCCGGTGCGGTGATCGGTGCCATTGCCGGCCAGGTGCTCGGTCGCGACACGAAGGGTACGGTGATCGGTGCGGCAACCGGTGCCGCCGCCGGTACGGCCGCCGCCGCGGCCACGGCCGACTACGACGGCTGCCTGCCCTCGGGTGGTACGATTGTGGTCCGTCTCACCGAGTCTGCGCCGGTCCGCGCGTCATAGGCGCGTGCGGATGCGAGGAACGAAACGCCCCGTCCGGCATTGCCGGACGGGGCGTTTTGTGGCGCCCGTCAATACCCAACCGCGCCGCCGCGGGCGGATCCGCGCGGGTCGGTCATCCCCTGCCAACCGTTGCCGACGCGGAGAATCGTGGCCGAGAGGCCGGAGGCACCGCCGACGGTCAGCGTGTGGCCCATCGCGCGAAGGGAGTCCGCAACCTCGGGGCGAAAGCCCTGCGGCTCGTGGGCGATCCGGTCCGGGAGCGCCTGGTGATGGATGCGCGGCGCACGCATCGCGTCCGTAAGCGACATACCGTGCTCGACCACGTTCAGGATGACCTGCGCGGTCGTCGTGATGATGCGCGGTCCGCCGCGGGCCCCGGTAACCATTAGGAGCCGGTTGTCGCGGTCGAGCACGATGGTCGGCGTCATCGCGCTGAGCATCCGCTTGCCCGGAACGATGGCGTTGGCCTCGCCCTGCACGAGCCCGAACTGATTCGCCTGACCCGGCTGCGCGGCGAAGTCGTCCATCTCGTTGTTCATGAAGAACCCGGTGCCGGGAATGAACGCGCCGGAGCCATACAGGCTATTGATGGTGGTGGTCGTCGAGACGGCGTTGCCGTTCGCGTCGACGACGGAGTAATGCGTCGTCTGGTTGCCCTCGCGCAGCGGCTGCGAGGCGGGAGCCGGCGGCAGTTCAAGCGTCGGGACAGCCCGCGTCTCGCTCATCGTCGCACTGAGCTGTTGCGCGTACGCCTTGCTGGTCAACAGCGCCGTCGGCACGTTGATGAAGTCCGGGTCGCCCAACCGCGCATTGCGATCGATGAAGGCTCGCTGGAATGCATCCGAGAGACGGTGGAAGTAGGCCGCGCTGCCATACGGCGGCGTCCGGTCGAACGTCTCGAGCAGATTCATCGACTCGGCGAGCGTGACGCCCCCGGAGCTCGACGGCGGCATCGAGATCAGCGTGTGGCCGCGGAACGTCGTCTGGATCGGGACGCGTACCGCCGCACGATAGCGGGCGAGATCGTCACGCGTGATGATGCCGCCGCTGCGGCGCATCTCTGCCTCCACCGAGTCGGCGATCCATCCCTGATAGAACGCCCGCGCCCCATCCGCGGAGATCGCGGCAAGGGTCCGCGCGAGTGCCGGCTGCCGCAGCGTGCTGCCGATGGCGACCGGCTGGCCATTCGGGAAGAACACGTCGCGGCCCGCGAAGCGCGTGATCAACTGCATGTCCGCAATCAGCGAGCGATGTAGCGCGCTGTCCACCACGAAGCCATCGCGCGCCATCCGGAGCGCGGGTTCGATCACCGTTGCCAGCGGCAGCGTGCCATACTGTGCGAGCGCTGCTGCCATGCCCGCCACCGCGCCCGGGACGCCTGACGCGAGATGGCCGACCACGCTGCGGTCGGTGAGGTTGCCTTGCGCATCGAGATACATGTCGCGTGAGGCAGCCTGCGGCGCCTGTTCGCGGTAGTCGACCGCGGAGGTCCGGCCGTCCGCCAGCCGGATCACCATGTAGCCGCCGCCGCCGATGTTGCCGGCCTCAGGATAGGTCACCGCGAGCGCAAAGCCGGTCGCGACGGCGGCATCCACCGCGTTGCCTCCACGGCGCAGCATCTCGAGGCCGGCGTCGCTCGCGAGGCGAGATTCGCTGACAACCATCGCATCCGATGCGGCGGTCGCAGCATTCTCACCCGCCTGGAACCGCCAACCTTCGGGGAATCGTGAGGCAGGCTCCGGGCGCGAGATGCCGGCCCGGCAGCCCGCGCCGAGCAGGACGAGGGCGAGGAGTGCGGCAGAAGCGCCGCGCTGGACCGGTGCAGAGAGGAGTCGCATGGCAGACGGGGCGGGGGAGCCACGAGGAACACGAGGAAACGGAGACACACACGAGCGTGCTTGCGGCAAGCGCGTGGCGCTGGATAAGTTAGCCCACGTCGCGGGGGCGCGCCAAGTGACTGCTCAGGCGCTCGCCACACCGTGTCGCGGAATTCCGACGCCGACCGCATCGACTCCGCGACGTCGCGCCCGCGGTTCTCCCTCGCCCTCTGGCCGTGTCCCAACCCGCCGCCGATCCGCGGATTACCGAACAGCGTAATCCGCACACGGTCGCCATCGATCTCGCCACGCCACTCGAGATCGTCGACCTGATCGCTCAGGAAGATGCACGGGTGGTGCCTGCGGTACGCAGCGAGCGGGAACCGATCGCTCGCGCAATCGAACTCGCCGAGCGCGCGTTTCGCGCTGGCGGTCGGCTCTTCTACCTCGGCGCCGGAACCTCTGGCCGACTCGGCGTGCTCGACGCGAGTGAATGCCCGCCCACCTTTGGTTCGGATCCCGAGATGGTGCAGGGGATCATCGCCGGTGGGCCGGCCGCGCTGATGCGCGCCCAGGAAGGCGCGGAGGATCGTGCGGAAGATGGCGCCGAGGTGATCGACGCGGCTGGCGTCACGGCGAATGACGTCGTGATCGGCATCGCAGCCAGCGGCACCACGCCATGGGTGCACGCGGGCGTTCGCCGCGCAAAGGAACGCGGCGCCAGTACGGGCTTCATCGCCTGCACCCCGCTGCCCGCCGGATCGGAGCGTTGGATCGACGTCGCGATCGTGCCGGTGGTCGGGCCCGAGGTCATCACCGGGTCCACGCGAATGAAGGCCGGAACCGCGACGAAGCTGGTGCTGAACATGATCACGTCAGGCGCGATGATCAGGCTCGGCAAAACCTACGGCAATTTGATGGTCGATCTCCGGGCGACGAACGAGAAGCTGCGCGATCGCAGTGAACGCATCCTCGCGGAAGTGTGCGGGGTGTCGCGTGCCGAAGCACGGGAGCTCCTCGCGCAGAGCGGAGGCCATGTGAAGACGGCCATCGTCATGCAGGCGACGGGAACCGATCGTGTGGCAGCCGAGGCGCTGCTCGCCGGCGAAGGGGGGGTGATCCGCCACGTGGTGCCAGGCGCACCACCGCCGGTCGCGGTTGCCTCCGGTGAGCCCGCGTGAACGAGGCCTCTGAGCGGCCTCGGGTCATCGTCGGACTCATGTCGGGCACCTCGCTCGACGGAATCTCGGCGGCGGTCGCGCGGTTCGCGCCTGACGAGTCGGGACTCGTGAAGCACGAGCTGCTCGGATTCACGCAGCATCCCTACGACGCCGAGCAGCGCGCGCGCCTGCTGGCAGTTCTCGAACGAGGCTCTGCCGCCGAGTACTGCCGCATCAATACGGATCTCGGCAGCTGGCTCGCCGATGCGGCGCTCGACGCCGTGCGGGATGCCGGGCTGACGATGGACGAGGTGGACGCGATCGCCTCGCACGGACAGACGATCTGGCACGAGGCGCCGCACTCGACCTGGCAGCTCGGCGAGAGTGCCGTCATCGCGGAACGCACGGGTCGGCCCGTCGTCGCCGACTTCCGCGTGCGCGACGTCGCCGCGGGTGGTCAGGGTGCGCCGCTCGTTCCCATCGCCGACATGCTGCTCTACGCCGCGCCGGACCGGTGGCGGCTGCTGCAGAATCTGGGTGGGATCGGCAATGTGAGTGTGGTCGCGCCTGGCGGCACCGCGATCGCGCGCGCCTTCGATACCGGCCCGAGCGTCTGCGTGGTGGACGGGATCGTACGGCGCCTGACGACCGACTTGCCGTATGATGTCGACGGGCGGCTCGCGCGGGCCGGCGCGGCCGAGGGGAGTGTGGTGGATCGCCTGCTCGCCGAACCGTACTTCGCCGCCCCGCCGCCAAAGAGCACCGGACGCGAATTATTCGATGCCGCCTACGTGGAGCGGGTGATCACACTCGTCCGTCAGGCGCGCCCGGCGGCCACGACCGAGGACATCGTCGCGACCGCGGTCGCGCTCACCGCGCGAAGCATCGGCGATGCGTATGCGCGCTTCATCCCCGAAGCGGCAGATGAGACCGTGTTGTCCGGGGGCGGCGCGCGGAACCCCGCGCTCGTGGAGGCGATCGCCGCCGCGATCGCACCGCGCCGCGCCGTGCGTTTCGACGATCTGTTCTATGATGGCGAGGCCAAGGAGGCCGTGGCTTTCGCACTGCTCGGATGGCTGCATCTGGAAGGTCGGGCGGGCAACGTGCCCGCCGCCACCGGTGCGCCGGGACCGCGCATCCTGGGCAAGTTCACTCCTGCCTGACGACGATGACTGTCGCTCCCGCTCTCGTATCGCCCGCCGGAATCGGCCCGCTCGCCGACGTCGCCCAGCTGCTGCTCCCGGCCATTCGTTGGGATGAGACGCACGGCTTCAGTGGGCACACCGCGATGATCGAACGCGCGCTCGAGCTGGGGGTCGGCGGCTTCATTCTCTTCGGGGGGACCCGCGACGCTGTCGCCGCGCTGACCGGCGATCTCCATGCCCGCTCCCGGATTCCGCTGCTCATCGGCGCGGATCTGGAACGCGGCGCCGGACAGCAGATCGCGGGCCTCACCGGGCTGCCACCACTCGCCGCACTCGGATCGCTCGGTGATCGTGAGGCGATTCGCCACGCCGCGCGCCTTACCGCGCGTGAGGCGAAGAGCGTCGGCATCAACTGGATCTACGGTCCGGTGTGCGATCTGGACATCGAGCCGGACAATCCGATCGTCGGCACGCGCGCACTGGGGCCCGATCCCGCGCAGGTCGCCGAACTCGCCGCCGAATGGATCGACGCCTGCCAGGCGGAAAGTGTGCTGGCCTGCGGAAAGCACTTCCCCGGGCACGGGCGCACCACGGGCGACTCCCACATGGAGTTGCCGACGGTCGGCGCGAGCGAGGCGGTGCTACACGAGGAGGACCTCGTGCCGTTCCGCGCCGCGATCGATGCCGGGGTCGCCGCCCTGATGACCGCGCACGTGTCGTATCCCGCACTGGATTCCACCAACACACCAGCGACGCTCTCCCCGCGCATCCTCGGGCAGTTGCTGCGTCGCACGTTGGGCTTCGACGGACTGGTCGTCACCGATGCCCTGATCATGGATGGAATCCTCGACGGGCAGGACGAGCGTGAGGCATCGGTGCGCGCGATCGCGGCCGGCTGCGATCTGCTCCTCTATCCTACCGACCTCGAAGGGGTCGCGCGTGCCCTCGCCCGTGCCATCGACGACGGCCGCCTTGCGGCGAGCACCATCTCGTCCTCGGCAGCGCGGCGGCGGCGGTGGGCGGAGTGGGCTGGCGGGGCCGGCCCGGAGCCGGTGTCGGACGACGATCGAGCCTGGGCGGATGCCGTCTGCCGTCGTGTGGTGCACACGCTTCGCGGGCCCCTTCCGCGGATCACCGCGCGGACGGAGGTCATAATCGTCGACGACGATCTCGGCGGGCCCTATCCGCCGCCGTCCCGCGAGCCGTTTCTCGCCGCGCTCGCCGAGTTCGGGGTGGAGCCGCGCGACGTCGACGCACCGTCGCTGTCCGAGGCGGGCACCGTGATTATCGGTGTCTTCGGGGATATCCGCTCGTGGAAGGGGCGGCCCGGCTACTCGGCGCCCGCGCGCAAGGCGGTGGCCGACGCGGTGGCCTGTGCGCGCGAGGCAGGGCGCCCCTCGATCGTCGTGCAGTTCAGCCACCCGCGGCTCGCGCCCGAGCTGGGCGACGTACCGGCCTTGCTCTGTGCCTGGGGCGGGGAGGCGCCGATGCAGCGTGCCGCGGCCGCGGGGCTTCTGTCGCTCGCGAACGGTGGGGGTCGCGTCTAGCCCCAACAAACGTACGTCAGCACGACGACCGTGTGCGTCAGCACCACGGCCGTGCGCTCAGCGCCGCACGCCCCGCTAGACGAGTGACGCCGTCGATTCGGCCGGTCGCTCGCTCCGCAGGACTCGGCGAGCGAAGGGAAGGAAGAGGAAACCCGGGAAGGCGAGCGCAAAGGTCAGCAGGAAGTACGACTCGTAGCCGAGCCGCTCGGCACCCACCCCGGATACCGTTGCCGCGATCGTGCGGCTGAGTCCGAAGATCGCAGTCAGCAGCGCGAACTGGGTGGCCGCGTATCGCTTCTCGGCGACGGACATGAGGAAAGCGAGAAAGGCCGCGGTCCCCAGCCCGTAGGTGAGCTGCTCGATGATCGCCGCGCCATACATCAGGTTCTCGGGCGCTCCCGTTCGCGCCGCCAGCCAGTAGCCGAGGTTGGAGAGCGCCTGCGTCAATCCGAGCGCCCAGAGTGCGGTGAAGATCCCCCACCGCGTCGTGAGGGCGCCGCCGAGCAGTGCGCCGCCGATCGTCGCCAGCACGCCGACCGTGCCGAGCACGAGGCCGATCTGCTCGGGCGAGAAGCCGCTGTCGATCCAGAATGGCCGGACCATGGGTGTGAGCGCGAAATCGCCGAGCTTGAACAGGAGGATGAAGATCAACGCGCCCCACATCGCCCGCTGGGAGAGCAGCGATTGGAGGGGATTCCAAACCGCATCCTTCATCGTCGCGGTGAATCCGCTGACGTGCGCGCGGAGAACGGGTGGGGAGGGAAGCGTCGCGGTCATCACGGCGATCGCCACCATCAGCGCCGCCGCCGCGCCGAACACCGGGCGCCATCCGATGAGCCCACCCAGCGCGACGAACCCGCCACCAGCCGCGATCAGCGCAACACGATACGCGGTGACACGGATGCCGTTGGCGGCACCGAGCTCACGCTCGTCGAGCAGCTCGATGGTGTAGGCGTCGATTGCGACATCCTGAGTGGCGGAGAGTGCCACCAGCGCGGCGAGCAACAGCCAGACCGTCGTTGAGATACTCGAGACGTCGAGTGTCGTAAGGGAGGCGAGCACCACCGCGAGCAGAAGCTGCGAGCCGATGATCCATCCCTTCCGCGTCCCCGTTCGGTCGATCAGCGGCGCCCAGAGGAACTTGAAGGTCCACGCGCCGCCCAGCGCCGCGACCGCGCCGATTTCCGCGAGACCGACGTCGCGCACGCGAAAGTAGGTCGGGAGTAGCTCCACGAACACGCCGTACGGGAAGCCGGACGCGAACGAGAGCGCCGCGACCCAGACGAGCTTGCGGCGCAACGGCGCCGAGTTGCCGCTGGGCGGAGGCGTGGCCGGATCGGCGAGCGGGGCGGTCGCGGTCAATGGAGAGGCAGCGCGGTGACGAGGGCGGAACAGCCGGCAGGGGACACCGGACTCGGCGTTCGGGGAAGTTACCCGCTCGACGGCGCACGGGTAGCGCCGGGCCTCCGGCAGCGGACCGCGTGACCCGGACGCGGGTCCGGACGTCTACCAGACGGCCTCTCCTGCTATCCGTCCGCCGTTTTCGCGAACGCTGCCCCGCCTTGCCGTGACCATTCCAACGGTGTCCTACGGCCCCTTCCTTCCGCCGGCGCACACGTCGCGGGACCGGGCACAACTCCCGCTGCCGCTCCCCGAGCGTGCCGATCGCCTCGACCGTCCGCAGCGCGGCGCCGTGGTCGGGCCCGATGCGCCCGCGGTCCAGCGCCTCGGACGTGGGACGCCCGTGCTCGGCAGCCGGCTGATCGTGCCGGCGAACTCGCCGGTGGCGCGGGCACTCCGTCTGACCACCGCCCCGTCCGAACTGGACCGGCGCCTGAGCGGCACGATGCCGGACGATCCGCTCCCGCACCCGGTGGCTGCCGCGCTCCGGGCGATCAGCGACCCCGGGCTCTGGCTGCCGAACACGTACGCGGATGTGGCGCACCGGTTGTTCGAGCGCCATCCACAGATTTGGATGACCCTCGTGGGCGTGTTGCCGCATGGGAGCCTTACGCTCACGCAGCGTGTTGCCGTTCGGCAGTTCGTGGAGGGGAGGGGACCTGCGCGCATCGCGGTGATGGCGGGAGACGCCGAGCTGCAGGCGTTGGTCAGGTCGGCGCGCATCGAGCGTCGGCTGCTGCACGTGGTGACCGTTGCAGTGATCGCGGCGGCACTCTTCTTCGCACTGATGTGACGATCTCGGCGGCGCTGCCTGACGCGTCGCCTGACGAGGAGCCGCCTGTCGTGTCGTCTCGTTGCTCGCTCCCTACCGCAACAGCATCCAGGCGACGACGGACGCCGCGATGACGGCCAGCACGGCGAGGATCTGCATCCAGAGCCGGCCCACGCGTTGTCTCGCCTCGAGGTCTTCCGGGGGGAGCGTCGGGGCACGGCGCGCGGCGTCAGCCGCGGCCTGGGCACCTGGCGCAAGATCGGCGACGAATCCTTCGTGAGGCGACCGCTGGCGGCGCGGGACCGCGGCATCCACGGCGGTCATCGCCCGCACGGCGCGCATCTCACCTGTCCGCACCGCTTCGGCGTCGAACATTCGGTAACCCACGTCGTCGTCGGGCTGTACCTCGTCCAATCCCGCGCCCTCGAACCGGACGAGCACGACGGTGATGTTGTCCGGGCCGCCATTTTCGTTGGCGAGGGCGATCAGGGCGTCGCCGGCTGCTTCCAGCGAGGGGGCGCCGCTCACCGTGGAGGCGATGTCGTTCCGCGGCACGAGGCCCGACAGGCCGTCGCTGCACAGCACCAGCACGTCGCCGCGGCGTACCGGCTGTTCGGTCAGATCCACGATCACGTGGTCCTCGGGGCCCAGCGCCTGAAGGATGATGTTCCGGCGCTCGCTTCGCTCGGCTTCCTCCTGCGACATCTCCCCCACCTCGACCAGCTTCTGAATCAGCGACTGGTCCTTCGTCAGCTGCCGTGCTTCACCCGCCCGGACGAGATACGCCCGACTGTCGCCAACCTGTGCAAGGTAGACCGTATCGCCAAGCAGGCCGGCGATGGTCGCCGTGGTCCCCATGCCGCGGAGATCGGGGTGACGGACGGAGTGAGCGTGGATCGCACCGTTGGCCGCAAGGGCGGCGTCGTGCAGCGCGGCGACGAACTGTACCGGATCACCGAGCCACGGGTCGTCGCGATGTTGCAGCTGATCGAACACCTCCCGAACCGCCATGCTGCTCGCCAACTCGCCGGCGGCGGCCCCACCCATCCCGTCGGCGACCACGAACAGCAGCCCCCGTTCGCCTAGCTCGTGCCCCTGCGACGAGCCGTCGTCCAGTACCGTCTTCGCGGTGAGATCCGCGGCCAGAAACGCATCCTCGTTGTGCTCGCGCGTCCGGCCCACATCCGTCCGACAATAGATGTCGACACGAACGGGGCCCGGATTCGAGGACGGGGTCGGTCGGGCGAGTGAAGTCACGGTGCGCGAAAAGGAGGCCGCCGTTGAGCCGAGCGCGTGAACGGAGCGACGGGAATACAGGAACGACGCCGTCGCGCTCGGCGCCGTTCCTGCGAACTGGCGCCTGGGGATCACGCGGCGGAACGCCGTTACAGGGAATCTGACGATGCAACCGTACCCTGCGCCACCCAGGGTGCCAAGGCTGAACATCCCTACTGCCGCGGTCACGAGCGGGTTTCAAACTCGCGTGGGTTCGTGCTCCTGACCCCGTCGGAGCCGGAGTCGTGTCTCGCCGGGGGTGGAGCCGATCGCTACCATAACAGATATGCCACTGCCACTCGCACGTCCGCGCCGGCCGTTCACATCGCCCCTGCGCCTGGCAGCGCTCGCGCCGCTCGCGCTCGGGCTCCTCGCCTGCCGATCCACGGCGCCCGCGACCGCCCCTGCGGCGATCAGAACGACTGACGCGCCCGCCGCCCTACCGCCGATCCCCGAGGTGCGCGGCCCGGTCGCGATCCGTGTGATCTATCCCTCACCGGGAGCGTTGATCGCCGCGCGCGACTCCACCTTTCTCCTCGGAACGGTCGGGACCGGCGACGCCGCGCTGACCATCAACGGCGCGCGGGTGGACGTGCGGGCGAACGGCGCCTTTCTGGCGTGGCTCCCCGTGCCGCGCCAGCCGCGCTACGAGTTGGTCGCCGCGCGGCCGGGCGACACTGCACGCGTCACGCTGCCGGTGCGCCTTCTGCCGACGCGCCCCGCCCTCGCGGCGGGCGCCCCGTTGGCGGTCGACAGCGCCAGCGTCGCGCCAGGCGCTGGTCTGGTGCTGCGCGCCAACGAGTCCGTGCGCGTGGCGATCCGGGCTTCCGCCGATGCGACGGCGACGCTGCTCACGCCGGGTGGTACGCGTCGCCCGCTCGCGCGAGGCGCTCCAGGCGCCGGAGGAGCAGGCGCGATCTTCTCGACCGACCTTGCCGCCAGCCAACTGGTCCGCGGCGGGGAGATCACCGTCGCGCGGGGCGCCGAACGGCTGACGCGACCGGTTCCGCCCGTGGCCGTGCTCGATTCCGCCTTCGGCACGCTTGCCCTGCTCGGCGAGGGCCACGAGTCGAATCCGGATCGGGTCGTCGTCGGACGGCCGGTGCCTGGCGGCACCTACCGCTGGTTCTTCCTCCCGGGCACCGTTGTGCCGATCACCGGACAGAGCGGCACCGCCACCCGTGTCCGCCTGGACAGCGGGCTCGAGGTTTGGGTCGAATCGAGCGAGGTGACACGACTCCCCACTGCGACCGCGGCGCCGCGCCGCACCGTCGCGAACGTGCGCGTCCAGCCGGCGGCCGAGTGGGTCGACGTGATCTTCCCGATGGCAGACCGACCTCCCTTTCAGGTGCAGGAAGAGGGATCGACGCTGGTGCTGACCCTCTACGACACGCGTCCGAACACAGACATCATCACGTTCGCCGCAAACGATTCGCTCGTCAGGCACGTGACCTGGGATGCGGAGCGGACCGACCGCGCGCGCTACACCCTCCACCTGCCGCACGCCCCGTTTGGGTATCAGGCGCTCTGGCGCGAGGGGGCCTTCATCCTGCGCGTCCGCCGGATGCCCGAGGTCGACGAGCGGGCGCCGCTCCGTGGTCTGCGCATCGCTGTCGACGCGGGCCATCCGCCGGCCGGCTCGACCGGGCCGACCGGCCTGTATGAGGCCGTGCCCGCGCTCGCGATCTCCCGCCGCGTGGAGGCGCTGCTCGAAGCGCGCGGTGCAGAGGTGCTCATGACCCGGACCACGGAGACCGCCGTGCCGCTAGGCGATCGCCCCGCCATGGCTCGTCAGGCAAATGCGCACGCGCTCGTCTCCATTCATCTGAACGCGCTACCGGACGGGATCAATCCCTACACGGCGAACGGAACTGGGACGTACTACTTCCATCCGCGATCCGCGGCGCTGGCGCGCGCGGTGCAGCACGGCATGGTTCGCTACATGGGACTCCGTAACCTCGGCATTTTCTATGACAATCTCGCCCTCGTGCGGCCAACCTGGATGCCGTCGGTACTCTGCGAGGGCGCCTTCATGATGATCCCCGAACAGGAGGCCGCGCTGCGCACGGCCGAGTTCCAGGAACGGTACGCGCTCGGCGTGGTGGAGGGACTCGAGGAGTACTTCCGAGGGCTCGCCGACGCACAGCGGGCCGGACGATGAGACGGGAGATCCCGTCGGCAACTCGCTGGTTTGCCCATACCCTGGCGCTGCTTGCGCTGCTCTCCACCACAGCGACCGAAGCCGCCGCCCAGCTGGTGCCTGACGCGGACTGGCGTACGATCCGCACACCGCGCTTCCACGTTCACTTCACGCCGGACGTCGAGCACATCGCGCGGCGGGCGGCAGTGGTCGCAGAATCGGCGTACGTGGCGCTGAGCGCGGAGCTACACGCGCCGCGCGGCCCCATCGATCTGATCGTCGCCGACAACGTCGACTTCAGCAACGGCTACGCAACGGCATTCCCGACCAACCGGATCGTTCTCTACGCCCGCCCGCCGGTCGACGTGCAGTCGTTGCGGTTCTACGACGACTGGATGACGATTCTCGTGACTCACGAACTGACCCACATCTTCCATCTGGACCGCGCGCGCGGATGGTGGGGAGTGGCACAGCGGGTCTTCGGCCGGAATCCGGGGCTGATGCCGAACGCCTATCTGCCGTCGTGGGTGAAAGAGGGCGTCGCCGTCTACTACGAGACGCGCCTCACGGGCAGTGGGCGGCTCCGCGCGACGCAGAACGCGATGATCGCGCGCGCCGCGGCCGCCGAGGGACGGCTCCCCGGGCTCGGGGACCTCAGCCTCGCGACCCCCTCGCCGTTGCGCGGAGAGATCGTGTACGCGTACGGCGCCCTCGCCATCGCGCAGGTGGCGCGCACCGAGGGCGACAGCGCCATCCCGCGCTTCATCGAGGCGACGAGCCGCGCGACTTTTCCGTTCCGCCTCAACGCCGCCGCACGCAGCGCATTCGGCGCGTCGCTGGCCGGCATCTGGGGCGACTGGCGCGATTCGGTCCGGCTCGCCAACGTCGCGCGCGAGCCGCTTGCAGACTGGCGCGAGCTCACCACGCGTGGATGGGCGCTCCAGGCTCCGCGCTGGGCGGCGGACCGGACGCTGCTCTACGCCGCGAACACCGGACAGAAGGTCCCGGGTGTGTACCGTCTCGATCTCGACGACGGTGAGGCGACCCGGATCGGGCGGCGCAATGCCCTCGAGCCGAACGTGCCCTTGGCCGCCGGCGGCATCCTCTACGCGCAGCCGGAGTACATTGGGACGTACACCATTCGCTCGGATCTCTGGATCCAGGATTCCGACGGCGAGCGGCGCCTGACGGTCGGCGCGCGCCTCGCGCGCCCCGACGCTCGTGCCGACGGCGGGATCGTCGCGGTGCAGGGGCTCGCGGGAGCGACGCGCCTCGTGCGCGTATCGCCAAACGGGAGCACCATCGCCGCGCTCACCCAGGCGTCACCCGACGTCCACTGGACGGAGCCGCGATGGTCGCCCGACGGCGCCTCGATCGCTGCCGTGCGGTGGGCCCGCGGCGGCGTCACCGAAATCGTCGTCCTCGACACGCTCGGTACCGTCAGGCAGGTGCTCGCACGGGATCGCGCCGTGAACGCCTCGCCGAGCTGGACGGCGGACGGCGGCAGCGTCCTGTACAGCTCAGATCGCGACGGCAGCACGCAGCTCTGGCGCGCCTGGCTCGCCGACGCTGAACGCAGCACCACCGACGAGGGGCACCCGGTCGACGTCGTCGTGCAGCAGCGGGTGAGCGACGCCGCCACCGGGCTCTTCTTCCCCGAGCTCTCGCCGGACGATGCTCGTGTAGCGGCCGTGCACTTCCGCGCCGATGGCTATCACCTGGGCGTCGCCCCCGCACTCCAGCCCGTCTCCCCACTCTTCCCGACGCCGATCGGTACTCTGGTCGCACTCCCCGCCGAGGTGGCGGGACCGGTGGTCACGCGCG
>PPFU01003777.1_pt1 | contig 27344 bp, 25 predicted proteins | sample 1535991 | NCBI WGS metagenome assembly PPFU01 (sample SAMN04901290, study PRJNA319586) | Hypolithon metagenome, whole genome shotgun sequencing project. | isolation source: Antarctic Hypolithon | place: Antarctica: Miers Valley | collected 2014
CCTGCCGCGCCGAGCACCCGCTCGATCATCGGCGCGAGCCGCTCGGCATGCGCGCGCGCGGCAATCTCGGGGACGATGCCGCCATAAGGCGCGTGCGCCTCGTCCTGGCTGGCGATCGCCTGGGCAAGCACGGCGCGATCGCCTGTGACCAGTGCCGCGGCGGTTTCATCGCACGAGGTTTCAAGGCCGAGGACCAGCCGGTTGGGGATCGGGCGGGCGGGGCTCATGGCGTGACTTCCACTGAACGGGTTTGGACGATAGGGCAAGCCGACGAGATGACCGCTCCCGCCGATCCAGCACCGCTCCTGCGCCTCGGAACGCGCCGCTCCCCGCTGGCGATGGCGCAGGCCGAGGAGACGCGCGATCGGCTGTGCGCGGCGCATGGCTGGGAGAAGGAGTGCATCGAGCTGGTGCCGGTGGTGGCGAGCGGCGACAAGGTGCAGGACCGCCCGCTGGCCGAGATCGGCGGCAAGGCGCTATGGACCCGCGAACTCGATGCCTGGCTCGCCGAGGGGCAGATCGATGCCGCGGTCCATTCGCTGAAGGATGTCGAGACCTTGCGGCCCGATAGATTGGCGATCGCGGCAGTCCTGCCGCGCGCCGACAAGCGCGATCGGCTGCTGGGTGCGGCGAGCGTGGCGGCGTTGCCGCGGGGCGCGGTGATCGGCACCAGCGCGCCGCGCCGGGCGGCACAGGCGCTCCATGCGCGGCCCGATTGCCGGGTCGTGACGTTCCGCGGCAACGTCGCCACCCGCATGGCCAAGCTGGCCGCGGGCGAGGCGGATGCGACCTTCCTGGCCGCTGCCGGGCTCGAGCGGCTGGGCGAACACGGCGTTGGCCATCCGCTCGATCCGGCAGAGTGGCTTCCGGCCCCCTCGCAAGGGGCGATCGCGATCGAGTGCCGGGCCCAGGATGGGGCGACGCGCATGCGGCTGGCGGCGATCGACCACGCCCCGAGCCGCGCCGAAGTGGAGGCCGAGCGGGCGCTGCTCGAGGCGCTGGGCGGGAACTGCCATTCGCCGATCGCGGTGCTGTGCGATTTTGCCGATGGCCGCCTGGCGATGCGCGCCGTCTTGTTCAGCCCGGACGGAGCCGAGCGGGTGGAGGGCGAGGCCGGTTTCGCAGCCGGCGACGACGAGGCCCCGCGCGATCTTGCCCGCGACCTGCTGGCACGCGCAACGCCGGGCATTGCCGCGCATTTCACGGGCGGCAGTTGAACATCTTCGCGATCCGGCCCGAACCCGGGCTGTCGAGGACCATCGCAGCGGGGCGCGAGGGGGGGGGGCTGGCGATCGAGGGGATGCCGCTGTTCGAGGTGCGCCCGCTCGCCTGGGAACCGCCGGCCGCCGAGGCGTTCGATGCGCTTCTGATCGGCAGCGCCAACGCCTTTCGCCACGGCGGGGAGGCATTGGCGCGCTATCGCAAGCTGCCCGTACATGCGGTCGGCCGCGAAACTGCGGCGGCGGCGGGTGAGGCCGGGTTCGCCGTGGCGCGGACCGGCGAGGGGGGATTGCAGGCGCTGCTCGAGGACACCAGATGGCCGCAATCATATCTCCGCCTGGCTGGCGCCGTTCAGGTGCCGCTCGTTGCGCCCGAGGGATCACAGATCACCACTCGTATCGTCTATGAAAGCGCGCCGGTGCCGATGCCGGCCAGGCTGGCCGAGGCATTGTGCCATCGGGCTCTCGTGCTGCTCCATTCGGGCGAGGCATCGCGGCATTTTGCGGCGGAATGCGGCCGGCTGGCGATCCCGGGCTCGTCCATCATGCTCGCGGCGCTGGCCCCGCGCATCGCTGCTGCTGCCGGTCGGGGATGGGCCAGCGTCAAGAGCGCCGCAACGCCTGAGGACGGCGCATTGTTGGCTTTGGCGCGCGAGATGTGTCAAGAGACGATCCCGACCGGGCGCGGGCAATAAAGGTTGCCGACAAGAAGCATGGATGAAAGCTACGCCTTCGAGCCGCGTTCCGCGCGCCGAACCGCGCGCGCAGGGGGCCGCTCGCTGCGCCCGATCCTGATCGGCGCGGTCATCGCATTCCTGCTCGGCGCGGTGTTGAGCGTCTATCTGGCCGTCAGCCTCGGCTGGCTCAGCTTCAATGCCGAGCCGCCCGAGGCGGCCCAGCAATCATCGGCCGAGACGCGCGGCGCGATCGAGCTTGCCGTCGATGTCGATCCCGCCACGCCGAGCCCGCTGCCGACCGCGGCGGAGGCGCAAGAGGCGGTCGAGCGTGTCGAGCAGGTGGCCGAACAGCAGGGCGGCATCGATACCCGCGTCGCGGCGATGGAGCAGCGGATCGCCCGGCTCGACCTGCAGGCCCAGGCGGCGGCGGGCAATGCCTCGCGCGCTGAAAGCCTGCTGATTGCCTTCGCCGCGCGTCGGGCGATCGAGCGCGGCGCGGATCTTGGCTATCTCGCCGACCAGCTCGCGCTGCGCTTCGGCGATGCGCAGCCCAATGCGGTGCAAGCGGTGGTCGGGGCGGGCGAGGCTCCGGTGACGATCGACCAGTTGCTAGCGCGGCTGCGCGGGCTCGCCCCGGTGCTTTCGCGCGCCCCGGCGGGCGAGGGGTTCCTGGCGCGGGTCGGGCGCGAGATTAGCGACATGTTCGTGATCCGCTCGGAGGAAACGCCCGCGCCGCGCCCGCAGAACCGGCTGGAGCGCGCGCGGCTGTTCCTCGACAGCGGGCGGATCGGCGCAGCGGTCGCCGAAGTGCGCAATATGCCCAACGCCCAGGCCGAGGAGGCGCGCGCCTGGATCGCGGATGCCGAGCGGCTGGCGAGGGCGCAGGAGGCGCTCGAACTGCTGGAAACCAGCGCGATCCTTGAGCCGCGGCGGCTGCGCGACCGGGCGGGCCAGCCGGTCGAGCAACTCAGCCCGGCGGGGTAATTGCGATCACCTAGGCGCGCAGCAGTTCCGGCAGATCTCCGCTCACGCCGCGCGCCTCGTCCATGAACCAGCGCTTCAGCGCCGGGGTGCGCTGGACTGCCGCCATGCCCAGCCGACGCGCTGCGCTCGGCAGGCGGCCGGGGATGCCGAACAGCCGGGTCAGGCTGTCGGTCGCCAGCGCCACCGTGAACGCATCGAGCCCGCGCCAGGTCTCGTAGCGGGCGAGGAGCTGCGCATCGCCGGGCTCGAGGCCGAGCCGCGCGCCATCGGCCAGCACTTCGACCAGAGCGGCGGCATCGCGCAGGCCGAGGTTGAGACCCTGTCCGGCGATCGGGTGGATACCGTGCGCCGCATCGCCGACGAGCACCAGGCGCGGTGCGGTGATGCGCGCGGTGTGGTGGAAGCCGAGGGGCCAGGACGAGCGTTCGCCCAGCACCTGGACCTCGCCGAACATGCCGTCCATCCGCTTGGTGGCTTCGATGCAGAAAGCTCGGTCGGAGAGGGCCAGCACCCCCTCGGCATCGTCCTCGGCTACGGTCCAGACGAGCGCGCTGCGATGGCGGCCCTCCTCGTCGTCGATCAGCGGGAGCAGCGCGAAGGGCCCGGCAGGGTAGAAGATCTCCCAGGCGACGCCACCGTGTGGCTTCGTGTGAGCAAGGCCGGCGATGACCGCACGGTGGCGATAGTCCCAGCGGGCGACGGCGATCCCGGCCTGCTCGCGCGTGGGTGATCGACGACCCTCGGCGGCGACCATCAGCGAGGCTTCGAGCCGCGTGCCGTCGGAAAGGTCAACCGCGACGCCATGCTCGGATCGTTCGCGGCGGACGACCTCGGCCTGGCTGTGCCAGGCGATCTGGTCCACACGTTCGGCGGCTTCGAACAAAGCAAGGCGCAGGCGGCGGTTGGGGAACATCCGGCCCAAGGTGTCGCGGGGCGTTCCCTCGGCCGGCTGCGGTTTGAAATCGATGCGGCCAGGCCGCATCCCGTCCGTCACCGCGATGCTCTGGATCGGGCAACCGAACGGCTCGAGCGCCTCGGCGATGCCGATATTGCGGAACAGGTTCCAGCTCGCGGTGGAGATCGCCGAGGCGCGCGCATCGTGGCTTTCGGCGGTGAGATCGGCCGGGTCCGCCCGGTCGACGACGTGGCAGGTCAGGCCCTTCTTCGCCGCCGTCAGGGCAAGGCTCATGCCGACCAGACCTCCACCCAGGATCAGGAGATCGCGCTTGTCGGCGGACTTGTGAGCCATCGCCTGCGGTCCTAGATCGCGCGGCGTGATGGATGCAAGGGGAATGGCCCTAAGCCCTGGGGCGCTGCTCGGCCGGCTGATCGTGCTCTTGGCCGGGCTCTGCTCGTTTGCCGTTGCCGCGCCCGCTTGGGCGCAGGTTCCCGCCCCGGCTTTCCCCCCGGCCCGGGCGAACCATATTGCGGCCGAGCTGATCGCCGAGGGGCCGGCGGTTCCGGGCGAGACGCTGACGCTGGCGCTGCTTTTCCGCCCGGAGCCCGGCTGGCATGGCTATTGGGCCAACCCCGGTGATGCGGGCTACGGAATGCGGCTCGTCTGGGATCTGCCGGCGCGCTGGCGAGCGGGCGAGCCGCTCTATCCGGTGCCCGGGCGGCTGGTGATCGCCGGGCTGATGAACCATGTCTACGAGGGCGAATATGCGGTGCTGGTGCCGGTCGAGGTGCCATCGCGAGGAATTGCGGGTGCGTTCGTTCCGATCGCGCTCGAGGCGCAATGGCTTGCCTGTACCGATAAGATCTGCGTGCCGGAGAGCGCCTCGTTCACCCTGCGCGTGCCCACCGCCGAGGGCGCGGGCGGGGCGATGCCCGATCCACGGTTCGACCAATGGCGCGCGGCGATCCCGCCGCTGCTCGACCGCTCGGCGCGCTTCGAGCTGACCGACGAGGTCTTGCGCATCGCCGTCCCGCTGCCAGCCTCGATGACGCTCGGCGAGCCGCATGTCTTCATCGGCGAGCAGCAGGTGGTCGATTACGGCGCCGAGCAGACCTTCCGGCGGCAGGGCGATCTGCTCATCGCCGAAATCCCGCGCGGGGGGCTGGGGGAGGAGCCGGCCCTTGTGTCCGGTATCCTGGCGCTCGGCGGGGAGCGCGGGGGGCTGCGCTTCGAGGCCATGCCCGGCGCAGTGCCGACAGGGGGCGAGCGGCTGGCTGGAGGAGGAGCGGCGGACGCGCCGCTCGTGCTGCTGGTCGGCGGCGCGCTGCTGGGCGGGCTGCTGCTCAATCTGATGCCGTGCGTGTTCCCGATCCTGAGCCTAAAGGCGCTGAGCCTCGCCCGGGCCGGGGAAAGCGCGGCTGCGGCGCGGCGCGAAGGACTGGCCTACACCGCCGGCGTGGTGCTCGCGTGCCTGGCGCTGGGCGGGCTGCTGCTGGCCTTGCGGGCGGGGGGAAGCGAGATCGGCTGGGCGTTCCAATTGCAGGAGCCAGGCGTGGTGCTGGCGCTGCTGGTGCTGAGCGTCGCGATCACCGCCAATTTCGCCGGATTGTTTGCGCTGCCGGCGCTGTCGATCACCCGCGCGAGCGGGCGGAGCAGCGCCTTTGCCACCGGGCTGCTCGCGGCGTTCGTGGCGACGCCGTGCACCGGGCCGTTCATGGCGGCGGCACTGGGGGCGGCGTTGCTGCTTTCGTGGGAACAGGCGTTGCTGCTGTTCGCAGCGCTGGGGCTGGGCCTGGCGCTGCCCTTCCTGCTGCTCGGCTTCGTCCCGCCGCTACGCCGCCTGCTGCCAAGGCCGGGGCCGTGGATGGAGCGGTTCCGCCGGTGGATGGCGGTGCCGATGGGCCTGACCGCGCTGGCGCTCGCCTGGCTCGCCTGGCGGCAGGGCGGGCCCTGGCTGGTGGTCGCCGGGCTGATCGGGGCGGCGATCCTGGTCGCGGCGCTGCGGGGCATGGCGCGGCGGCGGGAGCAGGGACGGCCTGCTTTTGGCGGCATGGTCGCCGCCTCGCTGGCGCTGCTGCTGGCCTTGGCGATCGCTCTGCCGAGGGGGCCTGCACCTGCCGAGTCCACTGGTGCAAGCATCCTGAGCCCCGTCGCCTTCGATCCCGTCGTGCTGCAGCAAATCGTTGATAGAGAAGGCAAACCCGTGTTTCTCTGGTTCACTGCCGACTGGTGCCTGACCTGCAAGGTGAACGAGAGCGTGGCGATCGAGCGCGAGAGCGTGCGCGAGGCGTTCGAGCAGGCGGGGATCGTGACGATGCGCGGCGACTGGACGCGCGCCGACGCTGAAATTGCCCGCTTCCTTGCCGATAAGGGCGCGGCGGGCGTGCCGCTTTACCTGTGGTATCCGGCAGGTGGCGGGGTGCCTGAGCAACTGCCGCAGGTGCTCACCGCCGACATGCTCATCGAGCGGGCGCGCGCCGCGCCGCCGCCTCGTCCGCTCCCGTAGGCTCCGCGCGCGGAGCCTCTTCCGCCGCCGCCTCTTCCTCCTCCTCGGCTTCCGCCTCCATGACGTCGCCCCCCGCGCGGCACCAGGTGATAAACTCGCCCGGAATGCGGCTGCCGGCGATCTCGAGCATGCCGCCGCCTGGCAGCGTGGCGGTGATCGGGCGCGGGCCGGTGAACACGTCGAGCATCGGATCGGCCGCCTCGACCGCGCCTTCCCAGCGCCATTCGCCCTGTTGCAGCGTGGCATCGACGAGGAAGCGCGCGATCATCCCGTTGCCGATCACCGGCAGCAGCGCACCCTGGCCGGGGCGGGAGCGGACATGGCGGATGATGCGCATCTGCGGCGGCTGTTCGGAGAGGCGGCAATCGAGGCTGAGCAGCGGCCGCTCGGCGCCCTCGTCGGCGAAATGGATCGCCTGCCCGCTCTCGTCGACCGCCCAGCGCGCCTCCGAGGTATCTGGCGAGGCGAGCGGAGCGTTGAGCGCGCGGTTGTCAGCCGCGAAGGCGACCCGCTGGGCGGGCGGCGCGGCCTCCTCGGGGGCTTGCTGGCAGGCGGCGAGGAGCAGGGTCAGCGGAGCGAGCCAATCGACAATTCTAAACATCATTACTTTCGCATCGATTCAGGCGTTCGATCCTCCATCCACCCCTTCCCGTCCTTCTCGGACGACCACGGGTCGACCAGCTCCCAGCGCTTGCCGATGAGCGGGAAATCGTCGGGAAGGCCATTGAGCAGCGCTTTGGCGTGGCGGCGCAGTTTGCGCGCGGCCCGCACCTTCCACCACGCATCGCTTGATGCGGTAGTATTATCGCTGATGGGCGTCTTCTTGCAACTGCGTGACATCGCGGGCCATCAGGCGAACGCGGCGGCGTAAATGGCGGGGCGGTATCGCGGCTCGGGGATGGGGATCCCGAGATCGCGTGCGGTCTCGAGCCAACCCACAATAGCGTCCTGAACATTCGCGACGGCCTCGCTCGGCGTTTCCCCATGCGCGGAGCAGTGCTTGAGGTCGGGAACGTCGGCGATCCAGCAATCGTCATCGTTCGACCAGACGAGGTTGATGCTGTAATGCGGCGCGTTCATGGGCCGATATGTAGGTCAAACTCCTCCACCACCGCAAGCAGCCGTTTCACCTGATAGGGCACCGCGTTCTTGCCGCGAGGCTGGATCGTCAGAATGTACGGAACATCCGGGTGCTTGTGGTTCGAATGGCTGCCTTTGCCGGGATACTTCTCGAAGCCGAATGCTCGCAGCAGCGCCTCGAAGTCGCGGAAGGGTATCAAAGCATTGGAGTTGGCGAGCAGGCGTTCGTAAAGCTTAATGGGGCGGGTCATGGCTGCCTCGAAAATGTTGCAGCAGGCATATGAAGCACCGCATCTAGGGGCAGCAAGGCCCAGTTCCCCAAGTCCACAGGTTGACAACTGGGATTCTAGCTGAAGCTTTAGGTTGATCTGCTAGGCGAATTTGGTCGTCACCGCCCCATCTTCCGCTGCGTCCTACCATACCGCATCTTCCTCGTCCCCGGCTTGCCCTCGTTGCTCCTTCCCACCAGCGGCGCCTTCTTGTCCGCGTCGCCCAGCCCGAGCTCGTCGTTCTCGAGGCGGCGGATCTCGTCGCGCAGGCGGCCCGCTTCCTCGAACTCGAGGTCCGCCGCGGCGTTGCGCATGCGTTTCTCGAGGTCCGCGATGTAGGCGCGCAGGTTGTGGCCGACGAGGTTGTTGACCGCCTCGTCGCCGGTGCCGATCGTCACCCCGTCCTGCGAGGCGGTGTGGGCGACGATGTCGGCGATGGCGCGCTTGATCGTGGTGGGGGTGATGCCGTGCTCGGTGTTGTACTCGCGCTGCTTTTCGCGGCGGCGTTCGGTCTCGGCCATGGCGCGCTCCATGCTGCCGGTCACGCGGTCGGCATAGAGGATCACCCGACCATCGACGTTGCGCGCGGCGCGGCCGATGGTCTGGATGAGCGAGGTTTCCGAGCGCAGGAACCCTTCCTTGTCGGCATCGAGAATGGCCACCAGCCCGCATTCGGGAATATCCAGACCCTCGCGCAGCAGGTTGATACCGATGAGCACGTCGTAGACGCCGAGGCGAAGATCGCGGATCAGCTCGATGCGCTCCAGCGTCTCGACGTCGGAATGCATGTAGCGCACGCGCACGCCCTGCTCGTGCATGAACTCGGTCAGGTCCTCGGCCATGCGCTTGGTGAGCGTGGTGACGAGCGTGCGGTAGCCCTTCTGCGCGGCCGCCTTGGCCTCGGCGATGCAATCCTGCACCTGGTCCTCGACCGGGCGCACCTCGACCGGCGGGTCGATCAGGCCGGTGGGGCGGATCACCTGCTCGGCGAACACGCCGCCCGTCTGCTCCATCTCCCACGAGCCGGGGGTGGCAGAGACGGCGAAGGTCTGCGGGCGCATCGCGTCCCATTCGTTGAACCGCAGCGGCCGGTTGTCGATGCACGACGGCAGGCGGAAGCCGTATTCCGCAAGAGTGATCTTGCGGCGATGGTCGCCCCTCGCCATCGCGCCGACCTGTGGGATGGTCTGGTGTGATTCGTCGACGAACAACAGCGCGTTTTCGGGGAGGTATTCGAACAGGGTAGGCGGCGGCTCGCCGGGCAGGCGGCCGGTGAGGAAGCGGCTGTAATTCTCGATGCCATTGCAGCTGCCGGTGGCGGCGATCATCTCGAGGTCGAAATTGGTGCGCTGTTCGAGGCGCTGGGCCTCGAGTAGGCGGCCTTCCTCGTGCAGTTCCTTCAGCCGCTCGGCCAGTTCGAAGCGGATCGCCTCGGCTGCCTGCTTCATGGTGGGGCCAGGCGTGACATAGTGCGAGTTGGCATAGACGCGCACCTTGGGCAGCACGGTGCCCTTCCTGCCGGTGAGCGGGTCGAACTCGGCGATGTCCTCGATCTCGTCGCCGAAGAAGCTGATGCGCCAGGCGGTGTCTTCCAGATGGCTGGGGAACAGCTCGAGATTGTCGCCGCGGACGCGGAAGCAGCCACGGGCGAAGGCGGTGTCGTTGCGCTTGTATTGCAGCGCGACGAGCTTTCGGATGAGCTCGCGCTGGTCGACGCTCTCGCCCGCCTTGAGATCGAACACCATGGCCGAATAGGTCTCGACCGAGCCGATGCCATAGAGGCACGAGACGCTCGCCACGATGATCACGTCGTCGCGCTCGAGCAGGGCGCGGGTGGCCGAGTGGCGCATCCGGTCGATGGCCTCGTTCACCGACGACTCTTTCTCGATATAGGTGTCGGAGCGCGGGACGTAGGCTTCGGGCTGGTAGTAGTCGTAGTAGCTGACGAAATACTCGACGGCATTGTTGGGGAAGAACGACTTGAACTCGCCGTATAGCTGGGCGGCAAGGATCTTGTTGGGCGCGAGAACGAGCGCGGGCCGCTGCAATTCTTCGATCACCTTGGCCATGGTGAATGTCTTGCCGCTTCCGGTGACGCCGAGCAGCACTTGGGTTTGCTCGCCATCGCGCGCGGCGGCCACCAGCTCCTCGATCGCGGTGGGCTGGTCGCCGGCCGGCTGGTAGTCGAAGACCAGCTCGAACCGCTTGCCGCCGAGGGATTTCTCGGGTCGCGCGGGCTTGTGGGGGACGAACTGGCCGGAGGTGTCGGGCTCGGCAAGGCCGCGGCGGATGACGAGTTCGGGCATGGCGCAGGGATATGGAGGCGGGCGCGCGGCTGTGCAATCTTGCAGGAGCGACGATTGGCTTGCAACGTGCCGGCTGATACGATCGGCGCCGGACCGTCGGGACGACCGGCGCAGGATGGGGATGCGGGGATGCGGATCGGGATGGCGAGTTTGGCCGGCGCGGCGCTGGTGCTGGCCGGCTGCGGCGGGGCCGAGGAGGAGGCTGCCGATGGCGCGGCCATGAGCCCCGAACAGGCGGCCGAGGCCATGGAGGACGTGGTCGAGGCGCGGCCCGGGCAATATGAGACCCGGGTCCAGCTCGTCGACATCGCCATGCCCGACGTTCCCGGCGTGGGCGAAGCGCAAATGGCGCAGATGCGCGAGATGCTGGCGGGCTCTACCAACACCACCAGCACCTTCTGCCTCACCCCCGAGGAGGCGGCGCAGGGCCCGCAGCGCATGGTGCGCGAGATGGCCGAAGCCGATTGCACCTTCGAGCGGTTCGATGTCTCGGGCGGCGATCTCTCGGCCCGTATGCAGTGCCGCAACCCGCAGGGGCTCCAGGGCACTTACACGCTCGAGGGCGAGATGACGCCGGAAAGCTCTGACATGCGGATGCAGATCGTCCAGGCGATGCCGGGTGTCGCCGGCGGCGGGCAGATGGAGATGGACATGCGGGTGACCTCGCGGCGGGTCGGCGAGTGTACCTGAGGCGCTGCCAGCAGGGCCGGTCTGCGTGAGCGGGTGCCGCTTCCCGGCGGCCGCATCGGGCGCGCCGGCGGATCGGGCGCGGGGCGGCGGTGGATCGGGGAAAACTTCCGCCACGCGGCCGTTCATGCTCCGACAAGTCCAGCCTGCTAATGTTGCGCAAATGTTCGTTCAGCACATTCCGAAACTGCCCAGCACGACCGCGCTGACGGGCGGCGTGAGCGATCTTGGTCACGCGCTGGCCAGACGCGCGCGGCTGGCGCTAAGCCGGCCGCCGGAGAACGCGAGCGCGCCGTGCCTGCGGCTCCTGGTCGGCGAGCTCGAGGCGTTCGGCGAGCCGGTCACTCGTTACTGGCAGGAGCCGCTCAATCTGGCCCGGCCTGCGCGCCCGCGCGTCGTGATCCTGTTGCCGGGCTTTGCCACGCACCCGTTGCGCATGCGGCACATGGCGCGCGCGCTCGAGGAGATCGGCCATACGGTCAAGCGCTGGGGTTGCGGCTTCAATCTGGGCCCGACCGAGCAGAATTTCGAGCTGCTCTCGGCGCGTGTCGAGGACGTGCATGAGCGCTACGGGGAAAACGTCGTGCTGGTCGGCTGGAGCCTGGGTGGCATCTTCGCGCGTGAGATCGCCAAGAAGCACCCGGCGATCGTCGACAAGGTGGTGACGATGGGCTCGCCCTTCAGCCACACGCCCTATTCGAACAATGTCTGGCGGTTCTACCAGGTCATCACCGGCCACTCGGTGGAGAGTCCGCCGATCGAGGCGCGCGTGCTGGAGAAGCCGCCGGTCGAGACGGTTGCCCTGTGGAGCCCGCGCGACGGGGTGATCGCGCCGCGCAGCGCTTGCGGCCGGCCGGGTGAGCGCGATCGGGCGGTGGCGCTTCGCTGCACGCACCTGGGCTTCACCAACTCGCCCGAGGCGATCCGCGCGGTGGCCCGCGAACTCGACGACTGCCACAGTCCTCGGCTTGCCGGCATGCGCGAACACTGACACCCGTTTCTTGCCGGTAGCCGGCGAGCCGGGGCAGCTTCGCATGCGGGGTGGCGTGTCGATCGGCGGTGGTCTGGCGTCAGGGCTTCGCCGTGTGCTCGGCGAGCCTTGGGCTCTGCGCGGCAAATGAGGGAGCTCCCCTCTTTGCAGGAACGCGGTGTTAAGCTTTCGTTGCGCGCCGTGCGCTCCTTCGTCACAAGGAGATCATGAAAGCGGGGGCCACACGCAATTATGACGAGATGCACGCCCCCGACGGCGCGGTGCGGGAGGCCTATCGCGGCTACCAGGAATGGCTGGGCGAGCAGGACTCGCGCTGGCTCAGGCGCAAGGGCTTCGAGGCGGAGAGCTTCTTTCGCCGCACCGGGATCACCTTCAACGTCTATGACGATGAGGATGCCGAGGAACGGCTGATCCCGTTCGACATGGTGCCGCGCATCATCACCGGCGCGGAATGGCGGCGCCTCTCGCGCGGCATCGAGCAGCGGGTGCGCGCGCTGAACGCCTTCATGCACGATCTCTACCACCGGCAGGAGATCATCCGTTCCGGGCGCCTGCCCGAGCGGCTGTTCCGCGACAACCGGGCCTGGCTGCCGCAGATGGTCGGCCTCACCCCGCCGGGCGGGGTTTATACGCACATCGTCGGCATCGACCTGGTGCGCACGGGGCCCGACGACTTCATGGTGCTCGAGGACAATGCGCGCACGCCGTCGGGCGCCAGTTACATGCTCGAGAACCGCGAGACGATGATGGCGATGTTCCCCGAGCTGTTCACCCGGGTGAAGGTGCAGCAGGTCTCCAACTATCCGCGCCGCCTTGCCCAGTCGCTCGCCGCCTGCGCTCCCGATTGCGCCTCGGCCAACCCCACGATCGCGGTGCTGACGCCGGGCATCTACAACGCGGCCTATTTCGAGCACGCCTTCCTCGCCGACCAGATGGGGGCCGAGCTGGTCGAAGGAAGCGACTTGAGGGTGGTCGACGGTCGAGTGCAGATGCGCACCACGGTGGGGTTCCAGCCGATCGACGTGCTATACCGCAGGGTCGACGATGAATTCCTCGACCCGCTGACCTTCAATCCCGACAGCGTGCTCGGCGTGCCGGGGATCATGGACGTCTATCGCGCGGGCGGCATCACCATCGCCAATGCGCCGGGGACGGGGGTGGCGGACGACAAGGCGATCTATTCCTTCATGCCCGAGATCGTCGAGTTCTACACCGGCGAGAAGCCGCTGCTGCCCAATGTCGAGACCTTCCGCTGCGCCGATCCGGACGCGCTCAAATACGTGCTCTCGAACCTCAAGGAACTGGTGGTCAAGGAGGTCCACGGTTCGGGCGGTTACGGGATGCTGATCGGGCCGGCCGCCTCGAAGAAGGAGCTCGCCGCTTTCCGCGCCAAGCTGGAAGCCTCGCCCGGCAACTACATCGCCCAGCCCACGCTGGCGCTTTCCACCTGCCCGATCCTCACCCGGAAGGGGCTGAGCCCGCGCCATGTCGACCTGCGCCCCTTCGTGTTGTGCTCGCCGGCGGGGATCGACATCTCCCCCGGCGGCCTCACGCGGGTGGCGCTCAAGAAGGGTTCGCTGGTGGTCAACTCCAGCCAGGGCGGCGGCACCAAGGACAGCTGGGTGCTGGACGACGACCTGTGATGAGCGTTCCGAGAGGACCGGGCAGGCGCAGGCTGGGCCCCAGTCATGCTTGGTAGGGTCGCCAACGGCATCTTCTGGATGTATCGCTATCTCGAGCGGGCCGAGAACACCGCCCGGCTGCTCGCCGCCGGCCACCGGATGACGCTGACCCGCGGCACCGACGTGGCCAGCGAGGAATGGCGCTCGGTGCTGACGACGCTGGGCCATATCGACGCCTATCGCGAGACCGGCCAGAGCTTCGATGCCGCGCATGTCTGCGACTTCGTGCTGCGCGGCAAGGGCAACGAGGAGAGCGTGCTGGCGATGTTCGCGCGCGCGCGGACCAATGCCCGCTCGTGCCGCTCGGCGATCACCGCGGAGGTGTGGGAGGCGGTCAACGAGGGCTGGCTGACGTTGCGCGACCTGCTCTCGAGGCCGGTGCGCGATGGCAACCTGGGCCAGGTGCTCGCCGCCATCCGCCGCGAGGCGACGCTGGCGCGCGGCGCCACGCACGCCTCGATGCTGAGGAACGAGACCTATTCCTTCGCCCGTTCGGGCACCTTCCTCGAGCGGGCCGACAACACCGCCCGCATCCTCGACGTCAAATATTACCTGCTGCTGCCCTCGCTCGCTTATGTCGGCACCGTGCTCGATACCGCGCAGTGGGACAATATCCTGCGCTCCCTGTCGGGCGAGCGCGCCTATCGATGGCTCAATGCCGGGCGGATGGATGCGCGCTCGATTGCGGCCTTCCTCATCCTCGATGCACGGTTTCCGCGCAGTCTCGCCTTCTGCTATGCGGCGATGCGCGAGAACCTCGCCGCGATCGCCCGCCTGCACGGGCACGAGGGCAAGAGCCACGAGGTCATGCGCGCGGCCGACCTGGGGCTTGGCGGACGCACGATCGAGACCATCTTCGATGAAGGATTGCACCAGTTCATCACCGGCTTCATCGGCCAGAATCATGAGATCGCCGGCGCCATTGCCGAGGATTACCGTTTCATTTCCTAGCCCAAGGAGAGCCGAGCGTGCGCCTCGCCATCCGCCACACCACCCGCTACCGCTTCGCCAGCCCTATCGCGCATGGTGTTCAGCGGCTGCGGCTCACTCCCAAGGAAACGCAAGGCCAGCGCATCCTCGATTGGAGGATGAACTACGAGGGCGCGCGCGAGCAGCTCTCCTATGACGACCAAAACTTCAACCACGTGACGCTGGTGGCGGTGGAGGAGGGCGTGCGCGAAGTGGAGGTGAGCTGCACCGGCACGGTCGATACCGAGGATCAGGCGGGCGTCATCGGCCAGCATGCCGGCCACCTGCCGCTATGGGCGTTCCTCGGCGAGACGCCGCTGACTGCACCGCGAGCGCGCATCAAGCAGCTCATCGCTTCGGTGGAGCGCAGCCAGGAAGGCATGGTGCCCACGCTGCACAACCTCTCGGCGGTGATCCGCGAGGCGGTCGACTATGGCACCGGCGGTACGGGAGTCCACACGTCTGCCGAGGAGGCGGTGATGGCGGGGAAGGGGGTGTGCCAGGATCACGCCCACATCTTCATCGCCGCCGCGCGCTCGCTCGGCATCCCCGCGCGCTACGTCTCGGGCTATCTGATGATGAACGATCGGATCGACCAGGAGGCGACCCATGCCTGGGCCGAGGCCTGGGTGCAGGGCCTGGGCTGGATCGGCTTCGACATCTCCAACCAGATCAGCCCCGACCCGCGCTACGTGAGGGTGGCCACGGGGCGCGACTATCGCGATGCGGCGCCGATCACCGGCGTGAGCTTCGGCGCGATGACCGAGGAATTGACGGTCGATGTAACGGTCGAGCAGCAGGTGGCGGGACAGCAGCAATAGGAGGCGGCTTTGCGCCCACCGGTGCATTGGGTGCGGTTGCTGCGTTCGAAACTGCGACCTTCGCCGCTGCTTGCGGCTGGCATTAGGTGCCCGGCCGCCTATTCAGGTCCGGTGTTGGCATGGATCCAGACGAGGATGCAGGATGACCTATTGCGTGGGATTATTGCTCGACCGGGGCCTGGTGATGATGAGCGACACCCGGACCAATTCGGGCGTCGACAACATCTCGGTGTTCCGCAAAATGTTCCACTGGTGCGTGCCTGGCGAGCGGATCCTTTCGCTGATGACCGCGGGTAACCTCGCCACCACGCAAAGCGTCATCAGTCGGCTCGAGGAGCGCACCAAGGCGCCCGCCGAACGGCACAATTCACTGTTCGAACTGCCGACCATGTTCCAGGTGGCGGTCGAAGCGGGCAAGCTGCTGCGTGAAACGGTGCGCGGCACGCAAGCCGAGAACAAGTCGGGCTCGAGCCGCTTCACCGCTTCCATCATCCTCGCCGGCCAGATCAAGGGCATGCAGCCTCGTCTGTTCCTGATCTACCCCGAGGGTAACTTCATCGAGGCCAGTTTCGATACTCCCTTCTTCCAGATCGGCGAGACCAAGTATGGCCGGCCAATCCTCATTCGCGGCTACGACCGGCAAATGAGTTTCGAAGATGCGGTCAAGCTGTTGATCGTCAGCTTCGATTCAACCCTCAAGGCCAACCTTTCGGTGGGCCTGCCGCTCGACCTGCTGGTGATCGAGAGAGACAGCTTCACCCCGCTCCACGAGAGCCGCATCGATCAGACCGACCCCTATTTCGACGCCATCTCCTCCAGTTGGAGCGACGCGCTGCGCTCCGCCTTCCATTCGCTGCCCGATTACAGCTTCTACCAGAACCTCGACCGGACCAGGTCGGGGCACCAGGATCATTAGTCTTGAACGCCTTACCGAAGCGTAAATCCGCCCCTCCGGGATATTACGGATGGGTGTTGATACGAGGGATGGATCCGGTTCGGCGTTAAAGGATTGGCAAGGTTTCTGCGGCAAATGGACGGCGTGCCGGGGGGTTCGGCTCGAAAACGGAGGCATCGCTTGGTGCGGGAAAGTCTGGCGCATGGCATCCATCCCGCCATGGAACAGCAAGCGACCTTTCACATCGTCGGCGGCACGGAGCGCTTCTGCATCGAGCAGGCCAGGGCCATCTTCGCGCTCGGCCACCATGCCGAGGTTTATGGCGACCTCGCCGAATTGGTCGAACGGCGCGCGCTGAGCGGACTGGTGCTGGCCGGGGGCGAGGTGCTCGAAGCGGGGCTCGACCGGTTGATCGAGACGCTCGGCGCGGCCGGCCTGTGGCTGCCGGTCGTGGGCGTCAGTGACCTGCCATGCGTGCCGCAGATCGTGCGCGCGATCGAGGAGGGCGCTATCGATTTCCTCGCGCTGCCGCTTGCGCCCGAGGAAATCGCTCGGGTGTGTGCAAAGGTCTCGCTGCGCGCCCGGCGACAGGTCGACGATCGCCGGCGTATGGCAGAGGCCCGGCGGCTCCTCGGCCGGCTCAGTCCGCGCGAACGTCAGGTGCTGGACGGGATTGCGCTCGGTTCATCGAACAAGCTCATCGCGCGCGCGCTCACCATCTCCCCGCGCACCGTTGAAATCCATCGCGCCAACATGATGGCCAAGCTCGGCATCGCCCATTCGGCCGAAGCGGTTCGCCTTCAGTATTTCGCCGGCTTCGCGCCCCGCACGAGCGCCGGTGCGGAGGGAGCCGGCCTCCCGGTCCGCCTGGTCCACGAGGATGCGCGCGACGCTCTTGACGAGGAGGCGATGCGCATGGCCGCGTGAGCTTCGCCGGTGCCCGCGCTTCAAGGGGTTTGGATGGAAACCGCGCTCTCGGGTCCGCTGGTAGTAACGGATCCCCCCGTCGTGGCGGCGGGGTCGATGATGATGCAGCGCGTTCTGGAGTTACCGTTTCACAAAAGGCTCTCCCAAGCGCAGGAGCGGAGATCACGTGACCTCGTCCCGTTCCCGGCCTGCTTGCTGACCTGGTTGCCCATTCCTATGGCCGACCGTTCCACGCGACGACAACGCCCCCGTGGAGGCTTTGATCGCCGAAGCCTCCTGCACGATCGCTTGCACGACCCTCCTCAACGGCAATAGCTACGCCCGCGATTGGCCCCTTCGAAATGGAGGTGATCGCGGTGGGCGGCGTTGTAATCGGGTCCCAGGACGGTGGCGAAACGGCGGCAGGCGCTGCGATAGACCGTCCGCAGGAACTGGCGTTCCGCCTCACCCCGCCCGGCCCAGTCGTCGCGTACACTGATCCGCCGGCCGTCGGCGAGGATGAAGGCCGCGACGTCTATCGCGGCGCCGGTGGCGTGCCCCGAGCGCCGCGCAGAACCCGCGACGTTGCGGCACGAGTAGCTGCCCATGGTCTCGATCGCGACGAGCGGCGCGCCCAGCAGCGCGCGCGCCGCGCGATCGGCGCCGTAGCGCGCCCAGGCCGCAAAGGCCTGGCCCACTTCGCAGGTGACGGGGCCGATATTGCGCGGCGCGAGCGCCGCCTCGTCCCCTGCGAGCATCGAGAGTTGGACGGTGCCGACCAGCGTGCAGCCAGGCGCATCGAAACGGTCGGGCACCGGAGTGAAGCCGGCCCCCATCTGGCCCAGTTCGGTGATGCAGCGCCGGTTTGCAGCTTCGTCCAGGGCCGGGACGGGCGGGCCAGAGGAGGGTGGGGGTTCCGGGGGCCGGCGTTCGATCCCGGGCGGCAGCAGAGCGCAACTCGAGAGAAACATCGCGAACCCGATCAACGGGGCGAAGGCGCGGCGGATCGGCATGTTCATGTCCTGCCAAGGGCCCGTGAACGCGATCCGAACCGAGGGGAACGGGCGCACTGGTCCTGTCCACCGAAACTCGCGATCCCGGTTGACTTGCCTCTCGATCCGCTTAGGGCCGCACACGGGCCACGCGGTCCCAACGCCGCGCGCGCTCTCTGCAAGGGGAGATGACATGCCGATTGAACCCAAGCTGCGTCCGCAGCGCCCGTACTTTTCTTCCGGACCCTGCGCCAAGTTCCCCGGCTGGTCGCTCGACAAGCTGGACACACGCTCGCTCGGCCGCTCGCACCGCTCGAAATACGCCAAGGGCCGGCTGCAATATGCGATCGAGCTGTCGCGCGAGCTGCTCGGCGTGCCGGACGATTACCTCGTCGGCATCATGCCGGGTTCGGACACCGGCGCGCTCGAATGCGCGATGTGGACCATGCTCGGCCCGCGCCCCGTGACGGTCGCGGCGTGGGAAAGCTTCGGCAATGTCTGGGTGCAGGATGCGGCCAAGCAGCTGAAATTGGCCGACCTCCAGCTGCTCGAGGCCGATTACGGCGAGATCCCCGACCTGGCGCAAGTGCCGCAGGGCAACGATGTGGTGTTCACCTGGAACGGCACCACCTCGGGCGCCCGCATTGCCGATACCGACTGGCTTGCGCCCGGCCGCGAAGGGCTGGCGATCAACGATGCGACGAGTGCGATTTTCGCGCAGGAGATGGACTGGCCCCGCCTCGATGCGACGACCTATTCCTGGCAGAAGGTGATGGGTTCGGAGGCGCAGCACGGGATGTTGATCCTCTCGCCCAAGGCGGTCGAGCGGATCGAGAGCTACGATCCGCCCTGGCCGCTGCCCAAGCTGTTCCGCCTCAAGAAGGGCGGCAAGCTCAACCGCGCGATCTTCGAGGGTTCGACGATCAACACGCCCTCGCTGCTGGCGACCGAGGACTACATCGCCGCGCTCGAATGGGCGAAGGCGATCGGCGGGCGGCGGGCGTTGATCGAGCGGGCCGATGCCAATGCCAAGATCGTCCACGAATGGATCGAAGCGACGGATTGGCTGGCGCACATGGTCGCCGATCCGGCTGAACGAACCAACACCGGCGTGTGCATGGTGTTCACCGGCGAATGGTACGATAGCCTGCCGGTGGACGAGCAGGCCGCGGTGCCCAAGAAGATCGCCGCGCGGCTCGAGGCGATGGATATCGGCTACGATTTCAACGGCTATCGGGATGCGCCGCCGAGCTTGCGGATCTGGTGCGGGAGCACAGTCGAGGCCGAAGACATCCGCCGCCTGCTGCCATGGATCGAATGGGCCTACGAAAGCCTCAAGTCCGAGAGTTCGGTCGCGGCCTGACTCCTCCGCGCTCCGCTTGGAGCGAAAGTCTGCCGTTCCCCTGGTCCCAGCGATCCCCGCTTGCGCCGTAACGACGATATGAAAGGTGCCCGATGACCAAGCCCCGCGTGCTCATTTCCGACAAGATGGACGAGAACGCCGCCCGTATCTTTTTGGAACGGGGCTGCGAAGTCGACGTGAAGCCGGGGATGAGCAAGGACGAGCTCCTCGCCTGCATCGGCGAATATGACGGGCTCGCCATCCGCTCCTCGACGAAGGTGACTGCCGAGGTGCTCGAGGCTGCGCCGCGGCTCAAGGTGATCGGGCGGGCGGGGATCGGGGTCGACAATGTCGATATTCCCGCCGCCTCGGCGCGCGGCGTGGTGGTGATGAACACCCCCTTCGGCAATTCGATCACCACCGCCGAGCACGCGATCGCGCTGATCATGGCGCTCGCCCGGCAGATCCCCGAGGCCAATGCGCGCACGCAGGCCGGCGAATGGCCGAAGAACGCCTTCATGGGCACCGAGGTCACCGGCAAGACGCTGGGCCTGATCGGCGCGGGCAATATCGGCACGATCGTCGCCTCGCGCGCGCAGGGGCTGAGAATGAAGGTGATCGCCTACGATCCCTTCCTGACAGCTGATCGCGCGGTCGAGATCGGGATCGAGAAGGTCGACCTGGGCACGCTGATCGAGCGGGCCGACTTCATCACGCTGCACACGCCGCTGACCGACGAGACGCGCAACATCCTCTCGCGCGAGCGGCTCGAGAAGACCCGCCCGGGCGTGCGCATCGTCAATTGCGCGCGCGGCGGGCTGATCGACGAGGCGGCGCTGAAGGATTTGCTGGAAAGCGGGCATGTCGCGGGGGCGGCGCTCGACGTGTTCGCCGAGGAACCGGCCAAGAACAACCCGCTGTTCGGCACGCCCGGCTTTATCTGCACCCCGCATCTGGGCGCTTCGACGACCGAGGCGCAGGTCAACGTGGCCTATCAGGTGGCCGAGCAGATGGCCGATTTTCTTGTCGATGGCGGCGTCACCAACGCGCTCAACATGCCCTCGCTCAGCGCCGAGGAGGCGCCCAAGCTCAGGCCCTACATGGCGCTTGCCGAACGGCTTGGCTCGCTGGTCGGCCAGCTCGCCCATGGCAGCTTGCCGCGGATCAGCATCGAGACCGAGGGCGCGGCGGCCGGGTTGTCGCAGAAGCCGATCGTCGCCGCGGTGCTCGCGGGGCTGATGCGGCGCTTTTCGAGCACGGTGAACATGGTCAACGCGCCCTACCTTGCCCGTGAGCGCGGGATGGAGGTGCGCGAGATCCGCAACGAACGCGAGGGCGTCTACCAGACGCTGGTGCGGGTGACCGTCGCCACCAGCCAGGGGGACCGGTCGGTGGCGGGCACCTTGTTCGGCTCCAGATCACCGCGGCTGGTCGAGATTTTCGGGATCGGGATCGAGGCCGAGCTCGAAGGTCAGATGATGTATATCGTCAACCGCGATACGCCCGGCTTCATCGGCCGGATCGGCACGCTGCTAGGCGAAAACGGCCTCAATGTCGGCACCTTCCACCTCGGCCGGCGCGATGCGGGCGGGGATGCGGTGTTGCTGCTCAGCGTCGACCAGCCGATCCCGCAGGAAGTGCTGGCCGAGGCCGAACGGCTCGAGGATGTGGTGATGGCGCGCGCGCTGTCGTTCTGAGCGCCTCGCTCGCCCGCCCATGACAACGCCCGCCCCTGACCTGCTGCCCGAAGGCCTCGAGGATCGCCTGCCGCAAAGCATGGCGGCGGCCGAGCGGATCGAGCGCGCGGTGCTCGAGGTGCTGCATGCCCACGGCTATGACCGGGTGCGCCCGCCGCTCGTCGAGTTCGAGCGCTCGCTGCTGAGGCGTATGGCGGGGCTGAAGACCCGGCACTTGTTCCGCTTCGTCGATCCGGTGAGCCTCGCCATGCTGGCCCTGCGATCGGACATCACCCCCCAGATCGGGCGGATCGCCGCGACTGGGCTGGCCGATGCGCCGCGCCCGTTGCGGCTGAGCTATGCCGGACAGGTGGCGCGGATGGTGGGCGATCCGCTCGACCATCGGCGCGAGAACCTGCAGCTGGGCGCCGAATTGGTCGGTTCGGACAGCGCCGTTGCGGCGGGCGAGATCGCCAGTCTGGCGATCGCCTCGCTCGAGGCGGCGGGGGTGCAGGGCTTGTCGATCGATTTCACCCTGCCCGATCTCGTCGACACCCTGGGGGACGGGCAATGGCCGCTCGACGGGGATGCGCGTGGTGCGGTGCGGCGCGAGCTCGATACCAAGGATGCGGGAGGCCTCGTCGAAGCGGGCGGGACGGCCTATCTGCCTCTGCTCTACGCAGCGGGTCCGCTCGAGGAAGCACTGGAACGGCTTGCCGGGCTCGATGCGGGCGGGGCGCTGGCGAGCCGGATCGCGGGCCTGCGGCAGGTCGCCGCGGGGGTCGAGGGTAGGGCCCGGGTGACGCTCGACCCGACCGAGCGGCACGGCTTCGAATACCAGACCTGGTTCGGCTTCACGCTTTATGCCGAGGGCGTGCGCGGCGCGCTGGGGCGTGGCGGCACCTACGTCATCCGCGGCACCGACGAGCCGGCGACCGGCTTCTCGCTCTACCCCGAAACGCTGGTCGAGGCGATCAAGGCCGAGGAGCGGCTGGGCGACAAACTGTTCCTGCCGCTCGGGCACAACGAGGCGGCGGCGGCGCGCTTGCGCGAGGCCGGGTGGCGGACGCTCGCGGCGCTGTCGGAGGCGGACGATGCGCTGGCACTGGGCTGCTCGCACTGGCTCCAGGCCGACGAGGCGGTTGCGCTCAGGACCTGACGGCGAACCCTACGTCGAGGGGGTTGCGGATGCCGGTATTGCGCACAATGACCTCGGCCAGGGTACGCGTCGAGCGGACGATCTCCATCCCCACCTTGCCGAACGTCTCCTCGTCGAACACGTTTTCGGCCAGCAGCGGATTGGTGAGCGCCTGGGTGAAGGCGTCATTGGCCACCATCGTCACCAGTAGTTCGCCCATCATGCTGGTCTTACCGTATTGCTCGGCGAACAGGCCGACGAACCATTCCAGCCGGTCGATATCGCCGTAAAGCTCGGCGAGCCGCCCGGCCAGGTTATGCTCGCCGGTGAGATCCTCGAAGTTCCTGACTGGCTTCAGGCCATAGTAGCGGCGATAGGCGTTGAAGGAGGGAAGCTCGCATCGGCGCGCCATCTCGAGGCTGGTCCGCTTGACGTCGTGCAGGAAAGCGGCGGTGTTGCCGAGGCCGATCGCGCCCGCATATTGCCGGCTCATATCGCGCAGGACCTGATCCAGCCCGGCGTCTGTCACCAGCTTGTGCGAGCGCAGCATCTGCGGCGAGAGGTAGCTCTGCCCGGCGAGCTGAAAATCGTTCGGGATGAGGTCGTGCCAGCGGTAGAGCAGCGCGAATTCCACCGCCATCCAGTTGTTGCGATACCAACGCTCCTTTTCGGCCATGCCGGGCACCGCCTCGAGCTGGACCTCGATCGGCGCGATGTGCACGATGTAATCGCCAATGACGATGTTGAGCAGCACCACCGTGGTCACGTTGCGCGCGGTCTGGAACAGCCGCTCGTCGTCCCACTGGGGATGGGCCGCCGCGAGCAGTCCGGCGGTGCGGTTGTGCTCGCGCAGGAACAGCGTGTTCATGACGATATTGGCCATCGTCGAATTGCCGTGTTCGAGACCGACGGCGAAGGCGCGGCGCTTGTCATCCTCGCTCCACCGCTCATCGAACACGCGTTTGAAGTTGCTGCGCGAATAGAGTCCCGGCGTGCCGGGCTAGTCCTCGTCGATCTCCGGCGTGCGGCGATAGCGTGCGGGCATGGCGAGCCCGCCTTCACCCTCCTCGAACAGGGGGGCGGGCCAGGTCTCACCGATGATCGTCTGGCTCGCCAGCCGGCCGCCGTTCATCTCCCGCAGCATCCGCGTCTGGACTTCGCCCACGCCGTAAATGGAGCACAGGTCGATCTCGTGGTTGCTTTCGTTGAAGCGGAAGGAGCGATTGTCATCGGGCTCCCACTTGGTGCGCAGGAAACTGTCGGTGAACCACTGGGCGAAGAAGGGGAACAGCAGGCTGGTATCGTTGGCGCGCTTGAAGCTCTTGCGCTCGAACAGGGCGAGCACGCGCGTCATCTCGGGCTGCGCGGGTGCATCGCCCCCTATCGCGCGCTTCAGGTGACGGCCGGAATACTGGCGGTCGGTAAGGCCCGGCCAGGTCGTGTTATCCGCCGCCATCGACACCGAACGTGGGCGCGGCGGGCTCTTGTAAGCGTAGGAATTGATCGTCCGCCTGCTGACCAGCCGCCGCAGCGGCGAGACGTTGTTGATCACGCCCACCGCGCCCTTGAGCAAAGACTTGACCAAGCCCATACCCCGCCCCTGATATTTTCGCCCTGTTAACCGAAGCTCACCTTCTCGATTAGAACAGAATCATGGCCAGGTGGTAGCACTGCTTGGCGGGGTCTGGCTTCTGGCGACAGATCACCAGCCGATCCGGCGGTTGCTCCATCCGCCCGCTTTGCGTAGGGCCGCGCGGGTTCGGCCGAGCAAGGGGAATTCATGCCCAACGTTACCGTGATCGGCGCCCAGTGGGGCGATGAGGGCAAGGGCAAGATCGTCGACTGGCTGGCTGCGCGCGCCGATGTCGTGGTGCGCTTCCAGGGGGGGCACAACGCCGGGCATACGCTGGTGGTGGGCGAGACGACCTACAAGCTCTCGCTGCTGCCGAGCGGCATCGTCACCGGCACGCTCTCGCTGATCGGCAATGGCGTGGTGCTCGATCCGTGGGCGCTGCGCGACGAGATCGCCCGGCTCGAGGGGCAGGGCGTCACGATCACGCCCGATAATTTCGGCATCGCCGACAATTGCCCGCTGATCCTGCCCGTTCACCGCGAACTCGACGGGTTGCGCGAGGCGGCGGCGGGCTCCGGCAAGATCGGCACCACCAAGCGCGGCATCGGCCCGGCTTACGAGGACAAGGTCGGCCGCCGGGCGATCCGGGTGTGCGACCTTGCCCACCTGACGGACCTCGATCCGCTGCTGGACCGGCTGTGCGCCCACCATGATGCGTTGCGGACGGGCTTCGGCGAGCCGCCGGTCGATCGGGCCGCGCTCGTCGCCGAGCTGGAAGAGGTTGCGCCCTTCGTCCAGCGCTTCGCCCAGCCGGTGTGGAAGCGGCTGCGCGAGATCCGCCAGGAGGGGGCGCGGATCCTGTTCGAGGGCGCGCAGGGCGTGCTGCTCGATGTTGACCACGGCACCTATCCCTTCGTCACCAGCTCGAACACGGTCAGCGGCACGGTGGCGAGCGGATCGGGCCTGGGCCCCAGCGCGGCGGGGTTCGTGCTCGGCATCGTCAAGGCCTATACGACGCGGGTGGGGAGCGGCCCCTTTCCCACCGAGCTGGACGACGAGACCGGCCAGCGGCTCGGCGAGCGCGGCTGCGAATTCGGCACGGTCACCGCGCGCAAACGCCGCTGCGGCTGGTTCGATGCGGTGCTGGTGCGGCAGACTTGCGCCATTTCCGGCGTGACCGGCATCGCGCTCACCAAGGTGGACGTGCTCGACGGGTTCGAGACGATCCGCATCTGCACCGGCTACCAGCTGGACGATCGCCAGCTCGATTACCTGCCCGCCGCCGCCGCCGAGCAAGCCCGCTGCGTGCCGATCTACGAGGAGATGGAGGGCTGGAACGGCACCACCCGCGGTGCGCGGCGCTGGGCCGATCTGCCGGCTCAGGCGATCAAGTATATCCGCCGGATCGAGGAGCTGATCGAGTGCCCGGTCGCCAGCGTTTCAACCAGCCCCGAGCGCGAGGACACGATCCTCGTGCGCAACCCCTTCGCCGACCAGAACTGAGCGCGATGCAATCGGACCGGCAGGCTGAACGCACGAAACCCTTGACCCTTGCCGGTTGCTCCGGGCACGCACCCGCCCCGTGACCGGGCACGAGAACGACTTCTCCTATGGTGAGCCTGCCGGGCGCGGATCGGGCGGGCTGTCGGTGTCGATCTTCGCCAACAAGGCTGCGGTGCGCGAGGAGATGCGCGAGGACGCGCAAGACGCCGGCTTCGCGGTGCGCGAGGCGGCCTCGTTGGCGCGGCTTTTCGAGGACGATCCGCAGAACCTGGGCGAGGTGGTGCTGGTCGACTGCCCCGAGGTGAGCGAGCGCGGTGCCGATGCGCTGCACCGGCTCGACGCGCAGGCCGCGCGCAGCGGCAGGCGGATGGTCCTCTCGACCACGCTCGATGCGCTCGATGCGGTCTATGCCGCCTGCCCCGCGTCCGAACCGCAGATCCTGGTGAACTCGACCCGCGCGGGCCGGGTCATCGTGCTCGGCATGATTCTGGCGGAAGGTGAGGGCGGGGCGGCGGTGCGCGAGCTGACCGAAGGCGACCGGCTGACCTTGCTGCGCTTGACCGAGCAGGTCGGCGTGCTCGCCGCCCGGATCGACCGCTTCGGCGAGGGTGGCCCGGGTTTGGTACCCTTTGGCGAGGCACCGCCGCCTGCCGCGGGCAATGGCGGCGCCGGGCCGCAGCGCACCGGCCGCCCCGCCCTGCCCGATCCGCGGCTCGTGCGCCGGCTGATCGCAAGGCGCCAAGCGCGCGCCCGGTTCTTCGATGGCGAGCTGTTCGCCGATCCCGCCTGGGACATGCTGCTCGACCTGACCGCCGCGCGCGCCGAACATGCGCGCGTCTCGGTCACCTCGCTGTGCATCGCGGCGGGTGTGCCGGCAACGACGGCGCTGCGCTGGATCAGCCAGCTGACGCGGGTGGGACTGTTCGAGCGGGTGGAGGATGAAGCCGATCGGCGCCGGGCTTTCATCGCCTTGTCGGACACGGCGGCCGAGGCGATGGCACGCTATTTCGCCGAGCTGGAGAGCGATGCCGGGACCTTGATGTAGGGCGGCAGGCGAGGGCGCCTTGCGTACCTATCTCCTGTCGAACGCCGCCTGGCACTTCGCAGGATCGCGGACCTGCGAGGCGATCAGCAGTTGCAGCAGCACCCGCGCCTTCGCGGGGCCCAGCGCGCGGGCGGCGATGAAGCCGGCGGCCTCGTCATCAAGCTCGCGATCGACCAGCCCCTCGTCGACCCGGGTCGAGCGGACGACGGGCACGCCGGCGCTGGCGGCCTGCGCCAGTGCCGCGCGCATCGCTTCGGGCATGTTGCCCTGGCCGAAGCCGGCAATAACGATCCCGCGCGCACCGCCCGCCAGCGCCTGCTCGACGCAAGTTCCACCCATCCCCTGATACGCATACAGGACAGGCACCGGCGGGGGCGCTTCGGGCCAGGGGAAGCACGCCGCCTCGCCTTCGCGCCAGGGGAGCGAGAACCATTCGACGCCCGATGGGCTCGCCAGCCCCACCGCGCCGCGCGGGAAGCCTGCGAAGGCGCCCGCGCCGCTGGTGCGCGCCTTGCGGACATCGCGGGCGGAGAAGACCTCGTCGCCCATCACCAGCAGCACGCCGCGCCCGACGGCCTGGCGATCGCCGGCGACGCGCACCGCATTGGCGAAGTTGCGATAGGCCTCGCTCCCCACGGCATCGACCGGGTGCATCGCGCCCGCCAGCACCATGGGTTTGGCGGTCGGCAAGGTGAGGTCGAGGAGAAAGGCGGTCTCCTCCGCGGTATCGGTTCCGTGGGTGATGATCACCCCGTCGCAGCCGGCATCGTCCATTGCGGTCGAAGCAGCCCGGTGGAGGCGGGTGAGCACCGGCCAGTCGATGTCCTCCGAGCCGATATTGGCGATCTGGACGCCTTGAAGCTTGGCGGTGAGGCCGAGAGCGGACATCCGATCGAGAAAGTGGTCGATCTCGACCTGGCCTGGCCGATAGTCGCGCTGGATCGCGGAGCCGGCGCGTCCGGCGATGGTGCCGCCGGTCGCCAGGACGAGAATACGGGGAGGGCGGGCCATCAGCGCAGCCTTAGCCAGTGCCGCTGCATCGGCCAAGCCGGGGCGGGGCGTCGCTGCTGGCCAGCATGGCGGCGATCGGCTAGGGGCGGCGGATCGGCGCAGCCGGGCGGTTAGCTCAGTTGGTAGAGCATCTCGTTTACACCGAGAGGGTCGGCGGTTCGAGCCCGTCACCG
>PPFU01001812.1_pt1 | contig 27279 bp, 24 predicted proteins | sample 1535991 | NCBI WGS metagenome assembly PPFU01 (sample SAMN04901290, study PRJNA319586) | Hypolithon metagenome, whole genome shotgun sequencing project. | isolation source: Antarctic Hypolithon | place: Antarctica: Miers Valley | collected 2014
GTCGCCGACGCAGTGCGCCCGGCTTGCCGCCGTGCTGCCGAGCCCGAAGCGCTACAGCGCGGCCGATCCGGGTCCCTACGTGCAGCGTCGCACCCGCTGGATCGAGCGCAATGCCCGGCAGATCGGCGGCGTCGGCTACCTGCGCGAGCTCGAGCGGCGCTGACGCTACGATGGCGCCGATGACCCGACCGACGATCACCGTGGTGGTGGCGGCCTTCGACGAGGCCGAGGCGCTGCCGCTGCTGCACGCGCGCATCCTCGCCGCGCTCGACGGGCTGTCGCGGGAGCGGGCCGTCGATGGCCGGATCCTGTATGTCGACGACGGCAGCCGCGATACCACCTGGCCGCTGATGCAGCGCCTGGCGGCCGACGATGCCCGCGTCGCGCTGCTGCGGCTGTCGCGCAACTTCGGCAAGGAGGCGGCCCTGACCGCCGGGCTCGACCATGTCGACGACGGTGCGGCGCTGATCCTCGATGCCGATGGCCAGGACCCGCCGGAGCTGATCCCGGCATTCGTCGCGCGCTGGCAGGAGGGCTTCGACGACGTGCACGGCACCCGGCTGGAGCGTGAGGGAGACGGCTGGCTGAAGCGCGGCACCGCGCATGCGTTCTATCGCGTGATGCAGCGCCTGTCGAAGACGCCGATCCCGGCCGACACCGGCGATTTCCGCCTGCTGTCGCCGCGTGCGCTCGCGGGGCTGCGCCAGCTGCGGGAGCGGCACCGCTTCATGAAGGGGCTGTTCGGGTGGGTGGGGTTCAACCGGATCGCGATCCCCTACCACCGCGAGCCGCGCCTTGCGGGCACCACCAAGTTCGACTTCTGGCGGCTGTGGAACTTCGCGCTGGAGGGCATCACCAGCTTCTCGACCGCGCCGCTGCGGCTGGCCACCTACCTGGGCGTGGCGACCGCGCTGCTGGCCTTCGCCTATGCGCTGTGGATCGTGGCCAAGGCGCTGCTGTGGAGCGACCCGGTCGCCGGCTGGCCGACGATGATGTCGGTGATCCTGTTCATGGGGGGCGTCCAGCTGATGGCGCTGGGCCTGATCGGCGAATACCTGGGGCGGCTGTACGAGGAATCGAAGCAGCGGCCGCTGTACCTGGTCGATGCGTGGCGGCCGGCGGCGGGGGTATCCTCCGTGGGCGAGGGCAGGGATGGCGCCGCCGCGGCGCCCATGACCACCGACCTGCGACCAGGAGGCGACGATGCGCACCGTGCGACAGCTGCTGGATTCGAAGACGCCTGACGTGTTTGCCGTCGGGCCGGATGCCCCGGTGCTGGACGCGATCCGGTTGATGGCGGAGAAGCGCATCGGCGCGGTGCTGGTGATGCAGGGCACGACGCTCGCCGGGATCCTGTCGGAGCGCGACTACGCGAGGAAGGTCGTGCTTGACGGACGCGCCTCGCACGACACGCCGGTCCGCGACATCATGACCGCCGACGTGGTCAGCGTCGGCCTCGCCGACACCGTCAGTGGCTGCATGCAGGTCATGACCGGGCATCGCATCCGCCACCTGCCGGTGCTTGAGGACGGGCGCGTCGTGGGCGTGGTGTCGATCGGCGACCTGGTCAAGGCGGTCATCGAGGAGCAGCAGCTCGAGCTCGACCAGCTGCAGCGCTATATCGCCAGCTGAGTCGCCGCGTCGGGACGGGCGTCGCGCGTGCGCGGACGCCGTCGCGCCTAGCGCGCGTACTGGCCGCCGCAGCCGCTGTCTTCGCCGCCGCCAAGCTCGATCGTCGCCAGCAGCGCCGCCGGCGGTGCGATCGAGCCCAGCGCCAGCGCGAGCGCACCGCGCAGGCCCAGGCGCGCGAAATCGGGCCGCAGGCTTGGATCCTTGAATGTGCCGCTGGCGACCAGCGGCGAGCGCAGTGTCAGCAGGCTGCGGTCCTTGGGCCGCGGGCGAAGCTCGAGGTCGAGGGTTTCGTCGGCAAGGCTGATGGTGCCCTCGCCGACGATGATGGTGTCGCTGGTGTCGAAGGCCAGCGCCCGCGTGGTCATGATGCCGTCAGCGACCGCGAAATCCCCGAACGCGCAGCGCACCGGGACCTGCCGATCGCCGCCGATCAGGAATTTCAGCGACTCGTAGATGTCCAGCCCGGCGAGCTCCATCAGCAGGTTGCTGATCCGGCCGCTGCCCATGCCGATGGCCACGTCGCCGTTGGCGCTCGCGAGCATCGCGGCAACGGAATTGCCGCGGCCTTCCAGCGTGATGTCGCCCCCGACGCGACCGACGGCTTCGTTGGCGAGCGCGGAGTCGGGCAGCAGCTCGCCCAGTGCCATCCGGCGCGCCGTGATCCGCGCGCGGGTGCGGATGGTGTCCTCGCGGGCGTCCATCCGCACGATGGCGCGCACGCGGCCGCCGGCAACGCCGAAGTCCAGCGGGTCGGTTTTCAGCACGCCGTCCTCGATCGTCAGCGCCGCGTCCATGCTGTCGATGGGCAGTCCGGGAGCCTCGACCTGCGCCGCCTTCCAGCGCACGTCGGCGTCCATCGCCCGCAGCCGGGCGAGCTTGAACGCGGTGTCGGGGAACACGCGGCCGGACACGGCACGCGCCCGGGCACGTGCAGTGAGCGCGTCGTTGCTCGTCTCGCCTTCACCCACGGTCGGGGCGCCGCCGACGAACCCCGCGAGGTCGTCGAAGTCGAGCCGCTTCGACGCCAGCACCGCGCGCAGCAGGGGACGCTCGCCGCCGGTCTCGAAGGTAACGTCGCCGCCGAGGTCGCTGTCACCCACTACGCCCTCGAACCCCTGATAGCGCCAGGTGCTGCCTTCGCGGCTGAAGCGCCCGTCGAACCGGTATGGCGGCGTGGGCGGGGTGGCGATGCCGACCAGCGGGAACAGGTCCTCGAGGTTGTCGCCGGCAACCTCCAGCTGCAGGTCGAACGTGCGCAGTGCGAATGGGTTGATAAGGTTGCCGCGCGCGTGCGCCCGGGTAGCGCCGGCGACGGCGCGCAGGTCGACGCGGTACCGGATTTCGGTGTCCTGCAGCTGCAGCGGCGATTCCGCGCGCCCTTCCAGCGTGAACGGGCTGCCCTGCCAGCGCCCGCTGCCGTCGACGGCGACGTGCGGCGCCGTGTCGCCGCGCGATTCCCGGCTGGCCACCGCGAGTTCCACCGAGGTGTCGTTGCCGGCATCGACGAAGCGCAGCCGTCCGTCCTCGATCCAGAGCCGGCGGATGGCCGGCGGTTCACCGGCGCCATCGCCGCCGAAGTCCCAGTTGCCGCCGCCCTCGCCGGTTTCCAGCAGCACGTCGGGACCCACCAGCCGCAGCTCGGCGAGCACCGGCTCGCGCGTCCGCAGCCATGCCAGTGGCTCGATGCGCAGCTCCAGGCGCTCGGCCGTCGCCATCGTCCGTTCCGACGACCAGGTGCTGTTGCCCAGCTGCAGGCGATCCGCGCGCACGGTGGTGACGCGGCCCAGCGCGACGTCCAGGTCGCCGCCGATATCGAAGCTGCGCCCGGTCAGCACCCGCACCTGGCGCTCCACCGGACCCTTGAACCAGTTCCAGTCCCAGAGCAGCACCAGCACCAGCGTCGCCACGCACAGCGCCGCGGCGACGGTCCACCACGGATGGTCTGCGGCGACGTCGATCGCGCGACGGCGCTTGGGCCCGGGAAGTGGTGCCATGGAGAGCGGCCTGCGGCGGGGGACGGCGAGGATGGCATCCGCCAGCATCCGTGCCGGTGAACGCCGCTCAGCGCGGCGGCAGCACCTGTGCCGCCACCGCGACGAAGTGCGACGCGCTGCCGGCAATGCAGAACAGGTGCCAGATCGCATGCGAATACGGCAGCGACTCGCGGTGGTAGAACAGCGTCCCACCGGTGTAGAACACGCCGCCGGCGACCATCCATCCGAACGTCCACGCATCCAGCGCCGCCATCACGGGCCTGATCGCCAGCAGCACCAGCCAGCCCATGGCGACGTAGATCGCCGTCGACAGCAGCCTGAAGCGGCCCGTGTACATCAGCTTGAACACCACTCCCGCCAGCGCGAGCGTCCAGATCGCGCCGAACAGCCACCAGCCCACCGCTCCGCGCAGCCCGATCAGCGTGAACGGGGTATAGGTCCCCGCGATCAGCAGATAGATCGCGCAGTGGTCGAAGACCTTGAGTCGCCTCCGCGCCGCCGCGGTGCTGGCGGAGTGGTACAGCGTCGAGGCGAGGTACAGCAGCAGCAGTGTGGTGCTGAACACGATCGCCGATCCGAGCTGCCACCCGTCGCCGCGCATCGCGACCAGCGTGACCAGCGCGATGCCGGCGATGAGCGCAGCTACCGTACCGGCGGCGTGAGTCAGGGCACTTGCCGTTTCCTCGCGGCGCGCCCGGGCGGCTGACGCCAGGGCCGCGGACGGCGCCGTGCCGGCGCCCGGGTCCGTCATCGGCTCACGCGCTTCCACCCGTCTCGCGGCACCGGCGGATGCTGCCGTCCTCCTGCCGCAGTTCGACCACGGTGCCGATCCGGTGCAGGCCGTGGACCGCGCCAAGGTAGAGCTCGCCGTCCACACCCCCGTCGGCCGGCTGCGCGCGCGCCAGTGGCTCGGCGCGGCCAGTGGCGAAGGTGATGCTGGCGCGCCCGCCGGCAAAGTTGACCCGCAGGTCGCTGCCGTCCTCGCAGGTGTAGGTGATGTCCGCCCCCTCGGCCAGCGGTGGGGTTATCGTGCCCGCGGCGGGCCTCTCGATCGGGTGTGGCACCGCGCTCAGCACGTCGTCGCCCGCGTCGGGCGCGGCGACCGGCGCCAACGGCGGGCCCGCCTCGGAGACCCGTGGCTGGTCGGGGTCGGTGGCAACAACGCCGCCCTCGTCGTCGCGCTGGCAGCCCGCGGAGATCAGCATGACCAGTGGCAGCAGGAGCATGACGGGGGGGCGGGGAAGGTGCATGGCGGATCCTGGCGACAAAGGCCGATTGTAGCGGCGGCGCCTGCAGCCTCCTGTCTGCGCCGCCGGGCCAGTGGCGGCGTGCTCGCCCCAGGCGCCATCGTTGTCGCGCGCGCGACGTGGATCACTTTCAGGCCGTGTGCGCGTGCTCGCGTGTGGCCAGCAGCTGTACCTCGGGCCAGCGCTCGGCGGTGAGCTGCAGGTTGATCCGCGTCGGCGCCAGGTAGACCAGCTCGCCGGCGCCGTCGACCGACAGGTTGGTGGCATTGCGGTCGCGGAATTCCTCGAGCCTGCGTGGGTCCGTGCACCTGACCCAGCGCGCGGTGGCCACGCCGACCGGCTCGAACGCCGCGTCGACGCCGTACTCGTCCTTGAGCCGGTACGCGACGACGTCGAACTGCAGCACGCCGACCGCGCCCAGCACCAGGTCGTTGGACATCATCGGCTTGAAGAACTGGGTGGCGCCCTCCTCCGACAGCTGCGCCAGGCCCTTCTGCAGCTGCTTGAGCTTCAGCGGGTCGCGCAGCCGTGCGCGCCGGAACAGCTCCGGCGCGAAGTTGGGGATGCCGGTGAACGCCAGCACCTCGCCCTCGGTAAAGGTGTCGCCGATCGAGACCGTGCCGTGGTTGTGGATGCCGATGACGTCGCCCGGCCAGGCCTCGGCCGCGATCTCGCGGTCGCTGGCCATGAAGGTCAGCGCGTTGGCCAGCTTGTGGTCCTTGCCCGTGCGCGCGTGGAACGCCTTCATGCCCGCGACGAAATGCCCGGAGCAGATGCGCATGAACGCGACCCGGTCCCGGTGCATGGGATCCATGTTGGCCTGGATCTTGAACACGAACCCGGTCAGCGTCTCTTCCGCCGGCGCCACCTCGCGGGTCGTGGTCGCGCGCGGGCGGGGCGACGGCGCGTGCTCGACGAAGAAGTCCAGCAGCGGCTGCACGCCGAAGTTGTTGACGCCGGAGCCGAAGAACACCGGGGTCTGCCGGCCCGCGCGGTACGCGTCGCGATCGAAGGCATGGCTTGCGCCCTGCACCAGTTCCAGCTCGTCGCGCAGTTCGGCCAGCATGCCTTCGCCGATCCGCTCGCCCAGCCCCTGTGAGTCCAGCGACGGGAAGATGGTCGAATCCTGGCGGGTGAAGTTGCGGCCCGGTTCGTACAGGTGCACCTCGCCGGTGACCAGGTGCACCACGCCCTTCAGCCGCTGGCCCATGCCGATCGGCCACGTCACCGGCGCGCACTGGATGCCGAGCACGCTTTCGACTTCGTCGAGCAGGTCGATCGGCTCGCGGCCCTCGCGGTCGAGCTTGTTGATGAAGGTCATGATCGGGGTGTCGCGCATGCGGCACACCTCCATCAGCTTGATGGTGCGCTCCTCGACGCCCTTGGCGACGTCGATGACCATCAGCGCGGAGTCGACCGCGGTCAGCACGCGGTAGGTGTCTTCGCCGAAGTCGGCGTGGCCCGGCGTGTCGAGCAGGTTGATGACGTGGCCGTCGTAGGGGAACTGCATCACCGAGCTGGTTACCGAGATGCCGCGCTCTTTCTCCAGCGCCATCCAGTCGGAGGTCGCGTGGCGCGCGGCCTTGCGACCCTTGACCGAGCCGGCCATCTGGATCGCGCCACCGAACAGCAGCAGTTTCTCGGTCAGCGTGGTCTTGCCGGCATCTGGATGCGAAATGATCGCGAAGGTGCGGCGGCGGGCGGCCTGGGCGGCGACATCGGACATGGCGAGAGCGCGCCACGGGCGCACGCGGGATGATCGGGGCCGCGCAGTATAGGAGATGCGTCGGGCCGGCCCGTGCGTCTTGGGTCAGCGCGGCGCTTCGGTGAAGCGCAGCACGCCGCCGGGGCCGAACATCCGGAACGGCAGCGAGACCAGGCGCCGGCCGCGGTTGGCATGGATGACGAAATGCAGGTGCGCGCCGGCGCTGTAGCCGGTGTTGCCCGACTCACCGATGACCTCGCCGCGCCGTACGTACTGGCCCTGGCGCACGCGCACGCCGTGCTGGCGCAGGTGCGCATACAGCGCCATCGTCCCGTCGTCGTGGAGGATGCGCACGAAGTTGGCGCGATCAGCGTCCCGCGTCGCGTCGCGCGCGGCCGCGGCCTCGGCGAAGGTCGATGCCACCTGCATCACCACACCGTCGCGCGCCGCGAGCACCGGCGTGCCGTTGGGCGCGGCGAAGTCGACCGCGTGCCGGTTGCCGTCATCGGTGTGGCTGGTAGCCCCGCCCCAGCCCTGGGTGATGCGCAGCGGCGCGCGGCCCAGCGGATAGGCGTACTCGACGTCGCGCAGCTTGGCCGAGGCGCTGCCGGGCACCGCATCCAGCCACAGCCGGGCGGCGGCCAGCCGTGTCGCCTCGGCGTGGTGCAGGGTGGCCACCAGTACCCGCCCCCGCGCGGGCACGGTGGCGCGCGCCGGCAGCCCGGGCGACGCGTCGAGGCCGTTGCCGGGCTCGCCGCGCAGCAGCACCTCGATCGGTCCGTCCAGGAGGTTGTCGGCCCACGCTTCGAGCCCCCCGTCGCGGCCCGAGGTCAGCTGCAGGCGCGCCATCGGCGCCGACGCGCTGTCGCCGTCGTCGATCCGGCCGGCGCTGGCAGGGCTGGAGATGCAGGCCACAACGCAGATCGCCAGCAGCCCCGCTTGGCGACAGCGTCGCCCGCGGGCCGGCTGACGGAGGCGACCCTGCACGGCCGATCCCGGTCCGGGACGCGACATCGCGCTACCGCCGACAGGCCGGATCGAGGCCGAGCGCATCGATCACGTCGCCGAGGTCGAATGCCGCCAGCGCGCGGTCGTCATGGACCGCAAACAGCGCGCCCGACGGGAACCGCGCGGTGGGCGCGGCGTGCAACGCGATGCCGTCGGTCTGCGCGGTGACGCGGCCGGCGAAGCTGCCGACCGGGGCCAGCGTGATCCGGTCGAAGACGTGGAAGCTGGTCCGCGGCGCCTGCTGGTCGACCGCGATCCAGTAGCCGCCTTCGTCGCTGCACGACCACAGCGCGACGCCCTCCGCCTCGCCCTCGAAGGTGTCGTAGGGCAGGCTTCGGCCGGTGGCGACCCCGGCCATGCGGTACTCGCGCAGGTTGGACCCGTGGCGACGGTCCTCGTCGGCGATCAGCAGACGGTCGTGCGTGGGATCGCCAGCGATCGACTCGACCATGCGCAGCGCGCCGGCCTGGGTGGTGTCGCCAAAGGCGCCAAGGCCGCGCGCCTCCAGGCTGCCGTCACCGAGCTGGACGCGATAGCGGCGCACGCGCTGGTCAAGCTCTGCCAGCGGCGGCACCACGTCGAAGCGCTCGCCTTTCATGAAGCTGTCGGTGACGAACACTTCCAGCTCGCCCGGCGCTGTCTCGTGCAGCCAGATGCCGTAAGGGCTGCGCAGGCCCTCGCCGAACGTCGCGATCGGCGCGAAGCCCGGCAGAGCCAGCACCTGCACCCGGCGGTTGTCACGCTCGACCACGAACAGGCTGTCGCCGGACACCGCCAGGCCGTTGGGACGCTGGAACTCGCCGGGTGCGGACCCGCGCGCACCGGCCGTGTGCAGGCGGTCGCCGCTGTCGGCGTCGAACACCACCAGCTGGTGACGGGACTTGGCGCTGGCGATCACCCAGATGCTGCCGTCGCCGTTCGTCCATGTGGCCAGCGAGTCGAGCTCGTCGCCGAGCACCGCGGGCGAGACGTAGCGCTCCTGGATCGCGTGCAGGCGGGGTTTGGCGGCCGCGACCGGCGCGGGCCGCGTGACGCACGCGGCCACGGCGAGGGCCACGGCGAGGGACAAAGCGGGGCGGGCGAATTGCATGCCCGAAGTATGGCGTGGCGCACACGCGGCGGCGTCATCCGGCGCTCCTGCCATCTGGACATCCGTAAGTCCATCGTTCAATACGCATGAAGAGATTGACATCACGCTGCATCGCGTGCAACCTCCAGCCATCCATCGAGACCGGCTGAGGGACAGGCCCACAGACGCCGGGGCAACCGCTCTTCCGTCCCGCCCTGCGGCGTGGTGGATCCGGTGCCAAATCCTGCGGGGACCTGCGTGTCCACCGGAAGATGGTTGCGGACCGGCCGCCAGGCGCGGGTCCGTCGCCCACGGCACGCCTCCCGGCCTGCCGGCGTTTCCGGCCCCGCGTGATCCCGATGCCTCGCCACTGCATCGAAGGATTGCCATGCGCCCGCACCGCGCCGCCACTGCCAGCACTCGCCACGCATCACTACACAGAACGTCGCCTGCGCACACCTCGGGGGCACCGCCGCAGCTGCTGCCGCTGCCGCCGCCGCTGCCGGCACCGCACACCATTGCCGCCGCGAAGGCGACTGGCACTGCGTCCCGGCCCTCCGATGCGCGCGCCGGACATGGCGAGCTGGCGCTGACGCTGCCGATGCGCCATGCGGGCCGCCGCGAGGTGGTGCTGCGCTACGCGCTGCACCTGCCCGACGCTGCTGCCGATGCCGAGGCACCGCTGGTGTTGGTGGCGGGCGGGATATCGGCCGGTCGGCGACTGGTCGACGATGTCGACGGCGCCCACCGCGGCTGGGCCCAGCGCCTGCTCGACGACGGTGCGCCGCTGGACAGCCGCCGCCACCGGCTGCTCGCGTTCGACTACATCGGCGCCGACGGCGGCATCGACGCCCCGATCGACACCGCGGACCAGGCCGACGCGCTGGCGCTGCTCCTGCAGGCGCTGGGCCTGCCGCGGCTGTCGGCCTTCGTCGGCTACTCGTACGGCGCGCTGGTGGGGCTGCAGTTCGCGGCAAGATGCCCCTCGCGGCTGGGCGCGCTGGTCGCGGTCAGTGGCGCGCATCGTGCGCATCCCTACGCCGCGGCGTGGCGCGCGCTGCAGCGGCGCGCATTCGCGCTCGGCCAGCTGCAGTGCGATGCCACCCAGGGCCTGGTGCTGGCGCGGCAGCTGGCGATGCTCGCCTATCGCACGCCGGAGGAGTTCGCCGCGCGCTTCACGGCGCCGGCGCGCATCGAGGGTGGGCAGGTGCGCGTTGCCGCCGAGGACTACCTGGACGCCGCCGGTGCGCGCTTCGCGGCGTCGACTCCGGCCACCGGCTGGCTGCGGCTGTCGGAGTCGATCGACCTGCATCGGGTCGACCCCGCCGACGTCCGCTGCCCGACCACGGTGGTGGCGGTCGCCGGCGATCCGCTGGTGCCGCTGGCTGACGCGGTCGACCTCGTCGAGGCGCTCGGCGGCCGCGGCCGGCTGCGCGTGGTCCGATCCGACGCGGGCCACGACGCGTTCCTGGTCGACCGCGCGCGGATGGATCCGGTGCTCCGGACGGCGCTCGCCGGCATCGGGGGTGCGGCATGAGCGGCGCGGTCACGCACGCGGCCTGCGCGCTGACCACCCGCGCGGTGCGCGCCGGCATCGACCGCGACCCCGCGTTCGGCGCAGTGACGCCGCCGCTGGTGCTGTCGTCCAACTTCAGCTTCGCCGGCTTCGCGCAGAAGCGGCAGTACGACTACACGCGCAGCGGCAACCCCACCCGCGACCTGCTCGGCGACGCGCTGGCCGATCTGGAAGGCGGCGCCGGCGGCGTGGTCACGTCGACCGGCATGGCCGCGATCACGCTGCTGCTGCACGCCGTGCTGTCGGCCGGCGACACGCTGGTGGTGCCGCACGACGCGTACGGCGGCAGCTGGCGGCTGTTCGACGCGCTGGCGCGCAAGGGCCACTTCGCGCTGGTCACCGCCGACCTCACCGACCCGCGGTCGCTGGCCGCGGCGTTCGCGACATCGCCGGCGCTGGTGCTGGTCGAAACGCCGTCCAACCCGCTGCTGCGAATCACCGACCTGCGCTTCGTCTGCGAAGCCGCGCACCGGGCCGGGGCCCTGGTCGCGGTCGACAACACCTTCCTGTCGCCTGCGCTGCAGGCGCCGATCACGCACGGCGCCGACGCGGTGGTGCATTCGACCACCAAGTACATCAACGGCCACAGTGACGTCGTCGGCGGCGCGCTGGTCGCGGCGACGCCGGAGCTGCACGAGCGCTTCGGCTGGTGGGCAAATGCGCTGGGCATCACCGGCGCGCCGTTCGACAGCTTCCTGACCCTGCGCGGGCTGCGCACGCTGGGCGCGCGGATGCGCGTGCACCAGGAGAACGCGACCGCGGTGGCGGCGCTGCTGGACGGGCACCCGGCAGTGTCGCGGGTGTACTTCCCCGGGCTGTCGACGCACCCCGGCCATGCGGTCGCCGCCCGCCAGCAGCGCGGAGCGGGGGCGATGCTGTCGGTGGCGCTGGCAGGCGGTGAGACCGCGGCGCGCGCGTTCGTCGACGGGCTGAGGCACTTCACGCTGGCGGAGTCGCTGGGTGGCGTCGAGAGCCTGGTCGCGCACCCGGCGACGATGACCCACGCCGCGATGACCCCGGAGGCACGCGCCGCCGCCGGCATCGACGACGGCCTGTTGCGGCTGTCGGTGGGCATCGAGGACGCGGACGACCTGTGCGCCGACATCGCCGAGGCACTGACGCGGGCTGCGCGGGTGTCGCCGGCATGCGCGGCGGGGGTGGACGCTTGAGCACGGTGACAGCGGCGGCCGTGCTGCGTCCATACCGGCTGGCGACACCGCCGACGCGCGCGCCGCGGCTGGCGCTGCTGGGCACCGGCACGGTAGGTAGCGCGTTCATCGCCCGCTGCGCGCGGCTGCGCGAGGACGGGTTTTCGCTGCCTGACTTCGCTTGGCTTTGCAACTCGCGCGCGCTGGTCGACCTGCCGCACGATGCGGGTGCGGCACTGGCCGAACTGCGTGCGGCGCCGCCGCGCCATGGCGGCTGGTCGCCGTGGGTCGAGAGCGCCGGCGTGCGCGCCGGCGACATCGTCGTCGACGCCACCGCCAGCGACATCGCCGCCGACTGGCACGCCGAGTGGCTGGTCCGCGGCATCCATGTCGTCACCGCCAACAAGCTCGGCCGCGGTGCGTCGCTGGCACGGTCGCGCGCGATCGACGACGCACTGGCCGCGGGTGGCGCGCGCTATGGCGACAGCGCCACGGTCGGGGCCGGTTTGCCGCTGCTGCGCAGCATCCGCGCGCTGGTGGCCGGCGGCGACCGGATCGAGCGCATCGGCGGCGTGCTGTCGGGATCGCTGGCGTGGCTGTTCGACCGCTACGACGGCCGCACGCCGTTCTCAACGCTGGTCCGGGAAGCGCGCGCGGCCGGCCTGACCGAGCCCGACCCGCGGATCGACCTCTCGGGCGAGGACGTGCGCCGCAAGCTGCTGATCCTGGCGCGCGCCGCGGGCATCGCGCTGCACGCGCACCAGGTCGAGGTGGCGTCGCTGCTGCCCACCTCGCTGCGCCGGGCCGATCCCGCCGAGGCCGATGCACGGCTGGTAGCGCTCGATGCGTCGCTGCGGGCGCGATGGCGCCAGGCGCAGGTGGAGGGCGCACGGCTGTGCGTGGTGGGTGACGTCGATGCCGACGGCGCACGGGTGGGACTGCGCTCGCTGCCAGCGGGGCATCCGCTGCTGGCGGGGCGGGGGACAGACAACCGCGTCGCCATCCACAGCACGCGCTATCGCGAGCAACCTTTGCTGGTGCAGGGGCCCGGTGCCGGCGCGGAGGTGACCGCCGCGGCGCTGCTCGACGACGTGCTGGCGCTGGTGGCCTGACGCGCGCCGGACGACCCTCGGCCGGGCCCCGGGGGCGCGCTCAGCGTTGCGTTGGCGGTGGCAGCGCTTCCGCTCGGGGCGCATCGCCCAGTGCGCGCAGCAGCGCGGCGTCGAACCGCGCCGCGTCCTCGACCTGCGGCGAATGTCCGAGGTCGTCGAATGCCACCAGCGTCGCCCCGGGGATGGCCGCGGCGGCGCGGCGGCCCAGCGCCGGGTAGTCGCCCAGACGCTTCGCGAGCTCCGGCGGCGCGCGATCGCGGCCGATCGCGGTGCGGTCGCGCTGGCCGACCAGCAGCGTGGTCGGCACCGCGATGTCGCCGAACTCGTGCACCACGGGCTGGTTGAACACCATGTCCGAGGCCAGCGCCTGGTTCCACGCCACGCGCTCGCCGTCCGGCCCGGCGTACATGCCGGCCAGCATGCCCACCCAGCGGTCGTAGGCCGGGTCCCAGTCACCGCCGAAGTACACCGCGCGCTGGTAGGCCCGGATGCTGTCGAACGTGGTGCGGTGCTCGCCGGCGAACCACGCGCCCGCGTCCTGCCACGGCACGCCGGCGGCCTTCCAGTCCTCGAGGCCGATCGGATTCACCAGCACCAGCTGTTCGACGGCACCCGGGTACTGAAGCGTGTAGCGCGCGGCCAGCATGCCGCCCATCGAGTGGCCGACCACCGCGGCGCGCTCCACGCCCAGCGCGCGCAGCAGGCCCTGGGTGTTGGCCGCGAGCTGCGCGAACGAGAACTGGTAGTGCGCGGGCTTGCTGGATTTGCAGAACCCGACCTGGTCCGGCACCACCACCCGAAAGCCGGCGCCGGCAAGGGTTGTCACCTGCGCTTCCCAGGTCGCGGCGCAGTAGTTCTTGCCGTGCAGCAGCACCGCGGTGCGGCCGTTGGGCGCGCCGGTCGGCGCGACGTCCATGTACGCCATCTCCAGCGGCTGGCGCTGCGATTCGAACGCATGCACGCGTACCGGATGCGGATAGTCGAAACCCTGCAACCGGCCGCCGTAGGTCGGCCGGTCCTGCGCCTGCGCGCCCAGCGACGTCAGGGCCAGGGTGGCGGTGAAGAGCGCGGCGCGCGGTGCGGTGGCCAGCGGCATGCTCAGCACTCCACCACGTTCACCGCCAGCCCGCCGCGCGAGGTTTCCTTGTACTTGTCCTGCATGTCGCGGCCGGTGTCGCGCATGGTGCGGATCACCTTGTCCAGCGACACCTTGTGCTTGCCGTCGCCGCGCAGCGCCATGCGCGAGGCGTTGATCGCCTTGACCGCGCCCATCGCGTTGCGTTCGATGCACGGGATCTGCACCAGCCCGCCGATCGGGTCGCAGGTGAGCCCGAGGTTGTGCTCCATGCCGATCTCCGCGGCGTTCTCGACCTGGCTCAGGCTGCCGCCGAGCGCCGCGGTCAGCCCGGCCGCGGCCATCGAGCAGGCCACCCCGACCTCGCCCTGGCAGCCGACCTCGGCGCCGCTGATCGACGCGTTTTCCTTGTAGAGGATGCCGACGGCGGCGGCGGTCAGCAGGAAGTCGAAGATGCCCTGCTCGCTGGCGCCGGGGCAGAACCGGTCGTAGTACATCAGCACCGCGGGCAGGATGCCGGCGGCGCCGTTGGTGGGCGCGGTCACCACGCGGCCACCGGCGGCGTTTTCCTCGTTGACGGCCAACGCGTAGAGGTTGACCCAGTCCAGCACCGTCAGCGGGTCGCGCATCCCGGCCTCGGGTTTGCCCGACAGCTCGGCGTGCAGCGCCGGCGCCCGCCGCGAGACGTGCAGCCCGCCCGGCAGCGTGCCCGAGGAGCGGATGCCACGCTGCACGCAGGCCTGCATCGCCTGCCACAGCTCGCGCAGCTCGGCGGTGATCGCCTCGGGCGTGCGCCAGACCTGCTCGTTGGCGAACATCAGCTGGGCGACGGTGATGCCGGCGGCACCCGCCTGCGCCAGCAGCGTGTCGCCGCTGGTGAACGGATAGGGCTGGGCGGTGGTGTCGGCGACGATGCGGTCCTCGGCGGCCTCGTCGGCGTTGACAACGAAGCCGCCGCCGACCGAGTAGTAGTCGCGGTTCGCGATCTCCGCGCCAGCGGCGTCGAAGGCGCTGAAGCGCATGCCGTTGGTGTGGTACGGCAGTTTCTGGCGCTTGTTCATCACCAGGTCGCGCTTCTCGTCGAAGGCGATGGCATGCCGGCCGCCAAGCAGCACGCGCCGCTCGCCGCGGATGCGCGCCAGCGCCTCGGGGATCAGGTCCGGGTCCACGCGGTTCGGCAGGTGGCCCTCCAGGCCCAGCAGGACCGCCTTGTCGGTGCCGTGGCCGCGGCCGGTCAGCGCCAGCGAGCCGTAGACCTCGACCCGCACACGCGCGACGTCGGCGAGGCGGCCGGGCTGGTCCAGCCAGCGCTCGACGAAGCGCGCGGCGGCGCGCATGGGCCCCACCGTGTGCGAGGAGCTCGGCCCGATGCCGATCTTGTAGAGGTCGAAGGTGCTGACAGCCATCGCGGTAGTCTACGCGGCGGGTGCGAGGGCCCTGGCACGCGCCGCATCCAGCGTGGTTCGCTGTCGTTCTCCGCGGTTCCGCCGTCCCACGGTCGCGCCGTCCCACCGTTCCCCGGAAGCCGCTGCCTCGACACCATGCCCGAGCCGGTCCTGATCCTGTACCAGCGCGACGACTGCCACCTGTGCGACCTGGCGCTGGCGGTGATGGCGGCGGCGCGCGTGCCGGCATTCGAGAGCGTGTTCATCGATGGCCACGACGCGCTGGAAGCCGCGTACGGGGTGCGCGTGCCGGTGCTGCGCGATGTGGACGGAGGGCGAGAACTCGCGTGGCCGTTCGACGCGACGCGCCTGCGCGGCTGGCTGGACGCAGCCGGGGACGGCCGCGCCCCGTCGGCGGATCAGCCGCCGGTGTGACCCGGGCTGACGGACCGCGCCGCCATCAGCGGGCCGGCGACAGGTACACCCGCGTGCTGACGGCGACGGCATCGGGCAGCAGCACGGTGTCCGCCCAGTCGCCGGCGCCCACGCCGAACGCGAGCCGCGGCACGCTCGCCCGGCCCGACAGCAGCGGCCGCGGCCCGGGCGTCCAGGTGAACTCCAGCGTCACCGGGCGGCTGACGCCGCGCAGGCTCAGTGTTCCGTCGGCGGCGTAGCGGTCGCCGCCCAGCGCGCGGAAGCCGTTGGCGGTGTAGCGCGCCTGCGCGAAGCGGGCGACGTCGAAGAACGCGCTGTCCTTCAGGGTCTCGTCGCGCTCGGCGTTGCCGGTATCGGCACCTGCGAGCGGGATGGTCACGTCCAGCCGGCCCTCGGCGGGCCGCGCGGGGTCGAAGCTGATGCGCGTGCTGAAGCCCTTGAAGGTGCCGGCAAACGTCTCGCCGTCGTAGCGGCTGGCGAACGCCAGCGACGACCCGGGGGCCTGCACGTAGTCAGCGGCGATGGCGGCGGTGGGAACGGCCAGCATCGCGACCAGCGCGGCAGTGACGGCGGCGGGGGAACGGAACTCAGTCGACATGGGCGGGATCCTGTGGGTGGGGGCCACGGCGGCCGGGCAGCATGCGCTGCAGGGTGGCGTCGCGAAGGACGAAGTGGTGGTACAGCGCGGCGCCGGCATGCAGCGCGACCAGCGCCACCAGCACCCAGAACAGCCATTCGTGGGCGTCGCCGGCGACACCGGCGATGGTGCGGTCGGGCGACACCAGCTTGGGCACCTCGGGGCCGCCGAACCAGCGCAGCGGCCGCAGCCCGCTGGCGGAGTCGTACAGCCAGCCCGACAGCGGCATCGCGAACACGATGCCGTACAGCATCCAGTGCGTGGCACCGGCCACGCGCGCCTGCCACGGCGGCGTGCCGGGAACCGGCGACGGCGCACCGGCGTACAGCCGCCACGCCAGTCGCAGCGCCGCGAGCCCGAGCACGGTCAGGCCCAGCGACTTGTGCGCGGTCCAGACCCAGAACCAGCGCGGCGACCGCGGCAGCTCGTCCATCACCAGCCCCAGCCCCGCGATCGCCAGGATCAGCAGCACCACGAGCCAGTGCAGGCCCCGGCTGATCGCACCCCAGTGCGCATCGGTGTTGCGCAGGATCACGGCTGCCGCGCCGGTGGCGGGGTGGCGGTCGATGAGGCCTCCGCGTCCCGGTTCCCGTCGTCGCCTTCGGCGGTGCCGTGATTGGCGGCGGCCGCGGCGGCGGCATCCGCCGCGTCCACCGAGGCACTGTCCGCGGCTGTGGCCTGCGCGTCGGCGTCCGAAGTGGACCATGTGGTCTCCGCCTTCGGCGACGTGGCGCTGGCATCGGCGCCGTCATCGCCTTCGAGCGCCTCCGCGCTGCCGCCGCGGGTCGCCTCGACCTCGAACCTCAGCGCCACGCTGTCGCCGATGACCGACCCCCAGGCCGTGCTGCCGAAGGCGGCGCGGCTGATGGTGGTGGTCGCCGAGAACCCCACCGTGCGCCGGAACGGCGGCAGCGGATAGCGCCGCAACCCGTTGAGCACCACGTCGAGGATGACTTCCCGCTCGACGCCCCGCAGCGACAGCAGGCCCACGACCCGCGCGCGGTCGTCGCCCAGTGGCTCGATCCGCGTGGAGCGGAAGCGGGCGACGGGATGCCGCCCGGCGTCGAGCAGGCCGCGGCCACGGGTCGCTGCGTTCCACGCCTCGTCGCCGAAGTCGACCCGCGCGAGCGGCACCTCGGCCTGCAGCCGCGCGGTCGTCCAGTCGTCGCGGTCGAACACCAGCGTGCCGGTGCTGCCGGACACCGTGCCCAGCGCCTGCGAGAAGCCGGCGTGGTCGATGGCGAGCAGAACGCGCGTGTGCACCGGATCCAGGGTGTAGGTGTCCGCCGCGGCAAGCGTGGGTGGCAGTGCGGACAGCGCCAGCAGCGCGACGAGCACGGCCGCTGCGCGCCGTGCCGCGCGGCGGGGCACGCAGGCGTCGGACATGACGGAAGGCGACGGCATCGGCTGGCTCGACGGGAGGGCGTTGCCCGATTCTAGGCCGCCACCGCGCCGGCTGGGCGTCTTGCACATGGCACCAGCCGTTGCGACGATGGCTGCGGGGCAGGTGCCCGCACCGCGGTGCCGGGCGCCGGCAAGCAGGCGGGCTGGGGACGCGATGATGCGGATGCGGGCGATCGACTGGGGCGCGGGGGCGCTGTGGCTGCTGTGCGCGCTGCTGCCCTGCGCGACCGCGGGCGCCGCGCCGCACCTGCCGCAGCCGCGGCAGGTCAGCGTCTTCGACGGCCTGCCGTCCAACCGCGTCAACGCCATCGCCGAGGACCGGCAGGGCTACCTGTGGATCGCGACCCGCGACGGGCTCGCACGCTACGACGGCGTCGGTTTCCGGGTCTGGCGGGTCGGCGACGGGCTCAAGGACAACGTGGTCTGGTCGGTACACGTCGACGCCCGCGACCGGGTGTGGGTCGGCACCCAGGGCGCGGGCCTGGCGATGCTCGACGTTGAGCGGCGCGGGTTCGTGCACTACAGCCGTGCGTCGCATCGGGAGATCGGCAGCGACGCGGTGTGGTCCATCACCAGCACCGCCGACGGCGCGCTATGGTTCGGCACCGCGGACGGTGGGCTGCACCGGCTCGACCGGAGCGGGCGCATCCGACGCTTCATGCCGGTCGACGGCGACCCGCGCAGCCTGCCGTCGCCCGCGGTGGTGCAGCTGGTGGTCGACCGCGCCGGTGCGCTGTGGATCGGGACCAAGAACGGCGTTGCGCGCTGGACCGGCCGCGACTTCGACCGCGTGCCGCCGGACGCGCTGCCGTCGCCATTCGTCGACGGCCTGGTGACCGACGACGGCGGCGACCTGTGGATCGGGATGCAGGGCGCGGGCGCGGTACGGCGCGCCGGCGGCCGCATCGAGCCGATGCCGTGGATCGACCCGGCGCTGGGCCAGCCTGTGCTGCACATGCTGCTGCAGGACGCGCGCGGCGCGCGCTGGCTCGACACCCGCAACGGGCTGGCATGGGAACAGGGCGGCGTGGTCCGCGACGTGCCGCTGTACAGCAACACCAGCCGCGGGGTGGTGCGCCCGTCGTGGTCCACCGCCTACCAGGACCGCGAAGGCGGGCTGTGGTTCGGCAGCTCGGACGCCGGCCTGTGGCACCTGCCGTCCAACTGGCGCAACTTCACCGTGATGCAGCGCCGCGTCGACGATCCGCGCTCGCCCGCCAACGCCTTCGTGCACGGCGTCGCGCCGGCGGGCGAGGCCGCCGGCGGCGGTTTCTGGCTGGTCGGGAGCGGAGGCGTGCTCGACTGGATGGACCCTGACACCGGGGCGCTTGCCCACCGGTTGGCGTCGGTCTGCGGCAGCTACGTCAACCTCGGCGTGCACGAGGATCCGGCGGGCGCGGTGTGGATCGGCTGCCACGGACAGCTGGTGCGTTTCGATCCCGGCAGCGGCGGCGTGCGCCGCTGGCAGCAGGACGATACCGCCGACGCGGCGCCGGCGGGCGGGATCTCGCATTTCGTCGACCGTGCCGGCGGCGGGCTTTGGCTGGCGAGCGCCGAGGGAGTTCAGCAGCGCGACGCTGCTGGCGCGGTGATCGATACCGTCGTGGTCGGCGACGGCCGCGGGTTGCCGGCAGGCGCCACCATCGAGCAGCTGCTGCGCGCCCCCGATGGTGGCCTGTGGCTGGTCGGCAGCAGCGGGCTGCTGGCGTGGAACGACGGCGCGCGCCGCTTCGAGCCGGTGCCCGGGGTCAGCGGCGACGGGGTGTACGCCATCGCGCTGGCCGCGGACGACGTGGTCTGGCTGGCCGGTCGCGGGCGGTTGACGCAGCTGCGCTGGGACGGTGCGGCGCTGACGCTGCTGCGGACCGTCGGAGTCGCGCAGGGGCTGCCGGGCGTTGCGCCCGGCGGCGTTGTGGTCGACGGCAGCGGGGTGGTCTGGATGACCACGGTCCGCGGGCTGGTGCGCTACGACCCGCAGAGCGACCGGCTGCGGACCTACGGCGTGCGCGACGGCCTGCCGAGCCACGAGTTCAGCGAATACCCGATCCGCATCTCGCCGTTGGGCCACGTCGCCGCCGGCACCGCCGACGGCCTGCTGGTGTTCCATCCGCGGCAGGTGCAGTGGAGCGACCGCACGCCAACGCTGGCGATCGAGAGCATCGACCTGCGCCGCGGCGAGTCGCGCATCGAGGTGCCGCGCAGCTCCACCATGACGCTGCGCCACGACGACCGCGACCTGCGCGTCGTCGCGCGCCTGCTGTCATTCACCGATGCGCACGCGCACCGCTACCGTTTCCGGCTCAGCGGCTACGATCCGGACTGGGTCGAATCCGATGCCGGCGGCGTGCGCGTGTTCGCGCGGCTGGACCCTGGCGACTACGAGCTTGGCGTACAGGCGCGCACCGCCGACGACGACTGGAGCGCGCCGCAGCTGCTGGCGTTCCATGTGGCGCCGCCGTGGTGGCGCACGCCGTGGGCGATGCTGGCGCTGGCGCTGGGCACCGTGCTGCTGCTGGCGTGGGGCGCGCACGGCTACCGCTCGCGGCTGCGCCGGCGGCACGATTGGGCGGTGGCCTTGCGCATGCGTGAGCTGGCCGAGCAGGCCTCGCTGGCCAAGACCCGGTTCCTGGCGACGCTCGGACACGAGGTGCGGACGCCGATGACCGGCGTGCTGGGCATGAGCGAGCTGCTGCTGGGCACGCCGCTGGACGCGCGCCAGCGCAGCTACGCCGAGGCGATCCGCCGCGCCGGCGACCACCTGATGCGGCTGGTCAACGATGCGCTCGACCTGGCGCGGATCGAGGCCGGCAAGCTGGAGCTCGACGCCCTGCCCTTCGACCTGCACGCCCTGGTCGACGACGTTGTCGGCATGACGGCGGTGATGGCGGAGCAGAAAGGGTTGGCGCTCCACGTTGACATGGCGCCCGACGCGCCTCGCTGGCTGCGGGGGGACGCCACCCGCGTCTGCCAGATCCTGCTCAACCTGCTGGTGAATGCGGTCAAGTTCACCGACGCCGGCAGCGTGACGCTGGCCATTTCGGCTGGACCCGGCGGTGGCGGACTGCGCTGCGTGGTCGCCGACACTGGACCGGGCCTCGACGACGAGCAGCGGCAGCGGCTGTTCCGGCGCTTCGAGCAGGCCGAGGGCGCGCGCACCGCGGCGCGCTACGGCGGCAGCGGGCTGGGGCTGGCGATCTGTCAGGAACTGGCGGCGGCAATGGACGGGGCGATCACGCTGCACAGCGTGCTCGGGCGCGGCACCACTTTCACCGTCGACCTGCCGCTGCCGCCGGCCGACCCGGTCGTACCGGTCGCGGTGCGCGCGCCTCGGTCGCCGCGGGCGATGCCTGCGCTGAGCCTGTTGCTGGTCGAGGACGACGCCACCGTCGCCGAAGTCATGACCGGCCTGCTCCACGCGCGCGGCCACTGCGTCACGCACGCCGCCCAGGGGCTGGCGGCGCTGGCCGAGGCCGCGTCGGCGCCGTTCGACATGGCGCTGCTGGACCTCGACCTGCCGGGCCTCGACGGACTGGCGCTGGCGCGCCAGCTGCGGGCGCAGGGCTTCAGCCAGCCGCTGCTGGCAGTGACCGCGCGCGCCGATGCGGAGGCCGAGCCGCTGGCGCGCGAGGCCGGCTTCGACGGATTCCTGCGCAAGCCGCTGACCGGCGCGATGCTGGACGAGGCGATCGTGTCGCTGCAGCGGCCGCCGGCAGGCGCGTCCCGCGGCTGACCGCAGACGCAAGCCGCGGCGGTTCCGGGACGGCTCGCCAGGGGCGCGGCGCTTGCGCCTGCACCGCACGCAGCCAACCATGCGCATCGGCGCCGGTCCTCCGGCGGCCCCCGCCACGCCAGGATCCCCTTTGCCTCCCCACGCCCCTCCGCCCACCCCGGCCACCGCCGACGACGTCCAGCGCAGCTTCGCCGGCGTGTTCCGCTTCAGCGGGCGCGCGCTGGCGCTGGTGTGGAGCACCAGCCATGGGCTGACCCTCGCGCTCGGCCTGTTGACCCTTGCCGCCGGGCTGCTGCCGGCAGCCATGGCGTGGGTCGGCGCGCTGATCGTCGACGCCGTGGTCGCGGCGTCGCAGCTGCCGCTGGACTTCGCCGACGGGCTGACGCCGGGGATGGTGCGCATCCTGCAGCTGATCGCGCTCGAGGCAGGGCTGGTGGTGGCGTTGGCCGCAGCGCAGCGCGGGCTGTCGCTGGCGCAGTCGCTGCTGCGCGCACAGCTCGGTCAGCGGGTCAACGTGATGATCCTGGACAAAGCGCTGACGCTGCAGCTGTCGCACTTCGAGGACGCCGAGTTCTACGACAAGCTGACCCGTGCGCGGCGCGAGGCGTCGTCGCGTCCGCTGTCGCTGGTCACGCGCACTTTCGGGCTGATCCAGAACGCGGTCTCGCTGGTCAGCTACGGCGTGCTGCTGGCGCAGTTCTCGCCGTGGGCGGTGCTGGTGCTGGTCCTCGCAGGGCTGCCGGCGTTCCTCGCCGAGACCCGCTTCTCCGGCGATGCGTTCCGCCTGTTCCGCTGGCGCTCGCCGGAAACGCGGATGCAGATGTACCTGGAGACGGTGCTGGCGCGCGAGGACCATGCCAAGGAGGTGCAGTTGTACGGGTTGGGCCCGCTGCTGCTGGACCGCTACCGGGCGATCTTCGGGCGCCTGTACGGCGAGGACCGGCGGCTGGCGATCCGCCGCGACGGCTGGGGCTTCGCGCTGGGCCTGATCGGCACCGCGACGCTGTACGGCGCCTACGCGTGGATCGCGCTGGCGACGGTGGCCGCCAGGATCACGCTGGGGCAGATGACGATGTACCTGATGCTCTTCCGGCAGGGGCAGTCGGCGGTGTCGGCCAGCCTGTCGGCGATCGGCGGCATGTACGAGGACAACCTGTACCTGTCGACGCTGTACGAATACCTCGACACCCCGGTGGCCGCCGCGGTGGGCAACGCCGTGACCGGCCCCGACCCGGGCGACGGCATCCGCTTCGAGGCCGTGTCGTTCACCTATCCAGGGGGCGACGAGCCGGCGCTGCGCGACATCGACCTGCACGTGCGCCCGGGGCGGTCGCTGGCGCTGGTCGGCGAGAACGGTTCCGGCAAGACCACGCTGATCAAGCTGCTGACGCGGCTGTACGACCCCGACGCGGGGCGCGTGCTGCTGGATGGCCGCGACCTTCGCGAATGGGACGAGGCCACGCTGCGCCAGCGCGTCGGCGTGATCTTCCAGGACTTCGCGCGCTACCAGATGCGGGTCGGCGAGAACATCGGCGCCGGCGACGTGGGGCACTTCGGGGACCGCGGGCGCTGGCAGGTAGCGGCCGACCAGGGCATGGCGACGCCGTTCATTGACGCGCTGCCCAACGGGTTCGAGACCCAGCTCGGCAAGTGGTTCCGCGAGGGCCGCGAGCTGTCCGGCGGGCAGTGGCAGAAGATCGCGCTGGCGCGCGCGTTCATGCGCTCGCGCGCTGACATCCTGGTGCTGGACGAGCCCACCGCGGCGATGGACGCCGCCGCCGAAGCGGCGATCTTCGCCCACTTCCGCGAGCTCACCCGCGAGCGCATCGCGATCCTGATCTCGCACCGCTTCTCGACCGTGCGCATGGCCGACGAGATCGTGGTGATCGAGCAGGGCCGGATCATCGAGCGCGGCGACCACGACGCGCTGATGGCGCGCGACGGGCACTACGCGCACCTGTTCTCGCTGCAGGCGCGCGGCTACCGGTGAACGCGCGCGCAGGCGACGCAGCGCCGGGACTCTCAGCGGCGCCTGGCGGCACGTGTACGCGCGTCATGGTAAGCAGGAGGTGTATCCCTGCTGCCTGCCGCGCTGCCGCGGCATGTGTCCCTCGCCCATCACTGGAGAGTCCGATGACCTGTCCGACAAGCCGTTCCGCCCCGCTCCTCGCCGCCACGCTGCTGTTCGCCGCGACGTGGTCGCCGCCCGCGGACGCACTCCGCGTCACCGCCCAGGCGCCGTCCGTTTGCCAGGGTGCGCTGCCGGCGTTCGAGACCGCGATCCGCAAGCGGCCGCTCGCGGTCCAGAACGAGGGTGACGCACCGGCGTTCGTCACCTGTGCGCTGAACAACCCGGGCACGAGCAACGGTGTCACCCGCATCTCGTCGGCACAGGTCTACGTGCAGAACCTCGGGAACGCCTCGCGCCCGGTCAGTTGTACCGCCGTCAACAGCAGTGCGGTCGCTGCGCCTGCCGCGGCGGCCTACCTGACCCGGACGCTGCAGGTGCCGCCCAGCGCCACGACGAGCACCGAGTTCTCCTTTGCGGCTGGCGATTTCGCGGGTTCGCCCATCCTGCTGGCAGGGGACACTTTCGGTGTGTCGTGCAACCTGCCGCCGGGCGTCGGCATCACCGGCACGGTACTGAACAACAACAACTTCTGAGGCGCTAGGGCGCGCCCTGGCATCCGCACGCCGTCGCCCTGGGATGGCGCGCCTGTGTGGTGGTCACGACGCACTGCACGCCTCAGCGCGCGCTGTATGCGTGCACCTCGTCGACCAGCACGGCGACGTGGTCGGGATCCATGTCGGGCGACATGCCGTGGCCGAGGTTGAATACGTGGCCCTCGCGCGAGCCGCCGTTGCCGGCGGCATAGCTGTCGAGCGCGTGGCGCACGCTGCGGCGGATCGCGTCCGGCGCACCGTACAGCGTCGCCGGGTCGAGGTTGCCCTGCAGCGCGACCCGGCCGCCGACGCGGCGCGCCGCGTCGCCGAGTTCGACCAGCCAGTCACAGCCCAGTCCCTCCGCGCCCGAGCGCGACAGGTCATCGAGATAGGCGGCGTTGCCCTTGCCGAACAGGATGAGTGGCGTGCGGTCGGCACCGTCGCCGCGCGGCAGTTCACGCGCGATCCGCTCAAGGTACGGCAGCGAGAACTCGCGGTACATCGCCGGGCTGAGCACCCCGCCCCAGGTGTCGAAGACCTGCAGCGCCTGCGCCCCGGCGGCGAGCTGCGAGGCGAGATAGGCGATGACGGCATCGGTGTTGACCGCCAGCAGCTGGTGCAGCGCCGCCGGATCGTTGAGCGCCAGCGCCTTGATGCGCGCGAAGTCCTTGCTGCCGCCGCCCTCGACCATGTAGCAGGCCAGCGTCCACGGGCTTCCGGAGAAGCCGATCAGCGGCACGCTGCCGTCCAGCTCGCGCCGGATCACGCGCACGGCGTCCATCACGTAGCGCAGGTCGGTCTCCATGTCTGGCACGCCCAGCCGGGCGATGGCCGCGGCGTCGCGCACCGGGTGGCGGAACTTCGGACCTTCGCCCTCGACGAAGTACAGCTCCAGCCCCATCGCGTCGGGGATGGTGAGGATGTCCGAGAACAGGATCGCCGCGTCCAGCGGGAACCGCGCCAGCGGCTGCAGGGTCACCTCGCAGGCGAAGTCGGGGTTCTTGGCCATCGCCAGGAAACTGCCGGCGCGCTTGCGGCTGGCGCGGTATTCCGGCAGGTAGCGGCCGGCCTGGCGCATCAGCCAGACCGGCGTGCGGTCCACGGGCTCACGGCGCAGTGCGCGCAGGAAGCGGTCATTGGGGGGCGTCGATGGCGTCACGGGGTGTCCTGCGGGTCGGGCGCGGCGGTGGACGGCGGCTGCTGCGGCGATCCTTCGGCGAACATCAGCTGGAAGCCGCGCTTGAGCTGCTGGTCGCGCGCGGCCTGCAGTGCGGCCATCGCGCCTGCCTGGTCGTCGAACTGCTCGCGACGCAGCTGGCTGCGGCCGCCGATCAGGCCCGACTCGCGCACCAGCGACCAGCCGCCGAGCAGGTCGGGCTGCAGCATGAGCTGCACGAAGCGCGGGGCTTCGTGGCCGTCGGGGCGTTGTTGCAGCAGCAGGCGCATGCGCAAATTGTAGCGGGCGCGCGCGCGACAGCCGCGTCAGCCGCTGGACAGGACGCTGCGGATCGCGGCGTCGTCGACACCGCCCACCAGCCGCGCCGCGCCCGCGCCGTCCCACAGCACGAAGCGCAGCCCGCCGGCGTCCGCCTTCTTGTCGAGACGCATGTGACCCAGCAGCGCGTCCACGTCGAGCCCGCCCGGCAGCGCCACCGGCAGCTGCAGCGTGCGCAGGAGCACCGCAAGCCGGTCGCCGTCGGCGGCCGTGGCCAGCCCGAGCCGCGTCGACAGCCGCGCCGCCAGCACCATGCCGACTGCCACCGCCTCGCCGTGGTTCAGCCCGCCGTAGCGCTGTGCGGTCTCGATCGCGTGGCCGAAGGTGTGGCCGAAGTTGAGCAGGGCGCGCTCGCCGTGCTCGAGGGGGTCGCGGGCGACGATCGCGGCCTTGTGTGCGCAGCTGCGCGCGATCGCGTCGGCCAACGCGTCGGCGTCGCCCGCGAGCAGCGCGGCGGCGCGTGCCTGCAGCCAGTCGAGGAACGGTGCGTCGACGATGGCGCCGTACTTCACCACCTCGGCCAGCCCCGCGCGCAGTTCGCGCGCGGGCAGGGTGGCCAGGGTCGCGGTGTCGACCAGCACCGCTCGCGGCGGGTGGAAGGCGCCAACCAGGTTCTTGCCCTGCGCCAGGTCGACCGCGGTCTTGCCGCCGACCGAGGAGTCGACCATGGCCAACAGCGAGGTCGGCAGCTGGACGCAGTCGATGCCGCGCATCCAGCAGGCGGCGGCGAATCCGGCGAGGTCGCCGACCACGCCACCGCCGAGCGCGTAGACGCAAGCGTCGCGGCGCGCGCCCAATGTCGCCAGCGCGTCGATCGCGGCGGCGAAGCCGGCGAGCGTCTTCGATGCTTCGCCCGCCGGCAGCACGTGCACCGCGACCGTGGCGTCGGGCCGCGCGCTGCGCAGCGCGGCGACCACACGCGCGACGTACAGCGGTGCGACGTGGTCGTCGCTGACTACCAGCGCATGCCTGCCCCGAAGCGGCGCGGCCAGCGCGGCGCCGTCGCAGAGCAGGCCTGGCGCGATGTCGATCCGGTAGGGCGCGTCACCGGTGACGTCGACGTGGCGCGCGGCGCTCACGGTGCCGATGCCGCTGTCACCGAGGCGGCGTCCGTCGCCGTGGCGGCGCGCTGCCAGACGCCATCCAGCAGGTGCCCCAGCGCGACCGCCGCATGTCCCGGCGCTGCCTCGCCGGTCTCGAAACGCAGGTCGGCGACATCGCGGTATAGCGGATCGCGGACCGCGGCCAGATCGCGCAGCAATGCCTCGCGGTCGGAGGGGTGCTTGCCCGCCGCGCCCAGCAGCGGACGCACGCGGTCGCGCGCCAGGCGTGCGAGCTGGGTCGCGGGCGCGACGTGCAGGTGGACCACGAACGCGCGCGCCCGCAGCAGGTCGCGGGTGCCGGCGTCGAGCACGGCTCCACCGCCGGTGGCCAGCAGCAGGCCGTCGGCCGCCAGCACTTCGGCGAGCAGCGTGCGCTCGCGGGCGCGGAAGCCGTCTTCTCCCTCGCAGCCGAAGATCGTCGCGATGCTGGTGCCGGTCTGGCGCTCGATCTCGCGATCGGCGTCGACGAAGCGCAGCCCGAAGCGGCCTGCCAGCCGCCGCCCGATCGACGACTTGCCGGCGCCCATCGGGCCCACGAGGACGAGGTTGCTGGCGGGGTTCATTCGGCACGTCTGGCGGGGTGGCGCGATGCTATCAGGGTGGGTGGCGTCGACCCACTGTGTTAACGCGCCGCGGTCCACGCTCGGCAGCGCGGCATCCCGCCGCTTCACAGGAGCTGCTCCATGGCCGTCGCCAAGATCATCGAAGTCAATGCCTCGTCGTCCACCAGCGTCGAGGATGCGGTCAAGTCCGGCCTGAAGAAATGCGCCGAGTCGGTCAAGGACATCAAGGGCGCCTGGGTCAACGAGATCAAGGTCGTCACCGATCCGCAGGGCAACGTGACCGAGTGGCGGGGCGCG